>Ga0209754_1000904_pt1 | contig 34242 bp, 26 predicted proteins | sample MesohylBB_FD_187295 | JGI IMG/M metagenome (GOLD analysis project Ga0209754, IMG submission 187295) | Host-associated microbial community of the marine sponge Aplysina aerophoba from Gulf of Piran - sponge mesohyl, lysed by bead beating... | ecosystem: Host-associated > Porifera > Sponge >... | reverse complement strand
TGGGACAAGGGTATCATGATGAGAGCATGTTCAGCGAAGAATCGCTATATATGATGAATGGCTAGACCTCTGAACTACACGTTCCAAAAAGGGAGTGCAATCACTCCCTTTTTTATTGAAATGATTGAAGCACATATTTATAAATTTATCATTTTTGTGCTGACGTAGAATCAGAGATTGTCGCTGCGCAAATATTAAAAAGTTGCAGTACTGTGCCATACTGCCAAAAAGAGAAGGTGAGTGGTGCATAAAGAAATTCAAGCACGCATATTAATGGTGATCAGGTCGCGATTTCTGCTTTCAAATGGTTGGAATTGTTATGACTGAACCCATACTAACGTATACGATTGTACATAAAATATACCTGTTTTTACCGTTTTGTCTGCATGAAAATGCTTCTGAATTAATTGATATCTAGTAAGCTGATTTTGTATATGTTGAGGAAGTGTTTTTTGTTCTGCGCTTGTTTTAAAATCCACCACGCACACCTTTTCATCTTGTATGCCAATAAAATCGCATCGTCCAGAAATCCACTCCCCATCAATCAAAGCTTCGCTGGTATGTTCCAAATAACGCTCTTTGTAGCGCGCAAGATATGCAAAGGCTTCTGATTGCAAGCATAGCTTTATTAGCTCTACCACTTCGTTTCGTATAGGTTTTGGAGCGATATGGTTGGCCCAATAAAGTACTTTTTCAGGGGTGGCGTTTTGGCTTAATGCCATTAATAGCAAGGTGTGATAAAGGCGTCCTTTTTGTACAACACGATCTTCCAAGGGAGCCTCGCCTCGAGAGATTATTTTGGGCAATATAAGGTTGATGGCAGGCTGTTCTTTCCACTGTGCTTGCTCCCATGTTGATGGTGACTGGCTAAAGGATGGTAAAGATGCGCCGCACTCCTGAATACGCTTGATCCATGTTTCTTCTGTTTCCTCTTCACCTATAATAATAAGAGCATCTTCTGCGCGTGTTAACGCAACATAAAGTAGCCTATTGAGCTCTGCATGGTGGTTAGTGTGATTAAAGCGTTCAGTTTCCCAGAATGGACCTTCTGACGCTACTGTTACACACCCGTTTTCTGATACAGTCCAGCGCTCTCTTTCATTTTTATAAGCCCTGTCTGCATCTATCAGAAACACGACAGGAGATTCCAGTCCTTTTGCGCCGTGCACGCTCATTAATCGCACTCCGTGATTTTGCGTGTTTTTGATCAGAGGATTGTTGTGGCGCAACCATGTCGAAAACCCTTCCATATGAGCGTTGTAGGCGAGTTCATACTCTTGGCATAGCTGCAAAAATCCATCTTTTCCTAACGCGCCAAACCAGCCATGAATAATATTATGTTTGTAAGAAAAAACCCACCGTACGAAGGAGCTGATACCCTCACGACCCCACAGCAATAACGCCTCAAAAAATAACGTTTCTTGGTCTTGAGGGTAGGTTGTCTTGAGCCATTCCCACAGACTGATGTCTGCAGGTTTCTTGAACAAACGATCCTGAAGTTTTTGTTGATCCCATTGCATCCATGGACTGCGCAAAATGGATGCGCATATGGTATCGTCTGAGGGCAAAATGCAAAAATCCATGAGCAAAAGAATGCTTTGAATGAGAGGGTGCGTTAAGGCGCGAGCGGTGTCCACACCTGCACATAAAATACCTTGCGCCGCCAATGTTTGGGGAAGTAAGCGAAAGGTTTCGTCTCGCTGGCGTGAAAGAATCATAATGTCCGATGGCTGCACATGGAGTTGATTGTCCAAGAGATATCCTTGGCTTAAAAAATTAGCAATTTTATGAGCAATCGCAGAAGCTCGTTCTTCGGGGGTGGATCCTTTTTCTAAAAAATGTAAGTCAATATGGCCTTTTTGTTTTCGGACCCCCACATGCGGTAGCCACTGCAAATCATCATTGGATCCTACTTTGTTCACAACCTCTAGAACGCCTTGTGTACATCGATAGCAGTGATCCATCATGATGATATCCATGTTGGGTATGCATGCGATTAACGATTCTTGTACATCTTTTGTTATGGACGTGCGTACTCCTTGAAAGCTGTAAATGGATTGCTGGTGATCGCCCACAACAAAAACACTTTTTTCTTCCCATTGTTCGCAAAGTGCTCCTACAAGAGAAAGAATCACTTTCCATTGAGCTACGCTGGTATCTTGCGCTTCATCCACCAAAAGATGCTGAATGTTTTCTGCGCAATGTAAGCGCACATCCTCTTTGGAAAGCAGTTCTTCTGCAACTTCAATCATGTTGTGATAATCGGCTCGTTTCTGGCGATTTTTTAAAGTTTCGTAAGCGTGCAATACATCCTGAGCTAGTGTGGATACCGCTATACTAACTTTATTTTCTTCGAGGGCTTTCCATTGCATCACACACGCATAAACGCGTTCTGCCTCTTCGTTCAAAAATTCAGAAAAAGCACTCAGCTCTTTTGGGACAAGTTGGCTTTTTATTGTGCCATTTTTGTTTATAAAAAGGCCAATATACCGTAAAATATCTTTCCTGGAAAAGCGATGAATATTGGTTGTTTTGGCCACATCTCTAATGTGCGCAGCACGCTTTGTTTTTGCCGAAGAAAACTGAGCTAATTTTTGAATGGCGTGAGGAATATCCCGCATAATATCTTCAAGAGGGCTTCCTGATAGGGGTATATGCTTTTTGTAGGTGAGGTTATAAAGGCGTTTTACAGATATAAGTTTTGTGACAATTTCTTTGAGGGTTAAGGGTGCGCATTGCTGAACGCATATTTTTTTCATCCATGTTGGTAAATTGCTAAAAGATTGTTCAAAAGCTGTATGCATCATTGCTCGTTGTTCTTCATCTGAAGCAAGGTTGCAGCTTAATCCCCATCCTGACTCAACAGAAAAATTCTTCCATAGGCCTTGGCAAAAGCTGTGAATAGTGGATGCGTTAATAGATCCATTGGTTAAGAGTTTTGATCGTAATTGATCCCAAGAATCATTGGGTTTTTGTATGCGATCCGCTATGCTTTGCAAAATCCTTCCTTGCACTTCTTGCGCGGCTGCGTTTGTGAAGGTTAGCATGACGATGCTTTCTGCAGGCACTCCCTTGTGCAAAAGATTAATAATGCGCTCAACCAATACACGTGTTTTTCCTGATCCAGCAGAGGCATTTACCCAAAATGATCGTGATGGGTCTATGAGTTTTTTTTGTGTGTTATCAAGCGTCATGATAGCAACCAGTCAGAGTAAAAACTTCGTGCGCTTTCTTCTAAATCAAAGGTGGTGGTAGGGTGTGCAAAAAATGGGCGCATTTTATCTTGGAGTATTGAGCGTAAATTTTCTAAGTTTTCTTTAGAAAATTTGACTTTCTTAATATACACTGACCGTCCTTGTGTGTGCAAAATGGCTAGAGATACTAATGAGAATTTTAAATCTTTAATCAGAGTATTGTCGCAGGCTGCAATGCCTTCACACACAAGCTGCCATCCTACGGGAACATCACGCGCCAGCTGATTAAGACGCGCGCGTGACCCGGTTTTAAAATCAGAGATAATAAGTTCTTTGCCCGTATAGTCGCACCGATCGGCTCGTAAGCGAATGGTGCACACTTTATTATTGATCGTGAGATTAAGTATACCGGATTTCTCCACCCAAAACTGGGCACTTGAAGAAATTTCTTGGCGCAGAAGCATGATGCTGTAGGCGATTTTGTACCATAATAAATCGCCAGTCGACCTCCCAAACATAGTGTGATATTGCTTGGCTGCGTAACGCATAATATCAGCCATTTCTCCTTTTTGCTCGAGTACACTGTGTATAAAAATCCCCGTATCTTTCTGTAGGGAAGGGTCGCCTAAGGGGTTGAGGGGTGTGAGATTTAAGACCTTTTTTAAATAAAAGTCGTAAGGGCTATCAAGCAGTAAAGCAATATCGGTAACGCTGCAAGGAGTGGGCACGTGAGAGCTGGAAACTTTAGCTCCTTTTGTGCGCGTAGGTATGGAAACAAATCCGGGCTTTTCTGGAATGTTTTCCACCGTACAGGTGCTTTTTTGGAGGGCATGTTGCCATAAAACGCTTACCCGTTTTGCTCCTCCTGTACCATCTGTTTTATGCCAAAAGCAGTTTATATGAGGGCGGCTCATACATCCTAAAAAATTTAGGATATCTGGCATGTTGCTCATTTTGTATCGTATACAAGGGTGATCTGGGGGAGGTGAAAGATCATCTTTTTTTCCTTGATCGTGCAAACCCACCACCATCACAGGCAGTGTGTAGAGGCGCACGTCGTTCATGTGAATCACCAATATTTTTTGTTGCTGGCGTTTGTGCATGAGTGTGCCGCCGCATAGCGCTTTGAGGCTTGATACGCTTGTTATGTGAATGTCAGAAAATGCCTCTTTGTGTTTGCTCCACATGGAGAAAGCATCGCTTCTTTGAAACGGCCTTTGCTCTACCAGTGCGTGCATGATTTTCAAGGAAGGGTTGTCCTCATAGCACTTTTTTAAAAGTGCAAGGTTCTGCAAATCAGAGCGATCATCACCGTCACTCAAGGATTCTATGAGGCTCTCAAAGAAAAAAAGACCTTTTCTTAAGTGCTTTTTGTCAAAATTCCATAAGCGCTTAGGGTTCTCTTCCCACATCCATGAGAGCAGCTGGTGCAACGTTGTGGGTGTCACAGTGTTGTGTAAAAACTCTCCACAAGCAAGAATCCATTGTCCATCTTGAGTATCCCAAAAAAAATCTCCCAAACCATTCCAATACGTTGTTCCTTGTGCGCGCAGTTGCGCCATGAGATTGCGCAAAAACAAAAGATCAGGCGAGGTAACCAGAATCTCATCTTCTTGGTTGAGCAGTAATGCTGCAATATGTTCTATTTCATGCTGTGGGGTTGTGCAGCTGTAAGCTTTTATAGATTTTTGTGTAAGGGAAGGGGTGCTTTTTTCTTGAATGCCTAACGCGTATGTGTAAAAAAATAGGTCTTGCTCATTGCAACTTCCTTGTTCTCCTTGTACCAGGAGATGGGTGAGTGGATGTGCTGCACAAAATGTGCGCACATACTGTGATGCGCTATCATCAAGAGGTTGGCTAACGCCTATAACAATACTCTCATCTTTGGATATATGTTTTAAAAGGTGCGATCGTAAAGAGTTTTGCAACGCCTTGCTGTCAAATCTGTTCGCTAACTGAGAGGCTAGCCATTGATACAAATCTTTTTCTGCATGATAGCGTGCACCTGGCTTTGGTGTGATATCTTCAAAAAAACTATCCGTTGTTCTGGCGTTATGAAGTGTTATAAACGATTGGGCATAACGAATAGCGTCGCGCATGGCGATGCGTTCTTGGTAATGTTTTTGGTAGTATTGTGTGATGGCGTTAATCAGAAAGGATTGTACGTGTCCTTGTGACATCTGTAATTGTTGGATAATACTGTCTGTGCATCCGCAAAGAGCAATGATTTGCTCGGGATCTAGGTGATTAATAACGCCAATGCGGCACACTATACGTTTTGTGCTGAGCGCTCTTGAGAGTAACACTTCTTCGTTGTAGGAAGAAACAAACGCTACACGAGTCTTGCTGAGTTGAATGGTTTTAGAAAGTTCTTGAATCCAATCGCAATGCAAGGGAATAAGGTTTGTGGACATTCAGAAAAGTCGCTCCCATTGTTCACGATATCAGGATGGACGTTTCTTGTAAACATGGTAGGCATTGGGGTATGATTTATTTTGGCTGATTCGTGATCCGGCAGAGTTTAATATCATCTTCCAAACCCTTCTCAAGTATAAGAACCATGTAGAGGAGCGAGAAGAGAGGATGAAAATATCTCGCCATAACTTTAAAAAATATTTGAAATTCGAGAAGACTTTTTATCAAAAAGATTTAGATATAGATAAGCCTTATGAAGAGCGTTAGGCGTCCTACGATTTCTAATGTACTAAGAGATGTTTGCCTTTTCACGACCATATGAATTGACAAAAGTTTTTTTTAACCTTACAGTCATGAAGGGATTAACACAATGATCATACTATTTTTAATGACTGTGTTGTTGTTACAAAGTGCAGAAGAGATGCAATCGGGAAGCGCTGAAGACAGAGGTGCCGCAGACAATCAATTGTTATTAGCCATTAAGAGGGTTAGGCAAAAAAAAGAGTCGTTACGCTATTTGGAGTCTCTATTATTATCAGAAAGTTCAGCAGATAGTGAGTTTCTATTATGCTTTCAGCGTTTTTTACACACACATGAGTCGTTACGCCATTTGGAGTCTGTATTCAAACAGAAGGCGCATTGGATTCGCAGTGAATTTGTGCCTGACGGTGTCACGTGTGGTGATAAACAGCATGTAGCTTTGCTAAACAATCTCGACGCACATGTAAAATGTTTGGTCACTGAGTTGTCTGAATTGAAAGAAGTACACAGTTTGGATGGATTGATTGAAGAAGAAGAAGAGTTTCAATACTTGAGCAGAATATATAATCGATACGATTCAGGTAAATCTTCTGATCAGCGTTATAAACATGGGGTTGGTAAGGACAAGAAAGAGGTTGTTCCATTATGCAGAGACGATCGTTTTCAGTTTGTAAGAAACGTTTTAGAACGCTTCAAAGTGGTTTTTTTGCCAGTGAATAAACATCCTACAGTTGAAGATTTAATAGGCGTGTGGGAAAATTGCAAGGAGATTTTTGTAGAGTATAGTCACTTGCACATGCTGCAGACGTGCAACATAAAGGAACTATCAGATTCTGTGCTTGATGATTCTCTTCGTGTTCAGAATCAGAGTCTGCTGAAGGAATTTGGTTTTTGTAGGACTCTTACCTTATATGACTTTGCTAGAAGCTGTAAACACACATGGAAAGACAGAGGTTTGAGGATCTGTAGAGCAGAACTGGAGAGTTTGCACGCTGTAGTGAAAAAAAGTAAGTTCTTTCCAACATTTTAAGATATCAAGTGTGGCTGTTCGGGATGTGTTGGTGCCCTAGATTTCTAATATGTACCAAGAGATGTTTGCCTCTTCACGACCATATAATTTGACAAAAGTTTTTTTAACATTACAGTAATGAAGGAATAAAAACAATGAAAACAATGATTATGCTACTTTTAATGACTGTGTTGCTGTTACAAAGTGCAGAAGAGATGCCATCAGGAAGTTCTGAAGACAGTACATTTGTATTATGCTTTCAGAGTTTTTTACACACACATGAGTCGTTATGCCATTTGGAGTCTGTATTAAAACAGAAGGCGTATTGGATTCAAAGTGAATTTGTGCCTCACGGTGTCACGTGTGGCGATGAACAGCATGTAGCCTTGCTAAACAATCTCGACAAACATGTAAAATGTTTTATCACTGAGTTGTCTAACTTGAAAAAAGTACACCATATGAGTGTATTGATTGCAGAAGAAAAAGAGTTTCAATGCTTGATCAGAATATATGATGAATACGATTCAGACAAATCTTCTTTTGATCAGCGTTATAAACATGGGGTTGGTAAGGACAAGAAAGAGGTTGTTCCATTATGCAGAGACGATCGTTTTCAGTTTGTAAGAAACGTTTTAGAATGCTTCAAAGTGGTTGTTTTGCCAGTGAATAAACATCCTACAGTTGAAGATTTAATAGGCGTGTGGGAAAATTTCAAGGAGATTTTTGTAGAGTATAGTCACTTGCACATGCTGCAGACGTGCAACATAAAGGCACTATCAGAGGCTGTGCTTAATGTTCCTCTTAGTGATCTGGGCGGTTTCTGTACGCATCTTAACTTATATGACTTTTCTAGAACTTGTAAACGCACATGGGACAGAAGATGTTTGAATATCTGTAGAGCAGAACTGGAGAGTTTGCGCGCTGTAGTGAAAAAAAGTCAGTTCTTTCCAACATTTTAAGATATCAAGGGTGGCTGTTCGGGATGTGTTGGTGCCCTAGATTTCTAATATGTACCAAGAGATGTTTGCCTTTTTACGACCATATAATATTGACAAAAGTTTCTTGTAAACATGGCAGGTGTTGGAGGCATGATTTATTTTGGCTGCTTTGGTACCCTACTTCTGTGTGCAGAATGGTTTAGGATTGATAAATGGCAGCTTATCTTAATCCGTGACTTATCCAATTCTTGTTGACAAAAATAATCGTAAATCTTAACTTTACCCGCATTAAGTGATAGACAACTTTTCCACCTATTTTTCGATATTGAGGTGATTATTACTAATAAACATGATGATCATTTCTACAGAACATTTGACAAAATGGGGGGGGTAAACAGTATGATGAAATAACATGAAAACAATAATAGTACTATTTTTGATGACTGTGTGCCGGTTACAAAGTGCAGACGAGATGCAATCAGGAATTGCCGCAGACAGTGAGTTGCTATTATGCTTGAAGAGTTTGATGCAAAACCATGAGTCATTCCGCCATTGCGATGATTTATTAAACCAGAGGGCGTTTTGGGTTCAGAGTGAATTTGTTCCGCAAGGTATCAAGTGTGGTGATAAACAGTATGTAGGTTTGCTCAACAATCTCAACAAACATGTAAAAGATTTTATCACGCAGTTGTCTGCATTGAAAGCAGTACGCAGTCTTTATGGATTGATCAAAGAAGAAGAAGTGTTTGAGCGCTTGCGCAAAGCATATGATTCTCAAGTTTCGGATCAGTCTTCTTTTGATCAGCGTTATAAACATGGAGTTGGCCAGGACAAAGAAGAGGTTGCTGCATTATGTAGTGACGATTTGGAAGGATTCAAAGCGGTTGTGTCTCCAGAGAGTAAATATTCGAACCTTGAGGATTTGATCGGCGTTTGGGAAAGTTTCGAGACACTTTTTATAGACTATGAGAAGTTGCACAAGATTCAGCAGGTAGACCTCCAGAAACTAAAAGATTGTTTTTGCAGATCTGATTTTTCTCCTAACAGTAGGGCTTTGCTGAGGCAGCCTGGTTTGTATTCTGCCCTTCAAGGTTGTCTCGAATCTGCATCTTATAAAAAAGTATGGCTAGAGAAAAGTTTGTTGCTTTGTAGAGCAGAACTGGGGAAGTCGAGCAGCACTGGGGAACTTGCCTATGAGGCGCGGTAGATTTTTCGCTGTAGTGACACAAAAAGTAAGTCCATTCCTACCATTTTTTGAGATCAGGGTTGGTATTGCTTATTAAACACGGTGATTGTTTGGGATTCTTTGGCGCTTCACGATTTCTGATATGTAACAAGAGATGGTTTGCCTCTTCACGACCACAGAACATTTGAAAAAAGGTTTTTTTTAACATTATGATAGACGAATATGAAAACAATAATGATACTATTTTTAATGACTGTGCTGCGGTTACAAAGTGCAGATGCGATGCAATCAGAAAGTGCCGCAGACAGTGAGTTGATATTATGCTTTGAGGGTGTTGTGCAACAACATAATGCATTCTTCCGTTTGGAGGATGTATTAAACCGGCAGGTACGTTGGGCGCAAGAGGAAATTCTGCAGCAAGAGGGCCAGTATGTAGATGTGTGGAAAGCTCTCGCCACACATGTAAAAACGTTGTCCACTCATTTGCAGCAAGAGGTCAAGTGTGTAGATTTGCTAAACAATCTCGACAAACATTTAAAAGATTTACCCACTTCTTTGCATCAAGATGTCCAGTATCTAGCTTTGCTAAACAGTTTCAGCAAATATGTAAAAGAGTTAGCCACTCATTTGTGTGCGAAAGAAATAAAAACTTCTGATGGATTGCTCAAAGAAGGAGCTCTGTTTAAACGCTTGTGCGCGTATGTTCCAAACGATTTTGAAACTTTTTCTCTTGATTGGTGTACACATAAGATTGATCAGGTCAAAGAAGAGTTTTGTCAATATTGCTATCCGGTTTTCACAACACTTTTGAAAAAAAGCAAAGAGCTTGCGTCTGCGCTTCGCCTTTTGGCAAACAGCAAAGAGTGTGCGTCTACGCTTCCCCATGCTAGATTTGATCATTTGATATGCGTTTGGGACATTTTTCAGCACTGCCTCAAAGAGTATAGATATTTGTGCCAACGTCAGCAGAGAGACTGCGCGAAGCTACAAAAATTTTTTACAAGATCTGATTTGTCTTCTGACAATATGACTGTGATAAAGAGTGATGATTTTTTTGCGACCGTTCAAGATTGTGCCACATATGCAGATGGTAAAAAAATATGGATAGATGAAAGATTGTCGACTTGTAAAGAAGAGCAGTGTAAGGCGAGGAAGGTGCGCGATGGCGTGCCTGCTATAGTGACAAAAAGTTAAGGATAAGCATTCCATTTTTTTAAGAGACTCAGATGAAAATTTCTTATTAAAAACGGAAGTTGTTTGAGATGCTTTGGTGCCTCGCTTCTGCAGACGTTTTGGGCACTAAATGAATTTATAACCAAATGCCAAAAGTATTGGTGAAAAAGTTAATGTATGCTATGCTCACCATATTTATAAGGGTAAAGTAATATGATAATGATGTTATGTTTGATGGCTGTGTTGCGGTTGCAAAGTGCAGAAAATCCGCAAGAAAGTAGTATGTCAGAGCAAGATAGAAAACTTCAAGTATGCTTTGAGGGTGTTTTGCAACGCCAAGCATTATTACGTCATTTGGAGCGTGTATTAAATCAGAGGGCGTATTGGGTACTAAATGAATTTGTACCTCAAGGTATCCAGTATGGTGATCCAGTAAGTCGGCAGGGTGGTATGACTGTTGTAGATTGGCTAAAAGATCTGGAAAAAGAAGCAAAAAAATTACAAACCTCTTTGCATATATTTCGCGAAAAAGAAGACAAAATAGCTAAGTTATGGTACCAAGAATTGAAAGAATTGGACGGAGAAGAAGACGAAAAAACTAAATTCTGGCATCAAATGTTGCAAGAAAAAGCAGAAAAAAGAGATAAATGCCGGAATCAAGGATTGAAAGAATTGGAAGGAGAAGAAGACGAAAGAGCTAAATTCTGGCATCAATCTGATAAAAAATATTTTAACCCTTTTCGTCTTGATCGGCGTGGTCAACATGGGTTTGGCAAGGATGAAGTAGATATTTCATTATGTGTTCAAGATTGTTTTCAGGGTTTGAGAAACGCTTTTGAAAATTTGTGTTGCTTGCTTCCCCAAGTGTGTAAAGCGCCTGATTTTAAGGGTTTGATAGACGTTTTTTCAACTTTTAAGGAATGCTTCAAAGAGTACCAGTTTGTGCAAGAAAAGCAGTGCGTAGAGTTCAAAGTTTTGGAAGATTTTTTTAACAAAGGTCCATTTTCTCCTTACGCTTTATCTGTGGTCACGAGTTCTAGATTTGTGACCATTGAGTTTTATTGCTTCTATGCAACTCAGAAAAAAGGGCATATGAACCAATACTTTGTGTATTTTCTGGACGCACTGGAGCGGGTGAAAGAAAGCGGTCGTTCTGTAGTGCAAAAGAAGGAGCAGGTGCAAGATAGCTTTCGTGCTACAAAAACGACAAGGCTCTCCCATTTTTTACGACATCGGAAGGAGTATACCTTATTATAAAAACGGTGATCATTCGCAATGCTTTTTCTGTCAGGCTTTTTACAAAAAATCACCGCATGCTAACATATTCTTTTTGTGACCAGAGATGATATAACGGATTGGTCGTACAAACGATGCTGCATTAGTGTATCTTGGCAAGGTTTTTGGGCAGTAAAATGCACAATAATAATGGTTATCTTAATGATGCTGTCGGATGTTTTGTGCGCCTGAACAAAGCAATATCAACTTGTAGATTTAAAACCGCACTATGCGGTCGTTTTGGGTATTAATTCTGCAGCGGTAAATGGACTCTTGTGTGGATAAAATCTGCAGATATGGAAAAGATACAGTCTGCCTAAAATGCTGTATCAAAAAGAATAAAAACAGAAGAGTCATCTTTGTAGATTATCATGATGCTCTTTGCATTTTGTGCGTTTGATGTAAAAATGACATCAGTGATTATGCTTTATGGTTCTGGCATAATGCACAGTATAGGAGTAAAAAAGTGCAAATAAAAAAAATAATGATGGCTATGATGATTTCAGGAGTTTTGATTTGTGCACGCTTGCAAGTGGAGTGGCCACCAAAAGGCAACCAGGATGTTGAGAGGAAAACAGCACGATTGCCAATTATGTTTGGTGATCTATTTGGGCGGGGGCCATCAGAGGGGTCAGATAACAATTTTCGCGCGGAATTCTTAATGCTTATTATTTCCTCTCAGGAAGACGTTGGGGCGCAGGCCTCTAAACAGGCCTCTAAAATTGAAGGAAACACGGAACCTGAGGAAGAGCCTAAAGTAACTGAATATATGGAGATACCCGCTAGAAAACATAAATTAGCTGACTATATAGAGGTACCCGCCAGACCAGCACCTCATTACTTGAAGGCATTAGGTGGAAGACCGTCGCGATTTTCTAATGCAGGCCTGCGCAATCAGGCAAACGCACAATACAAAGCGAACAAGAGGAGAGCTAAGTCTGTGAAAGGATTATTTTAAGTAGGTGCTATATTTGTAGTATTTTGCAGAGTGATGTGAGAAAGCAAGCATTTTCCGTGTATGATTTAAAAAGACAGGGTGACCGTAATAGGTTTTTTTGTAAAAATTTGTCTTTTACAAAAAACCTATGCTCACCCTGGATGCTAACCTTATTTTTGGTGTTTGCTGTGACCATGATGGGTGTAAAAAAGCACTGAATATTATTTTTCTTATAAGTAGAAGCAAGAAGGGTAAGCTCTGAGAGTAAGCGATTTTTTTGTGTGGGTTCACCAAATACGCTAAGGTCGTTTTCAAGGTTTGTGTGCTCATGAAACGAAAGAATCATTTGACTTAGAAACATTGCCATGCGCTCAAAATAGGGTTGGGAAAACGATCCGTCAAATACAAAACTCTCTGATGTGGATGTTGGAACAAACACAGTAATTGTGTTGGTGGTGAGAATGCGCGATATCACGTTATATTGACGATGAGTGACACCAGAAGATCTGCTCACAAACCAAAGATAGACCATCGATATTGCCGCAAATTTGCTTGATTAATCATTTTTGAGATAGTTTGTGTTTTTTATATGCTAAAATTAATGATACTTGATGGTGAAAGCTGAAAATAATGAAACTTATAATGATACTATGTGCGCTAATTGCATCACAGGCACAAAGCGCATTAAAAACCGAAGATCTCAAGATGTTCAAAGATCTTAAGGATTTTGTGCAAACACACGCCGTATTATCAGGATTTCTATCAGTTGTGGTTAACTATGCTTATTTGTATGAATATGATAAAATAAAAGGTTGTGCTCAAATATTCAGGCAGTCTTGTGAGAGCGAATTGTCTTCCTGCACAAAACGAGTGGTAGTAGTGCATTCACTGGTTCAGAAATTGTGGACTATTGACGAAGAACACAGCTCCTCTCAAGAGTGTGGCTACGTTGTCCCTGATGCAGCGCAAGGCCTCAATGCTATGCCATACTTCGAAGCAGAGTTTGCAACCTTGCAAGAAAAGCAGAGAAAACACGCTACTGATTTAGTGAACTTTTTTTCAAAAAGAGTGCGTCTTTATTCAACTGTTTATACTGTCGAGCTTGAACGCTATCTACAATCTGTCAATAGGTTAGGAAATCATCTCAAAAAGTTATCGGCAAACCTGGCTCTGATGCAAGAAAAGACTGATCGTATGGTTGTGGTTTTGCATAATTTTGCGCAAACGCAAAGAAAAATTAAAGATTGGGGGGTGCGAGTCTGTTGTTGGCTAGATGTTTTGTCTAGGAGTAAACTAGAAGGCCTATTGGCTTCAAAGCGTGTTGTCGAAGACCAAGCATTATTGCAAGAAAATTTGTTGAAATTAGAGTCAACAGCCTTCAAAATACAGATATGGGATAAAAATCTGACGGATCACGAAGAAGGTAAGGGAGAGGTTCAAGAGTATAGGATTCCTCACGACGTTTGGAGAGGTTTGGAAACATACTTGATAGAATATCAGGGTTTGAAATCACATCAGCAAGAACGCATCATTGATTTAAACGGCTTGCTGGATGTATTGTTAGTTGATGTAGATTTTTTTAAGGAGCTGAGGCGTAATCGTTTTAACTATGCGTCAAATCTACGAAAGACAGAATTTATTCTAAATTTGCTCGTGAAAAAATTGAAAACATATCAGATTTGTTATGCCGACGAACATCTCAGAGCAGATCAATAAATTCTGAGAGAAGAATAAGAAAAGCGGGTTTAGATAGTCGGTAAAAAGGAGAGAATGTCCTCTCTTTATTGTGTTTTGTTGTGTTCCTGAGATGAGAGATTTTTGGTGATGGATATGCATTCATGAAATTACTTGATGAATCATTGTTGATAATGTGCTAAACAAATTCAGTAAGGACTAACGATGAAAAGTATAATGATCATAAGTGTGCTGATGGCATTACAGGCTCAAGGTGGATGCAGAAACCATTTTCCATTAGAAGAGGAAGTGAGCCAAAAGATTTCTCCAACGATTAGGAGTTTTCTGCAAATGCACAAAGACATAATCGATGTGGAAGATGAACTGGTGGCATGCATAACTTCTTTTTTTACAAACATTCTTCTCCCTCCAGAGGCTGTTAAAGGATTAGACCCGAATAACCCTAGGGTCCTTCAGTATATGGGTGTTAAAGAAGCACTGATCCAGATATCTGATGAGATCGATATTGCATACAATACCTTGTGTAACTCAAGAGACGAGTTTATGCCTGCGTTTTACACCTTTGATAAACCGTTTGTTGGCGCTCACGAAAAAGAGTCTAAGTCTTGTGTGCGTCAAGATGATTTTGCGAATGCACAACATTATTACACAGCAAGATTCAAATATGATGTAGGTTTGCGACATGAGCAGGCGAAACAACTATTTCATTTGAAAACAACTCTCGAGGGTAGTAAGCAAACCTCTTTGAGTGAAATCAGTGCTGGTGTTGAAGGTTATTTTTCATATGCACAAGAGAGAGATGTTCTGATGTGCTTCTGCTTGGATAAAGTTCTCGCAGCTTTGAAAGCCGCCCTTTCTTTTACTGATAGCAGAACTGGAGCGTTTGCGCTGTAGTGACAAAGAAAAGTAAGTTCTTCCTAACGTTTCTAAGATATTAATATGGGTATTTCTTGCTAACTAAACAGGGTGGCTGTTCGGGATGCTTTGGCTCCCTACGATTTCTAAATATGTACCAACAGATGTTTTTCCTCTTCACGACCACAGAATATTTGACAAAAGGTTTTTTCCAACAGTATAATAAATCCAAATGAAAACACTAATTATACTATTTTTGATGACTGTGTTGCCGTTACAAAGTGCAGACGAGATGCCATCAGGAAGTGCTTCAGACAGTGAAGTGCTATTATGCTTTAAGCGTGTTCTGAAAACACAAGAGCTATTACGTCATTTGGATGATGCATTAAACCCGCAGCAACTTTGGGTGCAAGGTAAATTACCTCCATTACCTCACGATACCCAGTGTGATGAGAAAGTAATTTGGAACGATGACGATGACATGGATAAAAAGTATGTAGCTTTGCGACATTGTTGCAACAAATTCGTACAAAAATTACACACTTGTTTGTTTGCAAAAGAAATAAAAACTGCTACTGGATTGATCGAAGAAGGAGATTTATTGCAACGCTTTTCTGCTTATGTTCCAGAAGATTCTAAAACTTTTTATCTTGATCGGTGTGACACACATGGGAATGACAAGGACAAAGAAGAGGTTTTCTGTCAGTCATGCCATAACAAGTGGTTTCCGGTTTTACAAACACTTTTGAAAATCTGCAAAGCGGTTGTGTCTGTGCCTAGAATTTCTAGATTTGATCAATTGGTATGCGTTTTGGACATTTGGAAGTGCTGCCTCACAAATTATCGTTGTTTGTACATAAGGCAGATGATAGAACTCGCTAAACTACAAAAATTTTTGGGTAGATCTGATTTGTCTCCTAAGGATATGGCTGTAATAAAGAGTGTTGATTTTGTTATGGACGTTCAAGATTATATCACATATGCAACTCATCAAAAAAAATTGATAGAGAAAGGCTTATCGGTTTGTGCCAAAGGACAAGAGCTGGTGAGGAATGTGCGCGATGGTGTGCGTGTTGGTGAAAAAAAGTAAAGGATAAGCATCTTTTTTTAAGGTATTAAGATGATCATTCTTTGATTCAATGATGATTGCATTGTTAGATTGTAAAAATAGAAATATTTGTTAAGGAAAAAGGATTTTTATAGAAGAGAAAAGAGCTACAATGCGACCATACTATAATTATTGATGGTGGACTATGAAAATAATACAACACATTATGATACTATGCGCGCTAATTGCGTCACAGGCACAAAGTGCCTGTGCAGTAAAAATAGAAGATCCTATGTGGGAACATCTTAAGGGTTGTGTGCAAATACACGACGCATTATCAAAGGTTGTAAGAGATGTGGCTGCGGGTGTGTCTTTATATGCAAAACCACAAGAGGTTGTAAGAGATGTGGCTGAGGGTATATCTACAAAACCACAAGAGGTTTTTGCATTGGAGATCTTTTTGAGGTGTTATGATAGAGCATTCTGTGACTACGATCACTTGGTTGAAATAGCGAGGTTCTTAGTTAAGGAATATTGGACAGTTCTCGAAGAAGAAAAAGGCAAATCTCAAAAGGATAAGTGCGTTGCGTTTGATGCTGCACAAGGCTTGAATTGTGCTCAATACTCTAAAACGTGGGATGACTTGCAGGCACAGCAGACAAAACATATCTCTTATTTGATTGCAAATTTTGCGACAAAACATCCTCATAACTCGATTCTTTGTGAAAGATATTGGATTGAAAGTCTTAAGAGCTATCTGGAATCTGTTAAGAGGTTAGGAGGCGATCTCAAAACGTTGTGGGAACATCTGAGTTTGATTCAAGCAAATAGAGAGCGTATGGGCCTACACCTTAAGGGTTTTGTGCAAACACACGCCGAATTATCATCGTTTGTGTCAGTTGTGGTTGATCATGCATCTTTATCTAAAAGTCAACAAGCGGTTCAGGCAGTGAAAAGGTTTAAGAATTGTTGTTTTCATACATTGTTTCTAGAAGGAGTGGTTCAAGAAGTGCAGTCATCCGCTCAGGAGGTTTGGAATGTTCACACAGAAGAAAAGAGTGACTCCCAAAAGTATAAGTGCGCTGCCCCTGATGATGTGCCAGACTTTAGTGTTACGCCATTCTTCCCAGAGTGGGATCGCTTGGAGGCACAGCAGACAAAACATGTTACTGGTTTAATTGACACTTTCAATACAAGGTTGTCCCCGCAAATGCCGTTCTTCTCTTGTGAATCTACGGTTTTAAGTCTTGAATGCTATCAAATCTCTTTTGTTGATAGAGGCCAATATCTCAACAAGTTGTCGACAGATCTAGCGCAAGCAAAAGACCATAGTGATCGTATGGTCCTATTGGGCCAACATCTTAAGGGTTTTGTTCAAAAACACGCTGGATTATCAGAGTTTGTGTCCGTTGTGGTTAAGGGTGTGCGTTCATCTCATAATAACCTAGCGATTGGGGCGGTGAAAGATTTTCAGCATCGTTGTGATAGAGAGTTGTCTTGCTGTGGAGAAAGAGTTGCATACCTACAGTCATGCGTTCAGCCATATTTGGATGTTCGCGAAGAAGAAAAAAGTGCTCCTCAAGAGTATAGATACGTTGCACCTGATGATGCGCAAGGCTTCAATGTTACGCCACACTTTCAAGGGTTGGAAGACTTGCTATTACAGCAGAGCAAACACATCACGTATTTAACTGAAATTTTTGAAACAAGTCCTAATGTTGGCTCTGGTTGTGGCCGTCACATATGTAAAATATATCTTGAAAGTTGCAGTAGGATACGAGATTTTCTTAACGAGTTGTCGGTAGCGCTGATGTCGGCGAAAGCAGAGGGTGAGAAAATGGCGTTGGCTTTGCATAAGTTTAGGAAAGCGCAAAAAGACTGCAAAGATATTGGAAGCAGCGTGATTTGTTGTTTGGATATTGTTCGTAGCCGCCCTCAACAAGAAGGTGTTTGCCGGAATGATGGCAGCGCATATTTGCTAAGAGTGTTTAAAGAAAACTTGCAGACCTTAGAATCAATAGCTTTAAAAATGCAAGTATTGGAGCAAAATGTTATTGTTCACGAAGAAGAAAAGGGAGAGGAGCAAGAGCATAAAGTCATCCCTCACGACGATAGCTGTACGTTAGAGGCATGCGTGAGCCAATATCAGAAAGTGGCAGAATGTCAGAAGATAAACATTCGAGATTTATTAGAATTTTTGAAAACACCGTTAGTTGTTACAGATGTGTTTTCTGAGCAGTTGGGTAATTTTATCAAGTATGAAAGGCGGCTAGAAGAGACACTATGGTCTCTAGAAAAGATTTGTGCCCCGCGTTTTGCGTAAATTGAGTAGTCCTCAGGACTAGGATTCAACAGATGTAAAAATACAGAGAGTTGAGAAAAATCGTACTGCTCACGAAGAAAAGAGAGATTTTCAAGAGTGTGAATACCCCTGACGACGATTGGTGTATTGCTGATTCATACTACATAGAATGTAATTTTTTGACAGAAGATCAGAAGGAAATCATCAACATTTGATCAGGGTTTGTGGCATAAACAGGTAGAAAATCTGACACAGTATCAAAGAAAAGAAAGCAAAAATCGACAAAGTTCCTACAAAGTCTGATTGTTAGGGTTTGTCTATACTTCTGGTCTTTTGCAAGGCTATGTGAGAAAGTAAGCACTTTCCGTGTATGATTTTAAAAGATAGGGTGACCGTAATAGGTTTTTTTTGTAAAAATTTGTCTTTTATAAAAAACCTATGCTCACCCTGGATGCAGACCTTATTTTTTGTATGCGCTGTGACCATAATGGGTGTAAAAAAGCACTGAATATCATTTTGCTTATAAGTAGAAGCAAGAAGGGTCAGTTCTGAGAGCAAGCGATTTTTTTGTGTAGGTTCACCAAATATGCTAAGGTCGCTTTCAAGGTTTGTGTGCTCATGAAACGAAAGAAGCCTTTGGCTTAGAAACATTGCCATGCGCTCAAAATATGTTGGGGAAAACGATCCGTCAAATACAAAGCTCTCTGATGAGGATGTTGGTACAAAAATAGTAATTGTGTTGGTGGTGAGAATGCGTGATATTAACGTTATATTGACGATGAGTGACACCATAAGAGCTGCGCACAAACTAACGATAGACCATCGGTATTGTCGCGCTTTTAATAAGAAATAAGCCATATTCATAAAAATGTTTCCTTTGCTAAATTGAGGGCTTGAGTGAGTGATTTTCCTTGTCTTTGTTGTTCCTTAATAAAAGAAAACTCTTCAGGCTTTGTGGTAAAAAGCATTTGTGAAAATCCGTCAAGAAGTAGACGTGTGGTGGTGTATCCGTGTGGGCCATAAATGAGAATTTCTGCATAGGCGCCTTGCTGTGTTTTGAGGCTAGTAATCATATCTTCTAGGTGAGGAGTAAGGGAAAGTTTTCCTGACTGTTTAAGGGCTTGAATGCTCCCTGGCTTTTGAGATAAAAAACACACCCAATCGCTGTTATCAAAAGCCGCTTGTGCTCCTGGCGTTTGAAAGAAATCCAGAGGGCTTTGGGTTCCTACCACCAGAGAGCCGCGGTACTTGCGTAGCCTGCGAGCGGCTGTCTCTATAAAAAGAGCAGATGTTCCGCCGCGCAGTAAATCCCATGCTTCATCAAGAATAATGTGTGTGGGTGTTGTGCGATCCCCACCGTATAATGAAGAAGTGATTGAGGTGATGAGGAGTTGCACTAGTACAGATTGAAGATCTTTTCGTTCTTTAAGCTCCTCCATTTCTATGATTACAAATGGGTCATCCAATAGTGGAACGGATGGTCCGTGAAAATATTTTCCATAGGACCCTTCTTTTGTATAAGGAAAGAGTTTGTCAGATAAATGGGAGGCCGTGGTGCTTTTCCATGATGCAAGAGTGTGGGCAATATTTGTGATGGTGGTGTCTTCAAAACGCTTTTGCCAAGTGCTTAATAGTGCTTTATCAAGAAGAGCCATTTCTATATCTGAAAGAGAGTTGGAGGGAGAAGCCATGGTGGCCAGCAGAGGTTTGACTAAGGGTAAAAGGTCCTCCATGCCTTTTTTGATACCCACAAAAGGATTAATGCTGGTGGTGGATGTGCTGGAAAACTCTATATATCGCCCCCCCAAAAGCGATCCTATTTTTTCAAAACTTCTTCCAACATCAATCACTACGACACGTCCTTTTCTACTTAAAAGAGAAAGAGCCATTTCTTGCATGAAAACAGATTTTCCAGAACCACTTCGTCCAATTACGCAAACATTGTAGTTACCGGTGTTGTTATCAAAAGGGCACCAAGTGATAAGTTGGCCGCGTCTGCTAGTTAATAACAGTCCGGGCGAGGGCGTCCCTTTCCAGTCAGCTTGCAAAGGCAGAAGTGCAGCTGGTTCATGAGAAAGAGTGGTTTTGCTGTTGTTGAAACGCTTGTTATCTTCCGCTATACCCTCTCCCCAAGTCATGGGTAAGCAGCTTATAAGGCTGGGAAGCATAGTAAATGTATCCTTTTGGATGTCAAAGTGGTGGTGTCTGAAAAGTGTGAGAAGTGTTGCGGTGTTGGCGACAATTTCTTTTTGCTCGCCCCATACACACACTTGAAATCGTGTGCGCACAACACGTTGACCCTGCTCACACTGTTGGCGTACAAACGACCATTCTTGAGCCTCTCTTGTGAGAGAGGGAATCCAGCGCGCCAACGGTGACGCGGCTTGTTTTTCCACTTGTGCGCACTTCGTGAGGATGCGCGATTGAAGGGTGCGCTCATTCGGAATATGAATGCCGTAAGAAAGATAAAAAGGTGTGTGCATTTGAAGAAAATTGTTATCAAGCGCACCAATAAGATTGCTCATAGAGCTTTGCGACCATTGCGTAGGAAATCCGTGAGCGGTGTAGAGATGCGCTGTCAAGCGCTCTTGTTTGAGTGTGCCAGAAAGTGTGCTGTCTTCTACACTTAGTTTGTAATCGTGAGGTATGCATTGTTTATGAAGAGGGTGGCGCTGATCCCAGGAATAATATGTAGGTTTTTGAAAAGAAAACACGCTTAAGAGGTTCACAACAGAGAGAAGGTCGTTGGGAGATCCTTTGTGAATTACTCCTCCAAGGCTTGTGAAAAAAGACAAAATATGGCTTGCTGTGTCATCAAAAAGTTTTTTGAATGCAAGATTTTTATAAAGCTCTGAAGGTGCAGAGAGAGAAAGAGAGACGATGAAAGAGCGTAAGGGATGGCTTTTGTTATGAGTGAAAAACTCTGCGCGTTCTTTGGCAAAGTCTTTGAATTCTTGGCGTGCATGCTCCCATCTTGTAAGGATGGGGTGGATATGTGGAGAGGCAATGAGTGTGCACTGAAAGCTTGCTCCTTGGGGTAGCACGTGTTGAAAAAAAGCACACAGCGTTTTGTGCCCTTCGGGATCACACCCAACCAAAGGCTCCATAATCCATAAGTAGCCAACACTGGATTCGTTTGTAAACAAAAACGATGCTTTATCAAAGATTCGGTAAGGCAGCACATCTCCAAAGGAGGGGTGCGCCATCAGGGCGTTGAAATTACGTAAAAAGGACGAACCTTTTTGTTTAAAAAAAATACTCATCACACAGTTGTTTCCGACATGGATCAAGTATGATAGAATATACTGTCCACAGGACGGGGCTTGGTAGCCTTTCCGCGTTTATTTAGTGCTACCAGGCCCGCTCTATATTGTATCAGATAAAACCACAAATGCAAAAAAAATTATCGGCATGATAAAAATACTTTTATGACGGTAGTTTTTTAAAAAATTGCACAATACGAGTGCACGTTTATGATTTAATGAGACCGAATCTGATCACAAAAAATAAGAGAAAGAAGCTTTCCTGTGGGATCGCTTCCTCTCTTTAGATTTTATCTGGGGTTATTTTTGGGGGTCCGGCATTTGAAGTTTTTCCCAAAATTCTCGCCATTCTGTGCTAGATAATCCGTAAGATTCGCGACCTTTTACGGGATTGTTGTTCACAAGATCGTGCAAAACAGCTTGTGATTTTTGTGAAAATTGCACAGCGTGTTGACGGTGTTGGACAAACGATTCATAGGTCCAAGGCACCCAAACTTTAAGAATTTTCTCAATAATAACTTGTGCAAATCTCTGAATTTCAAGCTGTGCCCCCGGGGCATCTCTAAGGTGCAAAAAGTGAAGCAAGTTATGTAAATCGCACTTCCAATACCACTCAGTGTAGTGGTTGAGTGAAAGGTTAATGCGCGCGAGTTCTCGGGAAAGGCCTTGATGTTCATTGTGCTCTTTGTCTGTGTTGTCGTGGTTTCTGTTTTGCGCCCACAGATAAGTGTCATAAGTGTGTTTTGTGTTTTCAATAATGCGTTGGCGAATAGCGCGTGCTTCTTCTGGGGTTAGGGAGTTAAGGACGGTGGCCTGATGGTTGATTTCGCTTTGCACTCCGAGATGGTTCTCTTCAGGTATATAGGCTTCTTCTGGTACAAACGAATATCGCGCTGAAAACTCATTAATGTTCGCTGTCCTGTGGCGAACCCATTGGCGAGCAATAAAAATTGGCATTTTGAGATGTAGTTTGATTTCACACATTTCAAAAGGAGATGTGTGCCAATGGCGCAAAAGATAATCCAGAAGAGCTTTGTCTTTTTCTGGTGTGGTTGTTCCTTTGCCATAAGATACGCGAGCAGCTTGTACAATGGAAGAATCATCTCCCATGTAATCCACGACACGAATAAATCCTTTATCTAAAACGGGTAATTTTTCCCCTAAAATGTTGTCAAGTGCTGTAACTCTTATACGTTCCATACTATCCTCCAATATCAACCTAACACGGATGATTTCCATATACAAAATACAGAAAAAATGATACTAATCACCCAATACAAAAAGGGTTAGTTACTATTAACATTTTTGAGATTTACAGGATCAATGTAGTATAGCGTAGTGGTTTCAAAGGGCTCAAGAATTCTCTTAGAGGATATAATGCATACATCTGGGGCAAACAAAGAGGTAACATCGCAGCGCTGATCGTTTGTGTTGGTAACAGTTTTTTGAAATATTTCTCGTTCTTTTTTTGTAAGGAAAACCTGCACATCGTGTGCGGTAATGTTAGGTGTTTGTGCGGACACCTCTGATACATAAGGACCGTTTTTTGTGGGTACGATGAATATATCGTAAGGCGTATTATACTCATCAAACAAGCACAAATAAAATCCATGATTGGCTTCCACAAAAAGGGATCCACTTTCTTGATCAAGAAGGGATACGGTCGTTTCCGGCATGCCCATAATACGTGTGATGTATCTGCCGGGAATCGTAATACGTGTTAAAGAAGAGGCAGCAACACGAACAGGAGTCGCTGATTGCGCCGCAAAACTCAAGAAATAAAGGAGCCCACTGAATAGTGATAAAAATGTTGTCATATATACCGCGTTTTCTGACTTTATCATGCTGAAAAAAATAACACAATATTTTTTGTGATACACTCCACTATGGAAGGAAATTTATGAAGCCCATTATGGTTTTGGTGCCAGAGCAGCCATCTTTAAATAATAAGGTTCAAAAAATACTAGATCGGGCGAATTGTCTCATGACGTTTCCTGTTATGGTGCAAGGGTCTGACGCTGCTCAAAGTGTGAATGCTTGTTATCAGCAAATAGCCGAAGGGTATGAAAAAAGTGTGTTGTGGGTGAATGACCCACACTCCACTCTGTTTGCGCTTCGCTCCATTTTAGGTGTGCGTGCTGTGGTGGTAAATTCTTATCAGCAGGATTTAAATGGATTTAATGTTTTTATTTTGTCACACACGGTGAAAGAAGAGAATTTGAATCGTCGCATGAGCGCTGTGGTGGCTGCCGAAGCGCCCTCTGTTGATGAACTTTATGTGAGTGTGGCGCAAGAGTGGGTGAAGCAGCAGTTCTCATGGAACATGGTGGCATCAGAAAGTTTGGCCAGCCACTCTGTTTGTGCTTTGCAAGGAAGCGTTTTGACGAATAAATACGCAGAAGGGTACCCAGGAGCTCGTTACTATGGAGGGTGCGCAGTTGTTGATGTTGTCGAATCCTTAGCTCAAGAGCGTGCAAAAAGTTTATTTAACTGTCAGTTTGCCAATGTGCAGCCACACTCAGGATCCCAAGCTAATCAAGCTGTGTACACAGCACTTCTTGATGCCGGCGATACCATACTAGGTATGGATTTGGCCCATGGTGGTCACTTAACGCATGGATTTCCCATTAACAGTTCTGGCAAGCTTTATAAAGGTATTGCCTATCCGGTTGTGAAGCAAACTGGACTCATTGATTACGATGAAGTGGAGCGTTTAGCTGTTAAACATAACCCGCGCCTTATTATTGCGGGAGCGAGCGCTTACAGTCGCATTATTGATTATAAGCGTTTTCGCGTTATCGCGGATAAAGTGGGCGCATATCTTATGGCAGATATCGCGCATATTGCGGGACTTATTGCTGCGGGCATTCTGCCTTCCCCTTTCCCCTATGCATCGGTGGTTACAAGCACAACCCATAAAACTTTGAAAGGTCCGCGTGGTGGCCTTATTCTATGCGAAGATCAAGAAATGAGCTCTAAAATTAATAAAGGCGTTTTTCCTGGTACGCAGGGAGGACCACTCATGCATGTGATTGCTGCAAAAGCGCAAGCCTTTAAAGAAGCCTCTACAGATGCGTATAAAGCTATGATGCATAATGTTGTGGAAGGAGCGCAGCTGATGTCGAAGACGTTGCGTTCGGAAGGTTTTGATGTTTTAACAGGCGGTACAGACAACCATAAGATTTTGGTGGATCTTCGCTCTATGAGAGTGGAAGGAAAAGTTGCGGAAGATCGTTTGGCGGCCTATTGTATTTTTGCTAACAAAAATATGGTCCCCTATGACACAGCAAGTCCTATGAATCCATCGGGTATACGCCTTGGCTCTATGGCCCTTGCTTGCCGTGGTATGAAAGGAGATATTTTTGCTGAAGTGGCCCACATTATTGCAGAGATTATTTTGGATAAACCAGAATGTGATCACAGGGCGCGTATAGCACAATTGTGTGCACGATATCCCATTAATACTGCGCCTTCAGATGAAAATTAATTCAAAAAAGATCGTTTTCCTGCGCGCATAAGATTTGAAGAGAAAAGTGATTTTTTCAGATGATAGGTTTTTAATGTTTGCTTGCTATACAAAAAAAATAGCGCAAATCGATAGGTGTGAAAATTTTTTTGTGATAATAATAAGGTGATATTTTCAATTTAGGAGGTAAAATGATAAAGAAATTTACAGCAATTTTTGGTGTGATATTTATGCTGGGCTTTTCTGCTTTGCATGCAAAGACAGTAAAGTATGAACAAAACTTCATCACTGTCGAAGGTACGGCTTATGGAGATGAGGGAAAAGGGGCAATCATAGCAACGCTGGCTTCCTGGCAACCAAATTCATTTTGCCTACGATATAACGGTGGCGGCAATGCGGGTCATACTTTTTTTACAAATGGTAAGAAGTTTGTTACTCACCTTTTGCCAACAGGTGTTTTTTATGGCGTAGGCGGAATTGGTCCGAATGTTTTTATTCACGCTCCTCTCTTAAAAAAAGAGATCAAACTTGCGAGAGATGCAGGCGCTGTATTGGAGGGTAAACTATGGGTTGACCCTTTAGCTGTTTTAACCCTATCGATTCAGCGTCAAGAGGATGCTGGTACGGGTCAAGCGATTGGCACGACTAAAGCAGGTATTGGTCCAACTGCAGAGGATTGGCACGCCCGTCGTGGATTTAGAGTGCAGCACTTGATAGGTCTACGTAATCCTGAAAATGCTCACAAGCGAGAGCTAGTGCGTGCAATGGTGGCAACTTTTGTGCAACACTACAAACGCTTGAAACATGACGTAACAGAGGAAGAGATTATGAAAGAGCTGGATGAGGCTTCTGAAATCATAACCCCTTATATTGCAGATGTGCGCAAAAAATCAAAAGAGAGTAATCTTCTTTTGGGCGAAGGGGCTCAAGGGGTTTGTTTGGACATTACCTATGGAAGTTACCCTTTCACAAGCAGTGGACATATTGTTGGTGGTGTGGAAATGGCGGGCTTTGCTCCTGCCAATATACGTGTGGGTGTTGTAAAAGCTTACATGTCACGTGTTGGTAATGGCCCTTTCCTTACAGAAGACAAAGAGATTCACCATATGTCTAACAACGTAACGTGTGAGTGGGGATCAACTACAGGTCGTCCAAGAAATGCAGGATGGCTAGATCTTGTAATGCTTGCACGGAACATAGAGTTGATGCGATCTACCTCTTTTGCTCTTGTTAAGGTGGATGCATTGAATGGATTTGAGAGTGTTAAAGTGTGTATAGGCTATCAACTTGAAGATGGATCGACTGTCTCAGATGTGCCTCTTGATCCTGATGCGAAGGTTACACCTATTTACGAAACATTTAAAGGATGGCCGCAATGGCATGATGGATCTGGCAAAAAGATGCACAAAAACCTTGAAGCTTTTGTGCAAGCAATCGAAAAATTCTTATCTGAAAAGGGCATGCCCTTAAAGATGTCTATGCTTTCTTTTGGTCCAGAAGAAACCCAACGATTAGCAGTTCGGAATGAAGAGTTGGCGCAATTTGCTCCAGAAGGAAGCGTCCTCCTAGAGCGCGATTAAGTCGTCATGGGAGCGCATATTGCGCTCCCAGTTTAAAAATCGACTGTGTTGCAGTGGATTTTAAAAAATCATTTTCTTTATCTAATAAATATACTAAAGTAAATTAATCTCTTGTTGGGTGCGGAAACCCTCCAAAAGAATGTTCTGTGTGGCTCCACCCAAACGTGGACCATAACGTTATTTAAAGGTGGAGTATGATTAGTTTTATCCTCATAATATTTCTTTATGCTGGTTCTGTGTTAGCCGGTACAGATGGTGCTTTGCGTGAAGCACTTAAGCCCGTTGAAGATTTTATAGTTTCAGATTTATCTCGCATTGTGATGTTGAGTGGGTGTGGATTATACGCTTGGCGTGCGTGGAGCGAAGGCAATCCCATGGGATTGGTGGGAGCAGGCGCAATCGCGCTGGCGGCGCAAAGTTTGTTTCAATACATTCAAAATGTTCATCCGTGTTTGATGTAACGATATTATGGTGCCCTTGCTTAATTATTTGGATGCGCCTGTTCGGTTTCTTGTATTAACAATGCAGGAGGCTATGAGTGTTATCGTTCCTTTTGGTCTTGGTATTTTTTACGGACAGTTTTGGTTTGGATTGTTGAGTGCATGCCTATTTTATGGCTGTGTTCGTTGGTTGTCACGTGCTATCGGTGTGAGGCGATTTAGGGGATTTTATTATTGGTATTTTCCCACAAGGGAAAAAATGTATCATTACCCTTTATGGTCGCATGTGCGAGTTTTCGTTGGTTGTTTTGTGCTGTGTTGCTTAATGGGCTGTTCTTCTGTTTACAATGATATGTTTGACTGCCCTATGCAAAAAGTCCCTGCGTGTGCTCGTGTGGAGTCGGTGTATGCGCGTTATATGAGATTGAGGAGTCGCAAAAACCAGACCTGGTATTGTCGCGTGAACGGAGATGAAAATCTTGTTGTGAGGAGTGTAAAATGAAGATGCACTTAGATGCCTGGCGTATTTGGCTTAAGCAGCGTTTGGCACTTTGTATTGTTTGTGGTCTTATTATTGTTGTGGTTTCGTGTGTATTGGTGCGTGATTCAGACAAGGAAGATGAGCCGAAGAAAGAAGAGATTTTAGATCAGAAAGCTATGGTGCCTCATGAATCTTTATGGCTTGAGAGATTTCAACAAGAAATTGTGCGCTTAGAAGAGGCGCTGAAACGCCAGCAGGAGGAATTTCAGGAGCGGTATGAACAACACCATGATCATCTTATGAAAGTGACGAGATCGCTGGAAGATGATGTTGTGGCTATGCGTTTGCAGGATACTAAGGTTGCAGAAGACACTCTTCCTGAAAAAAGAAACCACATTAGTGTGCAGAAAGTGACAAGGCAAAACGCGCGTAAGAAGCCGATGATTCCAGCAGGCGCTTTTATGTCCGCTGTGATGCTTTCAGGTTTGGATGCCAAAGCAAGTGTTGGCGCTATGTCTGATCCGCACCCCGTGCTCATGATGACTGTGGGACCTATTATGTTGCCGGGCAATCAAATAATGCATGACATAAAGCATTGCCATGTTACCGGAAGTGGATATGGCGATATTTCTTCAGAGCGTGTTTACATTCGGTTAGAAAAAATGAGCTGCCAGCATGCGAATGGCTCTATGAGTGACACCACCGTGGCTGGATACACTGTGGGAGGCGACGGACGAGCAGGTGTGCGTGGCAGTATGGCCATGCGTGCTGGAAAATTATTGGCGCGTGGAATGTGGGGAGGAATGTTAAGCGGTGTTGCGGGTATTCTTTCTAAGCCTTCGCCGGTGCTGTTGTCTACCATTGGATCGCCCACTGAGGGTGTTTCTTATACGAATATGTTTCAGCAAGGATTAAACAAAGCGGGAACAAGCGCTTTGGATCGCTTATCCAATTACTATATTGAGCGTGCAGAGCAAATGCAGCCTGTGGTGCAGGTTTCCAGCGGACAAGAGGTGACCCTGGTGGTGACGGCAAGTGCAACCATCGGAGAAAACAACGTGCATAAAAGAATGGCCTTGGATCGTGAGCAGAATGCGCATACAACAATTCATGAAGGAGGAGCAGTCTTTGATCAGGGAATTTAGAGGGCTTCTTTGTTGCAGTATTAAATCCATAAAGGATATGCGGAATCAGGAAAGGGAGAGTTCAAAGAAAGCGGCATAGAGAGAGAAAGATACGAGAGCATCAACCAACCTTTAGATAGTTAGTATACTGTAAAAATTTGCAGAAAATACCCCAATATTTTCATAATTGCAGAGTATTTGCCAAATTGGAAATAAATAATATAAGCTCCACTTTTATCCTGTTGTGTAATACAGTTATGCTATAAAGCATTGATGGCATGCAGGGTAAAAAAAGAGCTATAATAAATATTGAGTTATATCAAATAGGAATTATTGTGATGCACAAAAATATAATGATAATATGTCTGATGCTTGTGTGCCAGGTGAAATCTGCAGAATCACCCTCTGTGTTATCCCGTGAAGACGCAAAACCCTTTGGTTGTATTGTGCAAATGTATGATCAAGCATGCGTTCTGGAGGAAAGAGTTACTAAATCTCTGAACCTTTTGATGGAAGCTAATCCTAAGTTTAAAAAAAGTGTTTTACAAGCAAGCTGTGAAGTTCTTGATGCAGTGACGCAAGAAGACAGAGATCGCTCATTTTTTCTGCAGAGAGAGTTGAAAGAGATAAAGGGAGTTTTGTCTTGCGAGCAGGAATGTCTATCGACATTCAACTCAAGGTTAGGCAGTGTTCTGGATGAGGTTTTGCAAGAAGATTTGCCTGATCTTCAGAAAAAGCAAAGTGATTTTGCGACTATTTTTCGTGATTTACATCAAGTAGGAGATCTGGCAGTTGTTGTGTTTCGTTGTGTAAATTTATGCATTGATCAAAATGCTGTGGGAGAAAAAGTTGCCGTATTTCGGGATCGTATTCGCGTTGAGAGAGAGGATGAGGCTTGGGGCCATTTGGATCAAATCCCTCAAGAGCTTCAGGGTTTGTTCAAAAATCAGAAAAAGCACCTAGACGATTTACAAAAACTGCTTGCTAAACATGATGATTGTGCAACTTCGATACCGCCTGTTTTGTGGGAGTTGATCGACAGGCGTGCTGCACTTTGTTTGATATATTATAAAGAGTATAGAGCAATGATTCTGCAAAAATTCTGCAAGGTTGCAAACTCTGTGAATCAACTTCAAAGTGTTCCCTTACAACTTAGGAGAGTTGTAAAAATGCATGGCGAAATATGCGCTTTGGAGGACAGAGCTATTAACTCTTTGCAGATTGTGATGCAAGGTAATCCTATGCAAATAAAGTTGCAAAATCGTGATAAATTCCTGCCAGATGACATGGTATTGTCTTTTCAGGAAAAACAAAAAGATTTTAGAGTTGTTTTGTTTGCAAATATAAGCAAGATGGTATCAGTATTATTAGATGATCCGGAACTGTTGGCTATAGCTGCGCAAGAAACTGTGCCCAATCTGCAGCAAGAGCAAAGTGATGTTATGGATGTTTTACGTGCATTACATCGAGCAGGAGATCTAGTGATGGCTGTGTTGCGCCGTGTAGATTTATGCTTTGATCCTCATGGCGGGAAAAAATTTGCCGTGCCTCAGGAGGATACTCGCGTTGCGAGTCAGGAGGAGGGTTGGAAGAACTTGGCTCAAATCCCTGAAAGGATTAAGGTTTTGATCGCACAGCAGGAAAAGAACCTAAACGATTTACAAAGATTGTTTGCGCAAAAAAGTTATGGTACGCAGATTTTGGTTTCAGAATCATTGTTTTTTGGTGCTCGCATCAGTGTTGTTTACTATATGAACAGTGTAGAGCAATGATAAATCAAAACCTCTATAAAGGAGGCTTAACATTAAAGGCACTGTCATAATACAGATAAAAAAAGGCACTATTATGATGACAAAACATATAGTGATAATATGTGCGATGCTTGTGTGCCAGGCGCAAGCTGCACAATCACATCTTACGTTATCCAGTCCAGACGAAAAACTACCCTTTGGGCGTATTGTTCAAATGTGCTATCACGCATGCGATTTGGAAGACAGAGTTATTAACTCTGTGAAAATTTTGATGCAAGGTAATCCTGTGTTTGCAACAAAATTTGCAGCATTAAGTGCTAAAGCGCTTGATCAAATGCATCAAGAAAACAGCGATACCTTATTGCATCTATGGACAAAACTGTTAAATATCAAGAAAGTTTTAACAAAGAGTGCCTTTGTGTGGGAAAGAAATTCAAAAACAACTAGTGTGATGGATGCTATTAGGTCAAACGCTTTGCCTGATCTTATGCAAGAGCCAAGTGATTTTGAGACGGTTTTTCATAGACTACATGAATTAGGAGCGTTGGTTGTTAAACTGTTTCGTTTTATAGAGTTATGCGCTGATCAAAATTCTGTCGAAGTTGCCGTATCTCAGGAGCATACTTACGTTGAGAGTGAGGAGGAGGCTTGGGGCCATTTGGATCAAATTCCGAAAGAGCTTCAAGGTTTATTGGACAATCAGAAACAAGAGCTAGACGATTTTCGAAAATGGCATGTGAATTTTTATGGTTTCCCTTCGCCTCACTGTTATGTGTGGCGTGTGATCGACAGAACTGGTGGACCTTATGAGGTGTATACAGAGTATAGAGAAATGGTTCTGCAAAAATTCTGCAAAGTTGTAGAATCTTTTAATGAAATCAGAAGTGTTGCCTTACACATTAGGCGGACTGTACAAATACATAATGAAGTATGTGCTTTGGAGGACAGAGCTATTAAATGCGTGAATTTTTTGATACAACAAGAAAACTCTTTCAATTTGAAAGCAATGTTTTCAAAAATCAGTGCTCTAGCGTTTGATTCAGTAAAGCAAGAAGATAGCCTTATGCCAGTGGAGCTTAAGGAAAAAGTAACAAGACTTAGTGAATTTTTGTTCGATCATCAAGATATGCTGTTAAGGTTAAAGGATCAGGAACTGCAGGATATGGTTTTGAAAGGAAGTGTGCCCGATCTGCAGGAAAAGCCAAGTGATTTTATGGATGTTTTCCGTGCATTACATCAAGCAGGAGAGCTGGGTTATGGTTTGTTGCGCTGTGTAGATGTATGCATTGATCCACAGGATGGAGGAAAAACAGTAGCCGTGTCTCAGGAGGATATCTGCGTTGAGAGTGAGGAGAAGGCTTGGGAACATTTGGCAAAAATCTGTGAGGCGTTTTATCCTTTTTGGGATACTTCGTCTTTCCATCACACTTTGCACCTCAGGCAGAAAAAGAATTTAATAGATTTAAAAACATTGCTTTTGAAAAAGCGTTTTGGTTTGGAGTGTTTTGTTTCCGATGACTTGTTGAAGTGTGCTTACGTCAATGTTTGTACTTATGAACTATATGAAAAGTATAGAGAAATAATATTGCGAAGATTCATCCAGGCTCTAAAACAGTTACAATACTGGGAGAAGCTCGCTCCCATGTTGCCGTGCTCTCAGCAGAGCTGAGTGAGGATCTCCAATGTTGAGAGGAGGATTTAATTCTGAGCTTAGCAGACCATCTGATGGGCTCACTCTTTGAATGAATGAGAAAATTAGAAAACATTTAAAAATAAAGAGATATTTCGCATCAGAAAGTGAACACTGATCCTGCTGTTTTGTCCTTTCATGCTACGAGAATATTGATTGAGATTAGCAAAAGCATTAGTGTTTGAAAGGAGATTTTTTGATGAAAAAAGATATAATGATAATATTTGCGATGATTGTGGGCCAGGCGCAAGCTGCAGAATCACATCCTACGTTATCCACTCCAGACGAAAAAATACCCTTTAGTTGTATTGTGCAAATGTACAATGAAACATTCGTTTTGGAGGGTCGGGCTATTAACTCTGTGAAGATTTTGATGCAAGAAAATCCTATGTTTGCAATACATTTTTCACAATTAAGCTCTGAAGCGCTTGATGCAATGCATCAAGAAAACAGCGATACCTTAAGGACTCTGCAGGGAAAATTGTTAGGGATAAAGAGATTACTCTTGAACAAGAAGGACTTATTTTTGCCACTAAATCCAAGAGCAGGTCGTGTTCTGGATGAGATTGTAAAACAAGCGCTTCCTGATCTACAGAAAAAGCAAAGTGATTTTGCGACTGTTTTTCGTGAATTACATCAAGTAGGAGAGCTAGCTGTTAATATATTTAGTTTTTTAGAGTTATGTACTGATCAAAGTTTTTGCGGTCAAGAATTTTCCGTATCTCAGGAGCGTATGCGCGTTGATAGTGAGCAGGAGGCTTGGGAAATTTTTGATCAAATCCCGAAAGATCTGCGGGTTTTGTTCAAAAATCAGGCAAAGCACATAGGCGATTTGCGAAGATGTTTTTTTAGACGTGATGATTTGCCAATTGTGATGTTGAATTTGGTCGATAGTAGTGATGGCCTTTGTTTGTCTTATAAAGCGTATAGAAAAATAATGCTGAAAAAATTCTTCATGGTTATAGAATCTTTTAATCAAATCCGAAGTCTTACCTTCCACATTAGGCAGGTTGGGAAAATACATGATGAGGTATGTACGTTGGAGAACAGAGCTGTTAAATCCATGAATCTTTTGCAACAAGATGGCTCTATTTTTGAAATAAATGTTCGCAATCTTGACGAATTTCTGGACGAGCCCGCGGAACGATTGCCTCTGCAGGGAAACGTAAAGATCCTGCATGCGTTTCTTCGTGATAACGATATGCTTTTAGGATTAGGCGATCAGGAACTTATGGATATGGTTTTGATGAGATGCGCGCCCGATCTTCAGGAAAAGCACAGTGATTTGATGGATGTTTACCGTGTATTACATCAAGCAGGAGATATAGTGATGGCTGTGTTTCGCTGTCTAGATTTCCGCATTGATCCAAATGATGGCGGGAAAAAAGTTGTCGTGTCTCAGGAGGATATCTGCGTTGAGAGTAGGGAGCAGGCTTGGGAAAATTTGGATCAAATCCCTAAAAATATTGATAGTTTGATCGACATTCTGAATACTCACCTTTTATCTTTCCAATTAGATTTCCAAACATTGCGTAAGAAAGAATATTGTGGTTTGCAGTGTTTTGTTTCAAAGAGATTGTTGCGTTGTGCTGAACTCAATGTTGCTAATTATGTGCTCTATGAATATTATAGAGCAATGATGATGAAAGCAGTCATCCAGGCTTGCAAGCCCCAGCAAAGGATGGCCGCAATGGCATGATGTATCTGGAAAAAAGGTTTCCGTGTCTCAGAAGGATATCTGTGTTGATAGTCAGGATAAGGCTTGGGAAAATTTGAAAAAAATCCATGACGAGTTTTGTACTTCGCACTTTCATAATATTGTGCCCCTCAAGCAGAAAAATAATCTAAGAGGTTTACAAACATTGCTTTTGCAAAACCGTTCTGCTTTGCAGTGTTTTGTTTCCGATGACTTGTTGGAGTGTGCTTCCGTCAATATTTTGACTTATGTACTATGTGAAAATTATAGACAAATAATAATGAATTAGACAATTAGAAAACATTTAAAAATAAAGAGATATTTCGCATCAGAAAGTGAACACTGATCCTGCTGTTTTGTCCTTTCATGCTACGAAAATATTGATTGAGATTAGCAAAAGCATTAGTGTTTGAAAGGAGATTTTTTGATGAAAAAAGATATAATGATAATATTTGCGATGATT
>Ga0209754_1000902_pt1 | contig 34272 bp, 26 predicted proteins | sample MesohylBB_FD_187295 | JGI IMG/M metagenome (GOLD analysis project Ga0209754, IMG submission 187295) | Host-associated microbial community of the marine sponge Aplysina aerophoba from Gulf of Piran - sponge mesohyl, lysed by bead beating... | ecosystem: Host-associated > Porifera > Sponge >... | reverse complement strand
CCCCCGATATCTGGCTGAACAGCAAGTTGGCGCTGACAAATTGTTGCGCAGATACCCAAGCGGCAAACAGGGTCACGATCTGCACGGTCAGCAGCGCGCCAGCGATCAGGTTGAAGGGTGCGGTGAAGTGGGCATAACTGTGCTGCGGAGTGAACCTGATACAGGCGATGGCGATTGCCGTCACGACTATCACGCTAGCGATGCTCCAGACCAAGAGCGAGCCGGACATGATGAACATGCTGTAAAAATGCCCGCTGGTGGAGAAGGTTAGGCTGGCAATAGCAAGGAAGAAGGCGCGTTTGTGCGAATTGCGGGCAACGAAGCCCGATGCGCTGAAAGCTATTGTCGTGGCAATGAGCATAGCGGCGATTGTTTGGGCGACCTGGTGATCGCGCACCAAGCCGAAATTTTCGGCATAGAGGTGAAGGATGGGATAAACGCTGGCAATCCAGAGATAGAAGGGGGATTGCAGAGCGCGCGCTGAATAGCTGATTGGCTTACTGCCCATCTTCTTGCCTTATGGAATGCGATGTAGCGATGCGTCGCCTCCTTTTTTCGCTGGTGATCATTCTCGCGAGATCACTCCCTGGCGCTCCAGCGGATGCATGCCCTGCATCGTCAGCGCCGGCGCTTCGCCACCCGGGAACATCTTGCCGCGATTGGCGATTTCGCGCGGATCGATGGCTTTGCGCAGCGCCAGCATGACATCCAGCTCGGCTTCGCTGAACATAGCCGGCATATAGTCGCGCTTTTCTACGCCGACTCCGTGTTCGCCGGTGATGCTGCCACCCAGCTTGACGCACATAGCCAGGATCTCGCCAGCCAGCGCTTCGGCTTTGTGCAGCGCGCCGTCTTCGCGTCCGTCAAAGAGAATCAGCGGATGCAGGTTGCCATCGCCAGCGTGAAAGACATTCGCCACTTCCAGCCCATAGCGCCGTTTCATGGCGTCAATCTGCTGCAATGCCTCGCCCAGTCGGCTGCGCGGCACCACGCCATCTTGCACGATATAATCGGGAGAAAGCCGTCCCACCGCCGAGAAAGCGCTCTTTCGCCCTTTCCAGATGCGCGCCCGTTCGTCTTCGCTCTGCGCACTGCGGATTTCAAAGGCGCCAGATCGCTCGATCAGCTCGCGCAGCTGGGCAAATTCGGCTTCGACCTGGGGCGCTTCGCCTTCCAACTCGACGATGAGCAGCGCTTCGGCATCGGGATAATTGGCGCCCACAGTCTCGGCGGCGCGGATCGCCAGGCGGTCCATGATTTCTATCGCGCCAGGCAGCAAACCAGAAGCCACCACCTGCGAAACTGCATCGCCCGCTTGCCCCAGGTCGTCAAAGGCCGCCAGGACTGTGCGATACAGCTCGGGCAAGGGCAGCAGGCGCAACGTCAGCTCCAGCGCAATGCCAAACAAGCCCTCGCTGCCCACAAAAAGCCCGATCAGGTCGGGCCCGATGCCACAGCCATCCAGGCTTTCGCTGCCAAACTCGGTCAGACTGCCATCCGCCAGCACAACTTTCATGCCCAGGACATGGTTGCTGGTCATGCCATATTTCAAGCAGTGCGCGCCACCGCTGTTGAAAGCGATATTGCCGCCGATGGTGCAGATAGACTGGCTGGATGGGTCGGGCGCATAATACAAGCCATAGGGCTGCGCGGCTTGTGAGATGTGCAGGTTGACCACACCGGGCTCGACAATGGCGATGCGCTGTTGCGGGTCGATGACTTTGATGCGGTTGAGTCGGTTCAGCGCGATAGTCAGCCCGTCGGCGATGGGCAGGCTGCCGCCCGACAAACTGGTGCCGCTGCCGCGCGCCACAAAAGGTACACTGTGCTCGTGGCACAGGCGCACAGTGGCGATGATCTCAGCATCATTTTCTGGCAGCACAACCGCGCCGGGCTTGGTCTGGAAAGCGGTCAGCGCGTCCGATTCATAAGGCAGCAACTCGACATCGCGCGTCAACAGGCGATTGCCTGGGTAGATCCCGCCAAGCGCATCGACAAAGCTGCGGTTCAAAGCTGCGCTCCTCCCTGAGCTGGGGCAAAGCAGGTTGAGCAGGTTTTTTTATGCTGCCGACTCGAGCCGCGCCGCCACCTGTTGTGACAGCTTGCGCAAGGCCTGTCTGGCGATCTGTTTGGCGGCCGCATCCAGCAGCCGTTGTCCGACCGCGGCGATCTTACCACCGATGCGCGCGTCGCCCGCATAATGCATGGTAGTCTTGCCATTCTCCTGGCTCAGCTCGATGCTGCCTGCGCCCGATACATGCCCGGCTGGCCCCTTGCCCTCGACCAGCAGCCGATAACTCTGTGGCTCAATGATGTCTGCCAGCTCAAAACTGGCCTCGAACTTGCCATTGACGGGACCGACCTTGACCGCAAGCCGGCTCTGATATTTGTTTTCGCCAATTTCTTCCAATCCCTGGGAGCCGGGGATGATGCTGCCCAGGACATCCATGTCCATCAGCGCGTCCCAGACCAGCTCGCGGTCGCCTTTGAAATCATAGCTGCCTTCAATATGCATGGCATTCCTCTCTTGCAAAGAACTTGCGCGCATTATAGCCGATTGCGCCGAGGGATAGTAGCCCGCTACCCCCTCGCCCTATCCCGACGGGTCGGGTGCAGGGGAGAACCATAGGGTCGCCCCCTGATGAAGGGATCGAGGGGAGTTAAGCGTAGGGACAATTCTCAGTCCAGCGCGCCGCAGCCGCCTCGATACGGTCGCGCACTACCTCGACGCCGATGCCTATACCAGCAGGCACAGTCAAGGTGCTGCCCGCGCCCAGCACAAAGGGCGGTTCGCTGATATCTTCGGCGAAGTAGCGATCGGTCGCGCTGATATCGCTGGGCAGGTTGACAGCCGGCAACGCCGCAAAAGCCAGGTTGGCGGCACGACCCACGCCTGTTTCCAGCATGCCACCCACCCACAGCGGCAAGCCCGCCTCGACGCAGATGCCATAAATCTCCAGGCTTTCGCTGAAACCGCCCACGCGCGCTGGCTTCAGGTTCAATACGCCCAGCGCGCCCACTTGCAGCGCCAGCCGCAGATCTCCAGCCGTCTTCACGCTTTCGTCCAGACAAACGCGCGTCTTCAATCGTGGCTGCAATCGACCGTGCTCATACATATCATCGTGCGAAAGCGGCTGTTCGATCATCAGCAGGTCAAACGCGTCCAGCTGCGCCAGGCGGTCGGCATCACTGGGGCGATAATCGCTGTTGGCATCCAGCATCAGCAGCACATCCGGGTGCGCCGCCCGCACTGCCCGCGCCACTTCAATATCCCAGCCACGCTTGATCTTGAGCTTGATGCGGCCATAGCCCTCGTCCAGCCGCCGCTGCACCACCGCCAAGGTCGCCTCTAGCGATGACTGAATGCCGATGCTGACACCGACCACCGCCTTCCCTTCTGAATCATGTCCGGGCGGCGCATAGTGGGCAAAGAGGTCGGTCAAACGCATGGCATTGGTTTTGGCGAAGGCATCCCAGACCGCCGCTTCCAAGCCCGCTTGCGTATGGTGATTGCCGCGAAAACGCCGCAGCAGCGCCGGCACTTCGCGCGGATCGCGGATGGTTGCGCCGAGCGCCGCCGGCGCCAAAAACTCGCCCAGGATATGCTGTGCCATCAGCGCAGTTTCCTGCCCATAGCCGGGCCACAGCTCAATGGAGCACTCGCCCCAGCCGACAACGCCAGCTTCGGTGGTCAGCTCGACCAGCAGAGCGACCTTGTCGGTCTCCGCGCCGAAGCTGGTTTCAAACGGCGCTAGGTAGGGCAGCAGCACCGTGTGCAAGTCGATTGACTGGATGGTGATCGGTTTCATGCAAGTCCCCTATATTGGCAGCGCGTCGCAACAAAATGACCCCAGGCGACTTCTCAAAAAACAGAGAATACCATGTCATTGCGGTCCGGGGGCAGTGAAGCGGCGAACTTGTAGCAGCAAAAAAAGAAAAGGGGCGATCTCTAAACAAGACCGCCCGCTTGTCATGCAGATTCTGCTCGCGGCTGGGCGCGGCTAGTTGCTCGATTGCATGTCCAACTGCGCTTGTTCTTCGGCGATGCGCTCCGGCGTGCACTCAAGCGTCGCCAGGAAAGCGGCGTCATCCGCCTTTCGCTCTTCCAGAGACATCTCCGGCAAGCTGGGCGGCTCGCTTAGTACATTGAGCTCTCCGTCCTCGATAACCATTACAGCCTCATCCAATATGGAATCGGCAACTGTAATCCCAAATTCCTCAGCAGTATCGAGATTGACAGCCACGCCGAGGTCTACCCGGGAGCTGATTCCGGTCGTGCTGGTATCCAATGTGCCGTCAATATATGCGGCGATCATCCGCCCGACAGTGACGCCTTCGCCGTAGAAGTCATCAAAGCCCGCGCCGACCAGCGCGCCATGATAAATCATGCGAGGGGATACGCCGAATACCGGAATGCCATAGTCTCTCGCCACGCCAAGGACCGCCGGAATACCCCTCGACTCGGTATAACCTGCGCCAATCATCAACATTTCAACGCCTTTGTCGGCCAAGCTTGCTGTCGCCTGGGGTAGATCAGCCGCCGATGCGATGGAGGCGACTTCAACCGTCAAGCCGAGCGCTTCTGCGAATCGAGTGATCTGACTGACGCCATATACGCTTTGCGTTTGCGCCGGGTCGACTATGGTGCCGATAGTCTGAATATCGGGCAATTGGACCTTGGACAAAGCCACATATTGCTCGTAAGGAACCGACAAGTGCGTGCCGCTGACATGAGGCATCTTGATGCAAGGCGAATCAGCGATGCCGGCCGAATAGGGAGCGCTGACGATGGCGAAGAGCAGAACCGGCGGGTCGTCCATCTCCTTTGTGATGTTTGCGGTAATCTGGGTAACCGGCGTTGAAAAAGTCAGAAGAATGTCGGCGCCGCGATCCAGCGTCTTCTCGACCATGGCGTTGATGTTGGTGACGTCGCTCGCCGCGTCCAGCCAAGAGACGTTGATGCGCTCGCCGTCCAGATCCAGGTTCTCATCCAGCAATTCACGCTCGAATGGCGAAATCAACTCGTGAGCCTGCAAGACATCCCATATGCCGGGTTTTGCGATATCTTCTGTGCCAGAAGCCCGATATCGCAAGAAGGCGATTGTAGGTTTGTCATCGTCTTGCGCCAACGCGGGACCCGCGACCAACAGCACTACTATCAGAACTCCGACCAGCAGTCTTATGTGCATTAGCTATCTCCCATCGTTGGACATTCTGCGTAATTCCATCGCGCGTCTTAATGTGTGACGCTAGTCTTGTCATCCTATCACATAAACCATTGCGCAATGCAAGTTCAGCGCGGTCGGCCGCTTGCGCTACTCGTCCGCCTGCGCCAACTGCGCCTGCTGCTCGGCGATCATCTCCGGCGTGCATTCCAGCCCGACAAGGAAAGCCAGATCAGCCGCGCGGCGCTCTTCCAGCGGCATATCGGCCAAGCTGATTTCCGATTCTGGATATTGGCGCGTGACGCCCTGCGCGGATTGTCCATTTTCGACGATATACGCGGCGTCATCCAACAGTGTTTGCGAAATCTCGACATCTTGCAGGCTAGCCGCGTCAAGATTGACCGCAAAAGCAAAGTCATCGCTTTCGTAGATGCTGGTCGAGGCGATATCCATATCGCCGTTTAGATGCCCAATCAACATGTTTCCAGCGACGACGCCCTGTTTGTACAGGCCATAGAACCCGCCGCCGATTGTCCCGCCGCGATATGCGTTCTGTGGCGCAGAAAAGACGACCGGCAAGCCGTAATCGTAGGACAGCGACAATAGCAGACTAAGCCCTTGAAAGGTAAAAATGGGGATGATGATCGCCTCGGCGCCTTGGTCTGCCAGGTTTTCGACCGCCTGATACAGATCGGGAGTGGCAGAGATTGCCTCGGCGACAACTGTCAAGCCAAGTGACTCGCCGACTTCGGTTATTCGCTCCACGCCAACTTCACTGGCTCGCTGTTGTGGAGAATAGATGGCGCCGGCCACTTTCATGTCTGAGTCTTGCATCAGCAGCAAGGGAACAATGTCTTCGTAATTTGTCACGGGCACGGTGCCAATGACAAAGTCGGGTTTGATGCAAGAAGATTGGGCGACCCCGGTTATGTATGGTCCCGATGTCACGGTGAAGATCAGCTTGGGCGGGTCGATGAATTCGTGGATGGCGTAATAGACGATTTGGGTCATCTGGGTGGTGAACGTGATGAAGACATCAGCACCCTTGTCGAGCGCCTTGTCGATCAGAAAATTCGCCTCCATGTGGTCAAAAAGCGCATCGCCGTAGATGATATTGAGCCGCTCGCCCTGGATAGAACGCTCGTCATTCAGCAGCGCTCGCTCGTCCGCGTTGATAAAGCCATAAACTTCCAGCATATCGAGGATGGCTTTTTCCGCTAAGGCAACATTGCTGGAATCGCCCCATTTCATCCAGGCGATTGACGGTTTGTCATCGTCCTGCGCGATCGCGACAGGCGCGATTAGCAGCCATATCAAGATTAGCAGGAGCAGAGCCGATTTTGTCATCTTGACCGCCCGATGTTTAGACGAAAAAATGCGCGTCGAAAGAAGGCAACGATCGGCTTTTCATCATCAGCCGCCGGGACCAACACGAGTGACCATCGCGCCGCAACCATCAGTATCTGTTTAACATGCTGTCGTCTCCCTTACCAGCGTGTGTTGTTTTTGATCATAGCATGGATCTGGCGCTTCAATTTCGTCAAATGACCGAGACACGCGCTCAAAGACCCAGCCCGGCCACAGCCGCCGCATATTCTTCCAGCTTGTCGCAAAGCTCGGCGAAAACTTCGCGTGCGCCCTGGGGTGGAGCAAAATCGGCGCTGTCCACCGACTCGAAGAGCGCGTTCAGCTTCTCATGCAAGCCGGCGGCATACAGCTGCGACTCTGTGTAGCCAACATTCATCATCAGCGGCAGCAGCGATTCGACGCCGGCATCGCCACGCCGTTGCGCCAATTGATTGACCAGGGAATTGTTCTGCGAAATGCGTCCGCAGATATCAAGCAGCATATCTCGCTGGGCTGCCAGGTCTTCGGGGCTGGTCGTCACGCGTGGATCGGGCAGCAAGCTAATCTGCTGGATGCTGCGTTCGCCGCCCGCTACCAGCTCGGCAGTGTATTCGCCGGGCACGATCATGGGGCCATCTTCGCGCTCCCAAGCCCCGTCGATGCCCGCCACCGATAGCGCGCCAGGATAACGCAGATTCCAGTGAAAGCGGTTGATGCCGGCTGCGGATGGCAACGCATCGCCGCTGTAGCTGCGCACAAGATCGCCGTTGGCGTCGCGGATATGCAGCGCCACTTCGCCCCCGTCCGCCAGCCAATAGTGAAAGACGATGCCAGCCGGAGGATTTTGCCCGGCATTCAAAAAAGTCGGCTCTTCATCGCCATCGCTGCTGACGAAGCCGGCATTGCTCGTGCCCACACCGCCATAATTGACCATATCATCGCCAAAATGACTATCCCAGTTGCCAAAGCCGGGATACGTTCGCATGCGCACCTTTGGCGCTGGCGCGAACAGATGACAGCCTGCCGCCGCCAGCCCGTCCGCCAGCTGCTGCAAGGGACACAGATCGTCCAATATCCAGAAGGAGCGCCCATGGGTGGCCACCACCAGCTCGCAGTCTTTGATGACGAAGTCGTGAATGGGCACGATAGGCAGGTTTCCGCCCAGCCGCTGCCAAGACCCGCCATCATCAAAAGAACCATATAGGCCCGTCTCTGTGCCCGCATAGAGCAAACCGCGCCGATTTGGATCTTCGCGGATGACGCGCGTGAATTCCTGCTCGGGGATGCCAGCGGTGATTGCCTGCCAGGTCGCGCCATAATCGCTGGTCTTGTAGAGGTAGGGGCGCGTATCGTCCAGCTTGTAACGAGTCGCGGCGACATAGGCTTTGCCGGGCTGATGTGGCGACGGCTCGATGATGCTGATCAGCGCCCAATCAGGCAGATCGGGCGGGGTGATCTCGCGCCAGTTGCATCCGCCATCTCGCGACAGATGCACCAGACCGTCGTCTGTGCCCGCCCACAGCACATTTGCCTCGTGCGGACATTCCGCCAGCGCGAAGATCGTGCAATAGACCTCTGCGCCCGTGTTGTCGCGCGTGATGGGCCCGCCCGATGCCCGCAGCTTGTCGGGATCATTACGCGTCAGATCGGGGCTGAGCACTTCAAAGCTCGCGCCCAGATCGGTGGATCGGTGCAGGTGCTGGCTGCAGACATAGAGCGTATCGTTGTCGTGCCGCGAAAAATGAATGGGAAATGTCCACTGAAAGCGATACTTCAGCTTCTCTGCGCCGACGCCCCAGCCATAGAGCTCGGGCCAAGGCGTGATGATCCACTTTTGTCCGCTGCGGTCGTTGTACTGCGTCATCAGGTCGTTGTAGGCGCGCTGCCCGATGGGACCCGAAGCGACTACAATGGCGGGATCGTCGGGCTTGATGGCGATATAGCCGCTTTCGCCGCCGCCGGGCGCAACCCAGTCGCGTTCGTGTATCGCGCCATTGACCGAGGCGCTGGGCACACGGATGGCGGTGTTGTCTTGCTGCGAGCCATAGACGCGGTAGGGGAAAGCCTCATCGGTGCAGACATGATACAGTTGCGCGGTGGGCTGATTGTAGATGGATGACCAGCTTGCGCCGCCATTGAAGGACACGCATGCGCCGCCGTCATTGCCTTTGACGATGCGCTGGTTGTCGTCCGGGTCGATCCACATGGCGTGTTCGTCGCCGTGCGGCGTGGGCATTTGCTCGAAGCTGTCGCCGGCATCGGTCGATTTCCAGCAGCCATAATTCTGCACATAGACGGTATCGGCGTCCTGCGTGTCGGCGGTGATGTGCATGTAATACCAGGGTCGCGTGCGCAAAAGTGATTGTTCGCTGCCGCGCGTCCAGCTTTCGCCATAATCATCAGAGCGAAAGACCGCGCCATCCTCGGCTTCGACCACTGCCCAGACCCGTCCCGACTTCGCCGGCGATACCGCCACGCCGATTTTGCCCAGCAGTCCGGTCGGCAAGCCGGACCTGCGCGAGATTTCTTGCCAGCTGTCGCCCCCATCTAGGCTGCGCCACAATCCGCAGTCTTCGCCGCCGCTGTCCAGTTTGTGCGGATATCGCTGCGCCTGCCAGATTGCCGCGAACAAGATGCGTGGATCCTGCGGATCCAGCGAGATATCGTGGCTGCCAGCCCGGGCGCTTTTGTACAAGACCAGTTGCCAGCTTGCCCCACCGTCCTGGCTGCGATAGACGCCGCGTTCATCGCTCTGCCCAAAAGCCCGACCAAATGCCGCCACATAGAGCGTATCCGGGTCCTGCGGATGGATGGCGATCTTGCCGATATGCCGCGTTTCTCGCAAGCCGACATGCTGCCAGCTGCGCCCGCCATCGCTGGATTTGTAGACGCCATCGCCATGCGAGACATTGCCGCGGATGGTGCTTTCGCCCGTGCCGGCATAGAGTATCTGGGGAGCGGACGGCGCGACAGCCAATGCGCCCACCGCCGCCGTGCCAAAATAGCCATCGCTGATATTGCGCCAGTACAAGCCGCCATCGGTGGTCTTCCAGACGCCGCCCGCGCAAGCGCCAAAATAAAAGGACTGTTTCTGCTGTGGATCGCCCGCCACCGCCACGACGCGCCCGCCACGATGCGGTCCGATGCAGCGCCATTTGAGCTTGGCAAGCAGGTCGCTGGTGATCTTGTCATTCATGTCTCATCCCTTGTACTGTCTGTCGCAGCCGCGACCGTGATCTTGCCACGATTGTGATTCATTCATGCCGAGAACACAAGGAATCGGTCCAGCCCCCGCCCCGATCGTGAGACCGAGGGGGCAAAACCAGACCGATGAAATTGAACAGGACCGAGAACTTAACTCCGCGCCGCTCGCACCGCCACAAAGGCGAAAGCCAGCAAAGCGCCAAAGTAGAGCAGCGCGCCCACCCAGGTCAACGTGCCGCCGCCGCCCGCGTACATCATGAAAGCCGCAGCCACCGTCAGCAAGCCGATGATCATCATCACCGGCTGGTTGATCGACGATTTCAAGACGTTGGCAGCCGATGTCTTGGCGCGTTCGATATAGCCATGCTCTTCCAGCCGCTGGCGTGATTCTGGATCGACCTCGCGATAGCCGCCGCGCAGATAGTCGAATGTCTGCTGCAAGCCAAATTCGATGGGGCTGGTCTCTGGATGCAGCAGCAGCACGGGCGTGTCGGTGCGCTCGGCGATGACCATGGTGGTGTTGCCGCCGGTGAAACGCTGGCGCACCCGTGGCTCTCGCGTCGTCCCCAGCACCACATAATCGTAACCCTTCGCCGTCTGCACAATGGCATCGATGCGGTCGGGGCTTTGCTCCAGCAGCAGGTTGACCTGCTTGCCATCCACCTTGGTGGCATCAATTTGGCGCTGCAAGGCGCGCGTTGTGCGCTCACGCTCGGCAGATGTTGAGTCTGCAGAAAATACATGCAGCAGGTCCAACTGCAAGTCGGCGGAAAAATGTTGGACAAGCCCCAGCGAGTAAGCCACCTGGCGGGCTTCGGCCACGGGCATCAGGATGCGCGTCGCGGCGGCGCTGTCACCGGGCTGCAACATCATCACATCGCAGTTGATCTCGGACAGCACGCGGTCGATATTGGGTCCCAGCGTGGTTTTGCCTTCTATGTTCATTGTGCCGCGCCAGCCAATGACCACCAGGTCGGCATGCTGCTCGCGCGCGGTGTCGATGATGGCCGGGGCGAGGCGGCGCGCCACCCTCACGATGTATTCCACCGCCACATCTTCATCGGCGACCATGGCGATAGCTTGCTTTTGCAGCGCATCGCTGGCTTGCAGATAACGGTAGCCGGAGGAAAGCGGCGTCGGCGAAGGCACCGTGACAATATGCAGCAATGTCACTTTGCCATCGTGCAGCTTGGCAGCGTGTATAGCCGGCGGCAGCAGAGTCGCCAGCGAATCTGGATTGGCGACTGGCACCAGCACGCGATAGGGCGCATCAAGCACCGGCGTCAGCAGCTCGGTTTGCTGGACGACCGGCGTGCGATGAGCGCGCTCTTGCCGCGGGTTGGCATAGAAAAAGTAGATCAAAAATCCACTGCCGATCCACACCGCCGCGAAGACCCAGGCGATGATCGACACATTGAAGAGCGACAAAACCAGCAGGAATTGCATGCCAATGGCGATCATGGGCAAGATAGGGAAGAAAGGCAGCAAGAATCCATACTTCAGGTCCTTGCCATACTTGCCGCGGATGGTGATGACCGCCAGGTTGACCTGCAAAAACAGCAGGATGAACATGATATCCGCCGAAGCCGCCACATCTTCAATGGGCAACGTCAAAGCCACGAACAAAATCAAGACGCCCGACCAGCCCAGCGCCACATGCGGCGTGCGCGTCTTCGAACTCACGGAACTGAAGCTGTCTGGCAGCGCCCGGTCGCGCCCCATGGCAAAGCTGACGCGCGTCGAAGAAAAAGTCGTGGCGTTCAAAGCGCTCATGGTCGAAAGCAAGCCGCCCACCATGATCAGGAAGGTGCCAAAGGGCATAAACTGGGCTGCGGCGCGCGCAATGCCGATCTCGCCCAACTCGCCCAGCCACTCGAAGATGAGCACGCCTTCTGGTGGATCGACAGCGCCGATGATGACAAATGCCACCAACATATAAATCGGCACGACGATAGCCAGTGACAAGAAGACTGCCCGCGGGATATTCTTGCGCGGCTCGCGCACTTCTTCGCCGGCTTGTACGATAATCTCATAGCCTTCAAACGCGATGAATGTCAAGCCCATCGCGCTGACAATGCCGATGATGCCCTGCGGGTCGAAAGGCTGAAATGCCTCCAAACGCGTCGGCTCGCCAAAGATGACAAACAAGCCGCTGACGATGAAAATGCCGATAATAATCACCTTGAGCACCGTCACGATGTTGCCGACAGCGCCCGTCTCCGATGTGCCTCGATAGTTGATGTACAAAAACAGCAGGATGATCAGCACAGCGAAGAGCTTCTGTACCAGCGCCGCTTCGGTCAATTCAATGCCAAAAGGCAACTGCAGCGGACCCTGCATAAAGACGCCGGCATGCTCATCGTGGTGCGCCGCGGGATCGAGCAGCAAGATGCGCATCAGCTCGTAAATGAAGCCGCCAAAGCCCACGCCATACAAGCTGCCCGCCACAGCATGTGCGAACCAGCTCATCCAGCCCGCCAAGAAACCGTTGGGACCTGGCAAGCCTTCTTTCACCCACAGATAGCCGCCGCCCGCCTCGGGGATGGCAGAGCCAAGCTCGGCATAGACCATCGCCGTCAGCACAGTGATGACGCCATTCAGCGCGAATGCCAAAATCAGCGCCGGGCCAGCTGTGCCAGCGGCAATGCCCGTCAACACAAAGATGCCAGCGCCGATCATCGCGCCGACGCCGATCATGGTGATGTCGAACAAGCCCAGACTGCGGACTAAGCCGACATGCTGCGAGCCGTCAGTTGCCAATGCCATACGCGCGTTCCTTCGTCCGATGTCTACAGAGCGAGCCGGGCTGTGCCCCTAGTGTTCAATGTATAACAAAGGCTTGCCGAATGTAAAGTGTTGGCGAAAATCGCCCCGGGTCAATCGCATCAATAAATATTCAACACAGAGGGCGCAGAGGACACAGAGAGCACAGAGAAAAGTCACGAAAAGGGAGAATTTGGACTATACACCCGCATAGGGATTTAGTGACGAGAATTATCCTCATGCTACAAAATACGAAGAAAGATTCCCAGCAGACACAAAACCTCTGTGGACTCTCCGAACTCTGTGTTCTCTGTGTAATCTATTGAGGACCTAATTTGACGCGATTGCCCTGAAAACCGCCCATAGTCACGACCGTGCAGGCGCGGTGGGCTTAGAGTTGCGCAAATGTGTCTTTCAGCAGCGGATACAGCGACTGGTAGATGGCATAGCGCTGGGCATACACATCAGCATCCCCGCCAAGCTCCACACTCGCGCCGCGCTTGACCATGGCATCGCAGGCCGCCCTTACATCGTCGAACCAGCCCGCCGTCACCGAAGCCAGGATGGCCGCGCCAAATGCGCCACCTTCAGTCGTGTTGATATTGACCAGGCGCGCGCCAAGCACATCGGCGATGATCTGCTGCCAGACCGGGCTCTTCGCGCCGCCGCCGCTGATGCGCACTTCGTACTCTGCTGGAAGCCCGGCTTGGGCGATCAACGTGAAAGAGTCTTTCAATCCAAATGCCACGCCTTCCAGCACCGCCCGTGTCAGATGACCGCGACTGTGACGGCTGGTCATGCCGATGAAGGCTCCCCGCGCCAGGGGGTCGGGATGAGGACTGCGCTCGCCAGTCAGATAGGGCAAAAAGAATAAACCCTCGCTGCCCGCTGCAACCTGCGCCGCTTCGTCCAGCAACGCAGCAAAGCTCAGCCCAGGCGCGAAATTATCGCGATACCACTGCAAGCTGCCGGCCGCGCTGAGCATCACGCCCATCAGGTGCCAGGCGCCAGGCACAGCATGACAGAAAGCATGCAGACGCCCCTGTGGCTCGAAGGCATAACTGGACAGCGGCGCAAAGACCACGCCCGAAGTGCCGACAGTGACGCCGATGGTATCGGGCAGGACGCAGCCCATGCCGATCGCGCCCGCGGCCTGGTCGCCGCCACCGCCCACAACTGGCGTGCCCGCCCGCAAGCCCGTTTCCGCAGCCCCGGCCGCGCTGATGACCGAGGTGACTTCTGTGCCTTCGTGCACCGGCGGCAGCCAATCGGCGGGGATGTCCAGCGCCTCCAACACTTCGGACGACCAGGCGCGCTCCGCCACATTCAGCAGCGAAGTGCCCGCCGCCCCAGCCAGATCGGTGGCATAGGCATCGGTGAGCTTGTAGCGGATGTAATCTTTGGGCAGCAAGATCTGCGCCGTCCGCGCATACAGTTGCGGCTCCTGGTCGCGCACCCACAACAGTTTTGGCGCGGTGAAGCCGGTGACAGCCGGGTTGCCCGTCAGCGCGAGCAAGCGCTCCGCGCCGATGACTTCAGTCATATAGTCGCATTGCGCCTGCGTGCGCTGGTCGTTCCACAAGATGGCTGGTCGCAGCGGCTCGCCCTGTTCGTCCAGCAACGTCAAGCCGTGCATCTGCCCCGTCAGCCCGATCGCGTCGATATCGCCGCCATCCAAGCCCGAATCCGCCAGCGCCGCAGTAATGCTGCCGCGCATGCCCGCCCACCAGTCGGCTGCGTTTTGCTCGCTCCAGAGGGGTTTGGGTTGGCTGATCGGCTGGGGCGTATTGGCGACAGCGACCACCGCGCCCGCCTCGTTGATGATTAGCGCTTTTGCGCCGGTTGTGCTGATGTCGAGTCCCATCAAATAGGGCATGCCATGTCCTTTCGCGTTCAATCGCCCAGCAGCAGGATGTGCAGCTCGCGGGGTCCATGCGCGCCTTTGACCAGTTCGTGCCCGATATCGGCGGTTTTGCTGGGTCCGCTGATGATGATGGTGTTGCTGGAATCGCGGAAGGCACGATAGCCTGTTTCGCGCTGCGCCTCTGCCCAGCTTTCCAGGTCGGGCAAGATCTGCTCTGGCGTCAGCAGCGCAATGTGCAAGTCGGGCAGCAGTGATGTCGCGCGGTAGCGACCCGCCCCGCTTTCCAGCACCAGACTGCCTGTGCCAGCCAGCGCCGCGCTGATACCAGTGATGCCGACGCGCGCGCCGTCGTCATTGTGCGCCGCGATGCCGACACCCAGCGACTCCAGCACGCTGCGCAGGTCGAGGATGGGCAACTGGTCATCGTCCCAAGCCAGCGCCCTCGTGTCGCCATCCAGCAAGGTCATGATCTGCTCGACCGCTTCGCCAGGACTGCCCACGCGGTGCACAAAACTGCCCAAACCTTCTGCGGCGCGGATGAACTGCTCGGTTCGCTCTTGTGTGGATTGTTCGCGCGGGGGGATCATGCTGCGCTGGATATCAGTTGGCTCTCTGCTCAATACCGAGTCATGGCTGGCATGCGCGCCTTGGGCATCGCGCAGACGCCCCAATATGCGATCTCGCGCCCTGCTCATATCGCGCTCCTGTCGGCGAAACGCCCGCTCATGTCCCGCTGCCTTTCTCGCGTTCTTTCCACAGTTGCCGGAAAGGCTTGGGAGCAAAGGCGGGGAAGTCGCGCTCTTCGCTCCAGTTGCCCAGCGGACCGGGCATATAGTCGCCCAGCAGCGCCTGGCCGGCCCGCGCCGCGCGTCCACCCAAAGCAAAGCGCGTCGGCGATGTCATACCCACTGCCCAAAGCTTCATCGCCACATCCCAGCCGCTCGCCGATTCGCCACTTTGCACCAGGTCATGGCGCAGGTCGAGCAGCATGCGCGGCAAGTCGATATCGACCGGGCAGACTTGCTTGCAGCTGCCACACAAACTGCTGGCATGCGGCAAAGGCGCCGCATTCTCCAGGCCGACCAGCAGCGGCGTCAGCACCGCGCCGATTGGACCGCCATAGACCCAGCCATAAGCGTGTCCGCCCGCGCTGCGATAGACCGGGCAGGCATTCTGGCAAGCGCCGCAACGGATGCAGGCCAGCGCCTCGGCATAATCTGTGCCATAAATCTTGCTGCGCCCGTTGTCGACCAGGATGACATAGCAGCGCTCGGGCCCATCGACTTCCTGCGCGCGGCCGGGCCCGCTGAGGATATTGGTATACACCGAAAGCGGCTGCCCGGTGGCGCTGCGTGGCAGAACCTGGGTCAGCGTGGCGTAATCGGCGACCGTTTCCACGATTTTTTCGATGCCGACCAGCGCAATATGCACGCGCGGCATAGAAGTGCACAAACGTCCGTTGCCCTCGTTCATAACCAGGCCAATGCTGCCCGTCTCGGCAATCAAGAAGTTGCCGCCGCTGATGCCCATATCGGCGCTCAGGAAGTCTTGACGCAGCCGCTTGCGCGCAAATGCCACCATGGCCTCGGCATCATCGGTCGGCTGCATGTCCAGCTCGCGCACGAAGACATCGCGGATCTCGGCTTTGGTCATGTGCATAACCGGCGCGACAACGTGGCTGGGACTTTCCTTGTTCAGCTGGATGATATATTCGCCCAGGTCGGTCTCGACAACGCGCAGTCCAGCCGCTTCCATGACCTGGTTGACGCCCAGCTCTTCGCTGAGCATGCTCTTGCTCTTGGTGACGGTTTCCACCGCATGTCGCCGCGCGATATCAAGAACCAGTCGATTCGCAGCTTCGGCATCTTCCGCCCATTCGACTCCCCAGCCATTTTCGCGCAGCCTGTCTTCCGCCAGTTCCAGCAACTCGGGCAGTTTGCGCAGGGCGCGTCTTTTGGCTTCGGCCGCCTGGGCGCGCATGTTTTCTCCGTGCGCATCGCCGAATTCGAACATGGCTTTGGCGCGATTGTGATAGCCGCCACGGGTGCCGCTGCCAACCGCCTTTTGCAAGTCGGGGTTGTGCAGGGCGATATCGGCCAGCGAGACAAAGTCCTTGGAACGCAGCTCGACGCTCATCGCGGCAGTCCCTTCGCCAATACATCCGCCAGGTGCAGCACGCGCTTGCTGGATTTGCTGCGCGAAAGCCCGCCGTTCATCTGCGTCAGACAACTGACATCGCCGGTTACGATTGTCTCGGCCGGGCTGGACTTGATATTGTCGATTTTGTTGCGCAGCATGGCGTTGCTCAGCGCCGGCATCTTGATGCTGAACAAGCCGCCAAAACCACAACAGACCTCGCATTCATTCAGTTCGCAAAGCTCGGCATTGCCCAGTTGCGCCAGCAGGTCGCGCGCCGCGCCTCCCAATCCCAAACCGCGCAGTCCATGACAAGCATCGTGCATGGCGAATCGTTGTGGCGCGGGCAAGGCCAAATCCAGATTGACCAGGCCCAGTCCCTCCACCAGGTATTCGCTGAATTCCCAGGTGATTTCCGCGATGCGCTGGGCTTGTTTGTACAAGTCGCCATCTTCGGGCGCGAACAGGCTGGGATATTCGTGGCGCAGCATGGTCGCGCAGGAGCCGGAGGGCGTAACAATGACTTCGGCATCCTGGAAAGCATGGAAGAAATGCCTGGCGACCGTGCGGGCTTCATCCCGATAGCCGCTGTTGAAGGCCGGCTGCCCACAGCAAGTCTGCGCTGGCGGGAAGACCACGCGCGCGCCCACATGCTCGAGGATATCGACGACAGACATGCCCGTGTCTGGATACACCATATCGACGATGCAGGTGACAAACAAGGAAACGACCTTGCCTTTGGGCGATTCGCGCGCGGGGAGTGCCATGCGCCACTCTTTCGTTGTGTGTGTAAAACGCGCGGCTATTGTAGCACAGGGACAGATTTGTCCACCCCCTCGGTCCGCCCGACAGGGGTGTCGGGGCGATGCTTGTATCGCCCACGCTGGCCATGTCGCAATCGGGCGAGACAAGTCTCGTCCCTATAAGGAATCTCTGTGCCTTTGCGGCTACCTGTCGCATGACACAGATATTTCCATTGCGGCAGTTTATCTTTACCTCGCGCAGGCAGGCGCCACGCGCTACAATGACCGCACTTCTCAGCGAACAGAGGACAGCCCAAATGGCGGATTACAGCCCACGCCCAGAGCACAAATTCACCTTCGGCTTGTGGACGGTCGGCAATATCGGGCGAGACCCATTCGGCGAGCCAACCCGCGAGCCCATCTCGCCCGTGCAGATCGTGCATATGCTGGCCGATGTCGGCGCATGGGGAGTCAACCTGCACGACAACGACCTCGTGCCTATCGATGCCACAAGCGCCGAACGCGACCAGATCGTCGCCGATTTCAAAGCCGCCATGCAGGCAACCGGCATCGTCTGTCCTATGGCGACCACCAATCTCTTCGCCGACCCCGCTTTCAAAGACGGCGCATTCACCAGCAACGACCCGGCTGTGCGCGCCTATGCCCTGCAAAAGACCATGCGCTCTATGGACTTGGGCGCAGAGCTGGGCGCGGAAGTGTATGTCTTCTGGGGCGGCCGCGAAGGCGCGGAATGCGACAGCGCAAAAAATCCCGCCGATAGTATCAAACGCATGCGCGATGCCCTCAACTTCCTCTGCGAATATTCCAAAGACCAAGGCTATGCCTACCGGTTCGCGCTGGAGCCCAAGCCCAACGAGCCGCGCAGCGATATCTACTTCCCGACCGTCGGCAGCATGCTGGGCTTCATCGCCACACTGGACGATGCGGACATGGTCGGCGTCAATCCAGAAGTCGCGCATGAACACATGGCGGGCCTGAATTTCATGCACGCAGTGGCGCAGGCCTGGGATGCCGGCAAGCTCTTCCACATCGACCTCAACGACCAGATGTTTGGACGCTACGACCAGGACTTCCGTTTTGGCAGCATGATGATCAAACAGAACTTTCACCTGGTGCGCTTTTTGGAAGATGTCGGCTATGACGGCAGCCGCCACTTTGACGCCCACGCCTACCGCAGCTCTGGCTATGACGATGTCAGGGAATTCGCGCGCGGCTGCATGCGCAGTTACCTGATTTTCAAAGAAAAAGCCGCGCAATTCAACGCCGATGCCGAGGTGCAGGCGCTGCTAACAGAGATCAACGCCGACGATGGCGCGACAGCCTACCTGGCAGATGGCTACAGCCCCGATGCCGCCGCCCGCCTGAAAGCCACCGAATTCGACCGTCAGACGCTGGGCGCGCGCAGCCTGCCCTACGAGCGACTCGACCAACTGACCTTCGATATCCTGCTGGGGGTGCGCTAACGGTTTACCCCCCTCGGTCCTCCCCCCGAAAAGTCGGGGGGAAGCGCAATCTGCGGGACTGGGATTTAGCTGAAAGCGCAGCTAATCACGAGATAGAACATAGAACACAAGGATTTTCCTCTGCGTCTCCGCGCCACTGTGGCAAAGAACCTTTAATGCCTTTGTGTCCTTTGTGTCTTTGTGGTTACGATTTGCATGGTTGACTCTGATCTACTGAGGATGGATTCATGACCAAAATCACCTTCATCGGCGCAGGCAGCACCGTCTTCGCCAAAAGCCTCATGGGCGATATCTGGAGCTACCCCGAGCTGGCAGACGCCACCATCTGCCTGATGGACATCGACGCCAAACGCCTGCGCCAATCGCAGCAAGTGGCGGGGCATATCATCGCGGCGCTGGGCAATGAGCCGATCGTCGAATGCACCACCGACCGCCAGCAAGCCCTGCAAGACGCCGATTATGTCATCTGCATGATCCAGGTGGGCGGATACGAGCCAGCCACAGTCATCGACTTCGAGATACCGAAGAAATATGGCCTGCGCCAGACCATCGCCGACACGCTGGGCATTGGCGGCATCATGCGTGGCTTGCGCACCATCCCCGTGCTGCTGGATATCGCCCGCGATATGCAGGAGATCTGCCCGGATGCGCTGCTGATCAACTACGCCAACCCCATGTGCATGAATCAGTGGGCATTGAGCCGCTCGGCAGACATCGCCAGCGTCGGCTTGTGCCACAGCGTGCCCGGCACAGCGCATGAACTGGCGCGCGATATCGGCTTGCCAGACGCCGACATCAAGTACTTGGTGGCGGGCATCAACCACATGGCTTTCTATCTCAAGTTCGAGCGGCGCTCCACAGGCGAAGACCTGTACCCCCTGCTGCGGCGCGTGGCTGACGAAGGTCGCGTCCCCAAATGGAATCGCGTGCGTTACGAAATGTTGAATCGACTGGGTTATTTCGTGACCGAATCCAGCGAACATTTCAGCGAATATGTACCTTACTTCATCAAGTCGAGCGCGCCGGAACTGGTCGAGCGCTTCAACATCCCGCTGGACGAATACATCGAGCGCTGCAAAGCCGGCATTATCAGCTGGCAGTTGCTGGAGAAAGCCGAAAGCGAAGGGCGCATCCCCAGCGAAGCCGAGATCATGGAGGCGCTGGCGGATACCAAGCCCATGCACAAGAGCTGGACTGTGCACAGCATCCGCAACTTGAACAAGGTCGAGCGCAGCGTGGAATATGGCTCGCTGATCATTCACAGCATGGAGACGGGCGCGGCGCGCACGATCTATGGCAATGTGCCCAACACCGGCATCATCGACAACCTGCCCGCTGGCTGCTGTGTCGAAGTGCCTTGCCTGGTCGATGGCAACGGCGTTCAGCCCACGCGCATCGGCGAACTCCCGCCGCACCTGGCCGCCCTCATGCAAAGCAATATCAATGTGCAGTCGCTGACAGTCGAAGCGGCGCTGACCAACAAGCGCGAGCATATCTATCACGCCGCCATGCTCGACCCGCACACCGCCGCCGAACTCACGTTGGATGAAATCTGGTCCATGGTGGACGAGCTGATCGAAGCGCACGGCGATTATCTGCCTGCCTATCGCTGAGTCCCTGCCCATAATCTCAGAAGGAAGAGGAAATCGCATGGCGCAAAAGAACCTGATCGGTGGAGAATGGCGCGGCAGCGACGATGTGCTGGAAGTGCGCTTCCCCTACGATGGCAGCGTGGTCGGCGCGGTCTCGATGGCGTCTCGGCAAGATATGGACGATGCCATGGCGGCGGCAGCGCGCGGCTTTGAAGTAACGCGTCAACTGCCCAGCCACCGCCGCAGCGAGATCTTGCAGAATATGGGGCGTTTGCTCCGGGAACGTTTCGACGAAGTTGTCGAGGCGATGATCCTGGAAGGCGGCAAGAACCGCAAAACCGCCATTGGCGAGACGACTCGCGCCCTCGAGACCATCAAAGTCTCGGGCGAAGAAGCGCGGCGCATCGGTGGCGAGGTCTTCAGCATCGACTGGACGCCCGCCGGCGAGAATCGTCAGGGTTTTACGCGCCGTCTGCCTATCGGCGCCGTGCTGGGCATCACGCCCTTCAATTACCCAGTCAACCTGGCCTGCCACAAGATCGGCCCTGCCATCGCCGCGGGCAACAGCTTCATCATCAAGCCAGCCGAGAAAACGCCCCTGTCTTCGCTCATCCTGGCTGAAATTGTGCTGGAAGCCGGCTATCCGCCCGAAGCCTTCAGCGTGCTCAACGCCTGGGCACGCGATACCGAAAGCATGGTGACCGACCCGCGCATTGCCATGATCAGCTTCACGGGCAGTTCGGCAGTCGGCTGGATGCTCAAAGCCAAAGCCGGGCAGAAGAAAGTAACGTTGGAACTGGGCGGCAATGCTGGCGTGATCGTGCACAGCGATGCCGACCTGGACGCTGCGGCGGCGCAGACTGCGGCGGGCGGATTCGCCAATGCCGGGCAGAATTGCATCTCCGTGCAGCGGCTGCTCATCCAGCGCGACGTCTTTGAAGACTTCGCCGACCGTTTTGTCGAGCAGGTCAAATCGCTGAAAGTGGGCGACCCGCGTGATCCCGATGTTGATATCGGGCCGCTGATCAGCGAGCGCGATGCGATACGCGCCGAAGCTTGGGTGAACGAGGCGCAGAAGGCTGGCGCGTCGGTTCTGCTGGGCGGCGCGCGGCAGGGTACGCTCCTCCCGCCGCATGTCATGACTGAAACCGCGCCCGATATGCGCGTCAACTGCGAAGAGGTCTTTGCGCCCGTGGTGACGTTGAGCGCCTATGAAGCCTGGGAGGATGCCGTCGCCACGATCAACGACAGCCCCTATGGCTTGCAGGCGGGGGTCTTCACGCGCGATATCGGGCGAATCATGGATGCCTGGCAGCGCATTGAAGTGGGCGGCTTGCAGGTCAACCAGGCATCGACCTTCCGCGTCGACCACATGCCCTATGGCGGCGTCAAAGCCTCGGGTTATGGCCGGGAAGGCCTGCGCTATGCCATTGAAGACATGACCGATCTGCGCCTGATGGTCTTGAATCTGGGCTGAGGCTATCTCCATCCCAGAACTCAGCCCACAGTTACTATTGGTTCGTGACTTTGGTATGCAAAGTTGTGCTGTGTTCCATACCACGCGACAGAAGGTGAATAGAAACACACATCAACAGAAATAGAACAGTTGGTCAAAAATGTGCTTGACACATTGTGCCAAGAATGTTATCCTCGTACACGAGGATAACATTCAAATGAGCGACCAGCTAGATTTCTTCAATGCAACTCCAGAGGGTCTCGCGCCTGTGTGTCTTAGTGCGCAGCGTAGGCAAGACAACGATTGGACATGCGCTGATTTCTTTTGTGGCATTGGCGGTTTTCATGTTGCGGCGCGTAACCTCGGTTTGAGAGTAGTTGTCGCATGTGATATAGATGAGCACGCTCAACATGCGTATCATGAAAACTATGGCTTGAAGCCGTTGGGCGATATAGTTGCAATTGATCCAAATGACGTGCCCGACTTCGACTTCCTCTTTGGTGGTTTTCCCTGTCAACCCTTTTCCATAATTGGGCAGCGACGCGCCTTTGCCGACCCAAGAGGCGTCATGTTTTTTCAGTTGCTGAAATTCATCCGCGCCAAGCGGCCAATCGGTGTAGTACTGGAAAATGTCAAGCAGTTGTCAACGATTGCGAAAGGGCAGGTGTTGCAGCGCATCCTGGACGACATTTCTTCGTTGGGCTATTCGGTAGACTCCAAAGTTCTCAACGCGCTACACTTCGGTCTTCCACAGAAGAGAGAGCGAACAATCATTGTCGCTTCACTCCTCCCGTTCAGAACCTTCCCGTGGCCAGTGAAAGTTGCGGCAAGGAAACCTCTCAGTGAGATTCTGGAGGCAAATCCTCCGGACAAATACTTTGTTTCTGAACGCATACGCAGAAAGCGACGCGAGGCGCATACTGCAAAGGTCACGCCGGCGATCTGGCATGAAAACAAGGGTGGCAATGTCTCAAGCCACGAGTGGTCTTGCGCGCTACGGGCGGGAGCTTCGCATAATTACTTGCTCGTTGACGGGATTCGGCGATTGACGCCAAGAGAACAACTTAGGCTTCAAGGGTTTCCTGACGACTTCAAGATAGTTTGCAGCGACGCGCAAACAAGAAAACAGGCAGGCAATGCCGTGCCAGTGCCAATGGTGCAAGCAGTTATGGAAAGGCTGGTGGATCATATTGAAACCCCCGAGATTGCGTGGCAACCGTTCACGCCGCAACCATCCATACCCACTTGGCCAGATTCCCGATGAAGTCCTACACAAGATCGGAAGACAGATTGTCCACAGACTTGCCATAGGCGTGGGAGACATTTCCGGTGACGATTTTGCCACGATCTTCGCCAACAGCATCGACGGCGAACATCGCAGCAGCCCAATCGGCGTTGCGGATGTTGAATGGAATGGTTGCGCTTGGTCAGCGAAGACAATCAAAGACAAGTCGCCTTTTGCCAAGTCTAAAGTGCGGCTAATTTCCGGGCGCAACTCTCCAGACTACTCAATGGGGATTGATGACCCTCACGCCGACATCAATGAGACAGGCAAAGCAGTGTTGTCCATATGGAACTCGCGCCTGGACGAAGCACTCGACGAACATGACGACCTTCGTATTATTGTTCTCGTACGCAACATAGACACTCGCGAATTTCTTCTGTTTGAGGAAGAAGCCCAGAGGTTTGTGCCTGGAGAATATGCTTGGTCCTACAATAAAAGGAGAAACCTTCAAGGTTTGCATAAGCAGTCAGGCAAGCATATCTTCACGTGGCAGTTTCACGGCTCTCAATTCACAATTTTTCGCGATGTGCCGTCATCTTCTCGTCGTTTCAGAATCGTCCCCGATGTGCCGACATTAAGTGAAGCTGGCATTCTGGAGGCTATGAAGTTTACTACCGATTGGATTGGCATTCTCCAATGACAGATAATGTGTCGCCCGAAGTCAGAAGCAGAATAATGGCTCGCGTCAAGTCAAAGGGCATGAAGCCTGAAATGACCGTGCGGCGTCTGCTGCATGGACTTGGCTACCGTTACCGCTTGCACAGAGCTGATCTGCCAGGCCGACCCGACTTGGTGTTTTCGTCACGTCGAAAGGTCGTTTTTGTAAATGGATGCTTTTGGCACTTACACAGCAACTGCAAAAAAGTGCGAATCCCTACCGCGAATCGAGACTACTGGACCGCCAAGCTCAGACGAAACAGTGACCGAGACAAGCGGAATCTCGCATTGCTGGCAGAGTTGGGCTGGGAAGCAACCACCGTTTGGGAATGCCAGCTGGACGACTTGGATAGCGTTGCCACAAGGCTAGTGGATTTCCTAGATTGACGCGCACCGCTTGTAACGATCTTAATCTGCATTGAATCTCACATTACCATTGCATTGATGGCACATGCGTCGTACACTGCAAATTGTGATTGGGAGCGCTCCCAGTCACTGGGAATTGTTCTGGGACAACTATCGCTGCGGATTTGCATGAAACGTTGGACTTTGGAAGACATCGGCAAATTGGCAGGCGTATCGCGCTCGACCGTGTCGCGCGTCATCAACGACCAGCCGCATACCAGCCCAGCCGTTCGCCAGCGCGTCGAGCAAGTCATCCGCGAAACCGGCTACCAGCCCAACTCAGCCGCCCGCAGCCTCGCCAGCAGCCAGTCGCGCATTCTTGGGCTGGTCATGCCCAGCATATTGCAATCCGCCTTTGCAGACCCCTATTACGCCCTGATCATCCAAGCCATCTCGCACGCCTGCAACCAGCACGACTACACGCCATCGCTCTTTCTGTTCCAAAGCGCCGACGAAGAAGCCAAAATGAGCCAGCGACTGGTCGGCAGCGGGCTGATTGACGGGCTTATCGTCACCGCCGACACAATCGACAGCCAGTTCGTGCAGATGATCCAGCCCTACGACATCCCTTTCGTGCAGATCGGCCGCCCACTGCGCGAATCGGCGGCTTTCATCAGCTATGTCGATGTGGACAACGAAGCCGGCGCCTACCTGGCCGCCAGCCATCTAATTCAGCAAGGCTATCGACGTATCGGGCAGCTGGCCACCTTGCACAACACAGCCGGGCACGACCGCGATGCCGGCTTTCGACGCGCCCTGCTCGACCGTGGCTTGCCTATCGACGAATCGCTGATTGCCCTCAGCAGCTTCAGCGAAGCCAGCGGCTACCAGGCAATGGAAACTTTGCTGCATCAAGAGCCAGATGCCGTGTTCGCCCAGTCGGATGCGATTGCCTTGGGCGCCATCCGCGCCATCCGCGATCATGACCTGCGCGTGCCCGAAGATATCGCCGTAGTGGGCTTTGACGACATGCCCCTGGCCGCCAGCGCCAGCCCGCCCCTCACCACCGTGCGCCAGCCCATCGCTCGCACCGGCAAACTGGCGGTGGAATCTTTGCTGGATATCGTCCAGACATCGCCACAGCCAGCCCGCCACATCGTTTTGCCTGTCGAGTTAGTCATCCGTGCCAGCAGCGGCGCGGTTAGCTAGTTTTGCCCAAACTGACAAGGAGGTAAACATCGCAGCCAAATACCCAAACCGCCAGTGCCAGCTATGCTCTGGCAGCTTGTGTCCATGTTATACCTACGCCAAAAGGAGCAACACCATGAACAAAATTCGTTTACTCAGCGCCTTTGCCGTCCTGCTGCTTGCTGTCGGCTTGGCGGGCGCGCAGATGACACCCCGCGGCGGCACTGTCGTCGTCAGCGATGGCGAACAGCTCGTCGGCAAGAATTTCAATCCCTTCAGCCCCGACCCGCTGAACTTCACCGACCGCTTCATCTATGAGCCGATGTTGATCTTCAATCCCGTAGATGGCGGCGTGGCCACACCCTGGCTGGCGACCGGCTATGAATATGCCGAAGACCTGCAAAGCGTCACTTTCAACATTCGCGAAGGCGTGATGTGGAGCGATGGCGAAATGCTGGACAGCGGCGATGTCGCTTTCACCTTCAACCTCTTCCTCACCGTGCCGGCCACGGACATAGCCGCCATCAGAGACTTCCTGGAGAGCGTCGAAGTCATCGATGACTCCACCGTCCAGTTCAATCTCAACCGCGTCTATACCCTGGCGCATGAACTGATTGGCTCGCAGATGATCGTGCCCGAGCACAACTGGGCAGATGTTGAAGATTATGCCCTCTTCACCAATAGCGAGCCTGTCGGCACCGGCGCCATGACGACTGTCGCCGACTTCAACGAGCAGTCCTACACCCTCTGCCGCAACGAGAATTACTGGCGCATGGACGAAAGCGGCGCGCAGCTGCCCTATGTCGACTGCATCCGCCAGGTGCTCTTCCAGGGCAACGATCCCGCCAATCTGGCGCTGATCAATGGCGAGCTGGATTGGGTCGGCAACTTCGTGCCCGATATCGAGCAGACCTTCATCGCCCAGAATCCCGACAAGCATGGCTACTACTTCTGGCCCGGCGGCGCGACGGTGCAGCTCTACAGCAACACCAGCAAAGAGCCTTTCAGCGATGTCAACTTCCGCCGCGCGCTGAGCATGGCTATCGACTACGAAGCCGTAACCAGCATCGGCATGTATGGCTACACCAGCCCGGCCAACGCGGTTGGTCTTGGTCCGCGCTACGACTCCTGGGTCAGCGCAGACGCAACCGCCTACGCCGATAGCACGGGCCAGACCCGTTACAATCCCGATGGCGCGATGGCGCTGTTGGACGAAAGCGGTTATGTAGACAGCGATGGCGACGGCATCCGCAACCTGCCCGGCGGCGACAACATCGACTTCAAGGTGCAGGTCGTCAATGGCTGGACGGACTGGGTGACCAGCGTGCAGATCATGAGCCAGAACTTCCAGGATGTCGGCTTGAGCGCCACCGTAGAAACGCCGGACTTCGGCGCATGGTTCTCTGCCCTGCAGAATGCCACCTACGAAGTCTCGATTGGCTGGGGCACGGCTGGCAACACGCCCTACAACTACTTCCGCAACTTGCTGCTCAGCGAGTTGATCAGCGATGAAGGCGTTGCCAACGCCGAAACCTGGAGCCGCTGGACCAGCGACGAGGCGGACGCGCTGCTGAGCGCCTTCACCGAAACCGCCGACGCCGCGCAGCACATGGACATCGTCAACCAGCTGCAAATGCTGTATGTCGAGAATATGCCAGCTATCCCGCTCTTCCCGGGACCGACCTGGTATGAATACACGACCTACCGCTTCACCGGCTTCCCCACTGAAGACAACTACTATGCGCAGGGCAGCCCCTGGGAGCGCAACTCGGCAGCGATCGTCATCAGCACGATCCACTGCATCGACGACATGGCTTGCGGGCAGTAAGCCGTCTATACTAACGATAGCTGGCGGGGTCTTTCGGGGTTCCGCCAGCTATCACTTGATTTCTCGATCGCCAATTTTCAAGGCTCAAGATATGACAACCGCGGTCGGCAAGCGCGCAGCTCGAAAGCCGGACGACGATCCTGGCATGCTCACCAAGCTGCTGGACGGCGTCTATGCCATCTTCAAATCTCGTTTTTTGCGGCGACGCTTCGTTTTTTATCTGGTGGCTGCCTTCGCCGCTGTCACACTGAACTTCATCATCCCGCGCTTGATGCCTGGCGACCCGGTGCAGCTGCTCTTCGCGCGCTTCCAGGGCAAGCTGGATCCGCGCGCCTTTGAAGCCATCAAGGAGCAATTTGGCTTTGTACAAGGTCCCTTGTTCGAACAATATCTGCTCTACCTGCGCAGCATCGTCACGCTGGATTTTGGGCCATCCATCATGGGATTCCCCGTTCCGGTTGCCCAGGTGATCGGCAGCAGCCTGCGCTGGACGCTGATCTTGGCGGGCATTTCCTCGGTGATGTCATTCCTGATCGGCGCCTTGCTGGGTGTTCTGGCTGCCTGGCGTCGCGGCGGGCGCATTGATACCATCCTGCTGCCGATCGCCAGCGTCTTCGGGGCTTTTCCCTATTTCTTCATCGCGCTTATCGCTGTTTATGTGCTCGGCTTCCAGCTAGATGTTTTCCCCACCAGCCACGCTTATAACACCGCCATTCGGCAAGATTGGGCTTCGACCGAGTTTCTGTGGAGCGTCGTCTATCACATGATTTTGCCGCTCTTCACCATCGTCGTGACGGCGACTGGCGGCTGGATGCTGGGCATGCGCAACAATATGATCGGTGTGCTTTCGCAAGATTATATCGTCATGGCAGAAGCCAAGGGTCTCTCGGACAGACGCATCATGCTTCTCTACGCCGCCCGCAACGCCATCTTGCCCAGCCTGACCGCCTTCGGCATGTCATTTGGCTTCGTCATCGCTGGTTTGCTGCTGACGGAGATTGTCTTTTCCTACCCTGGCATGGGCTACACATTTTTGCTGGCGGTTAACGCGCGTGATTACCCGGTCATGCAAGGCATATACCTGATGATCACGGTGACGGTGCTGGTGGCGAATTTCATCGCTGATATGAGTTATGTCTTGCTCGATCCGCGAGCCCGCTGAGCCTGTAAGCGAGGACAATGATGATGACGAAGAACAAGGCAAAAACATCAAATTCGCTTTATCGGCTGTGGATGATCTTGCCCGGCTGGTCGCGTTCAATTATCAATAACAAGAAAGCGCTGGCCGGCATTTTGATCCTGGCTTTCTTTTTCATAGTCGCTTTACTGGCGCCTTGGCTTTCGCCGACCGCCCCGCAGCGCATGCTTGGACGGCCGCACGATCCGCCATCTGAGAAGTATGTGCTGGGCACGACGCGTCAAGGGCAAGATGTTTCCGCGCAGATGGTATATGGCGCGGGCGGCTCGCTGCGCGTCGGTTTCCTCACCGGTACAATCGTCATCGTCATCGCCATCGCGGTTGGCATAACGGCCGGCTATGTTGGTGGCGTTACTGACGAAGTTCTCTCACTCATATCCAACATATTCCTTACCGTGGGAGGCTTGCCACTGATCATCGTGGTCGCTGCTTTAATCGAAAAACCGGGTCCCGACACAATTATCCTGGTGCTCAGCATCACCAGTTGGGCTTGGGGGGCGCGGGTCTTGCGCTCGCAGACCCTGTCCCTGCGCAACAGCGAATTTGTCGAAGCGGCGCGAGTCAGTGGCGAGCCGCTCTGGCGCATCATCGCTGTCGAAATCTTGCCCAACATGACCTCACTGGTCGCCTCCGTCTGGATCGGCGCGGTACTCTACGCCATCCTGGCGCAAGCCGCCCTGGAGTTCATCGGTCTGGGCGACCCCAACAGCGTCACCTGGGGCACCATCCTCTATTGGGCGCAGAACAATCAGGCTCTGCTCACCGGCGCCTGGTGGACCTTCATCCCGCCTGGCGTGGCGATTTCGGCAGTCGGCTTGAGCCTGACGCTGATCAACTACGGCATCGACGAAATCACCAACCCGCGCCTGGCAACTCATGTGGCTGCGCCCGTAAAAAGAGCCCGCTTCTGGGAAAGATTTTTAGGATTAAGAATGGGGAGTAGTGGTGCCGAAATCATCTCAAGTTGACAGCCAAGAGCCGCTGATCCAAATCCAGAATCTGAATGTCGAATATCGGACAGTCAGAGGCGCTGTGCGGGCGGTCGAAAATGTCAGCTTTGACCTCTATCCCAACGAAGTCTTTGGGCTGGCGGGCGAAAGCGGCTGTGGCAAGACCACCATCGCCAATGCCATGACGCGCTTGTTGAAGCCACCCGCCTATATCACTGGCGGCAAACTCATGTTCCGCGATATTGACATTCTGCAATTGGACGCCGAACGTCTGCGCGCTTTCCGCTGGGATCAACTCGCAATCGTCTTCCAGAGCGCCATGAACGCGCTGAATCCCGTGCTGACCATCGGCAATCAGATCATTGACGCCATGCAAGCCCATCAGGCAATTTCTTATGCAGAAGCGCGCAGCCATGCCAAGCGCCTGCTGCGGACTGTTGGGATCGATGTGGCGCGCGTCGACAGCTACCCGCACCAGCTCAGCGGCGGTATGCGGCAACGCGCAGTCATCGCCATCGCCCTGGCCCTCAATCCCGAGCTCATCATCATGGACGAACCGACCACCGCCCTCGATGTCGTGGTGCAAAAGCAGATCTTGCAAGAAATCAAAGACCTGCGCGAACAATTCGGCTTCTCTATTCTCTTCATCACGCACGACCTGTCGCTGCTTGTCGAAATCTCCGACCGCATCGGCATTATGTACGCCGGCAAATTCGTCGAAGCGGGTCCCGCGCGCGAAATCTTCAGCGACCCCAAACATCCCTATACCAACCGGCTGATGAACTCCTTCCCCACCGTGCATGGTCCACGCCGCGAGCTGCTGGGCATCCCCGGCGCGCCGCCCGATCTCATCGACCCGCCCGCTGGCTGCCGCTTTCATCCGCGCTGCGAATTGGCGATAGCCGGCGAATGCGAGCGAATCGTGCCGCCCCTGATCCGCATCGGCGGTCAACGCGATGTCGCCTGCCATCTCGTCAAAGAAGCGGAGGCGGCATCATGAGCCGAAACCACCAAAACAGACAGCCCGTCCTCGAAGCGCGCGACCTGAGCAAAGACTTCCATACCGGTGGCGCCTTCACCGGCGGCGTCGTCAAAGCTGTCCAGGGCGCGAGCTTCAAACTCTTTCGCGGGCATGTGGTCGCGCTGGTGGGCGAAAGCGGCAGCGGCAAGAGCACGATCGTGCGCATGTTGGCGCGCCTGCACGAGCCCACGGCCGGCGAGATCTTCTACAATGGCGAGGCGGTGCTCTCTCAACGCGGACGCCGCGCTCTGCTGCGTTATCGGTCGCAAGTGCAGATGGTCTTCCAAGACCCATTCGGTTCGCTCAACCCCGTGCATCGCGCCAGCCACGCCGTCCAGCGCCCGCTGAAGATCTACAACAAAGCAAATAGCCGACAAGAGCTGCGCGACAAGCTGGAAGAGCTCTTTGCCATGGTCTCGCTGACGCCGGTGGACGAATTCATCGAGAAATATCCGCACCAACTCAGTGGCGGACAACGGCAGCGCATCGCCATCGCCCGCGCACTGGCTGCCGATCCAGAGGTCATCCTGGCCGACGAGCCGGTTTCCATGCTGGATGTGTCGATCCGCCTGGGTATTTTGAATCTGATGGGGCGGCTGCGCGACGAACAGGGCATCGGCTTTTTGTATGTGACGCACGACCTGGCCAGCGCGCGCTACTTCGCCGATGAGATCCTGGTCATGTACGCCGGCTTCATCGTCGAGCAGGCCCCCGCCGAAGAGCTCATCAGCGATCCCAAACACCCCTATACGCAGATGCTGCTGGCGGCAGTGCCCGACCCCACCCGCGGACTCAAGACCGAAAATATCGAGCTGGAAGGCGAAATCCCCGATCTGACCAGTCTGGGCGGCGGCTGTCCATTTGCGCCGCGCTGCCAGCACGCCATGGATATCTGCAACGAAGCCATGCCCGCCCAAACCACGCTCGAAGATGGGCGTTGGGTGCGCTGTTATCTGTACGAAGACGAGCTTGCGCCTGCGCAGATGAATTGAATTCACCACAGAGACTCAGAGATTATCTGTATGCTATAATCCCGCGCGCGTAGCTTCCACCTGACCTACCGGGGGCGAGGGGAATCACCGGAGTCAACATGGCAAAAAACCGCAACCTGATTATTCTCCGCAACAAGCGGCTGCAAACATGAAACTGCCGCCCTTTTCTCTGTGCCCTGTGTGTCTATGCGGTGAATTCTTTTCGCATTTTGCCAGGCGCGACAACGAAAGGACAATCTGATGAGCGATGTAAAAGCCGTCTGGGAAATCCCGGCGATATTGGGCGAAGGTCCCCTGTGGGCGCCCAGCGAAGATGCCGTCTATTGGGTCGATATCTTCAGCAGCAAGGTGCACTGTTATGGGCACAGCGATGGGCGCAAAATCACCTGGACATTCGACTTCCCCATCACCAGTCTGGCAGAACGGGCTGACGGCGGCTTCATCGGTACACTGAACGACGGCTATGCCTGGATCAACTTTGATGTAATCTCCGCGCAGCCTATTGCCCTGCCCGAAGCGGACATGCCCGGCAACCGCTTCAACGATGGCAAAGTCGACAGCAGCGGACGTTTTTGGGCGGGCACGATGGATAGGGAGCAGGTGGCAGAAAGCGGCTCGCTTTATCGCCTCGACCCCGACCTCAGCTGGCAGCAGTGCGACAGCGACTACATCATCTGCAATGGACCGACCTTCAACCTCGACAACAGCATCATCTATCACACCGACAGCATCAAGCGCAGGATCTACGCGCTGGATATGGATTCGGCGGGCGAGCTGAGCAACAAGCGCGTCTTCACGCAATTCACTTCAGCCGACGAAGGCGTGCCCGATGGCATGACCATCGACAGCGAAGATTGCATCTGGGTGGCGCATTTTGGTGGCGCGCGCATCACCCGCTATTCGCCGGCTGGCGAGATTCTGACGGTCCTGCCGCTGCCCGTGCCCAATATCACCAGCTGCACTTTCGCTGGCGCAGACCTCGACACGCTCTACATCACCACAGCCAGCACGGGCATAGACGAAGCCGACAAAGCCAAGTATCCGCTGGCGGGCAGTTTCTTCCGCTGTGTGCCTGGCGTGAAAGGCGCTCCGACCGCGAAGTTCGGCGGGTGAGTCTATCTTGCCCCCGGTCCCCCCGACAAGTCAGGGGGCGGCACAACCCCCCTCAGTCTCCCCGAAAAGTCAGGGGAAGGCACAACCCCCCTCAGCCGCAAGTCCCGATCGGCTCGACGAAGGCGGCGCTTATCCAGCCCTTCACGCCGTGAAAATCCACCTTGAACCAATCTGCCGTGCGCGCGACCGCCGTCAATGTCGCGTTGTAGGGGACGGCTCGGATGACATCGCCGCCGGGACTGGCGCGGAAGTTCAGGATGTTCGTTGTGCGCGCCATGCAGCCGCTCAGGCTTCTCGCTTCGAGCGCGGGCGTGGGCGTGGGCGCAGCGGGCGGACGGTTGCCGGGCAGCAGGATCAAATTGCCCGGGCGGTCGATTATGGCGCAGGTCAAGCCGTTCTCGTTGGCTGCTGGTAAATCATAGACGACGCGGGGCAGCGGCGCGGTGTCGATGAATTTGAAGGCGCTGCCTTCCGCTTCAAAGCAGATTTTTGTGCCTGGCAGGATCCAGCTCCAGACATTGATAGCGTCGACGAAGCCTGCCGCGGCGATCTCCGTGTTGCCGATGCCCTCGGCGTCCAGTCGCTGGCATTGCGTGGATTCCGTAATGTTGTAGGTGACGATGCCGGGCAGGGTCAAGCAGGTCGAGACGCCGGGCGTGGCGGTTGCCTTGATTTCTGCGGGCGGGATGTAGATTGCGCCGCTGTCGCCTACGCTGGCGCTGCTGCCGCTCGTTTCTTGACGCGGGCGAGGTGGAGGCGGGGGCGGTGGCGGGACATATTCAAAAGCGCCGATGTCGCAGCTGCTTTCCTGCGGGCGTGTGACGCCACGCTGGTCGACAGTAACGCCATTGCTGCCCGTGATGCAGGTGGCGGCGTTCCTGGCGGGGCTGTTGGCCGCGATGGTGAAATAAGGCGGGCTGCCGGTGGCGCTGGACGACAGCAGCGGATTAGCAGTTGAGAAGGGCGTGCCGCAGTGAGCTTCTGGGTCAGTGCTAGAGAAAGAAGCCAAACTATAGATGTTGCCCGTGTTGACGGTAAGGGTTCCAGTGCTTTTTTGTCGTACGCAGTCCTCGCCAGAATTGCCATAGATGATGCTGTTTCGCATGGTCACCGAACCATTTTGAATTTTAAGGGCGTTAGAGCCAGAGTTGCCGGTGATGGTGACATGGTTGAGCTCGAAAGTGGCGGTGCTGCGGTTAGCGCCGAGAAGAAGCGCGCCTCCATTCAGACTGCTGAGGACCGAGTTGTTGTAAAAGGTGCTGTTCGTGATTTTGTGCGACTTGCCGTTCAAATACATAGCGCCGCCGCCCTTGTTTACGCTGCGGTTGTTATAAAAAGCGCTGCGATTGACAACCAGGTCGGCCTGGCTGTGTGACATGTAGAGAGCGCCGCCTTCGCCACCGCTTCTGCTGTCTTTGATGACGACTTGGTTTAAGGTCAGGTCGCCTTGCGCGTGGATCGCGCCGCCTTGGTCGGTTGCATTACTACCGACCCCATCGGTCAAAATCAGGTTGTTGATTGTTAAATCCCCTGTCGTAAAACGAACGTGGAATATGATGTGTTCGCCAGCTCCGCTAATCGTCCGTCCGTTGCCGTTGATGGTGATTGCGCTGGCGATTTCCGGAAGTATGGCGGTGAGTGTCCCGCCGCTCAGGGTGATATTGGCGGTGATATTGATGGTGTCGGCTTCGCTGTTGCCGTTGGCGGAATTGATGGCGGTGACGAGCGCGGCTTGGTTGGCGGCGGTGAATGTAGCAGCGCGGGCGGGCGCGACCGACAGCAGCAGGAAGACCAGCGCGGCGAGTATTAACTTGAATGCGAATGTGGAGTGGAAATGAAACGAAGCGGAATTGTTACGCGATATTACGGGGGGGGGGGGGGGGGGGGGGTAGAGTTATCATTACTGCAAGCTCCCGCAAGGCTTCTGAATTGACGGTTTGG
>Ga0209754_1000899_pt1 | contig 34313 bp, 36 predicted proteins | sample MesohylBB_FD_187295 | JGI IMG/M metagenome (GOLD analysis project Ga0209754, IMG submission 187295) | Host-associated microbial community of the marine sponge Aplysina aerophoba from Gulf of Piran - sponge mesohyl, lysed by bead beating... | ecosystem: Host-associated > Porifera > Sponge >... | reverse complement strand
GCCGCTGGGCGAAAGTGACGATGGCGTCCATGGTGACATCGGTCGCAAGACGGTAGAGCGAGCCGCACAGCGCCATGAGTGCGCTCGCGTTCTCCGGGATGTCGGCGTTGCCGGGGTCGTTCAGGAGCGCCCTCGGGTGGGGAAGCTCGCGCCAGACGTTCAGGAACGCAGAGAACTCCACCGCCGCGGCCTCGCCCACGGCGCCCCGGAAGATGGCGCGCTCGGCCGCAGGATCGAGGCCGTTCCGGTGCTTGACGATGTTGCTCACGAACTCCCAGGTCCGCGGGCACGGGAAGGCCTTCTCCTTGGACTGCGGATCGAACCGGTGCAGGAGGTCCGGCTCGTAGGTGATGAAAAACAGTACCTCGGGGACGATGCCGTTGGCGGCGCCCCAGTCCAGCCAGTCCTCGGCGTCCACGCGGATCTCAAGGTGGACGAAGCGAGAGGCCAGGGGCGTGGGCATGCGGTGGATGACGCCGCGGTCCGTCTCACGGTTGCCGCAGGCAATGAGCGAGGCGCCCTCGGGCAACTGGTACTCGCCAACCTTGCGGTCCAACACCAACTGGTACAATGCCGTCTGGACGAGGGGCACGGCAGAGGGCAGCTCTTCAAGGTTAATGAGCCAGCGGCCGGGATCGTCGGACTGCGGCAGGAAGGCCGGAGGAGCCCAGCGCGTTCGGTCGGCGCTGTCGCGCCAGGGGATGCCGCGGAGGTCCACGGGGTCGAGAAGCAGCGCCCGGACGTCCACGTACCGGCGGTTGGACCATCGTGCGCCTGAGCAATGGCGCGCTTCGTGATCTCAACGGCGATGTTGCGAGTGAGGGACACGAGCATCCGACTCGCAGGCCTGGGAGAGCTGACTAAGGCAATCGGTTACAACTGGCTCGCAGGGGCGTACGGGGAAACCCTGGACGGGTTGTGAGCGCCAGAACTAGGTCAGATCATCCGCTGGTGGATGGCGGACGGGATCCATTCAACCGGTGGACAGGAGTTGGCACCGTCGATCAGAAGCACCTGACGGATAGCGGTGTATGGTGGGTTCCGCCCGGTCCTGTGAAGCGTGGACACAAGGAGGGAACGGGGACATAGTTTGAAAAGAGTTCGTAGGCAACAGGGAGATAGTGACATTCAGTAGTGTCCGACACTTTGGCGTGTGGCGAGCTGTAACCTACTGAAATGCCGGGCGACACAATGACAGGTCCGCTGATACGATTGAGCAAATGCGGCGGATGGTTAAGGGAGTAGGCGGAAAGCGATTGAAGCATTCGGACCTGATCGCGAGAGAGGAAAAGACCGGAAGCGATGTGTTTTAGGGCTTGGGTGACGGCTGTTCGAGGAAGCGCCTGCTACAGAACTCCCTACTATCCGCTAGCGGAGGGGCCGTCACCCAATAGGGCGCGTAGCACAGCGGCTCGTCAAGGTCAAGAAAGGATTGAAATTTTGAGGTACTTATGGTATAGACCAAGGTGCTATGAAAGGTGACGATTTTCGCTCATGGGCGCTAGGGGTGAAGCATCTGTCTCATGCAGTTTTTGCCCTTGCTATTTCTAGCGGTATTGTTCATGGCGTTGCCAAAGAAGTAGGACCGGGACTAAGGAGGATTAAAAGTAGGGCAAAACTAAGAATTATCAAGGCGCGGCTTGCTTGGATGAATCGACGTAAAAAGAAGAAGGTTGTTTATGGAAGAAGGAAACAAGAGAGAGAAGATGACATTTGGCAAGTCGGAACCCAAGATCAAGCGGGGCCGTCCGGTAGAGAACGAACTACCAGAGCAGATACCGGACACGGCGGAGAACATAGCACGGGCATGTATGCAGGAAGCGCCGAAGCAAAAGTGGCGGTACATGAAAAAGAGCAAATAGCGGCCACACGCTCAAACGTGGATGGTTCGGGGCATGTGGAGAAACTGGATATTCCCCCGCATGCCCCTAAGCTGGCTAGCCATCGCCAGCCTTCGGCTAATATGCCAGAGTTGGGGGCTGGCGGTAAACAATGGGATACTGGCCGTTTCAGTAGCATGGTCGGTTGGGTTAACATGAGCACCGCCTGTCCTGAAAGATATATCAGGGCAGAGATATGGTGTGGGCTTATGCGTAAATTCAGTAACGGTGAAATGAAGTTTCAAGCTGCCGTTGATAGCTATCGAGCGGCTATAAAGCGACTTGGCATCAATCCGGGTTTGGACGATGATAGTGAATTGATAGACAAGAGGGGTATAGAGAAGGATCGGGAGATTATGGAGATTTTACGCAGGGCCTGGGAATAGGCTTGTGTAATTTGGCATATAATTCCCCTATCATTGGCGCAAGATGGTCGTCATCGCCAAACCGTCACGAAGAGCGTGCAACGCGCGCCACACCGAGACTGTTTTGAACTTGAGCGAGCACGGGGTGAAGTGGTAGGGTCAGCATGCCATGACAGACACGTTGTCAGAAGAAAGACGGGTTGCCCGAGAGAACGCGGTCGTAAAGCTGAAAGAGGTTGAGTTGGCTCTGCGGCACGCAGACGACATTGCGGCGATGAAGGTTGTTCAACACACGATCAGAGAACTGCAAGACAACCTGGAGTTACGGGACCGAAGCAAGGACCTTCGGCGGGCCGCCGGTGATGGCATGCGCCAGTTTGCGTCCGCAGTACGTGCCAGGGCTGACCGCGCTGCGGAGGAACTCGCCAACGCCAAGAACGTCGCCGCCGACAAGGCTGGGGGCTTCGTTCGTTCCGGTGCGTCCGGGATCTCGTCCGGATTCGCAGCCGGATTCGGTGTTGCTTACGAAGCTCTGGCTGGGTTCTCCGAGCACCTGGACTGGAGCACCATCGACCCTAGCAGATACCTGTACGCCGGCACCAGAGGCGTCAGCAGGGGCATGGAGGAGGCTCGACTCGTATGGGAGTCGATTCCAGAGCAGTTGCGCGCTCTCGGGCCGGAAGAAATCACCAAGCGCCTTGATGGTTTCGACTGGAGCCATATCATACCCCACAGCCAGGGGGGTGGTAACGACGCGTCCAACGGGATTTTCGAACTCGCCAATCTGAATCGGAGCCGAGGCGCCGAGCGGATGACCGGGACCGAGGTGGAGGCCGCCCAACAGGTATTGTCGGAGCAGGCGTTTCATGCTGCACTTGCCGAAACCGCGTCTCGGGCGTTCACCGGCGCGGCTGCGGGCGCCGCAGTCGGCTGCGTGCTCGCTTGCCTGGAACACGGTCTCGAGTATCAGCGCGGCAACATCACTCGAGAGGAGATGTTTCAGAGCATTGGCTGGGCGGTGGCAAGGTCCGCTGGCATCGGTGCGGGTGTGTCGGGCGTAATGGCCGTCGTCGCGTTGACGTTCCCAGCGCTCATCCCCCTCGCCGCGCCTCTGATGATACCGCTCGCGGTGCTGGGGTTTTGCGCGGTCGGCGAGAAGGTAGTCCAACTCGGAAAGGGGTGGTACGAACTTCTGCAGGACGTCGACGTTCGTCAGCGTCTCGGGGTGGTTTCAGTCGCGGCCCCGTCGGCGCCAGACCCAGCCAGTTCGGAATAGACAACGCGCGTTCCGCTTGACGGCGTGGTGGCGGATAGCGGCGATCATCGTCCGGCCCACAGCAAACGCTCTGCCAGCTTATGCGCGTCTACCGGCCAGAAGCGCTTCGGCCGCGGCTGGTTCACACCGGGTCGTCCCTTGGCCGGACGGCAGTTTCGCAGACACTCACTCCATTGCGCGGGGATCGCATCGCGGCCTTCCACCGCACCGAAGAGTGCGCCGCAGATGGCGGCGTTGGTGTCCGTGTCGCCGCCACGCATGACGGTGCCCACCAAGGCTTCCTCCAGACTGACGGCATGGAGCAACTGCCACAGCGCATTCTGGAAGGCGACGAGGACCCATCCCGCGACGGGTCTCAGATATTGGTTTGGAGGGGCGACCGAGGCGCCGGTCACAGCATCCGCTAGGGTTTCATCCAGATCCGTTTCCTCGGACCATTGCGCGACCTGCGCGTACAGGCTTCGACGATCACATCCCGTTCGGATGGCGTGGGCGATGGCCATGGCGAATAGGGCGTTCGCCTGGAGGCAGACGGGGTGGACATGGGTGAGGGCTGCGTCCTGCCGCGCCCATTCGGCCACTTGCGCGGGGTCGTGGTGGGTTCCGAAGATCCCCAGCGGACTGATCCGCATCAACGCGCCGTTGGCCTGACTATCTGGATTGTGGCGCCCCAGCAGTCCGCTGAGGACCGTGCCGCCGCAATCGAAGGGGTCCGAATCCAACCAGGAACGGTACGCCTTCCTGGTTTTCTCGGGATCGTATCGTCCTTGCTCGACGATGGTGTGCGCCAGTGACAGCGCCATTTCCGAATCGTCCGTCGGTTGTCCGGCGATAGTGCTCCACGTGCCGCCGTCCGCGAGTTCACGAACCCCGTTGGGGTACTCTTCCCGAATTTCTTCCGGGTCCCGGAATTCCACCAGGCTTCCGAGAGCATCGCCGCCAAGCTGACCAAGCAGGCAACCCTGAGCCCGGGAGAGGACTTCGGCGGCCAACGCGTTATCTGTGCCGTTGTTCATAGGGGAAACCTCTGCATGTGTGCGGTTGGTACCAGATCTCTTCTTTGTCCACCACCTGTAAGGAAGAATGGGATGAATCGCTGTGCTGGCAGATCCAAGGAGTACGCCGCGAAGAACGGCATGACCCTCACGGCCTTCGTCGAAGACGCCTTGTGCGCAAGAGTAGCGGAGCCGCCCCAGTCGGAGAATCTGTTCAAGCTGGTCCTCAAGACCGTCCGAGGCAGCAACCCGGTCTGGACCAAACTCGGACTGTGGCCTCAAGACTGGATTACACGACTCGCCCTTCACACGGGCCAATCTCTTAACGCAACTCGTCCCGGAGCGCCTTCCCAGTGGCTTAGCCCAAGTTTAACATAGGTATTTAAGAGTCATTATAATTCGGGGGGTTAGCGGGCCGATTTTATTCTTCTGGCACTACATTCTGGTGGTTAACGATAATTTCAAAGGGTTCAGACGGTCAACTTTTTGATACCACCGGGTGCGGGATTGAGCCCGAGAACTTCATAGATTGTGAGCTGATGGGGCTCGGCCCGTGTGGCCTTGCGGACGTGGAGGGTGCGGCCGTCCTTGCGGCGGAAGGTGGCAGTGACGCGGTGCTGGCCCTGGAGGATGCGGCGCAAGGTGGTCCAGCTTGCGGTCTCGCCGGACCCGGCGAGGCGTCGGCGGATGATTTGTACGAGTTGGTAGGCGAGGACGGTGATGAACAAGTGGCCGTCGGAACGATGCTGCTTTCGGTGGAAGATGGGACGCAGGCCGAGTTCGGACTTGAGGGAGCGGAACACGGCTTCCAGATCGGTGAGCATGGTGTAGGTGCACCAGAGGGTTTGCTGATCCCAGTCACTGAGATTGGTGCGCAGGCAGTAGACGCCCGGATGAGTGAGCAGGGTGCCCGGGCGGGGCTGGCTCTCCCAGGTGACGGCCGTGGCCTGGCCGCTTTGCGGGTCGGCCACCACGTCAACCTGGTAGTGCTGCGCGGCCCCTCGGCTTTGTTCCTGGATGCGCCCGATGCGCTGCCAGACATGGGCGAGGCCCTTGCGGGTGCGGGGGCGGGAGAGCCCCTCATGGAGCTTTTGCAACGCGCCTTCGAAGCGTGCGGCAAAGCGTTTGGAGATACCCTCTTCCTTCTTGGCTCGGGCCTCCGAGTAGCAGTACAGCCGCACCTCGCCCTGGTCCTCATCGACGACCCGGTGCAGGTGAACCTTCTCATGAGAGCGGGTCTCGATGGCGGTGGCCCGTTCAGGGTCAAAAAGACGGGCGCGTTGGCGGCTGACTACCAGATAACGGTAGCCGTGGTTGCGCAGCCAGGTGATGTTGTTTTCGGTGGCAATGCCGGCATCCATCACCACCAGCGCATCGTGGGGCGCCTGGAGGGTTTCAAGCATGGACGCCAGGGTCTTGTCCTCGTCGGCATTGCCGGCGAACACTTCGGAGCGGCGCACGAAGCCCGAGCCGTCGAGCACCAGCCCCAGGGTGAGCAGCGGGCAGTCGCTGCGCTTCTCTTTCGAGTGCCCGCGCCGGGCCTTGGGCTGGCCTTGGGCTTCGCCTTCGAAGAAGGTGTTGGTGAGATCATAGAGTGTCACGGTGTGCTTCAGGCTGAACAACTCCGTCACCCGCTCAAACAAGTGGTTCTCGATGGCCTCGCGATGGGCCATCAGCCCATCCGAGACACGGTAGAGCCGCATCAGGCTCAGGCTCTCGAAGTCCACCCCCAACAACTCCCCCAGGCCGCTGCGTTGGCACAACCACCGCCAAGTCGCCCGTTCCGACCCGGGCTGTGCCATGCGCCCGATGATCAACGCCATGGCCACTGCCCGTTGCCGACCGTTGAACCCCAACCCCTCCAACAACTCGCCGAGGCCGGCCTGCTCCATGGCCCACAGCCCCACATGCTCCACCCCCACCGAGCGCGGACGCACCAACTCCAAGGAGTTCACATCCACCGCTTGCACATCGCCGCCACCGCCCTCAACCGCGGGTGCGCGGCTTACCAGTTGCATGGCGATCCGTTGCGCTTCCCGTTCCACTGTTTCCGGACAACCTAACTCCGCCAGCACCGCCTGCGGCGAGATCAACTGCTCGACGCGCGCACACAACACCGGCCAATGTTCCGGCGCCACCTCGAAGTCACTGCCGAGGTTGAGCAGGGTGCGTTGCCGTACCCGCTCGCCGCTGCGCTCGGAGCGGACCAAGCGGTAGGAGAAGTAGACTTGGCCCCGGTCGGCGCCCCGGGTCTTGGTGCGGCGGATGAACATGTGGGCAGGGTAGCAGAGCGTGGGCCGGAATGCAAGCCATAATGCATTAGTATGGCACTACATTTCGTTCCCGGAACCCTGATCTCAATGAATTCAATAGGTTAGATGGTGTACCCGCACCCAAATACCCCAAAATCCACACTTTCATGTTAAAGATGGGTTAGGACGTGTCGTCTAGACCCTGCGCGTATGGCCGGGATGGGCATGAAGTTGCCGTGTTCATCCGGGCTCCAAGGAATGCATGGTTCTTGCGCAGCGATCTCGCCGTGAAAATCCGTCAGTTGTGCGGATAGGGTTCGGACGGCTTGGGGTACCCGGCAATCGGGTCATCCGGCACAGTCTTGGCCACGAGACTGCCAGGTTGTTGATTTTCCGGGGACCACGAACTCCCGCCGCAGAAGCGTCATGATACGGTCTGAATAACCAGGTCGCCGCCCCTTTGTCGAGATCAAGCTGCGATGTCGATGCGCTCGCCCCAGGGTTGGCCGTTCCCACAGGCGCCTCGCTGGAACCGGAGCCGTCGCCTGTACGGGAGTCGGCGTCCATGACCTCGCCGGTGCCGGAAGGATCATGGCTCGGCGGCGCATTGGATGCGTCGTCCCGGCCGTCGCCTTCGTCAAGGGAATCGGACGGATCGCCGGATTCATCGCCTCCGTCGCCCGGAGGCGGCTGGCCGCCCGCTCCGGCGCCCGCGCCGCCGGCATCTTGAGACGCGTTCCCTTCGTCACCCGAGTCGCCCTCTCCGGGCTCCGGCAGGCGGTCGTATGCCTGCTCCACGCTTTTGTATACTACCATGCGCAGAAACGCGCCTGAATGGACGGAAACACCATTAATAAAGGCGTTTATCTACTTGCCCCGAGACGCCGGTTGGTCATGCGCACCCCTGTCCGCGCCCCGATTTCTTCCCTGGTGTTGAATATAGTGTTGAATCCCAATCCCGTCTTGCTATAATGCCTGCATGGAAACCATCGAAACCAACACCGCCAAACGCACCGCCAAGCTCAAGACCTCCCTGACCAGGCGCACCGTCGAGGCCCTCAAGCCAGACCTCAGGCCCTGGATTGCATGGGACGACCGCCTCACCGGCTTCGGCGTCAGGGTCCAGCCCTCCGGCGCCAAGACCTTCGTCGTGAACTACCGCTCGGGCTCCGGCGGCCGCTCAGCCCCGAACAAGCGCGTCACCCTCGGACGCTTCGGCCGCCTCACTCCGGACCAGGCCCGGCGCATGGCACAGGAACTCCTCGGCAAGGTCGCCTCGGGCGAAGACCCCGCCCAAGAGCGCGCCGACGCCAGGGACATGCCCACCCTCGCCCAAGCCTTCGAGGACTACCTGGAAGCCAACCCCAGGCGAAAGCCCCGCACCGTGGAGATGTACCGTATGAACCTCAGGGTGTGCTTCGGAGACTGGCTCTCCCGCTCCCTCGACTCCATCGACCGGGGCGACGTCGAGGCCCGTTTCCACCGCATCACCGAGCGCCGCGGCTGGGCCACCGCCAACCAGGCCGTCTCCATGCTGCGCTCCATCTACCGCCGCTCCAGCATCGACCACGAGGGCCTGCGCAACCCGGTGGAGCTCTGGATTACTGGGGGCGGGCGCCTCAACCGCAAGCGCCGCCGGCGCATCTCCTCCCCGGCCGAGGTGCTGCCCCGCTGGCGCGCAGGGGTGGAGGCCGCAGGGCTCCCGCCCGCACACCGCGACATCTTCACCATCGGAGCCTATACGGGCATGCGTCTGGGCGAGGTGGTCTCGCTCCGCTGGGAGCGCATCGACCTGGAGCGTGGCATCCTGCTTGTCGAGGAGACCAAGACCGGGGAGCCCCTGGAGCTTCCGCTCACCTGCCAACTCGCCGCCGTGCTGGAGCGGCGCCGGGCCGAGGCAGAGGATACGGACGAAGGCTGGGTGTTTCCCTCGTCCGCGAGCGTCACCGGCCATCTCAAGAACCTTCACCGCTACCATGCCGGCATAACCCAGGCCGCGGGTACGCGCTTCTGGTTCCACGGCCTGCGAAACGCCTTCATCACCGTGGCCGAGCGCGACCTCATGCTGCCCCGCCCCCTCACCAAGCGTCTTGTGAACCACGCCCGCGACGACGACATCACCGAGGGCTACGCCGCCGACTGGACCGTCGAGCAGCTCCGCGAGCCCGCTCAGCGCGTGGCCGACCGCGTCGAAACCCTGTTGGGGTCCGGGCCGCCCGTGCTGTAGGCTTCTCCTGCTGCAAGGTGAGACGCGGGGGCGTGCGAGGGAGCAGGGTTCTTCCGGTCGGCGCCGATTGCCGTTCCGGACGACCCAAAGCTACAGGTTCAATGAGGGCCGAGGCAATCAAGCCTCGGAATCGAGAATCGACACGAACGCCCGGGCGGCGGCGCGCCGCCAGCCTCTTACCGGCACCGGGCGTCGAAGGCTCCGATGACGCCCTGGCGCTCGAACACGCCGGCGGCCTCCTCGGCGTTGGGTCCGAAGAAGGCGCCGTCCACCTGTCCCAGGGTGGGGTGGAGGCCGGCGGTGCCGTTGCCGCTCCCCGCCAGGCCGAAGGAGCCGTCGGCTGCGACTGGCAGGTCCTCCCAGGCGAAGCTCGCGGGGCCGGCATAGCTCCGGCCCCGGTCCGCGGCCCGGGCGGTGGCGACGATGCCGTCCAGGGCGAGGCCGAGCGTGTTCTCGGCGAAATCGTACTCGAGCCGGGAGCGGCCCACGAGCTCGCACCCGCCCTCGCGGGCGTGGCCGGTCATGCCGCCGGTCCAGACGGCACCGCCCTGGAGGGCGGTGGGCCGCTCGCCCGCGAGGTTGCCGAAGGCGGCGCTCCAGGTGAGGTCGAAGGCTTCCCGGGAGTCGCGCGCCCGCATGGAGTAGAAGGCGCCGTTGAGGGCGACCCATTGGGTGTGGGTAGCGAGCTCCTTGAGGGCCTTCTTCTCACCCTCGTCCGAGATCGTTTTGACAAGCTCCTCGGCGATCTCTCGAGCGGTCACCCCCGCGCGACGCGGCGGCCTAGTCGCGAGAGTAACTGGGGCTTGTGCCCGGGGCGGCGATGTGCTGAAGTGACGGTAGTCGGGGAAGTCGAGGCCCTTAGATTCAGTGGCGTGCGCATGCACTCGTTTCCGAGCATGGCCCGAACCACGGTCGGCTTCTGTCACTGATGGCGTGGCGCTTGCCGTGACCTCGTTCAAGAGATTGAGATTTTGCCGTGTGGTTCCTCCCCGTCCACGGCACAGCGGCTAGGTTACAGTTACTCAAGAGATACTACGGCGGTGCCCGGTGCAAAGAGCGCAAAGAATGCCAGGGCGGCTCCACCACCGAAGAGAAATACAGCCGCTGCAAATGTGACCACGATTCGGACCATACTACGAAGGGTCTCTCGCTTTCGTTCCTTCTATGCTATAAGACGTGCAACAATAGGATCCTGGCGATTCGCTTCCTCTTCTTCCTTCTTCTTTTGCTCAGCCTCAGTTGTTGCCTCCACGTAGGCGCTGATGCTTTGTAACGTTGGCAGGTTCTGGTCCGGGGGTATCGTAACGTCGAATTGCTGCGCAACCTTGGCGATGAACGCCTTGAGCCTGGCTGCGTCTACCCATCGTCAATGAGGTCGGCATCCATCGCTATCTCGCGCCCGAACTCTTCGCGAGCCAAAGCCTTTACTTGATCTCCGATCCCGTTACTCATTCACCTCTCCTTCCTGGATGGGGAATCACTCTTACGGGAGGTTCTGAATCTCATCCCGGAACTCCTCGGCAATCTTTCCGAATCCCTCAGATGTCGGGTGGATCTCATCGTTCCAGTCCAACTCGAACTTTGCGGAACAACCCTCGTCGTCGCCGTAGTTGTGGTGGTCGCGGTGGTAAGTGCATTGAATGTCTCTGCTCAGGCACTGCCGTAGGTCGACGTATTTGACATGGTTCAGTCCATGTTTCTTAGGGAGGTTGTGGAGCATCTCATTGAACCAATTTACGAGGGAGGCGATGGCATCCGTATTTTTCTGGAGATCCATGTGACCCTTTTCCCTGAACCTCGGGTAGAGCCAAGTGCCCCGCCACACCCCCCACATAGGACGATTGGCTGGCACTGCGTACCCATAGCCGTGGATCAGGATGGGAACCTCGGCTTCGTGCCTGCTTTTACACGTAGCGGTGATGAAGCGTAACCACTGCACGTAGTCCTGTTCTAGGCATCCAACAAACTTCTCTGCCTCATTCTTATCGATGATGGGTTTCGCATATCTGGCATGATTCAAGATCTTCGGCAAGTACGCGAACACGTCATCGCCACCTCCCGATAGGAGGATGGCCTTCGGTTTCTCGTTCTCTTCGATCTTCTTCTTGAGTCCGTCGGTGTCGTTCACCATTTGCTCCAGCGTGTGACCAGGATCGGCCACGGATTTCACCTGATAGCCAAGCCGCCTGAGATGACCGACGATATCGCGAGGAACGACGAGCTCGAAAGGCGGGATAGCGAACCAGGAGTCTCCTTCGGCGATCAGTAGAGGCTTCCTTGCCATGGTTGGTAGTCTCCTTTCTGGTTGGGCAAAAAGGGCGACCGGCACGCACCAGCCGCCCCACTGCATCACACCTAAGTTCAGACCTACAACCTATTGACCTCGGGCCACAGCCAGACGTTCATCAGACGTTCATCTCCCTCAGCGTCTCGATCTGCTTCAATAGTGTACTTGCCTCCGGGTGTTCGCGGCCCAATTCCCTGCGGATACACTTACTACTGCCTGTGCGCGCCGAAAACCCCAAACAGGGATTCGCTCCGGTCCTGCGTCCTGGCGCCGAACGTGCCTGCGACGGAACTTGGTGGCTGATCGGACGAATTGCCGTAAAACTGACCGCCCCAATCTCCAGACGCATACTGGCCGCTTATGACGCTTTTCGTATAGCCACGGAAAAAGGCGGCACCCTCGGTTTGCAGATCAGCAGCCTGCAACGCAAGCCCCTCGAACACCTGTGCTCCGGTAGCTACGTCTCTCGCGTTCGACACCGCCCCATAGATTTCGTTGTCGTCGAAGTCCGCAGTCAACTGAACGTCCGCCGTGAAATCCTGTAAACGCGGCTCTGTCCCGGCCTTTGCATACATGCCGGCCGCGTCACCCGTGTAGGTTGCTTGTCCCTGTAGGGAGCCAACGTTCCCGACCTCGTAGGGATCGTTACCGCTTGCGGCGGCACCAACGAAAGGACTGCGCTGGTCCTCGGGGTCGTCCACGTTCCTTACCGAGACCCAATACCCCAAAGCCAGGTAGTCCGCGTCGTCGTTGCCTTCAATGTCCGAGAAGAAAACATGGCGCCAACGTCGCGCACTGCTGGTGACCGGAATGTAGTACTCGGCTCCCTTCCATGGGAATCCTGAATCCGGTGAGATCGCCAGGTTGTAGCCCCCGGCCGCCGGGTCCTCTGCTGTGTTAAAGGTGGGTTCTCTTGCGCCCCTGACATGCTCGAACACCAAGTCCTCGCCCACGTACCGCGCGCTGAGCACCACGTTGGAGCGTGTCTGTTCGCTTGAGTTTAGCGTGGATAGGGTAACACCGGTGTTCGAGGCGTATTCCCCGTACTCTGATTCTGTACTGGAAACGACGTCTCTTGTGGCGGCCGAGGCCACTCTGTCCGCTATCTCGTCCTTGACTTCGGCCTCATGGTTGTTGAGGTCCATGACAAGCCGGCTTGTGAAGCCGCTACCCTGTGGAATCATGGCCAAGGCTTCCGCCAACTTGGCCTTTGCGTCCTCCAGGTCCTGCATTGCTTGCCGCAGTTCTTCTCCGGCGGTCGCGGCGTCGGTGTCAGCTTTCACTTTGGCGGCAGCCAGCGCCTGCTGCGCCTTGGCCAATTCGTCCTGAGCAGCCTGGGCGTCCGTTTCCGCTTTCATTTTGGCGGCAGCCAGCGCCTGCTGCGCCTTGGTCAATTCGTCCTGAGCAGCCTGGGTGTCCGTTTCCGCTTTCATTTTGGCGGCAGCCAGCGCCTGCCGCGCCTTGGTTAATTCGTCCTGAGCAGCCTTCAGGTCGGCCTCGGCCTTCATCTTGGCGGCTTCGGAAGCCTTCAACGCCTCCTGGGCAGCGTCGCGTTCGCGTTTGATACCGCTGTTGCTGCTGCACGCCGTCAGGAGCAAGGCAAGTCCAACGATCCAGCAGGCATTGATTAGGTGGAAATTTGGTACCTTTGACATGGCACACCTCCCTTTCGTGAAGGGCCATGGTCCGGCGGGATTGCCGGGCCATTGGAACCCTCACACAACGGTAGGTGTGGAAGTCCTGCCTATTCGCTTAGGCTTGGGGAGCTACCCCGCGCCGGGCACGTGAAAGCTGTTGTATTCAGCAGGTGGCCCGACTCACGGGCTACCGTTGCTGAGGGTTCCAGTACCGCTTGTAGGATACCCGGTGGCGGGTTGTCAAGGTTTCTCTCGATGGGAGCGTCTCCGCTCCCCGCCCTAACGGACTCGCACACGCTGGCCCGGGCTCACCGACACGCTCCATGACATGGGAAGGCTGGCGGAGCTGGAGGGGTGCAGTGGCGTGGTTCCAATCCGCCCCCGCCGAGGCTCTCGGCGCAATGAGGTCCCATCGGCGAGAACGCGTTGCGAGCGGGCGGCACGGCGAAAGTCGCCGGGGCCGCTGGCACCCTTGCGACCTGGAGTTTCCGAGCCTCGTCTACTCAAGGCGCCGGGGAGTGTCCGTCTCCACGCCCGGCCTGTTTTGCTGCCGAACGGCGGCCGACCGGAACAGAACGGACCGGGCAGGCCCTGTCGAACCTGCCCGATCCCGGGACTTCAGACGCGCCTAGTCGTCGTGGTGGTGCCGGTCATGGCGATGGTCCCGCCTGTCACGCCGTTCGGCGATGCCGGCGAGCGGCCGTTCGTACTCGGAACGCGAGACGGCCGCGTCGCCGTCGGCGTCGAGCCTCTGAAAGGCGCGCACGGTGAGCGGGCGCGTGGTCTCGCTCCACAGGCGAGCGAACTCCTCGAGGCCGAGCTTGCCGTCGCCATCGGCATCGTGGGCGGCGAGGGCGGCGCCGCGGTCCTCGCGCGCCTTGGCGATCTCCGCCTGCGAGAGTCTCCCGTCCCGGTCGGCATCGACGGCGCACGTTCTCGTGGTCGATGACCACCGGGACATCCGTGAGCCGCGGGCGCGGTATCTCGAAGAGCACGCCGTGCGCGTCACCGCCGCGGGCTCTAGCGCCGCCGCGCGGCGTGCGCTCCAGGCGGCGGCCGTGGATCTGGTGGTGCTCGACATTATGATGCCGGGCGAGGACGGCCTCGAGCTCTGCCGGCGCCTGCGGGCAACGACCCGGATTCCGGTCATCCTGCTGACCGCGATGGCGGAGGACACGGACAGGATCGTGAGCCTGGAGGTCGGGGCCGACGATTACGTCACCAAGCCGTTCAATCTCCGGGAGCTGCTGGCCCGCATCAAGGCGGTGCTCCGGCGCACGCAAAGCCTGCCGCCGGGCCGCGAGCCACGTTCGGCGGAGACATACAGGTTCGACCGCTGGTCGCTGGACCCGGGCGGGCGGGAGCTAGTGGACGAGGCGGGCGTGGTGACGCCGCTGTCGACGGGCGAGTTCCGGCTGCTGACGGCGTTGCTGGAGCGTCCGGGGATGGTGCTTTCCCGGGATCAGCTTCTCGACCTGACGCGGGGCCGGGGCGCGGCGCCGTTCGACCGCGCGGTTGACAACAAGGTGAGCCGCCTGCGCCGGAAGCTGGAGCGGGACCCGGCGAATCCGAAGCTCATCGCCACGGTCTGGGGCAGCGGCTACCGGTTCGCGGGCAAGGTGGAGCGGGAATGAGGTTGATCCCGGGAAGCCTCGCCGGCCAACTCGCGCTGTTGCTGCTGCTCGCTCTCGGCATCGCGCAGGGCATCGCGATGGCTCTTTTCGCCGTCGAGCGCAGCGAAGCCGTGCGCCACGCCCACCGGGACAACGTCATTGCGCGCGCCGGCACCGTGGCGCGGCTCCTCCGGGACACGCCGCCCGCGCTTCACAACGCCATCCTGGACGCGGCGAGCACCGACCAGGCGCGGTTCACACTCACCCGGGAACCCCTGGTGGGCGGGACGGGAACCGGAGAACGGGCCGCCTTCATCGCCCGCGGTCTTTCCGTGGCGCTCGATGTCGGACAGGAGCGGGTCAGGGTGGCGCCGCCGCACGACGACACGCCGGGCGGGTTTTGGATCCGGGACGGCGACGACCACGATCACGGTCACGAGGACTGGCGGGAGCACTGGTTCGCGGCGTCCGTGACCATGGGGACGGGCGCTGGCTGAACGTCGCCGTGGGACCGTTGCCGGGCGCGCCGCCCTGGGGCCGGACGTTCCTGCTCTCGTTCCTGTTGTCGGTCCTCGGCGTGGCGGGCGTGGCGGTCCTCACGGGAAGCCGCATCTCGAAACCCATGCGGAGCCTCGCGGCGGCCGCCGGTCGGCTCGGCAGGGGCGAGGAGGTGGGTGACCTGCCGGAGTCCGGCCCCCTGGAAATCCGCGGCACCGTGAGGGCCTTCAACCTCATGCGCGGGCGGCTCGACCGCTACGTGCGTGACCGCACGGCCATGCTGGCGGCGATATCGCACGATCTGCGGACACCGATCACGAGCCTGCGCATCCAGGCCGAGTTCGTCGAGGACGAGGACACGAGGACGAAGATCCTCGCGGTGCTGGACGAGATGCAGCGCATGGCGGAGGACACCCTGGCGTTCATCCGCGAGGACATGCGGCGGGAAGGGACACGCACGGTCGATCTCCATGCGCTGGTCGACAGCGTCGCTGCCGACCTTGCGGATCTCGGCCACGAACTCGCGGCCCCCGACTCCGGCCGGGTGCTGGTGGCGTGCCGGCCGGTGGCGTTGCGCCGCGCCTTCCGCAACCTGCTGGAGAACGCGGGCGCCCACGGCGTCCGCGCAACGGCGCGTCTCGCGGACGACGGTGGACGCGCGTACGCGTGGTCATCGAGGACGAAGGGCCCGGCATCCCGGAGCCGATCTGGAGCGGGTGTTCGAGCCCTTCGTGCGGCTCGACGAGTCGCGGAGCCGCGACACCGGCGGCGCGGGCCTGGGCCTTGCCATCGCCCGGACCATCATCCGCGGCCACGGCGGGGATATCCGGCTGGAGAACCGCGCCGGAGGCGGATTGAGGGCCACGGTCGTGCTGCCCGGAGGAGGCGGCTGATAGCGCGGCCCCGCGGTGTCCGTGATCGCCCTCGCTTCCATCGGCCCGCGTGTCACCGGCACCCGCGTCGTTTCCGGCAGCGCCCTGCGCCTCAACCCTGACGGGACCGGCCGGCTCGTGCCGGGCATGCTGTCGGACATTGCCGTCACCGCGCCGCGCACGGACGGCTTCGGTCCTGTCCGGCATCTCTGCGCCAACCGCGTCAGTGGCGCGGGAACAAGTGCCGCGGGCCCTGCCGCCGACCGATGCGCCACGGCCGGCAGTGCCGGCCGCACGAGTGTTGCTCCCGCGTGTCGCTCCGCCAGCACTGATTCGACCGTGACGGTTACGCCAGCCAAACTGTTGAACGCGCTGTCCGAATCGATGGCGCTCAAGCGCATGGCGGAGTAGGTCGGAGGCAGCGGAACCGCCGCACGGTCAACTTGGTGACGGCAGAGATGCACGGCATTGTTGCGGCGGCGACCATCGGGCCCGCCGGGCAGGGCTCCGTCTGCTGACCAAGTGTCGAGGTGTTTCATGCCGACGCCCCGGCTCGCACACGGTCAGAGATCCTCGTCACGACGCCGACGCATACCGCCGCCGTCACCGCGCTCCGCACGGGCATCGACCCGAATAGCCAGGCCGCCGACGACCATGGCCCGGTCCGAGCTGCCGTAAGTGGATTGTAAGCCTGCTGTATGCGGATTGTAGTGCGTCTATGCTCTCGGCACACGGCGGGATTCAAGAGAACCGCCCCGGTTCCCCAGGGAATCGCCGGGTTCTCCCGGGAATCTTCGCCGCCAGACCCGCGCTCGCGCCGCCCCGGCTGCTTCCTTGAATGGACGCCCTGAAACCGCCCGCGATCCACGGCGTCGGTCCTGTATGCTCCGACCTGTTCATCCCGCTCAAGCGCCGCTCGGGCTAAGCCTTTGATATTGCGCGCCTTTTGTCCCCTATCGCCGATGTCTCGCAATGCGCCTCCGTCTCTACGGCGGAGCCGGTATTCTCTCACACCCGACGCAGTTGACTGCCTGTCGCGCCATGTCTGCGTCCAAGTGCGCAGTTCGAGCCCCTGCAACACCCTCATGCCATGGGAAAGGCGTGTTCTTTCCGTAATACGGGCGTGTAGCACACCACACCACGAGTCTAAGCACACTTCACTTGGCAACCGGTGCAATCTCCTGGACCATCCTTGAAAAAAACTCCTCAAATTTCTCCTCCCAAGTTGGCGGGAGTTTTTGATCCCGAGTCTGTTCATACCTAACGGCACCCCCGAAATTAGGTCCGCGCAAGTTCTTCGGAGGGTCTGCGGTTGCAAGAATCAATCCCTCCATGTGATCTAGAACGGTTTGAGGATTTGATCCAATTTCGTCCCGTAGGGGTGATAAGGAATTATCATCTTGGACGCCTCTGGTTCCAAACCAACTGAATATTGTCCAGCGTTCCGCCAAGTTATCGGAACGATGATCCTTCAATCGATCGAAGAGCATTTTTGGTTTCGGTGTCTCACGGGTGGCCTTTCCAGCCTGTCCTACGTAGACTAAATTGTATCGATCGTCGTATAAGGCGTAAATTCCTCTTTGATCGCGAAAATCAACGTCAGCCTTTCTCTTTTGGGCTTTCCCGAGAAGACGACCAGGGTTCTTTTGTTTGCCCCAGAACACATCATCTCTCTTCCAGTGCAAACCGTACGCTCTTATCAACATCTTCTTCCTCCCGCTTTCTCACCGAAACCACATTCCAGCGTGTCCCTTCCGTGCGTACGACGTTGACTAAGACAATTCGAAGCCCGGGTCAAATCGATATCCGGTCCGGAAGATGTGTATCCCTGTTGTTTGAAGGAATTTGGCGGATACGCTAGATAATCGGCATTGGAGGGACGGTCGAAACTATCTTCACTGTCGAGGGTAAGAATCGGATGCCCGTGAAGGGGACCACCGCTGAACGGGGCGAATGAAACCTGACGGCCGCGGAGATCACCAGGTTTCTGGACGAAGATCTTGTTGCCACAGGTCAAGACTGCGCTGAAGATCACTGGCCACGAGGAGTGGGCCGAACTGGAGCAAACATCGGCAGCTGCTGCAAGCAGGCCGAGTCGTTGAGACTGAAACGCCTGCTCCTCTGGCGCGCCCAAACGATGAAACCCGTTTTTCGCGCCAAGATGTTCTGGGCGTCCCCCGACGGCTTATAATCCAATGGAAGAGGTGACCCGTGCGAAACAGAACACCCCCAAAGGTCTTTATGTCTTATTCACATGATTCCGTGCGACATAAGGAGTGGGTCCGTGGCCTCGCAGAACATCTCTGCAAAGCAGGAATCGATCCGATTCTGGACCAATGGGATCTTGCCCCCGGACAAGACATCGTGGCGTTCATGAGCGACGGGATCTCGTCATCCAACAGGGTGATTCTTGTCTGCACCAAGGACTACGTGGCGAAGTCGAACAGCAGGAGCAGCGGCGTCGGGTATGAAGACATGATGATTTCCGCTGTACTCTCCAACTCGACCGATACCAAAAAATTTCTACCTATCATCCGGGACAATCCAGACAGCGATCTGCCCCAAAGGCTTGGATCGAGGAGGTATATCGACTTCTCTGAGGATTCTGATTACACCACGAAACTCGATGAGCTTATGCGTGAAGTTCTCGGAAAGCCCGCAATTGTGAAACCGAGGATTGGAGGTAGTCCATTTGAAGAACCCCCGACCCATCAACCAGCGCCGACCATCGCATCGAGACCGGTGGAGGAATTGCTTTCGGGCGACGAAGATGTGGTACGTGAGAGGTGTCGCGTCTTGTGCGCGGCACTTCACGACCACGTTGATGGTCGGCTCTACGAAATTCGCGTCGATCATGAACGCCGCTACGCATTACCCAATAGTCTTTACGACTGGCATTTGGACGATAGTCTTTTGGTTTTGCTACGAGCAAGCGGCGAAGCGGTGACCTATTTGATCGAATACGGTTATCTTAGCCGTGGCGACGACTTTATTCAACTAACCGCGAGAGGTTGGGAAACAAAGAGGCTACGTCAGGTGCATTCATTGTTACGTAAGGACGTTTTTGAAGACCCGCTGGAGTTCCCGTGGTACCGGGCATGGCGTAGGAAGGGAGAAGAGCTGAAGGCTCGACAGGCCAGGCGACAATGAGCCCTTCCCTGAAGGCCGAAGGGGAGTAGGTTCCATGCGGATATTGCAGCCGTCAGAACACCAGATCCCACGAAACTTGCGAGAATGCTCCTCCACATGTGGTTCCCCTCTTCCCATTTACTACGGAGGGCGGGGAGCGTTAGGAAGGCCAAAACTTAAACAGCACCAAATCTCCCGCGCTCCCCCGTGGACAGGTTGCTGAGGTGCATCCGGCCTTCTCTCGGCGGAATGTACCTCAGCAACCTGTCCAATTTCCCGGAACCACTTCAAGTGTCCAGACGTCAGGGTGTAGGCGATACTATCACCACAACGAAACCTGTCGCTCCTTTGTAGCCTTTCCCACCGGGTGCAGTGACCATGCCAGATGGGATGTTCCCCGTGTTCCCGGAATTACCCGCAAACGGAAAATGCCCTCCTGCGCCCTCAGCCTCAACGAACACGATCAGGCCGTCACGCCTCACCGGACAATCGTCCCCAGTTAGCCTCTGGAGGAGCTGCTGGACCTGTTCCGCATTGTTCCGACAATGAGTAGCCGAAGGCTTCGGTTCGACCGTACTACCTTCCAAGTATCGCTGGAGGGCCTCCTTGAACGCTCCCATCATGACCTCACAGTTCCCCATGGCGAGCGCAGCGTCACTTCCCTCCTGTTCCAACCATGCCGCTTCGAAATCCTTGAGAGCCTCGTCGAACGCTCCCAACGCAAACTTCGAATTCCCTCGGTTGTATAACAAGACCCTCTTGGGCTGGGCGCCATGTTCCAACGCCACGTCGAAATCCGCTATGGCGCCTTGGTGGTCTCCCGTCGCCGCGCGCACGTTTCCGCGATTGTAATACAGTGCGCGGGACATCATGTCAGCAACATCCTGAGTCACAATAACGTGGTCACCAAAGTAAATCGGTCGGTCAAGGTTCTCTATAGCGCTTGTGTACGCTAGGTTCGCTTCCTCGAATCGTCCCAGTGCGGCGAGCGTATCTCCTTTGAGACAATTTGGTTGGGCCACGCCCGGCAGCTCTGCCGCGTAGGACTCGTACGCTGCTAGAGCGTCATCGAACAGACCCGCTTGGTAGGCCCGGTTCCCCCGGTCCCGATACTGTTCTGGCGAAAGCGGACCAGTGCTTTGCAACTTCGTGCGGGCCGTGTTTGCGGCCGCGAGTCCGGGAATGTCTCCGAAGAGCACCGTTTCTGAAAGCCCCAACCCCTTCAGATACTCGCGCAATGGCTCCTTTGATTGCCGTGGCACGATAACCGATTTGAGATATTGTTCTGGAACAAGAGGGGTGCCAATCACAAACACGCTCTGCTGGGCAATAATCCGTGCCCCAAGCGACCGATCCGGCTCGTAATAGCTGAGTGCACTGAATGGGTCATCCATTAACCGCGCATTCTGGACGACCTGATGGTCTCCAATGTCCAGAACGAAAATCTTACCATCTTTGTCGTTCCATTCAGCGCACGCAAACCAAAGAGCAACCAGAGGAAGTTCGGTAAAATCCAGAAGTCCGGTGGCGGCCCCCTGATGTTGGAGCACGGATAGTCTTTGCAAGTCGGACAGCGTGTCCCCATCAATGACCTGCATCGGCATGACGAGTTGTTCCTTGTGGTACCGATCAACTATTTTGCGTAGCGCGTTCTCCTCACTTGGGAGATCTTCGCCATGCGCGTCTTGTAAACGACGTAGGGCACCAGACTGGAGTTGCCAACTCGCATTGGCCTGACCCCTATAGACCGGCCTCGACATGCCCTCGGATAGCTTCAGAACTGCCTGGACGACTTCTTCAGGGGTCATGATCTAATCCCGTCGTATACTCGTTCAACATGAACAAGGTGGCATGAAAGTTGGTCGGGGAGGCCATCTGCTTGGAAGGTGCCTTGGCTCCTGAGGCCTTTAGTCTTGACCATAACACCTGCGTCGCGGTCACGCGAGGAAGCGCGCTCGAACGACAATCGACGCCAAACGCCGACACGCCTGTGAAACGGCCTCTTCACCCCTTGTTCCCGGTCCGGAAAGCGCGTATCCGGGCTCCATGGACACACGAAACCCGAGTGAACACGCCCCTGGCGGGAGGCCTGGATGGTAGCCTCCATCGGCGTCATCGCCTCGCCGTCCCAGGGTGTGGCCTACTACGAGAAGGACGGATACTACGCCAGGGAAGACCCCGCCCACAGGGAGGCGAGCGCCTGGGTGGGCAGGGGCGCGGAAGCGTTGGATCTCACGGGTCCAGTCGATCCCGACACCTTCAAGGCCGTGCTCGAAGGGAAGGTCCCGGACGGTCCGCACCTGGGCAAGCGGGACAAGGACGGTGAAATCTGCCACCGGCCGGGCCGCGACGTCACCCTTTCCGCGCCGAAGTCGGTCTCCCTCATGGCGCTGGTGGGGGGCGACGACCGGATCGTCGCGGCCCACGACCGGGCCGTCACGCGGACCCTCGCCTGGGTCGAGCGGAACGCCGTCGAGACCCGGTTGCAGGACAAGGCGAGCGGCGCGATGGTCCACGCCGGCGGCCAGAAGATGGTGGCCGCAACCTTCCGCCACGATACCTCCCGAAACCTCGACCCGCAGCTCCATACCCATGCTGTGGTGGCGAACATGGTCCAGGGGGACGATGGGAAGTGGAGGACCATGGTCAACGACGGGCTCTACCGGAACAAGATGGCGATCGGCGCGGTATACCGGGCAGAGCTTGCCCGGGATCTCAAGGACCTGGGGTACGGGATCGAGAAGACCCACCCGGACGGGCGGTTCGAGATCGCGGGGGTGTCGCGGGAGGTGGTGGAGGGGTTCTCGACGCGACGGGCGGAGATAGAGGCGGCTATGGCGGCGCGGGATGAAGGGGCGCCTTTGGAGAACCCGAAGCTCGCGGACCGCGCGGCGTTGATGACGCGGGCCAAGAAACGGGAGGTGGACAAGGGAGAGCTTCGGCGGTCTTGGGAGCGCCAAGCGGCGGAGCTCGGGTTTTCGGCCGACACCGTGCGCGCGAAGGCAAGGCAGGCGGAACGGAAGCAACCCGCTCCGGACCTGTTCAGTGGTCCGGTTCGAGCGGCGGGAGAAACCGCGGCCTGGGCCGTGGAGCATCTCTCCGAGCGCCAAGCGGTGTTCGACCATGGGGATCTTCTGGCGGCAACGCTGGCCCGGGAGCTGGGCGCGGTGACGGCCGAGGCGGCGGAGCGGGCCATTGCCGGGCTCGAACAGGAAGGAGAACTCCACGGGGCAAGGGGCCTCAAGCACGGCAGGCACTGGACCACGGACGAGGCCATGGCGCGGGAGTCGGAGGCCATCGCGTTGATGAAGGCGGGCCAGGGCGCCGAAAAGACGATCATGCGGGGCTGGATCGCGGAGACGAAGCTCCACGGGGGCCGCCTCAACGAGGGCCAGAAGGAAGCGGTCAAGTTGATCCTCTCGTCGAAAGACCGGGTGCTGGGGGTTCAGGGCTACGCCGGCACGGGCAAGACGACGATGCTGAACAGGCTCCGGACGCTCGCGGAGAGCCGGGGCTACAACGCGATGGGGCTCGCTCCATCCGCCTCCGCGGCCCGCACTCTGGAACGGGAATCGGGCATCGGGTCGGAGACAGTCCAGAAGTTCCTCGCTCGGCATGAAGGGATCATCGAGGGCCGGGGCACGACAAGGGGGCTTCGCAACCTGCGGGCCTCGTTCTCGAAGACCGTGCTCGTGGTGGACGAGTCCTCGCTCGCGTCCAGTGAGCAAATGCGGGGACTGCTCCGGGTCGCGACCACGCTCCGGGTACCGCGCATGGTGCTGGTGGGAGACGAGAAGCAACTCGGGGCGGTGGAGGCAGGGAAGCCGTTCGAGCAACTCGGGCGGGCTGGAATGCAGACCGCGGTAATGGACGAGATCCTTCGGCAGCGCGACAGGGAGCTCAAGGAGGCGGTTCGTGCGGGCCTCGCGGGCGAGGTCAGGACCGCTTTCGACAAACTCGGGGACCGGATCGCACAGGTTGAGAGGGAGGAAATCGGCAAGGAAGCGGCGGAGCGCTGGCTCTCGCTGTCTCCCGAAAAGCGTGCCGCAACCGGGGTGATAGCGCCGACAAGGGCACTTCGGGACGAGATCAACGAGACGATCCGGGCGCAACTGATCGCGGAAGGAGCGGTCTCCGGACCCGCGAGGCAGGGCGAGAAGCTGGTCTCACGAGGGTTGACGCGCGCCGAGATGGCCCGTGCGTCGAACTATTCGGCGGGAGACACGGTGATCTTCAACCGCCCGTACAAGACACTCGGGGTGGAGAAAGGCGACGAGCGCGAGGTGGAGAGGGTCGACTACGAGCGCAACACGGTCTGGCTTGGCGACGGAAACGGCAACTTGGTGGACTGGCAGCCCTACATGCTGGCGGGCGCCAAGGGCGGAGTGGAGGTCTACCGGAGCGAGGAAATGGAGCTTCGGGCGGGCGACAAGGTGCGCTGGACGCGGAACGATCCGGGCTCGGAACTCGCCAACGGCGAGATGGCGATGGTGGAATCGGTCGGAAAGGACGGCGTCGGCTTCCGTCTCGAGGACGGATCAGCGGCGAAACTTACCGAACATGACCCCCAACTCCGCCACCTCGACCGCGCTTTTGCCTCCACGGTGCATGCCTTCCAGGGCAGGACAGTGGACCAGATCGTGGCCGCCATGCCCACGGGGAACCCGGACCTGACCAACCAGAGGGCCTTCTACGTAGCGATCAGCCGGGCCCGGGACGGTGCCGAGCTGGTCACCGACGATGCCTGGAAGCTCTCGGATCAACTGGAGAGAGCCACGGGCGAGCGGGTTGCGGCGCTCGACGGGGCGGCGATGGAGGCCGCGCACGAGACGGCGTTCGGCCTCGAATCGACGCTCGAACGCGACGGCGATCAGGCGGCGCGCGCAATTGACGGGACGGATCACGCCCTCGAAGAGGAGCAAGTTATCGATCCCGAGCGCGAGCACGAGTCTGGACCACGCCTCGAAACCGAAGGCGAACTCGACCGTTCAGACGAGTCGGAACATGATCGCATACAGGAAGAGGTTCTCGAACAGCCGCAGGTGAGCCTCGATTTCGATCTCGAGATGTAGAAACCCCGCCTCCTTCCGGCCGATCCCGAGGCCGCCGCCGCAGAGATCCCGGGGCGCAAGGAACCCGGTATGCCTCCGCGCCGCCACCGGGACGGGCTAGGGCATTCCAGTCTGCTCCCTCCCGCCACTCCCGGCCCTTCGGTGTCATTCCCGTGCGCAGCCTGTGGTTCGTGCGCCTCGTGTAACACACGGGGTAACGCGCCTTGGTGCTAGCTGATCTCCTGCACGTAATACGCCGCAAACTCCATACTGTCGCGCGTGACGGTGCTGAAGCGGCCGTGTTCAATGCCGGGCGCGGACATGGCAGCGACCGGGTATCGTCTGCACGGACTCGGCCCGCCGGGGCTGTCGTGGAAAAACCGCCCCCGGTCAGTCCGCAGGCGCGATCACCTGAACTGGTGTTGGGAGACAAGCTGGAGGACTCTCGCCAGGAGATGGTCGTGCGTCGGACTTTCGAGTCCGCCAGGTGCTCGAGATCGCGGGTATGTGTTCGCACCCACATGCGACCGGTACACGGCAGCGTCGCAAACCGGTATCGCCTTTTCCAGGGTACTTCCGGGGGGTGAGGGGCTCGACCTGCGCAATGGAGCGCACGCGGACGCAGACAGGGCGCAACAGGCAGCATGCTGCGTCGGGTGTGAGAAGAATAACGGCTCCGCCGTAGAGACGCAGCCGCAAGGCGGGACATCGGCGAGGGGAGACAAAAGACGCGCAATATCAGCGGGTTAGCCCGAGCGGCGCTTGAGCGGGAGAGGGAGGTCAGAGCATACAGGGGTCGAAGCCGTGGATCGCGGGCGGTCTCCGGGCATCTGCAGCCGTGTCGTCGCGAGCGCAGGTCTGGCAACGAAGATTCCCTAGGGAACCGGGGCGATTCCCTAGGGAACCAGGTGCGACGCTCTGGAGAACCGGGGCGGTTCTCTGGAGCATCACGGCATATGACGACGTGCCGTACATACTTGTTTTGTCGGGAGTTTTTCCGCACTATGCCGTGTTACGGGAGCACTACAATCGGGTTACAGCCGCTTACAATCTACTGACGGCAACCCGGACCGGGCCATGGCCGGCGGCGGCGAAGCGGACGCAAGGCGTTCGGGGCAATATGGCCGCCGGGCATCATGAGCACACGGGGATTTGCGGCCGCGGCCGGCGCCAGGGCGGCACCGTCCACAACCTCGACAAGCCCGCTGCCCGCCTTGCCGCGGCTCAAGCCCGAGAGAGCCGTGTCCTGCTTCCTTAGGCCCGGAACACGACCATCGTGGAACTCGACAGACACCGGGCGCCGCTTGAGCGTCGGGTTCGGCTGCGCACTTGCAGGAACACTTCCGGGACCGTCGTGCGGCTTCCTGCCGGCGCCAGGAAGCGGGAGCGAACAAAGCGCTGCCCGGCAGGGCGACACGCCGTACGACACTCACTCGACCGTTGCTGTCGGCGGTGGTGTCAAATGTGCCGGACATTCCAGATGTCGCCGGTGAACAGAGTGGTGCGGCCATGCCGCGACGGCATGCCCGGCACGCTCCTTCGGAGTCGAGGCGCAGGATGTCTTCGGGGACGACACAGGCGTCGCCGAAACGTAGCGACGCCTGGTTGGCGGAAGCGACGGCGGTCACCGGCGCGTCCGCGTTCAAGCGTTCGGACATGATGGCCAGAGAAATTGCAGCCGCTGCACACGCGGGACGACCCGGCGGAGTTTCGCGTGGCCGTGCGTCTCACCTTGCCGTCCTGTGCGCTGCCGCTGTGGACGTGGACCTGACCGACCGGAAGGGAGCATGGGCTCGGGAAGAGATGGAGCGGGGCATGGCGGAGCACTGGATGGGATGCAGAGGGGAGCCGCGAACCGGGCAAACTCGCCGTGACGGGACTGGCGTGAAGCGCCATTGCAGTGATAGGGAGAAACGCGAGGATTCACCGTCGCCGTTCATCAGGAAGGAATGCCGTTAAGGAGAGATGGAGCCATGAAGAAATCCGATCTCGCGGCCCAGGTTGCCCGCCGCGCCCCGCTGACGAAGGCCCAGGCGAAGAGCGCGGTCAACGCGGTATTCGAGGTCATCCTGGACGCTCTTGCGAACGGGGAGACGGTGTCGGTCACCGGGTTCGGCAGGTTCTCGACGAAGAGCCCGCCGGCGCGGACGGGACGGAATCCGCAGACGGGAGAGAGCGTCGCCATCGCGGCGTCGAAGACTCCGTCGCTCAAGGCGGGGAAGACGCTTCGGGATAGGTTGCGTTAGTGTCCAGGTGCTACGGCCCTGGGCGGGAGCGGCTGTCCTTATTCAGAAGGCAACGTAGAGTTTCCATCGCAGGTGGCCACTGCCAGGATGGTTCGCGGCCACCGGCCCACCGCGGCGGTCAGCCACGGTTCGCGTGGGACACCCGTAGGTAGTCAGCCGGCCGCGGGGAATCTTCAGAATCACCTGCGCCACGTCCAGCTCCCAGTCCGAGAGTTGTCCCGGTATGCGTTTCAGTTCTTTCGGGGCTGTCTTCATGATGTCTTCCCCGGACATCGGTTCACCTGAGTATGGTGTATGTGCGAATCAGCTTGCTTGTGGCCGGCACCCTGCTCCGTTTCGAGGACATGCCCAGCGTTTCCTTGACCACTTTGCCGATACGCGGGTTCACCCACCGCCGCGGCATCAATGCAAGGAGGTCGTCGTACTCCTCCCGCCGGTGCCGTTCTATCTCAAGGAAGACGTCGTGGATCACGTGTTCGGTGCAGGGTCTTGGCAAGGAGCTCAGGACTTCCTCCACCAGTGCCCGCAAATCCCGCATCGCCATCTGAACAATTCGTTGTGTCATGAGTCAACCTTTCTTCAGGTCGCGAAGCTGCTCCTCGTCGTCATCGACACCGACGACGACGAAATGGCCGAGGAAGGTCTGCTCGTCACCGCGGAGGCTCAGGACTGCCTGCATCGTGCCGTGCTCCTTCGGCAGGTGGATGGGACGGCGGGTGCCGGAGCGCCGCCCGCCGCCCCGCTCACTGCCAAGCTCGTGCTCTCGACGGCGCAGGGCCGTGCCACGGGCGACCAGCTCGCAGCCGTTGCACGCGCGTCTGGAGTCGCGGCATTCCCGGGGCGACCGGAACGCTCGCGGCGATGCACGTGGTCGCGCTGCAGCCCCTGGAATGGGTTGTGTCACGCGGCAGTGTCATGCTCCAGACTTCGGCAACAGGACCATGGACTGTAATACTGGAATTCTGACAGCTGGAAAATGGGGAAAGGGAACAGCCGCCGAAATCGCAGGAGGGCAGTCACGAGTTCGAGATCGTCCTGCCTGTGGACGATAGAGAAAGCGGCGAACCGGAATCCGTCCGGTTCGGGTTCGCCTGGAAAGTCCTCGCGACCAGACCCGTGACGGCTGGCAACCGGACACGGTGGGAAATCGCCCAGGATCGGGAGAAGCTCTCCCGCGCAAGGCAAGCCTTGGAGCAGGGGGCGGAATTCACGGGCTCAGGTGGGAACGACCTGGACGCGGCGTTCATGCACGCAGGGCATGGTACCGAACGCATCTGCGCTGCAAGGACGCGAGGACCGACAACGACGCCTGACTCTCGGCTTGCGTCGCGAACGCCCCCAAACATCTCGTTCGACTCACACAGACCGGGCATTGCGTAGAAACCGTGACCGTGGAGGAGGGTACCCTTCACCCGAAAGGATGGTTAGCGACTTGCAGGCTTCGGTAAATGCCTTGCTTGAGGCTGCGTCCAGCCCGTCTCGCAACCGGCGCCGGTTCCCGGCGCATCCACGACGCTTCCGCCCGACCCGAAAGCCTCGCGTGAAACCGGGAAGCTGGGTCGATACGGGCCGCTACCGGCCGGGCTTCATCCTGGAGATGATGCCCGACCCGCTGCACATCATGAAACTGTCCTACGGCGCCGTCATCGACGAGGATTTCCGGCCGTACATCGCGAACTGGAGACCGGTCCGCAAGCGCAAGCGGATTCCGTCGCTCAAGGACGTCTTCTCGGATGGAGACTGGATCCGCCATCCCTACTCGGGGTACGGCCGGATTCTGTAGTCCGTAACTCGACGATGGACATCGACTACCGGGGTCATGCGGCAACCGTGGTTCCCCCAACGGACTTGTCGCGCTTCGAAAAAGTCAGCGATTCTGGTCCCGCCGACATCCGTCCCGTGTGGGAACGGTTTCAACTGGGAACATGGATAGAAATCGACAGCTTGGGTCAGGGCGTAGTTCCCGTCGTCGAAGACGATGTGTTGTGGGTGTTCTTCGGCTACCGCGTCGTTCGCGTCGACGAACCGGACGACGGCAATGGGCCGATGATCTTGAAATCGGACAGGGATCCTGTCGACCTGCGTTCGCCGTGGGGACGGCGATGGGCGTAGTGGTGGCTGCATGCGGACCTCTCCGGCGAGCCGGTCTGCGCGTGTTGCGGATACCCCAACCTCGGTTCCGGCAGCGGGAGATGGTTCAGCGCCAAGGAATGCATCGTGTGCGGGTATCCGGATTTCGGAACCGGGATCGACAATGACGGGGAACCCTGCGTCCTCCGTGCCGAGGGCGTCTGGCGCCATCGCAACGCATGGAGTTTTCCGGAACCCGACGATCCAGAGCTGGTGCCGGACGAACTGTCCGACGAAGAATGGGAGAAGTCCGGTTACAGCCTATCCGAGGCCCGGAGCAACTACGAGGACCTGGGCGTCATGTTCCGGCCCGATGACCCCAATCCGTTGTCCACGGGCAAGCTGACGGCGCTTCGGTGCTCGCTGGCTCAATTGCTGGACGAAACCATGTCAGAGCCTTCCCGGTGGCACATGGGGCACGAGGACGCGGTCGCGCAGATCATGGAGCAAGTCCTGACCGTACTGGCCAGCGAACGGCGATGAGCGGATCGTCGAGGTGTCCGGAGAGTCCATGGCCAAAAGGGCAACACGGTTTTTCGCAGCCGTGGCAGATTCAATCTTCTGCGTGTAAACGTTGGTCTCACTTGCCGTTCCTACAGGCATTCGCGCGTGCATGTCATCGCGACATATAGCAGGCGGGTTGCCTCGGCAACGTTCTCGTGCGCGGCCCGTAGTTTCCCCAAGCCGACGAGAATCACACGCGGAAACGTCAGTCCTTTGCTGCTCTGTCGTGTCAGAAGCACCACCTGATCGCCCTGTGGGTCGGTAGATGGCCTGGGCATCGTCGTACAACAGCAACAGAGGGTTCGTGTTTCCGGTCGACGATCTGGGCGACGAACCGTAGCCAGTCTTCGGAATCGAGTTGGAAGAAGATCTCGAACATCCGCTCCAGATCGGCCTTCGGGATGCCAGGACCGTCGTCCTCAATGACGACGAGCACACGTCCGTCGTCGTCGGCGACTCGCGCCGTCGCCCGAACGCCGTGGCACCCGCGTTCTCCAGCAGGTTGCGGGAGGCACGGCGCAACGCCACGGGCCGGCATGCCGCCAGCACTCGATCGGAGTCGGGCACGACAAGTTCGTGGCCCAGATCCAGGAGGTCGGCGGCCACGCTGTCGATCAACGCATCGAGATCGACCGTCCGCGTCCCTTCCTGCCTAGTCCTCGCGGATGGATGCCTGGGCGTCGGTGGTATGTGCTAGGCAAGTCGTTTAATACAAAGCCTTGCGCCGTTCAGCCGGAGCTGCACGAACTCTGGATGAGTCGGAATTGAAGCGGCAACAGGCGGACTGGATGAGTTCTGAGACTGACGAGGTCGAACGCGTTGAAGCTTACGCGGGAAAGAGACAGAGCGAAGATGACCGAGACCGAGGAACGTTGGCTGGACTACGCGTGGTCCATCATCAACTGTCCGAAATCCCATCGCGAGCGGTGCGAAGACTTGGGAGCGGCTGTACCTGGGACATGGCGTGTTGACGGTAACGAGGTGAGATGGCCGGGATGTCTCGGCGGGGGCTACCGCGAAGGAACCGGGATTCTGTGCGTTGGCGCTGTTCACAGGGAGGGGCGGCCTGAGGACGAAGCACGCGACTCAGTGATCCGGCGGACGAACGCGGAGTTGGTGAACGCGCATCGGCGCTGGGTGCAGCGCGGCCGCTCTCGAGACGAGGACTATGACTACCTAGCGGCCGTGCGAACTGCGTACGAGGACGCGCTTCCCCGCTGGGCTCGCTGGAAGCGCCACTTCCGCTCGCTCGTGGAGGACTATCTTGGCATGAGCAGGAGGGAGATCGCATGGACCAATCTTGCGAAGTGTCGGGTTGCGATTGACCGTGGGAGTGGGGTCCGCCGGGCTGAAGCCAAACTAACAAGACTGTGCCAGCGTGAATTCGCACCTGTGAGCGAACTGGTAGAAGCGATCCGTCCCAGCCTTGTCCTCTGTTGTGTTCTGCACGCGCCAGGCGGCGGCGATATCGTGTCGTCGTGGGACTCTCCGTCAGCTTCCCCCCTTGTGTATTGCTGGCAGGGCCAATCCGGTCATGATCACCACAACACGGACCCCAACGCCCGTAGGCTGGCTGAGTGGGCGCCGGAGATGGCGCGTGCGTACCGGGCCAAAACCCGAGGGGGTGGTGGGGCTTGAGCCCTGGGCGCTGATGGACGGCGCGCCGGGTGGCAGGGGTTCGAAGGGGGCGCGTAGCGCCCCCTTCGCCAGCGTATTTCATTGGAAAGACTCGATGTTGCCCTTCCTCGAACATAGCGATATCTTGTCTACGGATGGGTACGGGAATGATTGATCCCTGACACAGTAGGGATGCCGCAGGCGCTGTTGGAGAATGGAGTGCGCTGTCAATGCGTGGTCAAGATCATTGATGATCGCGGCATCGAGAGACCGGAGATTGTGAGGGTTGGAGTGATGGAGAAGACGCTGAAGTCAAGTGACACGATAGTGGGCAACGATGAGCGCGTGCACGCCCGTATTGGCGCGCCCCTCGAAGCGATCGCCTCGTTCTGCAAGCGTTGGGACGTCACCGAGTTGGCGCTCTTCGGATCGGTGCTGCGCGACGATTTCCGCCCGGACAGCGATATCGACGTGCTAGCGAGTTTCGGTCCAGGATGTCGGCATACCCTCTTCGACATTCTCCGAATGCAGGACGAGTTGGGCGGGCTGTTTGGCCGCGAGGTGGACCTGATCGAGCGTGCGTGGGTCGAGCAGGGCCGCAATTACATTAGACGCAAGGCCATCCTTTCGTCTGCTGAGACGATATATGCGGGATAACACCGCGTACTTGCTCGATATGTTGTTGTGGGCACGTGAGGCCGTAGACTTGACCGAGGGGCTGTCGTTCGAGGCGTTTCAACGGAATCGAACTCTGCAACTGGCCGTCCTGAAGACGTTGGAGACTGTCGGGGAAGCAGCCGCCCAAGTGAGCGCCGAGGTCCGCCGGACACATGCAGAGATCCCGTGGTCGCGAATCATCGGAATGCGCAATCGTTTGGTGCATGGATACTTCGACATCAATTTGTCACGTGTGTGGGAGACTGCGCGGCGGGACGTTCCGAATCTCGTCAATCAACTCGAACACATTGTCCCTGCGGATACAAACTAATTGAATCGGTTCAATTGGATCGGTTCACCGGAGATCATGATATGGCTCGAAAGCTCGGTCTGGATGGCTTGCTCGACGGTTGCACGGATGCGTCCTTGGACGATGGCATCCGGATAGACGCGGAATTAGTGCCGCTCGCTGGAGCTGGCGGCCCTGTCAAGCCGGCAGTGTATGAAGGTGGAACCTATCAGCAGGACAAGCGGTGGGCGAGCCCCACCGACGGAGAGCCTACGCCTGTCATCGTGATCGATAATGTTCCGTCACAGGCGAATCGCTTGGAGGAGGCTCTGCGTCGACACCGCGATTCCGCGGAGACACCGGAGTTCGTGCTCGATCTGTCCGATTTGACATATCTGCCCGCCCACTTGCCGAGGCAACTGTCGAGCCTGCAGTTTCCGCATCGCAATGGAGATGCCTACCTGCGAGACGCCACGTTGAATGGTCAGAATTTCGACAAGACCCAGCTTGGCCGGTCGATTTTCGATGCCACTGCCCAGTCGTGCGGTCCGTTGGTTGCATGGTTTCCACAGGCACTGCTCTACGGTTTCTGGCAATCCCACCTCGGCAAAAAAAGACAGAACACAAAGCATGCTCGAAGTTGGGTGTCGGAGATCATCGGCTGGCGCCCAGCCTCTACAGAGACCCGGATGCTCGGCGTGAAGGGAGACCCACTGAATCTGAGCACCGACGAGGTTGTCACGTCGAACGCGGACGATCGAATCGGATGGGATATCGGCAAGAACAACGATGTGTCCCGTGGCAAGAAGGAAAAGCTCTCCGAGATCGGGCACGGACAGGTGCCGTTCATGGGCGGAGATGCTGCGGCAGCAGCCGTTTCGTTCGCCCGTATCACCCAGCGGGCGACTCTGTCCTTCGCGCAACTGCGCCGAACCAGCCTCGGTCAGGACTGTTCCCGCGATGCGGACGCGGCGATGAGGGCGCTCCTGGTGGCGCTCGGGCTGCATGCCCACCAACTTGCCTTCGGGCGCGGATTCGCCCTCCGGTCGGGTGCGGAGTTGAGACCCCGGACAACAGTCGCGACTTGGCTGGGCGCAGACGGCGACGAGGAATGCGAACTCGGAGACGCCGAAGACACGGGAGCCCTGCTGAAGGCGGCCCGATCGCATGCCGAGTCAACCGGGGTACCGTTGGACGGATGGGGCCTAGAACCTACCATCCTGTTGCCGAAGGAGAACCTCAAGACGGCTATTCTCTCTACCTGGCCGGAGCTTGCTGACTGATGTTTGCCGTCTCCGTGGAGTTCCTGTTTGGGACTATTCGCGGCGATCCCGATGGTCTAGCCAACACCGGCCAACTGCGCTACGGAGAATGGCCGCCTTCGGTCGCCCGGCTGTTTGCCGCTTTGGTTTCGGCGGATGGCACGCGGAAGCAGTGCCGGGTGACGGACGGCTCCGAACTCCTGTGGTTCGAGCGCCTTCCCCCACCCGTCATCCACGCCGACCCGGATGTATTCCACCAGGCCCTCTGTCCGCGATACGTGGTCAGGCACCCCAAAGGACTGCCCAAGGGGACGCACCAGGAATACGTCGCACGATCCGGTGCGCTCAGTCGACCGGGGGTCCGGGTCGCGTTGCGTCAGCCAAATGTCGTCTATCAATGGGATATCGAACAACCGCCCGACGCTACGCTTGATGCGTTGCGACTGCGCGCTGCACGGGTTGGATACCTCGGTGCGTCGGACTCGCCGGTCCGCGTACGCATACTGACGCGGATGCTTCGTTCAGGCATCCCGGAACGGGCATTCGTGCCGGACGAGCGGGGAGATATGGTGATCGCTGTTCCCCGACCGGGCGATGTTCTGACACTTGACAGCATGTACGACCAGTGGTGTGAGCGCGGCGCTTCGGTCATGCGACAGCAGTTTCCCTCCCTGCGGCACGAGGTGCGTTACCGCGCGCCCGGGCCGGCGGAGGCGGTCGACAGGGGCGAAGTAATAGCGTGGCTCCGGCTCGCCAACGCCGTCTCGGGACGCCGTGTAAGCGTCTTGACGCGCTGTTTCAAGGATGCAGTCCTGAGCCAGTACCAACGCATCCATGGCGATCCCCCCAACGTCCTGCACGGCCATGGCTTCGGCGGCCAAGGCTATGAGATTGCGCGCTTCCTTGCGCTTCCAGATGTCGGTTACGAACACTCGCGTGGCCGGATACATGGACTCGCACTCTGGATGCCGCCGGAATCCGACGCTGCAACCCGACGGAAAGCGTGCGATGCGGCATTCGCCATCCGCCGTCTCATCGGCAAAGGCCTCGATGTCGTCGTTGCTCCTCGGGACGATGAGGAGAGGCGCCCGGTCGCGGCCAATCCGCGCCGGTGGATTCGCCGATCCCGAAGGTGGGCGACCGCGTTTCCTGCCATTCACGAGCGGTACGGTTCCCTCGACCTTTCGGAACTGGCGCGATGGTGTCAGCATGCGGGGCTGCCAGAACCGGTCGCGTTTCGCTCGGCGCGTACGCCGCTCGTATCGGGGGCTTTGGATCTCGCGCCGGTGGAAGTGAACCGGCCGGGAAGACCCGGGCTTCCCTACTCCCACGTCGAGTTGCGCTTCGCCGACGCGGTGCACGGTCCGGTCGTGATCGGCTCCGGGCGACAGCGGGGCTTCGGGCTCTGTGTCCCGGTCGATGACCCGGTGGAGGACGGTCAGTGACCGCATCCATGCCCACCTTCCCGGAGTTCTATCGGGCGATCAACGGCCGCGACCCCTTCCCGTGGCAGGCTCGCCTCGCCG
>Ga0209754_1000893_pt1 | contig 34615 bp, 23 predicted proteins | sample MesohylBB_FD_187295 | JGI IMG/M metagenome (GOLD analysis project Ga0209754, IMG submission 187295) | Host-associated microbial community of the marine sponge Aplysina aerophoba from Gulf of Piran - sponge mesohyl, lysed by bead beating... | ecosystem: Host-associated > Porifera > Sponge >... | reverse complement strand
AGCCGCCCCCGCCGCCCTCCCCACCACGCCTTCGACGCGTCAAGTAGCTCTTGCCATGCCGCTCCCAGAAGCCCCCTGGGCCGTTGACGAAGAAGAGCCACACCCAAGTGCCACGTCCGCATCGCCGTCTCGGGCCATCTGCACCAGCTCGTGCCACGGCTCTGCACGCTTACCGACGTTCCAACTCACAACCTTGATCATCCACTCACCCCGCTCCTTCTCCGCCTATTCACCACAGGACAAGCGTAGTGGAAACTCCAGCGTCGCGTCGTCTGCGAACTTCGCCGTGAGACGCTCTTCCGGCAGCTCGACGCGGTAGCCCTCCACGCGGGGGAAGCGGATCTCGCTGGCATCCCGCTCCGGGGTGATCGCCTTGACCAGCACCGTCTCGCGCGGCTTCTGCGGCTTGACCGGTTCATCACCTCGCGGAGCAGGTCCTGGTCCGACAGGTGCTCGGCCTGTTGGCGATCACCCGTCCGGGCGACGATCTCGCGGCGGAAGCGTTCGATCTCGTCGCCAGCGGCGGCACGGAAGTGCTTGTCGAGCGCCTCGCCGGAGTCGAGCTGTTCGCTGTCGATGAGCAGCGTGCGCGGGCGCGCGAGCGGATTGCCGTGCTCGTCGAAGTTGCGAAACAGCGCCAGGCGCCCGTTCACCAGCGTGGTGGAGCCATCCTCGTTCTCGCGGGAGAAGCCGGCGATGAAGTCGTGGACCAGCTTCGACGTCGACGTGTTGTTGCAGACGACGATGAAGCAGGGCGGCACCTCGATGCCTTCGTTCCGCCAACTCTCGAAGGTCTTCTCGTAGTGCCCGTACAGCGCCTCGAGCGCGGTCTGCAGCTCCACCGGCAGGCTGAGCGGGTCGAGCCCGCCCGCCTTGCCGCGGCCCCGCTTCGGCATCTTCGGGCGGATGTGCTCCCACAGGTTCCGGAACTTCGGCATCTCGCCGCCGGGGATGTTGTCGGCGACCGGCACGCGCGGCAGCTTCACGATGCCGCACTCGATGGCGTCCATCAGCGAGAAGTCGCTCGCCGTCCAGGGGAACAGCGTCCCCTCGGCATAGCCCGACCCGCGCAGGAAGAACGGCGTGGCCGACAGGTCGATCACGCGCTGCAGGCCGAGCTTGCGCTGCACCGCCTCGAGCCCGGAGATCCAGACCCGCGCCGCCTCCCGGTTCCGTTCGGCCTCCTTCCGGTCATCGCCCTTGAGCGGGCCTTCATCGCCCTCCTCGGCCGGCTTCTCGCGGTAGCAGTGGTGCGCCTCGTCGTTCAGGGCCAGGATGCGCTTCATGCCCATCAGGCCCGGCATGACGCGCTGCAGCATCTGCCCTTCGCTCTCCTTCGTCCGCAGCTCGGGCCCCGGCCCCTGCAGCAGGGCGCGGCCGCCCTTCGACAGCGGCAGCGTCTCGCGCCGCAGGAACGCGTGGTAGTTGGTGACGACGATCTTCGCCCGCTCCAGGTCGCGGAGCATGTCGTTGGGCACCAGCTCGCGGCTCGCGTAATAGCTGTCCGGATCGTTCGGCTGGAGCACCCGCAGCCGGTCCCGGATCGTCACGCCCGGAGTCACCACCAGGAAGCCGCGCGTGAACCGCCGGCTGCCCGGCCGCCGCACCGCGTTGATCGTCTGCCAGGCAATGATCATCGCCATCACGGTGGTCTTGCCGGCGCCGGTGGCGAGCTTCAACGCCAGCCGCGCGAGGCCGGGGTTGGCCCCTTCGCTGGCGGCGTCGATCTGATCGAGAAACCGGCGGCCCTCCTTGCCGATGGTCGGCGCCACCTCGGTCAGCCAGATGGCGGTCTCCACCGCCTCGACCTGGCAGAAGAAGGGCCGGATGTCGCCGAACCGATGGCTGCGCCAGTGCTGCAGGAGCCGCGCGGTCTCAGGGGTCACGCTCCAGGCGTTCGGATCCGGCAGCTCCCGCCAGCGATCCACGCGCTGGCGGACGCCGCCGATGAACGCGGACAGGTCGTACTGCTGCGCCTCGGTCCCGAGCGCCTGCGCGGCCGCGTCGAAGAGGATCTTCTCCTGCTGGATGCCCTTCTGTTTCTTCGGCTTCGGGATCGGCGTGATGAACGCGACCTTGCGGCGCTCGGCGAGGATCCGGTTCGTCGGCTGGCCGCTCGGGTCGAGCTCCCAGTGGCGGGACGGGTACTCGTACGGGGAGTTCAGGATCGGTTGCTCGAAGAATGCAGCCGTGGTCGCCATGGCCGGTCGAAGTCTAGCGCTCACGGCTGACCCGCCTGGCGCTTCTTCGGCTTCGGAATCGGCGGGATGAACACGAACCTTCCAGGGGCCTCGGAGACTGACGCGTAGCCGCCGCCTCCTCCTCTGGCGTAAGATTCTGTGTAAGGTGAGCGCGCTGGAACGCAGTTGCCGGTACGTTCCGTTGGCCAATCAGCCGCTGGTGCTGGTCCTGGGACAGGTCCGTTTCAGCCCCGTCCGCCAGATGGGCGACTACATTCCGGCCATTCAGGAGGAATTTCGCCGCCACGGGTTTCCCATCGAGCGCGCCGGCAAGGTTCAGCAACTCATCTTCGGACCGGCCGGTGGGGTACCGGTACAGGTCGTCGAGGAGCAGCGCTGGGAGTACCGGACCCGGGACGAAACCTGGAGCATCCTCGTGATGCAAAACTGCGTCGTCCTGCAGACCACGGACTATGGGCGATTCGAGGACTTCGCCGACAAGCTCCTGCACGCTGTTGGAACGGTCCTCTCGAAGACCGAGCACGACCGGCTCGGCGTCGTCGAGCGCGTGGGTCTGCGGTACGTCGACGTGGTCCGACCGCGCGACGGCGAAGATTTCCGCTTCTATCTCCGGCCCGGCTTTCACGGTGTCGCCGACGATGTGTTTCGGACGGGCACCCATCGACTGCACGTGGAGAGCACCGGCAGAACATCGGTCGGCGACGTGCCGGGAACGCTGATCGTCCGCGTCGTGCAGAACGACCAGGGCGTCTCGCTGCCCCCCGATCTGGTGGGCGGCGCCCCCAAGCTCGCCCCGCGTGGGCGGAGCGAAGAACTGATTACGTTGATCGACATGGATCACTACATCGAGGGGAATTTCGAGCCCGATGTCGGGTGGGTGGTTGCGCGCATGTACGAGATGCACGATCACATCGTGGAGACGTTCCACGAGCACGTGGTCACCGAAGACGCCGTCACGGTCTGGAAACAGTGATGCCACTCAGCTCCACCAGCTACGAAGCCGCGAGCCGGCCACACGACACGATGTCCGTCCGCCCTCCGCTTCACGCACACGGTTCCGAGCGGGACGCGTGGCGCGCGATGCTGTGGCGCGCGTGTTCGGGAAGCACGGGCGTCGTGCTGCTCGGCTCCGCGCTCGGCTCGTTTCTGCCGCATGTTGGTTCGAGCTCGTCCATCGTCGACTGCAGGTTCGTCGCACCTGTGTCGCCCCCGAACGTCGCGGGCAGCTTTCGCGAGATCGTCGCTCTCCCGGTCATCGAACAGATGCAGGAGCTCCAGGCAGCGCTGTCGCTCAACAAGGCCCAGCTCGCCGGGATTCTGCGTGTGACGCGTCCAACCCTGTACGACTGGCTGCACGGAAGAGAACCCAACGCAGCGAATGCCGGGCGGGTGGACACACTGCTGCGCATCCTCGCGCAAGCATCTGTTTCGTCGGCAAGCCCGCTCAATGCACGGTTCGTCGCACGACCCGTGGAGATCGACGCACCCTCGCTCATCGAGCTGCTCGGCGAAGAATCGCTGGACGAAGATCGGGTCATTCGCGCCATCGAGCGGGCCCGGGAACTCGCCGATTCGGCGTCCAGGCGACGAACGGAGCGCGAGGAGCGTCTGCGCAACCTCGGCTTCGAAGAGCTCGGCGGCGAGCAGCGAAGACGACAGCTCGCCACGAACGTGGCTCTCCAAGAATGGCCCAAGCGGTCCAACGAGACCACCTGATCGACGGCGACGCGATAGCGACCCTCGGCTGGCGCCAGGGCTCGTTCCTCGGCCCGAAACTGGCGAAGCTCGCCCGCGAGCACGCTCCGAGAAGGGCGCTCGCCGACCGAGCCGACCTGCTTGTCGTATCGAGTCACGATTGCGACATCGTCAACTTCAGCCTCGAGAAGGAACCGGTGGTCGAAGTCTTGGGAGCCAGGCGTGTGGACGCCGGAAAGATCGACGGCCAACAGCAGTCGGGAAGGAACCCGCGCACTCTGCAGTTCCTGTTCGACTCAAGCACCGGCCCGTCCGTGCTGGCCTGTACTGCACACAATCGGTGGGCGATCCCCAGGGAGCTCCTGCTGCAGGAACCGCCGGGGGATGAACTGCCTCCGAAGCACCGGCGTCTCATCGCAGAGTGGCTTGCGAAGCGTTACATCCGCGCCGCGTTCCCGACGGCCCTCGACCAGCGCTGGCGCGCAAGATCGAGGGCTTGGCAGACGCTCCTGAAGAAACACAGCGAGTGGATTCAGGGCGTATACCTACGACTCAGCACCCTTGACGAGCTCCCGGAGGGAACTCCCTACCGGTGCCATATCATGCTCGCGGTTCCCAATGAGAAGCGGGTCCAGTCGGGGTGGGCCAGAAAGCGTCTCGAACTCGAGCAGGAGGTCGAAGCGTTCTGGACCCAGTTCGAGCCGACCATCGTCTGCGACGGCGTGGACCCGCTTGGAACCGACGAGATCACGCTCGCGGACATCGACCCCTACCAGCGATTCGATGCTGACTGGGTGAGCTTCGAGGACGACACATCAACGACTCCGACCACGGCTGACATGACGACGTGAGTCCGCGGTGGTGGGGAGACGCCAGCTTCGCAGTCGGCGCCCCGACGGTTCGGGAAACTCGCATGCGCCTCACCGGCACGGTCGTCGCAGATCTTTCGCGATCGCTACAGATCGGTTCCTCGAAGAATGTGGTGTCCATCTTGTGTCAGGTCGACCTACTGAACGCCGGTCACCGGCTCGAACCCCGGCGTACCTTGCAGCCCCTCGATCCGCTTCACGTCGAACTACCCGCGGCTTGTCTACCAACGACGACTTCCATCGGCTCATTCTCGTGCCTCTCGTAGCTCGCAGCCACCGCATATCCACGTGTCGCCTTCCAAGAGCCACATCGACTGCCGGCACCAAATGCAGATCGTTCCAGGTCCCCCAGTCGTTTTCGTCGGCGATGAGTCGTAGTTCTTCTGAGTGCGCGCCAGCGGTTGGGGCCTGCGTAACGCTATTCTGCCGAGGTCACGCGATCCGGGTGTCCGCCACTTCAACAGACATCGCTCGGCAGTATCTCTGCTGCGGTGGCGGTGCCCGCAGTCGAGGCGCCCAAGCTGTGCCACCCAGTAACCCTTCCTGGACGTCTTTCTCACACTTTACTCCTCGGCCGGTCGCTAGCGACGCCAGCTCCGCTGACTCTCTGCTATCAAATTTCTTCACTTCCATTGCACCTGGTATATCTCTGTTCCCACTCCTCCTATTCTTCGAGTATCCGCTCCCGAGCAATCCGCTCGATCCGAGCGGCGTCGATGCTGCCGTCCGGCCCATCTTCTGACGTGACCAAGCGGTCGGCGTACCCATTGTCCTGGTACCACCTACGCTTGCGCTCCCACGCCTCGCGGTAGCTCGGCACGCTCAGCATGCCGAGGTGCTCCCAGTAGTAGACGTCGCCCTCGAAGCTCGCGGTGAAATCGGGTAGGCGGAAGTCCTTCGGGTCGGACCGCGAGAAGAGCGGCTGCTCGTACGAGTAGCTGATCCCGAGTGCATAGAGGATATCGGCCACGACTACTTCGCTCTTGGAGCGGACCGCGTCGCCCTTCCGAGTGCGATGCTTGAGCGCCGCCAGATGAGGCCTCAGTATATCGTCCGAGCGGATCGCCAGCGAGAACATGTGGGTGTTGCGACCGCCGGTGTCCGAGCAGTCCGGGCTGCGCAGGCGGCGCAACGGCTCGATGTCCTTCTCGATCAGCAGCACCAGCTTCTTGCGGAAGCGGGTGAGTCCGGTGTAGATCAACTCTCGTGACAGGGTCGATGCCGTCTGCGGAACGATCAGGAACACGACATCGAAATCGCTGCCCTGCGACTTGTGAACCGTCAGGGCGTAGGCGAGTTCCAGGTTATCGTCGACCTGTTTGCCGAAATACCGGTACGACACTTCGGGTTGCGTCGAGAACACGACATCGAGGTAGGGCGACCTGGTGCCCTTGTTCGTGTTGCGAACGATCCCGATCTCGCCGTTCGCTACGTAGTCGAGGCCGGTGCCTCGGGGCCAACCGTTGATGCTGTGGTTGATGACCTGGATCACCTTGTCGTTCCAGACGATCTCCTGGTCCCCAAAAGGCCGCGGGGACCTGGAGTACGGGTTCTTCGCCTGGGCGATGAGACCGCCCCTGTACTCCATCTGGATCTGACGGTTCAGATCTTCGGTGCCGAAGTGCTGGGCTCGGGTGGGAGAGAGGATCTGCCAAGCCTCGCTGCGTACCCAGTCTTTCGTGTCGATGCCGAGCGACCGGTTGAAGCTCTCGTAGTCGTCGTTGCCGATGCTCAAGTTCGCAGCCAGCCGGCTCCTCAATTCGGCGATCAGTTCATCGTGGTTGTCCCAGAACCCAACCTCCAAATCGCCCGTCGACTCTCCCCGAGCGACCGCCGCCAGAATCTCATCGTCGCCCGGACCGACGACGGATGCCCGGTAGCCATCGGCGAGGGCCAGCGCCACGCTTTGCTCCGCGGCGCCGTCCTCATTTTCGTCGGTACGCATGCAGACATGGAGAGGAGCGATGCAATCGACGTGCTCCTCCTGCACCCACTCGATGACGTCCGCGAAGGGTCGCCCAGGACCGATCGGAGGAAGCTGGTTCGGGTCTCCCACCAGGATCAGGCGACGGAGCGGTCCCGAATCAAGCGCGCGGAGCAGCGTCCCGAAGAGGTCGGTCGGGATCATCGAACACTCGTCGACGATGACTGTCGTCGCCTGGAAGGGGCTCCGATCGCTCTCCGACTTCAGCGCGAAGATGCCGGCCACGAACCAGCCCTGCTTCAGCAGAAACTGGTGAATGGTCATCGCGTTGCGCCCAGTCTTCGTAGAGAGGTGCACGCGTGCCTTCCCGGTAGGGGCCAGCAGGAGCGTCGGATGGCGGCCCTCGGCGCGAACCAACTCCTGAAGAAAGACCTTGAGGACCGATGTCTTCCCTGTGCCGGCGCTGCCGGTCAAGATGCTCAGCCTCCGGACAAAGAGCGTCTCCAGTGCGGCCACTTTCTCGTCCAGCGCTACACGTTCTCGGTCGGACTCCGACTCGCCGAAGAGCCCCTTGAGCGCACCAAGCCAGTCGATCGGGGGATCAGCCGCAGCGTTCACTCTCTTGGCCCGCCGCTTGATCATCGAGGCGGCGCCTTGCTCCAGCGACCGGAGATGCTTGAGTGCAACGAGCTGTGGACCGGAATCGAAGGCGGTCCACAGGAAATGCCGGTAGAAGTCTGCCTCCGCCAGCACAACCTCCCGGTCCGGCTGGCAGGCGCGCTTCTCGGGGAACCGTTCGAAGACGCGGCGCAGGAAGTCGGAAAGCGTCAGAAGCGTATCTCCGCTGTTGGCAGCTTCCTGGAGCACTGCGACGCCGACAGCGCGGACCCGGCGCTTGTCGTCTTGCGATACCTCGTCATCGTCGGGAAACAGGGCGGCATCCCCTGCGGGTCGGAGACCGTGATCGATGGTCTCCAGCGCTACGGGGTCCGAGCCCAAGGCTCCGAGATCGCTCTCGGACACAATGTACGGGTTAACGACGAGCGCATCCTCGGTGGCGTCGATCCCGCTCGCTGCCCGCTGGTCGGGATTGGCGATGCGCCGAACCTCGGCCGGGGTGAGCTCAAACCTGGCGAGCTTGGAGAGGAGCGCCCGGCGGGACTTGAGGACGCACCACCGCTCCCGCGCTTTGAGGAGTCCGGCTCGGTAAGGCCCCCCGTCCGGCTCGGTTCTCCCTTCGAGAATCGACAGCACGTAGTCCCAAGGGTTCTCGGCCTGTCTCGCCATCGGAGTCAGCACGGCACGCTGGAACGAGGTGCCCTTCGAGAACCCCAGGTACTGCAGGACACTCCCGGCGCCGGGGAACGGTCCGCGCCCGCTCCATGCCTCGGCCAGCGCGTCGTTCAGCCAAGCGAGACGCCGTGCCCAATCACCACCGACGTGTCCGTCAGCGACGACCCGCTCCGCGCATTGAATGACGCGTTCGAGGATAGCGACGGCAACGTCATCGGAGACATGTTCGCCTCCGTAGGAGAAGGGCAACAGGGCGTTCCGGGGCACCCGACAGACGATGTTCTCCGTCGGATGACCGTCGCGCAGGTACTCTTGGTACGGGAGCCGAACACCCTGGTCGGGGTAGGCTTGGCTGACGCGCCGAGACCAGACGGGGTAATGGTCCCGGTACTTCGGAGTCGTCCCGAAGTAGAGTTGCATGCCTACTCCAGCAATCCTGCCCACGCCGACGATGATGCGGGGCGTGCTCTCGTCGAGGGGGTTGCCGTGGTTGCAGTAGTAGAAGATGAGGGAGTTGTGGGGCTCCAGCTTCCCCCAGAATCCCTTGAGGAGTGCCCGCTGGCGGTCTGACTCGAAGACCCAACCGCTATTCCGGGTCTCGTCTGGCCCTCGGATCGTCAGATCCTCTGCCTCACACACCTCCTGGAAGAACTCCTCGCGCATCCAGCGATACGGGGCCGGACAGGACGAGTACGGCGGCAGGTCTTCCGATACCGACGGGAGCCGACGAAACTCAAGCGGATCCCTATGGACGATGCGGAATCCGCGTTCAGCGTAGGCGGCCGGATCCCGCGAGCAAGGCGGAAGCCAACCATCCAACTCCGACAGGGCCGTACCCGCGAACCTGCGCTCCTCTTCGTCGTCCCTGGAGTCCCGAATGTGCTGGTGGACGATGCAGTGAGCGTTGAGGTGCGGCGCGTCGCAGACCCGGCCGTCCCAACCCCGATCATGCCAAGCGAGTCGTGCAGAGATATGCGTCGTCATGTGTCCGCTTCACTGTACCGGATTCCTCGGAGGCCTTTATCGGACTCCCGGGTGGTAGAGGGTCGGGTGAGGATCGTCAAGGAGCCGGCTCTGTGTCCTGGCCTGACGTGACTTCGATGCTCGCTGTCCTGCGGGGCGACCACAGCAACGCCTTCGGCTCGCAAGACGGTTGCGTGTAGACAGAAGTCACGTGGGACCAGCACTTGCAGCGAAACGGACCTCCTCCGTCGAATCACGTCGAATCAAGCCATCTTCGGCGGCAAGCCGATCATCAGGAACCGCCGGCTCGCCGGCGACCATGTCCTCGGCATGTTGGCCGCTGGCTGGCGACACGCCGCAGATCTGCTGCAAGTCTACCCGTGGCTGGAACCCGACGACATCCGCGCGCGCCTGGAATACGCACGACGCTTCGTCGGACACGAACGCCTTGAACCGGCACTCGTCGAGCCATCCACAGAACCGGCATGAACGACTTCTGCTGTAGGCCGCAACTGCAGAGGACCGCGACGTTGACTGCCGATGTTTCCCAGTGCCTGGCCGATAACAACAGTCATTCCTCACCGAGAATATCGTCGGCTTCGTGAACCAAGAGGATCCTATCTGTAGCTATAGATCCTCGTGGGCTCCGTCGTCGAGGGGAATTATCCAACTGCCAGCGCGATCGGTCCGTCCCTTCCTCGGAGTTGTCGAGCCTTCGCCGAGTGTTCGAACAATAGAAGTTGGGTCTCCATCGATTGCGGCGTGCACCAGTCTTCGTTCGAGCCCGACGAAGACGGGACGCAGATCGAGGCTTGCGAGTGTTCGCCGAACGGCGCGAGGCACTCCTTCCGAGGGCAGCGGACCACTACGGGTGACAATTCTGCCAAGCCAATCATCTATGAGCGGGTAGTCACCGGTTCGGAGCGAGGTGTCCAACAAAGCCTCTTCCAGAGACTGATGTGCTTGCTGCACGCCTTGTTCGTAGCCTCTTACCTCGCTCTGATTGGCAAGCTGTCGAATAGAATTCGCAAGCTCTGTGTAGCCGAGTGGCACAAGCATATTCGCAATATGATGACGAAGAACGCCTACATAAATTGCGCGTTCCTCCTCGGCGCTGATCGCATCGCCCTCGTCAATCGGGTCATGCACGGAGATCCAAGGTTCCGCCGGTCTCCCTGTAGCCACACCCCACCGTGTTGCGATCGCCAGTCGCTTAACCGTCGCACAGCCTCCAGCCCCCACGATATCAATTCGTGTCGCTTGGTTCCAGGCCCTGTCAAGTGCTTGTTCTGGACCAGACAGATCATGGCTACCCTTTGCTTCAGCAATGGTAAGTCCGGAGAGATCGGAAGTGCAGGCAATCCAGTCCGGGAGATCGCCCGGAGCTCGCCTAACTGTCTCGACTCCAAGCCGTCCATCAAGGACGACACGCGAATCTGTAACATGAGCGAAGATGGACAGATTGAAGTAACGCTGCAGATACGCACGTGCGACAAAGCGGCCAAACAGTCCTGATAGCGCAACCTTCACCTCACGCGCGTGTCCAAGGGGCTCGCGGAAAACAAAAGGCGTACAATCGCCCGTCGCGGCCAGCAAGCCTTCCAGCATTGCCCAAGAGCCGAGGGTTGCACCGGGAGTTTGCAGTACTTCACGAAGACCTGCGTCTTCAATTTCGGCGACCGTCAGTTCTGCGTTCGCCCCGGCGATGGGACTCTCGTAATAAGGATAGAAGTCGTGGCGAAACGTGCGGGTCATGGCCGTGACGGAACAGGTTCGGAAAGCGAGTCAGAGTTCAATCTACCCAAGCCTCAAAGCGATCGTCAACAGGATATCACGTACTGCACGGGCTTCAAGACCAGCGGCGGTCTGAGGAACGTACCAGCCTTCTCGCCACTTCTCACTCGTCTTCCACGAAATCGACGTTTATCAGGATCCGGACTTCCGCCAGCACTCGCGGTGGACGTTTGCTCGCCGCTCACCTCCCGCTGCGGAACGTCGCGTCGAGCAACACCGTCGCCGCCAGCCGGTCGAGCAGGCCAGCGGCGAACTGAGTATCGGCCGTCAGCAGGCAGCCGTGGCACGCACGATCGCAATCGTCGTTCCTGCAATCGAGAATCTTCCGAGCGAGCTCGGCGACTCGACCGAGCTCATTCTGCAGGGTGGCGGTGTAGCCGGTGCCGGCGGACGACGCATCGAACAGGAAAGCCGAGCGTGTCACCTGTCCTTCGTCAGTCCTGCTCTGCGCGGCCGCGACCCCCATCTCCCGTTCGTCCACGCCGAGCAGTTGGGTCACCCCGCCACGCAACGCCGTTGCCAACGAATAGACCGCAGCCGGGGACGGGTTGTCGTAGATTTGCAGCTCGAAGACATCCGTGCGGCTGGAGCAGCCCAGATTGGTGTTCCTCTTTATGGCCCACGGCTGATTGCTCCCCTCACAGTTCGATGTCCCGACCGGCTTGCGTCCGCCGCGCAGACGCGGATGACTGTCGCCCAGGGGATTGTCAGGTCCGAACTCCGGCGCCGTCCGACCGCAGCGCAGACAGACGGCGTAGCCCTTCCGGCCCGGGCCGTCGTTGCCATGGAAGATATGCCCATCCTCGGTGTACCGGAAGCGCCCGCGGGTCGGATCCGGTAACGGCACCCAATGGCTCGTGGGGCAGCTCACCCAGGGTTCGTTGACCGGCAGGTAGGTGGCCGTCGTCACGTCGTTGTGCGGCTGGCTCTGGAAGTCCACCGCGAATCCAGCCGGCTCCAGGAACACGTACGTCTCGACGTTGTCCACTTCGCACACATCGCATGTTACCTGCGAGCCCGCGCGGTCACCGGTAGCACCACAGCGGCGGCAACGCCACGCAGAGCGGATCGACTGTATCTCGTGGACGCCGTCCGCGTCGGCGGGCAGACGCCAGTTGAGCGTCACGCCGTCCGACCGGTGGACGCGTCCATCGATAACCACATCCGCACCGGGCGCGTAGTCGCGAATGGCGATCGACGCCGGACGGGTGGGAAGGCCGCTCCGCTGTCCGAAAGACTCGTCCCGCGTTCGCACTTCCGGTTCCTGACGGTGCAGATCCGCCCTCGTGGTCGTCAGGAAGCTGGTGATGCCGGTGGGAAAGCCGTGGCCGGGCAGCACCGCTCTGCGAACCAGCTCGCTCAGGAGGTACTCTCCGCGGTGCCGGTCGAGCTGCCTGCTGACGGCGCGGAACGCCGGGTTCTTCTCGTGGCCCGACGCACTCTCGAACCACTGGGCGTCGGCCTTGAGCGCATCGAGTTCCTTCGTCCACTCCGCGTCGGCCTTCGCGGTCATGTTCGCGGCCTCTTGCACCAGCCGACCGACCTCGTCGCCCGCAAGGACGCTGCGCGCCGCGAGGAACCGGAGCCCGCGCGCGACGCTCCGATCACGGGACGCCGCGGCCACGCACCATTGCCGGAAACGCGCCGCCGGCGCCAGCGCGTCGTCCTCCGACTCGAAGAACCACCCCGCCTCCAGGCGGTGCGCGTTGGCATTGTCGAGGAAGTGCCCCAGCAACAGCGCGTTGACGTGTCTCTGGACCAGACGCCGACTGTCGAGCCCGACGCGCGGCGGGCTGATCTGCGCGTTGAAAGGCCAGCTCGGGTTCTTGAGGATCTCCACGCCGTGCGGCGTGTTCCGGCACAGCGTCAGGGCGAGCGAGCTGCCTTCGCCACGCCGCCCGGCGCGCCCCGCGCGCTGCCGGTAGTTCGCGGCGTGCGGCGGAGGATTGCCCATCATCACCGCGGCCAGACCGCCGATATCGATGCCCATCTCCATCGTCGTGGAACAGCTCAGGACGTTCATCGCGCCGGCCTTGAAGAGCCCCTCCAGTTGCCTCAGGCGCTGACCGCTGATCTGCGCCGAGTGTTCGCCGACCGCGAAATACGGACTCATCGCTACCGCGCGGTCGTTCAGGTTCGACCAGACTCCCCGGGCGCGGGCGTTTCCGACCTCCGGGTCGCTGTTCAGCCACTCCGTCGCGTCTGCGATCGAGCCGCCGTGCTCGTCCCGCCAGAACGGGTGCGGCAATCGAGGCATGCGAATCTCCTCGCAACGGCCGTCGTCACTGCCGGACGGGGTGTACGGCGACCAGCCGGCGAGCGTCGTGTCGAGCATCCGCCGCGTGAAGGGGCAGACGTGCAGGTCCCGCGCCTCCTCCAGCACGCAGGTCTGCTCCAGGCGGAAGAGGTAGCCGAGATCGAACGACCGCAGGTGCGGGAACACGACCGTCCATGCCGAGCGGAGGCACAAGTTGATGGCATCGCGGTGGACTGCATCCGCCAAGTCCAGTCCGAAGGCACGACAGAGCACGTCCAGCACCGCAGCACGGTTGCCGCCGGCGCGCGCGCGGGGCCACATGGTTTGTCCCCGGGCGAGTCTGTCCCCGAAGTCCGGGCCCTGCACGTAGCTGCGGTACGTCTTCGTGCCCATCCAGTGGAGGTAGTCGTCCGGGACGTGCGTGGCGCCGCGCGCCCGCAACACGAAATCGATCAGCAGCTTCACGAACTTCGGCCACTCCTCCGGCGGCGCGCCGAGGGGACCGGTCCACGCCGCCGGCGTCAGGTCGGCTGCCCGCTTCTCGATCTCGGGATATCGCAGCGCGACCAGACCGAGCGTCTCGGCCGAGTTCATCCGCTTGGGACGACGAAAGAACTCCCGGTACAGACAGAACTCGGCGTACTCGACTGCCGGGATGTCCACGCCACTCAGTCGTCGGTACTCGGCGCGCATCCTCCCGATGTCGCTGCTGTTGGCGAGCTGCGACACGGCTTCCCGCCAGGACAGGCGGCCCAACGGCTCTTCGGCGGAGTCGTTCCGCGCCGCCTCCATCTGCTCCCGCTTCTCTGACAGGATGGCCATGAGGGTCGGCGAATCCGTAGCAACCTTCTCCAGCGCGGCCACCTCGCCCTCGAGCCGCTGCCTGTCCTCCTCGGACACGCCGCCGGGCGGTCGCGCTGCCGCGATGCCGTGCAGCAGTTGACTGCGGACGTAGTTCCGTTCTGATTCCTGCTGGAGCCTGACCGCCAGACGGGCCGATCCCTGTCGGGAGTCGCTGAAGGCGAGCAGCCGCCGGCCTCCGAACGGAACGTCGTTGAACGACTCTGCCGGGGGTGCATGCTCCAGCACCGCCGGGGTCACGGTGGACAGCAGGAACGGCGCCCCCATCCGTAGGGGCCAGAACAGCGGGGTCCGCGACTCGCGTGCGCCGCAACGCCGGCACTGAAGCGGGGAATCAACGTCATCCGGCGCAGCGGCCACCGAGACATGGACGGGCGCCGACCCCAGCGAGACGTCCCAGGTGTTGGCACTCAGCGCCACCTCCTCTGTATCGGCGCTGATGCTCGTGATCAGCCGACGTCCGCCGGGCTGGACCGCCGACGTCGCATCGCCCGTGTCGCCTGGACGATCCTCGTCTTCCGGCGCGTCGACTTCGAGCTGGAACTCGTCGACTCCCGCCCGCGTCGACCGCGGCCGGAGCATCATCCTGCCCGTATCGTGATCGGTGTGCTCCTCTGCTTCCAGGTACACCTCGCCGCAGTCGCGACACTGGACGATTTCGTAGACGGGATGCTCGCAGTGGCGGCAGAAGTCCCTGGCGACCGCATAGACCGCCCCGAACACCCACTCCCCGCCCAGGCCGCGCGGACAGCTTCGGTTCGCGCAGGCCCACAGGCCGGCCTGGGTACGGCAGAACAGATGCCCGCGGAGCGGCAGGAAGATCTGATCGCCTCGCCTCGCGGTCGTGCACAGATCGAGCAACCGCAGGAGATCATCGACCGAGGCGGCCGATCGTAACGTGCGGCGGACAGCGGAGAGCGTCGCCACGTTGGGTGACGAGGCGAAAAGGCCGTACAGCCGCCTCGCCTCGCGGCTGGAGGCGAGACGCGAGAATCTCTCCTCCGGCGAGAGCGCCCGGAGGACATCGACATCGAGCGGCGTCGCATCGCTGGCCTCGGGCAGAGTCGGCACGACGCGCGCGCCGCCGACGACGTGCACGCGCTCGGACGGCGCACCGGACACGTCGCACAGGAATCGGTGCAGCGCCTCGTGTTCATCCCGCCCACCCAGCGTGGCCGACGTGGCGACGAACCGCACGTCGCGTGGATCGACCTCGAACCTGTGCAGGACCCGCCGGATGAGGAGCGCCATCTCCGCGGCCCGCGAACCGATGTAGGTGTGCGCCTCGTCCAACACGATCCAGCGCAACGCGCCCTGCGAACGCGAGACAATCGGTGCGTCCGCGTCGCGGACCAGCATGTACTCCAGCATCGTGGCGTTGGTGACGAGGATCGGCGCGGGATCCTCCCGCAACGCCTGCCGGGTGCGTTGCTCCGCCGGCGGCACGCCCCGCAGGTTGTGCGCGGGCAGCGTCTCCGGCGTTTCCCCGTTGTACAGACAGAATCGGATATCTCCGTTGAAGGCCGACGACCACGCGCGCAGGCGTTCGCGCTGACTGTTGATCAGTGCGTTCAGCGGGTACAGGAACAGAGCACGCACCCCGGTGAGGCGTCCTTGGTCGGCGCACTCGCGGGCGAGCTGATCGAGTATCGGCACGAGGAAGCACTCGGTCTTGCCCGACCCGGTGCCGCTGGTCACCAGCACCGACTGGGCAGGCGCCTGGCCCAGCAGCCGCCAGCAGCGCAGTTGATGATCGTACGGGTGCCAGGCGCGGTCGAAGCGGTAGTCGGCGCAGTCCCGGGGCGGGCTGTCCATCGCCCCGACGAGCCGCGGCGAGAGCGTGCCGGACTTGGCGAGAGCCGCCATGGTCTCGCTGGCGAGGCCCCAGCCGAACGTCGCCTCGAAGATCGGATCGGCAAGCAGGGCGCCGTCGCTGCCCGCGGGCGCATCGAAGGTGTCGGTCAGAAAGCGCCGAAGCTCGGGCGAGCGTACGGCCAGTTGGCTCGACAGCGCACGCGAGGCACGCTGCGAGAGATCGCGAACGACGTCGGCGAACGAGAGCGAATGTTCAGTCATGGTTCAGCACGTCGAGATCGACACCGAAGATCCGGGCGAGAGCGGCGCCGTACGCGGCGTCGAACCACTCCGGCGCATGCGAGCGAAGCAGCTTCGTCGCGTGGACCAGCCGGCGGGACACGCGAACGCCCGACGCCGCCGAGAACGCAGCGCCGAATGGGGCATCGGTGAGCGGACGCCGGAATCCCACGCGCTCGCAGTCTACCCAGACTACGTCCTTCCATGGCGATTCGGTTAGCAGAGCAATCTCGGCAACCCAGTTGTCCCGGTCCGGCCCGGCGGGCCAGCGGAAGTCGCTGCCGGCCCTCAACAGGACCTGATACGGACCTTCAGGGTCGCGGCACAGCTCGCAAAACGCACTACGCGGCGGGGCCGTTGCGAACACCTGCGGGACGATCCGGCGGTCGGACGTTGCGTCGTCAGCGAAATGCCCCAGCAACGTCAGGCCACGACAGAAGCGCGCCGCTTCCGCCGCCACTTGCGTGAGGCGCTCGTCCGCCCGTTGCCGCACCTCTTTCGGGGCGAAGGCACCCACGTCTTCCAGTTCCTTGCGAATCGCCCGGTGCGTGCCGATCATTTCCTCGACCCACACCTGCACCGGAACGAGCAGCCACGTGAACGGCAATTCGTACTCGAGACGCCAGATCCTGGCGCGCGCCTCTTCCTGCGGGGTCCGCAGAAGCAACCGGACGAGCGCCGAGGGGTTGTCCGACAGGCAGTCCAAAGCATCGAACGTCGTGGCCGGCAGCCCGCGACTCACGTCGAGCAGGTCAGCCAGGTACTCCCAGTTCTCGTCGCCGCCACCTTCGACCATGTCTTGCAGGATCCGTCTCATGGCGCCGATTCGATTCTCCATGTTCGAGATCGACGAAGCCTGCGCGAGAGAGCGCGCCTCCGCGGCGTCGAGCGGCGGCCGGTCGCTCGGATCGATGAACGGGCGGGCGAAGTACTGATCGCCGGACCGCGCAAGCACGATCCGGGTCTGCTGTGGAAGTGCCGCGTCCGGGATCTTCCAACCTTCCACCTCACCGTCCCCGTCGGCGGGTTCGAGCGGCGTCCGTCCCAGCCCGGGGGACTCCAGACTGAACGCCTCGAACGACACGGGCGCGCCGGCCGGTATGCAACGGGACCGAACCGAGAAGAGCGACTCTTCGGACACCTCGACGCCGCACGCGAATCGGCGCACGACCGTGCTCGATGGCTTGATGCCACCCCCAGCCAATTCGAGATGAATCCGGGCATCGAGCAACTTGGTGGCCGCGAACAGCGATTCGAGCGCATCGTGGATCTCGACCAGCGGCAACTCGGAAACACCGTCGCCGATCTCTTGCAGCGCAACCTCGAAGTAGGCCGCAGCCCGCATCCGCTCGTCAAGGTCGTCGGCGCGCAGTTCCCCAACGAGGCGAAGCGTGTCCATCGTCTTCGGCGAGATGGCCAGCGCCCGCCATCCGTACAGTGAGTCCACCGACAGTGAGCGACGCCTGTCGGCGTCCCCGAGGTCGGGGTGCACGAACCGGGCGCCGCGACCCGGAAACGGCACGGTCATAGGCAGGGTTGAACCGTTCGGCCAACGCGTCGCCAGTGCCACGTGCGAAGGCGGGTTTGTTGGACCGCCCCCTGCATCGGTGACGCGATCCGGGACGAAGTGCACGGTAACGCGCAGGAGATCGGTCTGCCGCTCGGTCTCGACGTTCACATGCGGATGTTCACAGGCGACATCGAGAGACGCACCTCTGATATCCACAAAACCGCGAGTCGATTCCCGTCCGGGCACGACCTTCGCGCTGAAGTCAGCGCCGGCCAGGCATATCTTCGACAGGAACACGGTCTCTCCGTCGACCTCTCGCCGGACCCGCCATACCCCTGGGCTGCCGGGATTCCGAACCCATTCATCACCACGCGCTGCGTGCCAGGAAACCTGGGCCGTGGGAACCCGGCGCTGTGTGCCTTCGGACTCGATGGCAGACAGTGACGGCGCATGGTGGTACACGGGCAGCGGCGCCGCGAAGTCAAAACAGCGCTTGCCAACGAGACGATGTTCGAACTGCCTCTCCTGCTCCTGCGCCGTGCGTATCCTGCACGTTCCGACCGGCGTGTCGATGCTGACGTCCCCTTCGACGTCGAGCATTACGCGACCGGTTATCGGCTGCGTCTTCCAGGGGCGGCAGTCGGGATGGGGTAGAAGCATCCGAGCGGTCTCCTCGAGGCACGCGACCGCGACGCGCGGGAAACGGGTGCGGACCGAGCCTTCGGCGTAGAGGTCGAGCCGACTCTCGTCCTCCTCCGTAGCGGCGAACACCCATGGCAGATCGTCGGCGGGCCCGGCGCCTCCCCGTGGCGCGAAGCTGTCCCCAATCCGGCGTCCGGCCTGGAGGAACCAGCGGATCTCCCGGTCAGCGATAGCCGTCAGATCCTCAGGGTCGGCAAGCACGTCGGAGAACACCACGTCATCGCCTGCGATCCTGCCGTTGGCTATCGGCAGGGGGCGGCTCCCATCGACGCGCAGTTGGAACCGACCGGGCAGAGCCGCTCGCCCGATACCGACCAGCTTCGCCATGCCCGCCACGGGCATGCGTCGCGGTACGCGCGGCTCGACGACAAACCTTCGGCCCGCGGCAGTGTCGGTGATGTAGCGGAGCACCTGGAACTCTCCCGCCGTCGTGCTGTCCGCCGTAGCGGCGTCGCGCAGCAGCGAGTCGATCAGTTGTCGCGCCTGCGCGTCCCCGAGGTCGATCGGCATCCGTGATCGCCACTCCGGTGTCTGCCTGTCCAGCTCGGCAACCGGATCGTCCTGCTGCGATCCGACGCCGCGCAGCTCCCAGATCTGATCCATGACCTCCGCACAGAGGCGGTAGACCGGTTCTTGGCGCAACGAGCGCGGCAGGTACGAGCGGAGCGGTTCCGCGAGCGTATAGCCATCGTCGACCACTCGGCGGAAGGTGCGGTACTCCCGTAGCAGCGCCCGCAGAAAACGCCGTACGTTCGAGTGCGGGCTCGATACGAAGTGAAGCGGAAGCCCGCCCTGACAGGCGCACGTGCCGAGGTAACGGACGCTCGCACCGAGAACGACGGGCCTGACACCCCACCAGCGCCAAGCGTTTCTCAGCGGCTCGTAGAGTTCCGGAAACGCCGCCTCGCAGCGGATGGAGTCGAGCAACGGCTGCCATGCCCAGGGACCGCCGTCGTAGTGCCGTTGCCACCACTCGGCGGCATAAACAGCGAAGACCCGACCGCCCGCGCCGGGGTCACGCAGGGGTCTCCACCCGGCGAGCACGTCACGCGCCTCCTCGAAGCGCTCGGTGGAACACCGGTACGCGTAGAGGGGCCGCCCGTCGGGAACCGAGAGTCCCACGGGCCCCAACAGACTCGACAACCACGCTGTGGATGTGACAGGCATGCTCCTCCCCAGAATCGCAGTGCCGGCCGCGGCCAGTCACCCCGTCCGACGTCTCGGTCGCACGCGTTCTGCGCGTCACGCGGCCAACCCTGTAATACTGGCTTCAGGGACGGGAACCCAACGCGGCCAATGCGGAACGACTGCGTACGCTGCTGCGCATGATGGCACGGGCGGGCGTATCGGGCACCAACCCGCTCAACGCACGGTTCGTCCGGCGCCCCGTCGGCATCCAGGATCCGCCGCTCGTCGACCTGCTCTGCGAGGAACGGATCGACGAGGATCGTGTCGTGCATGTGAGCGGCCACGCCCAGGCGCTCGCGGATTCGGCATCCCGCTGGAGAACGGCCCGCGAAAGAGCGGCTGCGCCGCCAGTACGGGCACCACGGCGTGCGGTTCCCCGGTCGCGGCCGTCGCGCCGCCACCGGGCAGGCCGCCCGGAACGCGGCCAAGGATTCGTGGTGCGATCGAGCGACTCCAGAGAACGGACGGAGTCGGCAACGGCCGGACGGCTTCCGCGCACATCCACAACGGGAATATCATCCCCGGAGTGGAATCAGACTGAGCCGGCGGCACCAGCAGCGTGCAGAGGTTCCGCGAGGGAGAGGAAGATGCAAGAACGGCGCGTCGGCATGCGGACCCTGAAGTCGAAACTGACCGAGTACATGCGCGTGGTGAAGGCGGGGACGACAATCGTCGTGACCGAGCGGGGGCGTGAGATCGCGCGAATCATCCCGGAAACGGACAGCGGCGAGCAGACGCTCGCCGTGCTGAGAACCGCGGGGACAGTTCTCTGGAGCGGTCGCAGGTTGAAGAAGAGCAAGCGCGGGGTGCCGGTTCAGGGCGCAGGAACGGTGAGTGAGATCCTGCTTGAGAACCGCAACTGATGTTCCTGTACCTCGACAGCAGCGCACTGGTGAAGCGCTACGTGGACGAACCGCTGTCCGAAACCGCGAGACCGCTGATGGACGAGGCGCCAGCAGCGGCGACAGCGCTGATGACACATCCACCGAGGGGATTGTCCGCGCCGCCCGTATCTTGGCAGAGTGTGAGAACTCTCAGGAATGATATTGCTGCGGACCTCTCGCCCGGGCCCATGCTGCTTCGAATGACCGGCCTCATGTGGTGAGGTCGCCGGGTCGCCAATCCGAAGCATCGAGAGATTTCAGACGCGGTCTGAAGGTTCTGTCGAAACCCTCCAGAGTCGACACCATCCAGTCGATCTGATTCGGCCAATTCTCCTGTTGGCTCGGATCCGCATCCCTTCGGAACAGTTGGACGATCGGTTCTCTTCGGTCGATCGTCGGCGCCCGCCAGTCGAGGCGACCCAACGCTTGCTCGATTTCTTCGCGTTGCTGCCGAAGCAACTCGAAATGCGCGGTTGCGTGAGGTCCACCCATCCGGAGATAGACACCGACCCACTGTTCGTTCTCCGTGGACTTCAGCCAGCCTCCGAGGAAGAACTCGGAACGGCCGATTCCGAATTCCATTCAGTTCTCCGGCTGCGGTTTCCTGGCTCGAACCGGACTCTTTGTCTCCTCAAGTCGCTTCGCGAGGGCGGACCAGAACGCTTGCCACGGCATCGCCTGTCGCATCCGTGGCGCACGTGTGATGCGCCTTGCCAAGTCTCTTGCCCAACGTGGGGCGTCCGTTGCGACCTCGGTCTGTTGGTTCCTCGTGATCGTCGTTACTCGTCGCGCTCGGCTTCTGCTGTTGTCGATCAACTGGATGCTGTCGATTGCGTCGCACGTTGCTATCAGGTTCTCCTGTGCGGCCGTCCACCGCCGCCGGATCTCTGTCTTTGGAACGTCGTGTCCGCTCCGGTCGGCAACACGCGCCTTGACCCGATCGACGTTGATTTCCGGTCCACGGGTCCCGACAAACACGGCCGACACTTCGTACCCGAACGCCTTCGCGCGTCTCACTATACTCGGCCGCGAACGACCGGACTATGTACTCTCGAACCCGGAGTCACCTCGCACCGCGAGTTGATCCTCGATCGCATGATCGACCAACTCACGCGCTTCACGTTGCTTCCTGGCGCTATTCCAATCGCCCAGCCCCCTGGCGATCGAGTCGGCGTTGTAGAAGTTGGTCGGAAGCTCCTCCCGGTACCACTCGCACCAGGTGGATTTTCCTGCCCCGTTGGCACCGATCACGATGGTGAGCTTCGGCATCGTCTACTGGTCGGCGCCCGCACGTCGGCTCTGCCTACTGTTGGTGGCGCGGCCACACCGGGTACTCGACGGGGTCGTCCTCGCGGCGATGCTCGGTCGTTCCGTCAGGCCAGTGGCGGATGCGGGTCTTCCCCTCGAGGTGATGCCTGTCCACGACTCCGTTCGGCCATTCGGTGACGATGATCCCTGGTTCGTCTTCCGGCTCGTACACGCACGCCTTGCCCTGTTCGAAGCAGATCTTGCGGTTATCCTCACTGTCAGGTACGGTCGGTCCGACCTGCCGTTCGGACGTGCTCACGGTCATGGTCCCTGCTCCTTCCGGTCCTTGGTCGCAGATCGATCTTATCGCGCCCACACATGCGGCCGGTCACCTCTTCGGGTGCCGTCTTGAACCTACCGGTTCGGATCGGCCAGGTCATCGCCTGACAGACTCGCACGCTTCCAGCCATCCCTGCCGACAGGCCCGGGCATAGAGCGCCGCCGGCTCCCGATCGGTGATCTCCCCCTTGCTCCCCCGGAGCACGGTCGGATAGTCCTCGACGGTCGGCGGCGCCCGCTCGAGCGAACTACCGCCGTCGAGCAACGCCCGATAGTTCCCGCACGCCGGCTCGAACCCCAGCTCGCACCCCCGCTGGAACGTGAACAACACCTCAACCGGCTCGACAGCCTCGCGATCGTCTCCAACCGCTCCAGTCCCACCGAGAGCCGCGAGCAGAACTCCCGCCTCGTTGCACGCCCACCCGGAACCCAGGTTGCACAGCCCGGACTGCTTCGCGACGAGGAAGCTGCACGCGTGCGGCCGCCCTTCCTCGCAGGCCTGCTGCCAGAACGGCACCCACTGCCCGGGATGCCGGTCCCCGACGCCGCCCGCCGCGCTGATCGCCGCGAACAAGACAGCCCAGACCCCGATGTACGCCAGATGCCGCCGCCGCGGCGCCAGCGAGCGCCCGAGCGCCGCCGGATCGAACCGCCGCAGAACCGTCGACCGCGCCACCCGGTCGATCACGATCACCGACAGGTTCAACAACGGCACCTGCAACAGCTTGTCGTAGAACGTCGGCGCCCCAACCCGGCCCAGCACCACGTACAGCGCGACCGTGCTCAGCCCGTACAGCACCCCGAACACGATGCGCCCCAGCTCCGTCCGCGGCGACGTCGACGGATCCGTGAACAACAGGTGCATCCCGAGAAACACGGCGATCGGGATGTACGAGTCATAGAAGAAATAGACCCCCGTCACCGCAAAGTAGGCCAGGCCGAAGAGATATGTCGAGACCACCGCCGCCATCGTCATCGTCGTCACGCCGAACAGGTACTGCCCGGGCAGCGCGATCAGGAAGATCCACAGGTACATCTGCGGCGGATAGAACTGCGAGATAGCGATGTCCTGCGCCCGCGTGACGTCGCTCATCTCGGTGACGATGAGCGCCAGCGCGAAGACGGCGAGCGGGAACGACGCGGGGTTGAAGATGTGGACGAGGCGGCCGTCCCGCTCCCAGCGGATCAGCTCCTTGGCCGCGAAGCCGATCGCCACCAGCAGGAACTGGAAGTGGAACCAATCGTCCGTGAACCAGAGGAACAGGTTGATGCTGAAGATGACGGGGACGGGGCCGAAGCCGAGCCGGTGCGCGTCGCGCCGGGACCAGCCGAGCAGCAGGTCGAACCCGTAGGCGAAGGCGAGCTGGCCGGCGATGAGGGGAATCGTGTCGTAGACGGGCGCCCAGTGCCAGCCCCAGTAGAGGAGGACGGACGCCTGCGCGCAGGCCTGGACGTAGTGCTGCGGCCGGAGAGCGATCTCCAGCGTCCGGCGCCGGCCGCCGCGCAGCGCCGCAGCGAGCAGCACGACGCTCCACCCGGCGAGCGCTAGCGCGGCGCCGAGAAACGCCCGGAAGAGCGTCGGATTGTCGTGGACGCGGTCGACGAGAACGAACGCCGCCAGGGCGAACGCGGGAACCAGCGCCGCCCCGAAGGCGCCGGCCGGCGAGAGGGAGATTGCGCGTCCCACGACGGACAGTCTGCCCTCCCGTCAGCCGTTGCGGCAACCTGGGCTACCGGCCGGGCTGGTCCGGCCGCGCACCGCCCGCGTGTCGACCGGCGCTGGCCGCCGTACCCTCACGGCCGAGGCTCACTTGCGATACCAGTCGTAGAAGGCGTCACCCGGCGGCACCTTGCGCCGGATGTCCACGATGATGGTCTCCCCCTCCCAGGTCGTGACGAGCTGCTCCTTGCGCACGTGCCCGTAGAGGAACTCCTCGACGAACTCGATGCAGCGGTACTCCAGGAGCTGCATGTTCTCGTCCAGCCGGCGGTAGAGCGGCATGGAGATGGTCCACGGCTCGGTGAAGGTGTTCGGGTCCGTAATCGTCACCTCGTAGTGGATGGCGTCGGGCGAGATGGGCGTGAAGCGCTCCTCCAGCCGCAGCGCCTCGCTGTGGAAGTTGCCGGCCCGGTCGAACCAGTTCTTGCCGTTGAACTCGGTGACCTCGACCACCAGCGTGTCGCCCTCCCAGCGGCCGACCGAGTGCCCCATGTAGGTCCAGTCGGGCGGCAGCTCCACGTCGTCCAGGTGGATGGTGCGGGCCGTGCTGGTGAACGCGAACGCCATCTGGATCTTGTTCGTGCTCTGCACGATCTGGAACGGGTAGGGCATGTACATCGCCCGCGGGATCCCCGGCAGGTAGCACTTGAGCTCGGGGTCGCGGTCGATCCAGTTGGCCGCGTTCTCGTCCTTGATGGCCCGCGCCTCCGGCGTGTACGGGATCCGGCCGTCGCCCTCGACGACGCCGAGCGAGGCGGGGACGCCGCCGGCCGCGCCGAGCGCGAGCACCGGGGCCGCCGGGACCTGCACGAAGTCGAACGGATACGCACCCTGCTGGGTCACCATGCCGGGACGCGCGGCGTGCGCCTCCAGGTCCCAGTGCGCCTCGTTGTTCGCCTGCCAGATGCCGCTGAAGTCCGGCCGGCCGTCGACGGTGCGGACCGCGTCCGCCGCCTCCTGCCCCTGACCGGCCGCGCCGGTCATCGACGCGGTGATGACGGCGGTCACGGCCGCCGTCACGAGCACCGCGGTGACTATCGAGCCGCCGTATATCATTCGGTTTCGCACGTTGAACCCCCTGTCACCGCCGCAGCGGATTGACCTCGTCGCCCGAGTCGGCGAAGCCCGCGGCGAACCCGCCGCACCCGGCGCTGCACAGCGTGGCCGGGTCGGGACCCGTTCCGTCGGCGAACGCCTGCTCCTCGGCGCGCGAGCCTCTCAGCAGGGCGGGCATGCCGTAGTTGCCCTCGTGGCAGCGGGGCTCCTTGTAGATGCGGTTGAGCTGGTCGCTCTGCCGGCTCAGCTCCAGCGCCACGGTCCAGGGCGCGGTCCACGTCGTCGGGTCGTTCATCGTGACGATGTACTCCAGCGTGTCGGCGTCGACGCGGCGCCAGCGCTCCACCAGGTGCAGGTTCTCGCGCGAGCCCTGGTAGTCGGTCTTGGGGCTGAAGTTGGTGACGTCGACCACCAGCGTGTCGCCCTCCCAGCGGCCGCGCGAATCGCCCCACCACTGCCGGACGTGCGGCGGCAGGTGCGGGCGGTCCGTCACCGGGATGACCCGCTGCCAGCCCTGGCCCTGCCCGGTGTCGTAGAAGATCGAGACGGTCTGCAGCGACTGCACGACCTGCAGGAAGTAGCCGGCCGCGCCCCCGAAGTCGGGCAACCTGGCCGACATGCAGCGCTCGCCGAGACCGCGATCCTCCGGGCCGTCGGACCGGTTGAACGACCCGCCCGCCGCGGCGCCCGTCGCCGGATAGAACGGCGGCGGCTCGTTGCGGCGCGGCGACGGCGGCCCGTACTGGCCGCCCGCGCAGGACGGCAGGTTGTCGCGGCAGACCGCGGTGGCCTGCAGCAGCGCGAGCTGGTACTCCCGGATGGCGTCGCGGCGCGCCTGCGCCTCGGGCGTCAGCGGCGGAATGCGGCCGTCGGGCGGATCGATGATCAGCGATGTCCGCCGGCCCATGTACTTGTGCGACAGGTAAATCGCGGCGCTGTAGGCGCCGCCCACGTCCTGCTCGCTGCCGCGGTCGGCGTACCGGGTGTCCTCGTAAATGATGCGCGCCCGCTCCTGGTCCAGCTCGGCTCGCTGCTCGTCGGTCAGGAACTCCTGGTCGGCGAAGCGGGCAGGCCGCTCCAGCGGGATCTCGTATTGGGTGGTCCAGATGCCCTGCAGGTCCGGCTCGCCCCACGGGGTGGGGGCGGCCGGCGCGGCGTCCGACCCGTCGGGCGTCTCCTGCGCCTGCCCCTCGACCGGCACCGGCGCCAACTGCAGCAGCACCGTCACGCCGGCGACCGCCGCCGCCACGCCGAACAGTTCCAGCACGCGTCGTCTCATGTCAACCTCCCGTCCCATTGCGGGAGCCCTGCCCGCGGACTCCCATCCGCCGCCGTCCGGCCGCGCCGCTACCAGCGCCGCGGCGGTTCACTTCGCCCAGGCGACGCCCTCCGTGCGGGGGTCGACGCCCGCCGCCAGCACACCGTGCTCGTGGTCCACGACGATCGCGGCGTTCGAGCCCATCGACCATTCCGGACGCACCCGCAGCGCGTGGCCCTTCGCGTCCAGCACCGCGCGCACTTCGGCCGAGATGCCCCGCTCCACCGACAGGTCGCCCGGATACATGGTGTGCGGGAACGGCGAGGCGGGGAAGCTGCGCGTCGACCAGCGCGGCGCCTCTATCGCCTGCTGCACGTTCATGTTGAACTCCACCATGTTCAGCAGGGTCTGCATCGTCCGCATGATCTGGTCGTCCCCGCCGGGGCTGCCCAGGATGCCCCACGGCGCGCCGTCCTTCATGACCAGCGTGCTCTGCAGCGTGCTGCGCGGGCGCTTGCCCGGCGCCAGGGCGTTGGCCTCGCCGTGGACCAGCGAGTAGTAGTCGCCCCGGCAGGTGAAGCTGAACCCCAGATCGCCGACCACCACCCCGGTCCCGAAGCCGCTGTGGAGGCTCGGCTCGAAGCTCACCATGTTGCGGTCGCCGTCGACCACCGCGATGTAGCTGGTGTCGCCCTCGTGATCGGCGTCCCCCGCGAAGGTGACGCGCGGGTGGGCCGGGGTCGGCGGCGGGTTCTCCATGAACCGCTCGGGAGTGCCTGGCCGGAACTCCAGCGACGCTTTGTCCGGGTCGACCAGCGCGCGGCGCTCGGCCGCGTAGTCCTTCGACAGCAGCCCCTCGTAGGGAATGGGAACCACGTCCTGGTCGCCGAGGTACTTGTCGCGGTCGGCGAAGGCCAGCTTCAACGCCTCAGCGCTCGTGTGGACGTAATCGGCGCTGTTGTGGCGCATGGCCGCGAGGTCGAAGCCCTCCAGGATGTTGAGGGTGAACAGCTCGGCCGGCCCCTGGCTGGCCGACGGGTTCTTGTAGACCTCGTAGCCGCGATAGTTCGTCGAGACCGGCGTCTCCACCTTGGCGCTGTAGGCGGCGAAGTCCTCGTAGCGGTAGAGGCCGCCGTGCTCCTCGAAGAACCTGCCCATGTCGCGGGCGATGTCGCCCTTGTAGAAGCGGTCGCGGCCCGCCTTCAGCGCCGCCGAGCGGCCGAGCTGGGCGTTCTCGCGCTCGGCCTCCACGATCTTCTCCAGCACGCGGGCGGCGTCGGGATTGCGGAAGATCTCGCCCGGCACCGGCGCGCGCCCGTCCGGGAAGTAGACCTTCATGGTGGTCGGGTACTTCCGGATCTTGGACGAGTTGGCGATCGTGCGGCTGAGCCCCTCGCTGACCGGGAACCCGTCGGCCGCCACCGAGATCGCCCGCCGCAGCGTCTGCTCGAAGGTCATCGTCCCCCAGCGGTCGAGCAGGATGTACCAGGCGTCGACCACGCCGGGGGTGGACGCGGCCAGCAGCCCGTCGCTGCGCGGCAGCTCGGCGTTGTTGTGCTGCTCGTACCACTCGATGGTGGCCAGCTCCGGCGCCATCCCCTCCGCGTTGATCGAGTAGACCTGCTTCGCCTCGGCGTCGTAGACCAGCAGCACCGCGTCGGCCCCGATGCCGTTCATCGCCGGATCGACCAGGGCCAGCACCGCCTGCCCCGCCACCGCGGCGTCGAAGGCGTTGCCCCCGGCGTCGAGAATCTCGACCGCGGCGGCCGTTGCCTGCGCCTTCATCGAGCTGACCGCGTAGTCCTGCCCCCGGATGACCGGGCGGACCGTGCGGAAGTCCGGCGCGGCGCGCATCGCCGCCGGGCCGGCGCCCTCCGGCTGCGCTGCAAGCTGGAGCGGGAAGCCGAACGCCATGAGAGCCATGAGGAACGTCACACCGAAGAAGATGCGGGTTGCAGCCATCGCTGCCTCCTTCAGATCCGGGTGCCTCGAGACGCGGCTACCGAAACGGAGCGCGGGCCGGCGGTCATCACGCGGAAGACGCCGGCTCGCCCGGTTCGGCAAGTCTACCCCGGCACTGCCCCGATGTCGTGCGTCAATCGGCCGCACCGCCGACCCGGCACTCCGCCAGGACGGCGACCGGACCAACGCCGTACAGAGCAGTCCATGGGTAACCCCGCGCAGCACCGACAGGCGCGGTCGATGCAGCCGCGCGCGAACACCCGATCTCGGATGCGACAATAGGGATTGCGACAGGATGCGACCACGATCCGTGTGCGCCCCATGACGCGACGCAAGCTACCCATCGGCGTGCAGACCTTCCGCGAGATCCGGGAGGAGCACTGCTACTACGTGGACAAGACCGCCTATATCGGTCGGCTGCTCGACGAGGCCAAGAACTACTTCCTGTCGCGCCCGCGGCGCTTCGGCAAGAGCCTGTTCCTCGACACCTGCAAGGAGCTGTTCGAGGGCAACGAGCCGCTGTTCGAGGGGCTCGCCATCCACAACCGGTGGGACTGGTCGGTGCGCCATCCGGTGCTGCGCCTCAGCTTCGGCAGCGGCAACTTCAAGGAGCCGGGCTACCTGCACATCAACCTGATGGCCCAGCTCGACGTCCTGGAAGAGCAGCTCGGCATCGCTTCCCGCTACGACACGGCCCCGGAGCGCTTCGGTCACCTGGTCCGGACGTCGAGCGCGCAGGCCGGGCAGCGGGCCGTCGTCCTGGTCGACGAGTACGACAAGCCGATTCTGGACGCGCTGGACGCGCCGGAGGTCGCCCGCGCCAACCGCGACTTCCTGCGCGGCCTCTACGCGGTCGTCAAGGACAGCGACGCGCACATCCGCTTCAGCTTCATCACCGGCGTGAGCAAGTTCTCGAAAGTCAGCCTGTTCTCCGGCCTCAACAACCTCAGGGACATCACTCTGCACCCGCGGTACTCGGCCCTCTGCGGCTATACGGACGAGGACCTGGACACGGTCTTCGCGCCGGAGCTCGCCGGCCTGGACCGGGACCAGGTCCGCGACTGGTACAACGGCTACAGTTGGCGCGGCGAGGCGAAGGTCTACAACCCGTACGACATCCTGCTGCTGTTCGACACACGCGAGTTCGCGGCCCACTGGTTCGAGACCGGCACGCCGACGTTTCTGGTGGACACGCTGTTCGACCGGCGCGTGAGCTCGCTGGCGCTGGACGGGATGGTGGGCAGCGCGGAGTTGCTGTCCACCTTCGACGTCGGCGACATGCCGACCGAGGCGCTGCTGTTCCAGACCGGCTACCTGACCATCGAGCGTCCCGAGCCGCGGGGCGGAGAGATGTTCTACCGGCTGGGGTATCCGAACCGGGAGGTGCGGCAGAGCCTGAACCGGAGCCTGCTGAGCCGCATGACGGGGGACGCGTCCCGGCGGGCCGCGCACAGCGCGCGGCTCTACGACCTGCTGCTGGTCAACGACTTCACGGATCTGGCGGCTCTGTTCGAGGCGTTCTTCGCCAGCATTCCCCACCAGTGGTACACGAACAACGACATCGCGAGCTATGAAGGCTTCTACGCCAGCGTGTTCTACTCCTACTTCGCGGGGCTGGGCCTGGACGTCGTGGTGGAGGACAGCAGCAGCCACGGCCGCCTGGACATGGCGGTGCGCTTCAACGGCCAGGTGTACCTGTTCGAGTTCAAGGTGGTGGAGCTGGCGCCCGAAGGCGCCGCGATGGCGCAGTTGAAGGCGAAGGGCTACGCGGACAAGTACCGCGACCGGGGCGAGCCGATCCACCTGATCGCGGTGGAGTTCAGCAGGGAAGCCCGCAACCTGGCGGCGTTCGACGTAGAGCGGGCTTGATCGGCCTCGACGCCGCCCGGGTCCGGCGGAGCAACACGCCGTACCGGCGTACCGGCACGGCGTGCAGCGGTACGACGTCCGCGCCGGCGCACCCCGCCTCCCGCAAGGCCCAGGAAGCGGCCATCGACGCGCCTCGCCTCGGAACCGGCGGCTGCGTCAGCCCTACTGCTCCGTGGCGCGGGCGCCCACCAATATGTTCTCGAGGCCGTAGTTCCCTTCGTGACACGCGTACTCGTAGAGCAGCCCGTCGAGACTCGTCATGGGAATCGACGCGGTCCACGGTCTCGTGTACTCGATGGGATCGCTCACGGTGAACTCGTAGTCGATCGCGTCGTCGTCGGTCCGCGTGAAGCGTTCGACGAGCAGCGTGGTCTCGTTGGCGCCGAAGACGGTCAGCGCGCGTCCGTTCACCGGGATGAAGTTGGTGGTCTCGACCACCAGCGTGTCGCCTTCCCACCGGCCGCGCGAGTCTCCCAGCCACTGGCGAATCCCCTCGTCCACATGCGGACGCCCGTCCAGCGGGATGATGCGGGCGTCGTGGATCATCTCGACCAGGATCACGACGTAGCCCGGCGCCTGGAGGATCTGGTAGTTGTGGTTGTAGAAGCCGGGCATCATCGTGCCCGGCATCCCCCGCGAGATGCAGCGCTCGTACAGGTTGCGGTCTTCCGGTCCGGCCGGCACCCGGGTCCGATAGCTCTCGCGCGCCGGCCGACGTGCGGCTTCGAAGGGCGTGAACGGCGGCAGCCTGCCGTCCGGCGGGTCGACGATGAGCGACGTGCGCGCCATCCGGACGCCGCGCTCGACCCAGAAGTTGTTGTACGACCCGGTCTCCCCGGTTCCCGCGGCGATGCCCCGCTGCTCCCGGGCCACGTCCCCGGCCTCGTCGAGGGCCGCTCGCTCCTCTTCCGACAGGAGCTCGCGTCCCGCCAGATCGGCGGGCCGTTCCAGCGGCGTCGTCGTGCTGTTCGTCCAGCGTCCCTGCAGGTCCGGGTCGCCCCAGCCGGTGCGGGGTGACGTCCAACCGGCGGTCTCGTCCGCCTGCGTCTGGGCACCGATGCCGACCGGCGCCAGCGCGGCCAACGCCATCACCGCAATCGCCGCCGCAAGATATCGATGGGTCATTTCTCCCTCCCCGCTCTCGGCATCCGGCACCCGACGCCCGAGTTCTCTCGCCTCGGCCGGTGTTCGTCCCGGCATCGGCATGATGAATCAGGACCCGACGGCGCGCAACAGGGAATGGCTCTTGGGGTGCACGACATAGAGAATGAGGATTTGCGTGGGCCGCGCCTCGTCGCGCCTTGCCACGGGGGCGCCTCGCCGCTCTCGGCGCACCGCGGGGTTCACCACGGACTCCTACGCCGGCACGGCGGCTGCGGCGGCGCCGGACTCGGTCCGCGGCGTCCACAACACGTCGATCGCGTAGCCGAGATCGAGGCGTTCGCCGTGCCAGTCCGGGGTCGCCGTGTCCGGTCCGATCTCGATGCCGGCCGCGGCGAGGCGGGCGTCGGTGGGCGCGAGAGGCAGCCCGCTCCAACGGGGCGCGGCCGGCACGGCGGGCAACGGCCGGCCGTCGGGCCAGCAGAACGTGGCGTCGCCGCATGGATCCATCCGGACCAGGAAGCCCTCCTCATGGACCGCCCGATGGTGCCGTCGGCACAGCAGCACGAGGTTGTCGAGCCGGGTCGGACCGCCGTCGGCCCAGTGCCGGACATGGTGGGCATTATGCCGACATCGGCATAGCGCCCACTATGCCGATGTCTGGATTATGTCGAGGTTGGGCGCCGATGCCGCGACGGCAGCCATCGGCGCCCAAGGAATATCGTCATAATCACAGCCCTTCGAGGAAGTCGAGGAGCGAGTCGGAGGGCCGATAGCGACCGGCATGGACGCTGGCGGGAGCGACCCTCGCGAGCGCGCGTTCTTTCAGGGCGAGGTCGGCATGGATGTAGATGCTGGTGGTGTCGACGTGCTCGTGTCCGAGCCACAGGGCGATGACGGTGGTGTCGACCCCGGCGTGCAGCAGCCTCATGGCCGCGGTGTGTCGTAGCGTGTGCGGGGTGACGGTCTTCTCGCCGAGAGAGGGACAGGCGCGTGCAGCGGTGGCGACATGCTTCGCGAGTCGCTGTGCCAGGGCGTCTCGGCTGAGAGGTTGGCCGGACCGGGTTGGGAAGACCGGTGCGTCTGGGATGTCGTTGCGCTCGGCGAGCCAAGTTCTCAGGGCTGCGGTCAGCGGTCGGGTGAGGGGCGTGATCCGCTGCTTGCGTCCCTTTCCCAGACAGTTGACGTACGCCCCCCGAGCGAGGTGCAGGTCCGCACGTCGCAGGCCGATGAGTTCCGAGGCGCGCAGCCCCGTCTGGATCGCGAGGGCGAGGAGGGTGTGGTCGCGGCGGCCGGTCCACGTCGTGCGGTCGGGTGCGGCGAGCAGGGCGTCGACTTCGCCATCGGCCAGAAAGGTCACAAGCCGGTACGGGCTGCGCTTGCGCGGAATCGCGAGCACGCGAGCGATCACCGCCGCGTGCTCGGGATGCTCCAGGGCAGCGTAGCGGAACAGCGCGTGAATGGCGGACAGGCGCGCGTTTCGGGTACGCACGGTGTTCGCGCGGTCATGTTCGAGATGAGCCAGGAAGTGCCCGACGAGGGGCGCATCGATGTCTCCGATCTCCAGTTGCGAGGGCGCTTTGGCGAGGTGGTCGGCCGCGAAGCGGACGAGCAGGCGCCACGCATCGCGGTATGCGGCGATGGTGTGCGGGCTGGCGTGGCGCTGCTGAACCAGCCGGTGGGTGAAGAACGCCTGGAGGGTGGGAGCGAGGGCACTCATGGCTGGGCTCCCGGATGGCGTTCGAGGCGGTCGGCGGCCAACTGCATCAGCTCGGGCGCCGCCGAGAGATACCAGTAGGTGGACTTGGGGTCGATGTGCCCGAGATAGGTCGCCAGCAGCGCGAGCCGCGCCTCGGGGTCGTGGTCGTGCCGATAGGCGTCGAGCAGGGTGCACACCGCGAACCGATGTCGAATGTCATGCAGCCGTGGCCGACAGACCGTCGAACGCGGCGTGAGACCGGCGCGCTGCACCAGTGCGCTGAACGTCCGCTGCACGCTGCAATACCGCAGTCGGGTGCCGGCGGTGGACACGAACAGGGCGGCAGCGTGCCGGGCCGCCGGCCGGTCCGGCCGGCGGAGGTACTGCTGGACTGCGCTGGCGGCGGTGGGGTGCAACGGCAGCGCGCGGGATTTCCCGAACTTGCCTTGGCGAATGGTGACCAGGCCCTGCGCGGCATCGAAGTCGCGCCGGTCGAGGGCGATGGCTTCGCTGATCCGCATCCCGGTCACGACCAGCAGACCGAGCAGCGTCCGATACGTCGCCGCCCGGTGTGCGGTGCGCAACCGGGACGTGGCGGCGAGCAGAGCCTCGATCTCTTCGTCGGTGTAGAGGTAGGGCGTGGCGCGGGGGGTGCGCGCCCGCAGCAAGTCGGCGGACGGTATCTCCGTCGCGGGGTCGATCGTGTGCAGGAAGGTCGCGAAGCGGCGGACCACGGTGAGCCTGCTTCTCCACCACCAGCTCGGCGCCTTCCCGGCGGGGAGTGTCGCCCAGGCGAGGGCGGTGTCGGTGCGCAGGCGGGTTTCCCCGCGCTCTTCGAGATAGGTCAGGAATTGCCCGAGGAGCTTCTCGGGGCGGGCCAAGCGATACCCCATGGCCCGGCGCAACGCCAGATAGTCGGCCAGGGCTCGACGCAGGAACGTCATGCTGCACCTCCCGGCCACGCGCGTGCGATGGTACGCAGGGCGTCGTAGTCGACCTTCGTGTAGATCGCCGTGGTCTGCAGGCGGTCGTGGCGCAGGAACTGCTGGATCTCGGACAGGGGGGCACCGGCGCGGAGCAACTGCGTGGCTGCGAAGTGGCGCAACCGATGTGCGTGGATGCAGCCGAGGCCGGCCCGTCGCGCGGCGGCGGCCACGATACCCGTCACAGTGGTGGGGCTCAGCGGCCTGAGGGGCGCGAGCAGCCGAACGAAGACGGTGCGTCCCTGGGCGTGAGCTGGTCGCTGACGGAGGTATGCCGTGATCGCCTTGCCCACGTCTGTCGGGAGGGGCATGCGCTCGGCCCGGCGTCCCTTGCCGTGCACGACGATCTCACCGGCGCGCCACCGCAGGTCGTCGAGACGCAAGGTAGCCACTTCGGCGGCGCGCAGGCCGAGGCGGGCCAGCGTGGTGATGACCGCAAAGTCGCGGCGGCCTCCGAGAGTCCGACGGTTGCAGACGGCGAGCAGACGCTGAACGTGATCGGGCTCGAGGTGCAGCGGCAGCCCCACCAATCGCCGACCGGCTACCGACGGGACAGCCGCAGCCAGCGAACGCGTGACCGCCCCGGTGAGGTGAAGAAAGCCCAACAGCGAGCGTAGTGCTGATGCCGTCCGTTGCGTGGCCCGGGGGGATTGCTCGGCGCAGCACGTCACCAGGAACGCCGTCACGTCGGCCTCGTCGAGTGATGTGAGGTCCAGCGCGAGGCCGTCGGCCGAGACGCAGCGGCGCAGGAAGGGGCGGGCCGCGTCGACGTAGCCGCGGGCGGTATCTGGCATCAACCCCCGCTCGGCGCTGAGGTAGTGCCGGTATCGCACCAGGGTCTGGTCCACGGGCCCCGCGGGGAGGGGCGTCGGCGCAGGCGGGATCGCGCCACGAGTCCGGAGGTATGTCAGCAACGGTCGTAACGCCTTGCCCGTCAGAAGGCTCTTGTAGCCAGCGTCCTGCCGGGCTCCCAGAAACTGCTGCGCTTGCTCCGGTAAATCGCCGATGTCGAGGTCTCTCGCATGCAGCCAGCGGCTGACGTGGGCCAGCAGATTCAACTGGGTCAGCAGCGAGCGTGGCGTGTAGCCCTGCCGTACGAGCTCGGTCGCAAAACCCGACAGGAATGGCTGGAGCGGACCGGAGAC
>Ga0209754_1000892_pt1 | contig 34629 bp, 28 predicted proteins | sample MesohylBB_FD_187295 | JGI IMG/M metagenome (GOLD analysis project Ga0209754, IMG submission 187295) | Host-associated microbial community of the marine sponge Aplysina aerophoba from Gulf of Piran - sponge mesohyl, lysed by bead beating... | ecosystem: Host-associated > Porifera > Sponge >... | reverse complement strand
ATTGGGGTAGATGGCATAGGGAAGGTCCTGCCAGTGGATGAGATCATCGCTGATGGCGTGGCCCCAATGTTGACGCGGGTCTTCGGGCGGGCAGGCCTGGTAGAAGAGATGCCAGCGGTCCTGCCAGAAGCAGAGTCCGTTGGGATCGTTGAGCGTGTTTTCCGGGTTGACATAGTGGTATATAGGCCGGTGGGAATCACCCTGGTAGCGTTTGCGATAGGCGAGCAGCCGCTGCATCAGGGGATTTGTCTCGAGCGCGGCCTCCTGCTCAGCCAGTGTCCCGGGAAAACTGTAATGGGGCACAAGGGAGGTGTTATCGGTTCTCTCGGCAGCGCTCATGGATGCTTCTTCCTTCCGCGGCTTGCAGTTCGTAAGCAGTAGCCCCTTGCTCGATCCCAGAGGCGGCGACGGATCACTGACCGGAACGGTTCGCCAGTGCCTGTTCGTACAGCGGCTCAAGCTGCCCCACGTGATAGGCTTCGTGGTAGACAAGATTGAAAAGAAGGCGTTGCGCCACGGTGACGCCTTGCCCCTCATCCACGAATTCTTCCAAGCGGGAATCCGGCATCTTTTCGAGCGCGGCGGCGATCTGCTCAGACAGTGTGTCAAGTCGGGCAAGGAGGGTTTCCAGAGAGATAGCTTTGTCGGAGTCGGTCATCGGTTCGGAGCCGAAGCCGTAGAGGCCGAACTCAGCCTCGTCGGCTTCGCTGACCCCGTCAATGACGCCCAGGCATTGCATGCGATAGACCATGAGATGGCCCAGGATCCAGTTCATGCAGTTGCCGGGGAAGGGCAGCTGCAACATGCTGTCGGCATGGGTCAGGCCCTCCGTCTTCTCCTTGATTACGTAGTTGCTCGTCCCCAGGATGTTGTTGTAAAGGGTCGGCAGGTGCATTAATTTCGCCTTTCACAGAACTGTTCGACCATCGAAATGTGACAGCCGCGTGTTACGAATAGATATCTTCCATCTGCCACGCCTCGAGCGAAACGACGCGGGCGTCCTGGCCCTGCGAGCGCAGCGAGACGCCGACGCTGTCTTCCCGGTCGGGGTAAACGCGCATGGCCACGCACTGCTTTCCGTTGACGAAGACTTCGACGACGCTTTTGTCGACGAAGACTCTGAGACGGACTGGCTCATCCCTTTCGAGGAAGACGGGCGCGGTCTCCGGCGCGCGCGAACGGACGTCGGGCGAGAGGCTGGAGTAGGAGGAGTCGATGGAGATGAGGCTGTCGGTGGCGGCGGCCAGTTTGTCGCGCTGCCAGCCGTTGTACCGCTCCCAGTCGCGGAAGCCGCGCTCGCGGTAGAAGGCGATGCGGGTGTACTCCTCTTTGCCGGGGGAGCGCAGAACGTTCAGCTCGATTAACGGCGCGTCGTTGGCTTCGATCTCCACCATCAGCTCGATGGCGTTTCCCCTCATGCTCCCCAAGACTATCTCCTGATTGGCTGGCAGGGTCAAGTCGGTGATCTGCCGGTGTTCGCTGCGCAGAGATTCGACGTCGCCAGCGGGTTCGACCAGCAGGGTGTCGCGGCCGATTTTGTCGGTGCCCTGCAGCGTCAGGCGCCGCGGCAGCGTCATGATCTGATTCCAGCCCTCGGTCGGTTTGGCCGGGTTCATGTTGAAGATGACGTTTACGCCGCCGTTGCCGTCCGGCGTGGCCGACGGGGCATGGACGCCGCCGGGCCCGAAGGCGCCGAAGTTGAAATCGTGCTGGGAGGTGACGACAAACTTGTCGCGTTCGGTGTCGTAGTCGCCCAGCAGGGCCTGCCCGCCGCTCATGTGGCTGAAGAAAAGGAGGATGTGACGGTCTCCGATCGGCCAGAAGTAGGGGCAGGCGCCGTCGTCGCCGACGAGGGTGAAGATGTCGTCTTCCACGAACGGGTGCAGGTAGTCCCAGTCGACCAGGTTGGGCGAGCGGAAGAGGAAGTTGGCGCGTGTGCGCCTGCCGGAGGCCTTATGGGGAAGGGTGCCGCCGGAAAGGGCGTAGTAGTGGTCGCCTTTCTTCCAGATGCAGGGATCGAAGACGCGATAGGGGAGAGGTGAGCCGTCCTCGCTGGCGATGGGAATGACGGGCGCGCCGGTGAGCTTCTCCCAGTTGAGCAGCAGCGGATCGTGCGAGACGGCCACCATGTTGCCCACTTTGGTGCCGTGATAGATGGCGATCACGCGATCGTCCTCGACCAGCGCCGAGCCCGAAAAACAGCATTCCTCGGGGTTAGGATAAATGGCGTAGGGCAGGTCGCGCCAGTGGATGAGGTCGTCGCTGACGGCGTGGCCCCAATGTTGACGCGGGTCTTCGGGGGGATAGGCCTGGTAGAAGAGATGCCAGCGGTCTTGCCAGAAGCAGAGTCCGTTTGGATCGTTGAGCGTGTTTTCCGGGTTGACGTAGTGGTAGATGGGCCGATGGGGATCGCCGTCATAGCGCTGGCGATAGGCGAGCAGCCGTTGCATCAGGGAATTGGTCTGCAGCGCGGCCTCCTGCTCGGCCAGCGTTTCGGGAAAACGGAATTGGGGCACGAGGGAAGTGTTATCGGTTCTTTCGGCGGCGCTCATTGGTGCTGTTTTCCTTTCTTGGCTGGCGGCTCGTAATCCGTGGCTGGTTGCGGGTGAGCGGCCGCTGTTTACTGGCCGCCGCTGTTCGGTAGAGGATGGGGCTGGACCAGAATGCCACCGTTCTCATAGGATTGGATGGCTGCCCACGTGTACTCCAAGGTAGCGAGGGCGTCGCGGCCCGAAGCCCGCAGTTCACTTTTCGGAACTCCGTTGCTCACATCTTCGAGAAAGGCGTGGATGCGAAGGGGAAAGGTCTCGTCGAAGTCGGTGATGCCGCTGTTGGTGACCTGCGGCGGCGCGGCGCCTTCGGCGGTGGGAGCGGGCCAGTATGTGATCTTTTCGATGCAGTTTTCGATGCAGAAGGTGCCGCGGGTTCCGCCGACCTCGACGCTCCACCAGCCGCCGTGTCCGAAGGTGGCGTCGCCGCGCTGGCTGAGCAGATAGCCGGCGGCGCCGCTGGCAAACTGCAGGTGGATGCTGTTGACGGAGAGCATGGGGTCGTCGGCCTCTACGCGGAAAGCGGGCCGGCTGAGAAAGGCCTGGACGTGGGTCACGTCGCCGCAGAAGTGGCGCATGACGCTGAACGGGTGGGCCAGGAAGGCTTTCACATGAAAGTAGGGGAAGCCGGCGACATTGGGCGCGCTGTTTTTGGTGTAGGTTTGTTCGCCGCCGTTGAAGCCCATCTTGTGCAGGCAGTAGATTGGTTCGCCGATCTGGCCCTGCTCCATGTACTGGCGGGCCTTATCGGCCGGGGGCGTAAAGTAATGGTTGAGGTTGCAGCCCAGGTAGAGGTCTTTTTCGGCGGCCTTGGCCACCATTTGGCGGGCCTCTTCGATCTGGTTGGAGATCGGCTTTTCCACCAGCACGTGCTTGCCGGCCTCCAAAGCCTCCATGGTCGGCTCGAAATGCCAGCTGCCGTTTTCGGCGCCGCCGGTGGAGACATCGACGATGTCCAGCTCTTCGTGCCGCAGCATATCGGCGAGGCTGGTGTACCCGCGCACGCCGTGCATTTGCGCGGCCTCGTCGGCGCGCTCTTTGATCAGATCGCAGACGGCGACCAGTTCGGCGAGGGGGTCCTGCTGATAGGCGCGCGCGTGCCTTTCGCCGATGCCCCGCGCGCCGACAATCCCAACTTTGCGTGTCATCGTCCTATCCTATGGTTACCTGTATTGGGGGAGGCAGTGAAAGTCCATTCTTCTGGAATCGATCACACCTGCCGATTGTTTGGTATGGAGGCGTTGTCAACGTCATCAACTTTACACCGCCTGCACACATTTCACAAGAGCAGAGCCAACAACATGCAACCCTGATTCCTGTAGATTTTACTGCCGGCGCTTGCGTCAACCCATTCAGTTGCCCAGCTGCTGCTGATGCCCAAGAAATTGGGATACACTCCAAGGCTCTGATTGGGAATGGATATACCCCGGCAGGTGCAAAGGTTTTTCCGACATCTACGATCTGGCAGAAAGAGTAGAACAGGCCGACAGTGACAGCAACGAGGCGAAACTACAGGAAGGAGCGGCGTTATTTTCCTACTGTCCGGGCGGCTGAAGTTGCACATGTCCCAAAACAGTTTCCGGCTCCCACACTCCTACTTCGACGGTCGGCGTCGACGTCTCCACGTCGTAGACAACCATCCGCAATTCGTACTCACCCGCGGCCAACTCACTCGGAATTTCGAGATCAAAAACGGTACTTACCGGTTTAGACGGCCATAGACTGGTAGTAAGGGGATAATCGATCGGCTTTCTCAGGACATGATCTCTTTGGAGGACCCTTGCGCCAACATCATCATACAGTCGTAAAGATATCGAAAAGTCAACCGTCAACTCCGGTGTGGTCTGCCAGAGCATTCCAACCAATAGAGAGCGATTTTGCTCTGCGTCGAACTGCTGCGGCCCAGGCAGTTTTGCCTTACTTGCGCCCAAGGCGAGGCCTTCCAGCGTGATGCCACCATCATAGATGACTGGATGCGGCAGGTCTTCGAAGAGAACCCATTCTCGGCTGCGAGAGATATCCTCGTAGGAATCGACATAGACGCCGTCGAATTCTTCAGTGCCGGCATATCTTCCGTACTTGTCCAGAAGGATGGTGAGGAAGTTGGCCCTAAAGTTTGCCCTCCACTCAATTGTAGGAGACCAATCAACCCAGTTCACAACTTTCACTGTAGAAACATTCTCCATTTTCGCCAGCAACGCTTCGATGTGATGGTCGAGGTCTGGCACTTCGGTGAAGAGCCTCATGACTGGTGTTTCTCCTTGATACAGATAGTCAAAGGCATCATGTCTCTGGGCAATGAAGTAGATTGTATCTTTCTCGGCAGGCCGTGCGTTCAGCCTCTGGGCGAAACTTGGCCAGATCATATTATAGTGGTGGTCACTTTCTGCCATCCCTTTTTCGAAAACGGCACGAAAGGTGATCGCGCCCTGGATCAAGATCACGACACTGATCGCAGTGCCGAAAAGCAGCGGCCGATATCTCACCCCCGCCGGTATGCGAGAAACAGACCACTGGAATGTCTCCCACACGCCGACTCCCACCAGCAGATAGATAGCGGGCACTGCTCCGACTATGCGCATCGTGCTTTTTGCGTCGGAAAGGAATGCCGGCATAAACAGCAGCCCCACCCACAGCAGCAACAGACGATACGCCGGCCTCCGCTTCCACTGCCAGACCGCGATCCCCACACCCAGCCAGAAGAAGAGCGCTTCCCATGCGTTTAGCATCACAGCATGTTCAAAGGGGGAACAGCATCCCGCCAGGAGGTTAAAGCTGAACTTGGACAGAACGTCCCACACATTGGCCACCAGGATACTCGCCAGCGTCGTCACGGAGGCGCCTTGAAACTCCCGGAAGATAAAGAGCGACTGAACGTGACGATTGAAAAAGTCGTCGGGATATCGAATGTAGTGGAGGAAAATTGGCGCAGCTACCAGCCCGGCAACGCCTGTGAATGTGGCTGCCCAAGGTATTTCGGTCTGCAAACGCTTCAGGGTCACAGAGCGGAATGGCAGCAGAAAGGTCGTTCCGAAAAGGAGGAATAGAAAGGGTACAAAACGGGCGGGATAATAGGTGTAGGGCAGTAACCCCGCGCACACGCCTGCCAGTACGATTCCCCACCAGCGGCGCCGCGTCCATCCCCACCACAGCAGGGCCAGACATAGTGCAAGAAGGAGCGGCAGAAAGCTGCCTCGATATGAAGTGCGCCCCAGGATGGTCTGGCCGAGCGACACGGCCAGCATACCGGAGGCAACGCTTCCTACCACGAGGCCGCGCCAACGCGTCTCCCGCCCGTTTTGGTCCCATCCGAACAGTAAACGCCCTAACCAGAAGAGCACAAAGACGGTGCTTGCGCTGGCCAGGGCTGTGGGCAAACGGAGCGCGAGCGGCGTGCGACCCAGCAATTTCGTCGTCAGGGCTATCAGATAAACGCCGAGCCCTTCCTTGTCGCCAAAGATAAGCTCCAGCTCTCCCTGCAACACCTGGAGCGCGTATATTCCGTTCCAACCTTCGTCGAACTTTAGTCCGGGCGCGAGTTCGTGCAAACGGTACAGGCGCAGGAACAGCGCGACGACGGCCAGCGCCCAGAGAGTGGCCCAAGGCGTCAATGCAGTCCGGTTGGCCCAATCTCGGGTCATTTCTTACAGTTTAAGAGTTGAGTGAATGCATTCGACAGGGAAAGGTCTGACGAAGGCGGCCTTTTGGGCACCTGTCGCCGACCTTCGTCCTTTGCCACACACCGCATTTACGCCACAACCGCGGCGTAGAGCGCCTTGAGATATCCGATCGAGTAGGCCCAGCCGACGTCGAGCGTCTCGTTGTCACCGGGCAGGTGAGGGATATGATCCGGATTGATGTAGCCGCTGAAGCCGACGTTGCGCAGTTCGCGCAGGATTCGGGCCATGTTGAGGTCGCCGTCGTCGAGCAGTGTTTCTTCAAAACCGCTGGCAGTGGCGAGGCTGCCGCGCACATTACGCATGTGGAGCATGAAGATCTTGCCCTTGCGCCCGTAGTTGTTGATCTCATCGATAACGAGCGAACTGCCGCCGGCCTCGGAGCGGGTGCCGATGCAGTAGACGTAGCCGACGTTGGGGCTGGGGAAGGCGTCGATGATGCGGTGGAAGCCGATGCCGCCGAATGGTGTATCGACATTGGGCGTATCGGACGGGTGGACGGCCAGCTTGATGTCGTATTCCTCGGCGATTGGGGTCAGGCGCTCGAAGGCATGGCAGAAGCGATCCCACCAGCGCTCCAGCTCGGCGCGCGAGGGGATGTCGTGTGGTCCTTGCACGAGCGTCTCGGCGCGGGCACTGTAGCCGCCGCGATGCTTGGTGCGGTACCTTTCCATCATGTGCGGGAAGACGTCCCCTATCACGCGCTGGCGAGCGATGGGGAGACGGACCTTGCCGTAGACTTCGAGAGCTTTGGCGGCGTTGTCCAGCTCATCCTCGGCGCCGACGCGCTCGTCGATGTAGGTCTGCGTAAGGGTGGGGAGGGTGACGCGGTTGATGTCGATGCCGAAGGAGCGCACTCGCTTGCGCAGCGCGCGCACTTCATCCAGGTCCGGGTAGCCCTGGTCGGCGACGCCAGGCATGTCTGTGTCGCCTCCGAAGTCGATGGCGTCGGCGCCGAGGGCCACTTTCTGGCGCAGCCATTGGTCGGTTAGCTCTGATTGGTGCTTGAAGATTGAGACGCGCAGCATGTTTTTGTCCTTTGCAGCGGTTGGCGCGGCGACTCCAAGGGGTGGTCAGGCTGCTTTGGAGTTTCCGCGCAGAGATAGAATGGGCGCCAGTCAGCACGCGTTCAATTAGCGAGATGGTAGCGCATTCAACGTTCAGGAACGCGTGCTTTCGACATTGGCAAGTGAAAGCATCTTCGCCTGTAAAGACTCCACAACTGAATCCCGGATGAAAGCGCTGGCGTTCAGTATTTCAATCCCAATGCGTTCTCCGTCGTTGTTTGGTTCAGCCATGATGTTGGGGCCTAGCTCCATACTCCCCATTTCTGGCTCATCGGAAATCGCCAAATGCAGTACATCTTCCTTCTCGAAGTAGACCATCTTCATCTTAATTCAATAATATGTCTCGCTTTTGCGTTGTCGCATCTCAAAAGCGCATGTCACAGAGTTCTTTGATCTCATCAACAGCCGACCCCCGCCAACCTTCCACTTCAGGTCTATGGCTATCGTAGACATCACGCAGATCGATTCGTTTCAGTACTGGTAGCATCCCTATCACCGCCGCTCCTGTCAACTCCTGGCTGCTGCCGTCGCCGACATAGATACATTCCTGCGGATCCATCTCCAGGCGCTGACAGATTCGATGATAGATAGCGCTTGCAGGCTTCTTGATCCGTTCTTCGCAGGAAAAAACGGGGACGTCGATGAAGCGGGCCAAGGGAGATTTCGGGAAGAGCAGCGGGACCGAAGGACCGCAGTCACTGATAAGGCCGAGCCGGTGTCCTGTTTGCTTCAGCTTGTCCAGCGCTTGCAGGACTTCTGGCTCAGGTACGATTGCGTTGGCGATGAATTCGTAGTGAAAAGTGGCGGCCTGTGTAATCTGAGTTTGATTTGCTTGAACGCCGGCGCGACAGCAGACATCGGAGACAAGGTCCTCGTAGGAGGTGTAGCGGCCCAGGCAGCTGTCGTGGTAGGTTTCGCCCATGAGCTGCCAGAATTCCGGGTAGGGCACGCTGACCGCAGCGGCCATCTGCGCGTTTACCTGGTCGTACTCGCGGCGCGTGAAACTGTTGACCAAGGTGCCGAAGAGGTCGAAGATAACAGCTTTATGGCACATTGTTTCTCTCAAGAGTGATCTGGCGTTTTACGAGGTGAAGAAATCAAAGACATTGCCCAGGTTCGAGGTGCTTGCCTTGTAGATCTCGGTGTACTGGCAGCGCGTACAGGTGACGGTGGTGAACTTTTTGTTCTGGACGTCGAAGATCTTGGCAAAGGTGCCGCCGGTGGCCTGGAAGATATCGGTCTCGAACTCGAGATTGTCGCATTTGGGGCAGTTCCATTTTTCGTGCTGCATGGTTTTGGTTTTCCTTGTGATAGATGGCTCAAAAGCGAGCGACGCAGCGGCTGGTGGTAACAGCCGCGCTACCTGCGCAAGTTCCACCCGTTCAAATTCCGGGCTTCCTTTAGCTCATTGCGGGACACATGAAGATCTGCGCTCAGGTGACTGCCCAATTCGGAGATGTCGATGGCGCTACCAAGCGCAAAAGACAGAGCCTTATGAAGAGAGAAACGGTGCCGCAACACACAGATGTGGAGGGATAGACCCGGCGTCTCAACGTCGTTTTCGAATTCGCTCTGCACTTGGGCAGACCGCGGTCCGGGCATCGGCGGACAGCTAGAAGTTGGACCTTCGCATATAGGGCGCATCCGATGACTGGCTTGATCCGAAGTCTTCACCGCAGTAGCGGCACTTGATCGCTTCGGCTTTGACCAGTTCGGCGCAGTAGGGACAGTACTGCATTGCGCCGCTCTGAACCATTCTTTGCTCAAGCACCGGCTGATTTTTGGAGACAGCGATCGCCAAGACAAAGCTCACCGGGCCCAGCAGCAGCCCAAGGACAGACCACACACACCCGCTTCGCCCCTTGTTGGTAGCGACGACAGCGCCGACAAGACCAAACACAAGCCAGATCGCTGCGAATGAGGCACCGTTAGTTAGCAACTCTGTTTGCCCGAGCAGGTCGGATAGATCGATTGGTGGTAGTTCCATTGTTGTTTCCTCTCTTCCTGGAAAACTGTTCTCAGGTCATTACGGCTTGGACACAGCCACCCTATAACCTGCCTTCTCATACAACGTCTTCCCTGTGCTCTCTATCTCCTTCAGAAAAGAAGAGCCTTGTTTCTTGAGATATTCGTATTCGCCCTTGGTATAGAAGATGAGGTCGATGGGAACACGCCTGTTGACTGTTCGGAGGCGCTCCCTCACCATGAGCCTGCTCTGCGTTCTTTCCCCATAGGTCTGTGAGATATCCTCAGAGTCCAGAATGACCAACAGATCGATATCGCTTTCCGATTCTTCCGTCTCCAAAGCATGGGAGCCAAATAGCACGATCCGGAAGGGATGGATGGTGCTGAGTAGTGAGACGATTTCGTGTATGGTGCTGCTCTGGGCTTCCATATTCTTGCCGTCAAACCGTTGCCAAGGATCTGCAGGCTTCATGTCAAATCAGCATATAACGTTTGACCCATCTCTCATAATCAGATCGTTTCAAGAGCCCCTTCAGTACAGCACTGGACGCCAGTTGCCCCCGGTTTGGTTACAGAAAGGTCGACAAGTATACTGAATCCGCCTTCCTATCTACCAACTTGCCTGAGGAACCACAATGACACTAAATGATAAAATCGCAATCGTCACCGGGGGCGCGGTCGGGATTGGCGGCGCGATTGCGCGGCGGCTGGCCGCGGACGGGGCGAAGGTGTTGATCACCGACTTTGTGCCGGAGAAAGCCGCTGAAAATGTGGCCCGTATCGAGGAGAGCGGCGGCACGGCCTCCGCCTACGAGGTCGACATTTCGCAACCGGAACAGATTCGGCCGATGATTGAACACGCGGTTGCGCTTTGGGGCGGGCTTCACATTTTGGTGAACAACGCCTGGGGAACCTTAGAGCCGGACGGCACAGCAATCACCCTGACTGAGACTGCCTTCGACCGGGCGCTCAGCGCTTCGCAGAAGGCGGTCTTTCTGAGCGCGAAGCACGGTGTACCGCACATCGAGGCCAGCGGCGGCGGCAGTATCGTCAACATCTCTTCAGTGCATGGGCAACTGGTTGCGCCGTCAAGCCTCGCTTACGAGATGACCAAGGCGGCGATCATCGCCATGAGCCGCCAGATGGCGCTTGATTTCGGGCCGATCGGCGTGCGCGTCAACTGTATCTGCCCCGGCCATATCGTGACCGAGCGCCAGGGCGAACGCTGGGAGATCAATCCTTCTCTGCTGCGTTTCTTTGACCAACACTATCCTCTGCGTCACACTGGCGTGCCTGACGACATCGCCAATGCGGTGCGCTTCCTCTGCTCCGACGAAGCCGGATTCATCACCGGCCACACGCTGGTCGTTGACGGCGGCATGACGATCCAACTGCAGGAAAATCTGGTCCTCGATACAGCCAGGTACTTCCGGGATAATCCTGAGATCGACCTGGACACCTAGTAGCCGATGCCCCGCAGATAGGTGACCATTCCCGCGCTGCGTTTGGCCTCGCTCAGAGGATCATCGCGGCCGGGGATCGGCTGGCCGGGGCAGGCTGTCACCCAGCGATCGTAGCCGATTTCATCCAGAACGACCCGAATGCCCGGAAAATCGACGTTCTCGTGTTCGCCGACCTGGCACCATTGGGGATCGTAGAATCCGTCTGCGCGGCGGGTGGTGGTGGCCCAGTCCTGCAGATGCACGTAGTTCAGCTGGGCGCTGAAATCCCGCAGCGATGCGACGGCGTCATAGCCCCATAACTGTGCGTGGGAGACGTCGATGCACAGCTTGGCGGTGCGCAGATTGTCCATATACAGCTTCCAGTGGTCGATCGAATCAACCAGCAGATTGGTATGGATGTGATAGGTCAGCTCGAGGCCGAACTGGGCCGCGTATTCGGCCCATTCGTCGGCGCCTTCTGCGGCCGCCAAGACATCATCATCGGTGACGGGGCCGTTGTCCGGCTTGCCGCCATTCATGTACATGAAGCAGTCGCAGCCCATTTCGGCTGCGAACTCCATCCGCCGCCGGTTCAGCTCGACGTTTTCGCGATCGCGGCTATCCGGCGTTCCGTTGGCCGTCAGGACGATAAGGGGCATGCCGGCGTCGGCGCAGACACGCCGCAGCCGCGTGGGCGTTCCCATCCAGTTGAGGGGCAGCCGGCTCTCCCAGCCCTGCCATCCTGACTCGGTCAGCTTGTTGAGGGCCGGCTCCAGGTCCGGATTTTGCCAGCGCAACGTACTGTAGGCGAGCTTGTAGCTCATGTGGGTTCTCCTTTGCCCGGTGGGAAGTAGTTTTTATTCAGTGCGCGTCACGTCGTCCTGGGGTTGATAGCCAAGATGGCTGCGCGTCTCCTCGAGACTCCAGGCCATACCGGTGTTGTCGGACATGCCGTTGACCACAATGGCAGGCGCGGGCCACTGACTGGCGTCGGCGTTGATGGCGCGTTCAAAAAGGTGCGCAAAATCCCGGTTCGAAAGCCACATCAGGCGGAACCAGCGCTCCGCCCGCCGGTATCCTTCCGGGTCGGGGTGGGATTCGGCCGCGCCGCTCTCCGCGCGAGGCTCGCCGGTGGCATTGAGCGTTTCGGGAAGGTTGGCGCCCGGCTGACACCAGCCGATACGGACGCTCACAAAGGTCGTGGAGTCATTTGACTGCGCCCCCAGCGCCTGGCAGATGCGTTCGCCCACCATTTTAGTTGTTGAATAGGCGGTAGCGTCGAGGGGCGGGTCAGTCTCTGCCCAGAAGGTGCCGACGCCGAGGGGTCGGTCGGGGGTCAGCGTGCCTGGACCCACGGTCGCGGCGAGCGGATTGTCCTTGTAGCGGCCCATCACGTGATTAGAGGTGGCGAAGACAAAGCGCTCGACGGAAGGGCTGTCCGCTGCGGCAAGCGCTACATTGAGGGTAATGTCGATGGAGATGGCAGCTTCGTCCCAGCTGGCGTCCGGGTAGGGGTTGAATGCGGCGAAGTGAACGACTGATTGCACGCGCTGCAGGGCCTCGCGCCAGCGGCTGTCGCGAGGATCGGTCAGGTCACATTCGAGCAGTTCGATTGCCGGGGTCGTGCCTGTCGTATTCTGCGCGGCGGCAGCCTGCAATGTCTGCAACTGTTGAGACGACGGTGCGCGCAGGTCCAGCCCAATCAGCAGCGGGCAAGAGCTGGTGCGGGCCAGGTGGAGCAGCAGCTTTGTACCCAGGTTGCCGAGCCCGCCGGTTACGGCAACGGAACGAAAGGAAGACATAAGGTAATTATCTCCTGCCGTCGGACTGCGCCATCAGCAACTGATGTATTGAATCGAAGTAACTACTCAGCCGCAACTGATTCGCAACCCTGAACGAGGGGAGCAAAGGTGTTCTTTCTCCCCACATTGTTGTATTTTGGGCGGTCGGGCCTTCGGCCCTCCCTTGTGCAGGGGCTGCGCCCCCGCAACGCCCCCCTACAAAACCATCTCTCACCGACCTTGTGTCCTCATTCCAGCCGTGCGGCTCCAGCAACCTGGCTGCCGCCAACCGAATACGCAATCAGATTGCCTGAATGGCGGCAGCGATAAAGGGCTGGTCAAAACAGTCACTTTATATGGCTTAGTAGTTACGAATCGAATCAAAAGGCGGGCCGGTCAACACAAGGTCCACCGACCCGCCTGTCTGAACAAGAAAGATACGCGGTTCGCCGCTCGTTTCCAGTGCGGTTACTGGCCGCGAGTGATTGCGAACTGATGGCTAGGCGCCGTTCTTCTCCCAGATTGCTTCCAGCAGCCGCGCCGGCGACATTGGCAGTTCAGTCGGACGCACGCCGATGGCATCGTAGATGGCGTTGGCGATGGCTCCGGCTGGTGGGACGATCGGCACTTCGCCGACGCCGCGCACGCCGAACGGATGGTCCGGGTTGGTAGCCTCTACCAAGACGGTCTCGATCATGGGCAGATCGAGCGCGGTGGGCATACGATAGTCGAGCAGGCTGGCATTGAGCAGATGGCCCTCGTCGTCGTAGATGTACTCTTCATTCAGGGCCCAGCCGATTCCTTGCACGACGCCGCCCTGGACCTGGCCTTCCACATAACTGGGATGGATCGCTTTGCCGACATCCTGCACGGCGGTATAGCGTAGGATCGTGACTTTGCCGGTCTCCGGATCGACCTCAACGTCGACAACATGGGTGCCGAAGCAGGGGCCGGCGCCGCCCGTATTCATGGTAACGCTGGCGGTGAGCGCTTCGTAACCGCTGGACAACTGTTGTGCCGCTTCCTTGAAGCCGATGCTGTGGCCGTTGCCCCGGAACTGGCCGTTCTGCCAGGAGATGTCAGATGCGTCCATTTCCCAGTAATCGGCCAGTTGTGCGCTCATCTTCTTGCGCAGTTCCAGCCCCAGTTGATGGGTGGTGACGCCGATCTTGTGGGTGACGCTGCTGCCGCCGGTGCCGCCGGTGTAGCCGATCGAGTCGGTATCTACGACCTGCGGGTTGATGTCTTCGGCTGCGACGCCGATTGTCTCGGCCAGCATCATCGCGGCGGAGGCGCGGGTGCCGCCGATATCGGCGGAGCCTTCCATCAGGTTCACAGTGCCGTCGGCATTCACGATCGCGGTGACGCTTGAAGGGCCGGCGCCATTGAACCAGAAACCGGACGCCACGCCCCGGCCCCGATTCGTGCCTTCGTTCGGGGTGGCGGTATGGGGATGATCGATGGCGGCTTCAACGGTCTCTTTGTAACCGATGCGCTTGTATTCGGGCCCGTCGGGGCGGCGGTCTCCTTCCTGGGCGGCGTTGATGTGGCGGAACTCCAGCGGATCGATGCCAAGGATCTCGGCCAATTCGTCGATAACCGTTTCCGAAGCGAACGCGGCATTGGTGCCGCCGGGCGCGCGGTAGGCGCCGCTCTGGGGACGGTTCACGACAACGTCATAGCCATCGATGCGCAGGTTATCCAGCTTGTAGGGGGACAGAATCACGCCGGCGCCGGCGCCAACGGGTGAGCCTGGATAGGCGCCCGCCTCATACATCAGGTCGGCTTCAACTGCGGTGATGCGGCCGTCCTTGGTAGCGCCCATCTTCACTTTGATGTAGCTGCCCGAGGTGGGGCCGGTCGCCTGCAGTACCTCGGTACGCGTCAGCGCCATTTTGACCGGGCGATGCGCGCTCTTGCGAGAGAGTAAAGCCGAGGGCAGATCGGTGTAAGGGGTGAACTTACCGCCGAAACCGCCTCCGATCTCGGCCGGGGTTACTTTCACCTGCGAAACAGGTACCTGCAGAAGCGCGGAGACCGAGTCCCGGATCTGAAACGGACCTTGGGTGCTGGTCCAGATGTGAATCTGACCGTCGGGGCGCCATTGCACGGTCGACGCCTGCGGCTCCAGGTATCCCTGGTGGACCATGGCGGTGGTGAACTCGCGCTCGACAATTGCGTCGGCCGCGGCGTAACCGGCTTCGAGGTCGCCGCGTTCGTGGCGGAAATGTTGTGCGACGTTGGTCGGCTTATCGCCGACTTCGCCCAAAGCGACGGTACGCAGCTCCGACAGGAGGATGGGCGCGTCGTCTGCCATGGCTTCGCGCACATCCAGCACCGGTTTGAGGACTTCATATTCTACATCGATCAGACCGACCGCTTCCTCGGCGATGTGGATGCTTGTGGCGGCAACTGCGGCGATTGCGTGGCCATGGTAGAGGACCTTGTCATGGGCGAGCATATTGGCGCTGAGATACCTCAGATTGACCGCGTCTTCACCCATCTCCTGAATTTTGTCCGCGGCCTCAGCCAGGTCGGACGAAGTAACAATGGCAGTGACGCCGGGCAGTGCCTCGGCTTTGCTGGTATCGATACTCAGGATACGTGCGTGGGCATGGGGGCTGCGCAGGTACTTGCCGTACAACATCCCCGGCACATTCTGGTCGGCGGCATAGCGGGCCGCGCCGACAACCTTATCCACACCGTCGTGCCGAATGGGCCGGGTCCCCACCACCTGGTAGTTTCCGGACATAACCGAATTGCCGTTCTCAGCCATAAAAGTCTCCTTAAGAGTTGGTTACGAGTGTAAAGTCGCTTGCAGATCCCTGCAAATTTAACTTTTGCGAGCAGATCGATTGTCCACCGTCATGGATTTGGGAGGTCTTGTTATCGACCTTGCAGACAATCGGTATGGGGTCCTGCCGACCGAATTGTGGCCACGCGGGACCTTTTAACTGATTATATCAGCCTCTTTCTGTTGGATTGCAATTGATTAAGAGGATACGATAACTGGCGCATGAATCGGATTGTACCGATCTTCGTTCACTCCGTCAAACAATCCTCAAGTTGGGGACGTCCCCGGAGTGCGGATTTGGCTGTGAAGAGTATGTGTTCAAGAGTCTTTTTGGCGCAATCGGGCCAGTTCGGCTTCAAGTGCTTGCGCACGCTCTTCTGCGACGCGCTGGGCGGTCACAGCTGCCTGATAGCCAGGTATGACATACCCTGCGTATGTATCGTCCAGAGCCAACTCCGCCAATTCCGGTTGCCGCCACAAATCCTGATGTCGGAACTGAAATCCCGGAAGCAGTTCTGAGTGGACCACCTGCTCGTTATCGGCGTGAATTTCCTCGTAAAGTGCCGCTGTCGGGGCAAGACGGTAGAAGCGCATATGGTCGCCGTTGGGATCGAGAATATAGTACTCTTTCACCCCGGCCAGTGCATAGTCGCGTTTTTTCTCTTCGGTATCTCGTTCAGCTTCGGCCTGTGTGGAATCGGACAGCGCCTCCACAACCATGTCGCAGACCCCGGCGAAATGACGTTGGTCAATGCGCCCCCATGACACCGGGTTGCTATTCAGGATCACGCCGATGTCCGGTTTCCGCACCGCTCCCCGCTGGCCGGACGGTTCTTCGGGGTCCGCAATGGTCAGGACAAAGCCGGTCTCCAGATTGATGAGATCTGCAATTTTGTTCGTTTCCAAGTAGCGGCGCAGAAGGTCGAGAAACCAATTGTAAAGGTTGAGTTGAGGCCTATTGGGCGATGGTTTTGCCTCCAACCTGCCGTTGTTCCATTCATAGCTGACGTCGATGTCCGGGTAGGGGTTCTCATACCACTTGGCCCAATACTCCTCCAGGGTGACGTAACGGCCGTCATCCGGCGCAAACTCATTTTTGCTGAGATGCTCCCGGCGCCCATTTTTTTGGCGCGGCGAGGAACGACGACCATTGTCTTGGCCGATATTCGTCTGTTCCCGATGGCTGTCTCGCATCACCTCATTGGATTCCATACTGTCTCCTCCGGCCCTACGCGCAGCAGGTGGGCTGTGCCGATTCTAACACGAGTCCGGCGGCGTAGGGTAACGGGAGGTCTGCCGCCAATCCAAGATGATGTCGTCGTTGGAGAGGCCGGACTCGACGTGCGCTGAGCGGACCCGATGAACTTGCAGGACAGATCGACAGCCTGAACGGACGGCGCGCCATCAACGGTTAATGATGGTGGGCATAGTGGTGCGCAAGGATATCTTTGCCGAAGTCGTTGGCCGGATCCCGCCAAACCGAGTGGATGTGATTGGCGTCGTTTTGCGTGTTGTCGTATTCACATACGAAGCGCGAACCTTGAATGCGGTAGTAGTGCCCCTGTCTCTTCTCCAGGCCGCCTGCCCAGGCGAAGTGGATTCCGTCGAGGCCGGACTCGCCGAGGTGGTGCCACTCGATCTCAGCCAGTTCGTCCGGCATTCGATGGATGTACTCGCCGATAAGTGCCAGCAGGAGCTCCTGCTGATCGCCGTTCATACGGCTGCGGCAGATGCCGCGGGGCGTTTCGGAGTAGCGCAAGGCTTGAACGTGCTCATCGTCCAAGCCATGGGCATCTTTCCAGACGTTCAGGCCGGGGTGGTTGGCAGGCACATGGAATGTACCTTCAACGATTTCGGGGAGATTGTAGAGTACATTGTCCGGCGGCGCGGCGGGAGAGATGGTTGCGGTTGTGAGGGCCTCCTCATCAAAAGAGCGGACCAGTTCCCGGGCCAGATCTTCGACGCCTGCCAGGGGGCGGAGCGCGGCCGCGGGGCTGAGAGACGCATCGGCCGGGTTTGAACCGAAGAACATTGGCGTAGGTGAGATGATTTTCCCATCGGCAATCGTGAAATTGAGCGAGATATGATGGCCTTCAAAACGCCATCCCCACAGGCCCTTTTCGTCGGGGCTGCCGAAAACGGTCAGGAAATAGAGCTGTGGATCTCTGCCCGGATGCGTACGCTCCCAATCTTCCAACATATCGAGAGCGCTCTCTATTCCCATCACGGTCGAGGCGGTAACAAAACCGGTGCGACTGAGACCGGCATTTACCAATTGAAGGGCTTTTTGCCGTTGCGGAAAGGCCATTTCGGACAGAGAGAGCCCCTTGCGCAGGATGGGCGTGTAATGCCAGTTTGTGCGCTCTTCCTTATCGGCAAAGGGAACTACCGCTCTGTGTTTCTGGTCTATGGACAGAGAGGCGAGAAATGCAGCCGCGGCTTCACCCATACGCCGGACGACAGTTTGCGCGCCAGCGCCGGTCAAGGTATCGATTGTGTTTGTCATGCGCGCATCCTTTGTGCGAAAATCTGCGAATCTTCCTGTTCAAGCGAGCGGATGCCGGCCGTCATGTGCGGGGCTTCCGCTCTGGTTGGCGCAGAAATTCCACGCCTTTTCGGTGTCGGGGGCTGGAGTCGGCGGGCAGCCATGTCCAGCGGTTTTTTATCTGGCGGCGACCAGATGCCGGGTGCGCCCAATCGTACCTCAAATGTGCGGATTGCTCAACAAGCGGGAACTGCAGCTGACGGGGGCTCGGGGCCAGGGGAGAGGAACAGTGCGGCGGTGGCGAGGCTTGATTTTGGAGGGGGGCGTTGCGGGGGCGCAGCCCCTGCACAAGGGAGGGCCGAAGGCCCGACCGCCCAGAGGCAGATTAAGGCTGTGATTGCTCTCGAAATGGGCGCCGAGAGGAAGTGCGACGTTTTGCCAAAAACAGTGCTTCCGCGAAAGGACCATGTTGGGTATAATACCCCCGCCCTGCTTGATTTCCGTCTTTCGCTTAGAAGGGATATCCGGCAATCGAACCTAGGGTTCAGTGGGCCAACGGACAAGTCATGGAAGAATCCCTAACAGCGGTGCTCCCTTTGCCGGAAGACTATGGTAGCCGGCGGCGGAGCACGATAGAAAGAAGAGTCCAACAGATCGTTGAGCTGGTGGAGGGGAAGAACAACCTCCTGGTTCTGATGCACAATGATCCGGACCCAGACGCAATCGCCAGTGCGCGCGCACTGGAGGAGTTGTTGCGCATCCACGCTCCAGCCACGGACGTCACACTGGGACACGGCGGCATCATCGGCCGGGCCGAGAACCGTACGATGGCCGATGAGATCGTGCCCCACAAGGTCCGCATTTCGCAGCGGGCGGCGGCGGCGGAGATGAGCGTATATGACGGTGTGATGCTGGTCGATACGCAGCCTGTGGCCGCCAATCATCTGCTGTGGAGCACCGACTACCCCGGTGAAGAGGTGCTGGCCGCGATCGATCATCATCCGCCGCGGCGCAGCCAGCTTCGGGCCAAAGTCCACGACGTGCGTCCGGATGTGGGCGCCTCCTCCACGCTATTGTGCGAATATCTGGCGGTGGCGGAAGTGCCGATCGACACGCGACTGGCGACGGCCCTCTTCTACGGGATCAAGTCGGACACGATGGGCCTGAGCAGGCAAACGTCGGCCCTGGATATCTGGGCGTACTCGACCTTGCGTCATCTAGTCGAGACTGACCTGCTGAACCGTATTGAACATGTGCAGGTTCCGCGCACATATTTTCGCAGCATAAGCGATGCTCTAGCCAATACGACAATCTACACGGTCTCCATGCCCAGCGCGGTCGATGAGGAGGATGAAGAGGAGGCGGAGGAGATCCTGGAAGAGGATGAGACGGACGGTTACAAGTCGGACCTTGAGCGATTCGATCTTGATATCATCGCGCTCTCGCGCATGCTTGCGCCCGGCAGTCCCGGTCCGCCGACAGGCCTGCAGGATGGGGGCGAGGATGCGGACGGGGGAGACGAAGAGTCGGAAGAAGAGACTGAGAGGGCGGGCGATATTGCCGTCAGCCTGCTTTTTGATATGCCGCGGCCCGATATGGCGGCAGAGGTGGCGGATCTTTTGATGCGCATGGACAATGTCGCATGGGTTGTCTGCCTGGGGATTTTCCAGGACCAGGGCGTGATGTCGGTCCGCGCGTCAGATTCGAACGCTAAGGCCGGCCGTTTGGTGCGCATCATCGCCGGCAGGAACGGCTCCGCGGGCGGTCATAATACGATGGCCGGCGGGCGTATCCATCTACCCGATAAAACGCCAGCAGAACGGATCGCCGAGTTGCATGCGCTGGTGCCCCGCTTTCTCAAAGAGTTGGGCGCCGGCAACGATATGGGCGTCGCTCTTCTGGAGGCCGAATAGAGTAAAGTTACGCACCTGCTCGGAAGGGGTGCGAAGGAGTTGCTTGATGCCGATCAGCGCCCCATCGCTGGGAGACGAGGAAGACAGCCGCGATCCCCGCTTTCAGGATGACGACCTGTACGAGTCAGAAAGTTTGGAATTCCCGGGACTGACAGCCGACCAGGCCGAAGCCGTGCTCAAAAGGCTGGGCGCCGGTGTGGTCGAGAAGCTGGCGCTGGTTGAGGGTATCGGCTGGCAGGCGCGCATCGAGCCGGTCCAGGGCGGCGTAACGATCCATTTCCGCGCGCATGACGAGTTGATCGATGACCTCCTGCGTCGATGCGAGCAGCAGGCAGAACGAGAAGCGTGATTGACCAGTGCGCAACCGGTTGGCTGTCTGAACGCAAGGCCTCTTGCCGCGCCGGCAGTAACATTGCATTCATCAAATACTGGGGCGTTGTCGACGGCACAACCTCAGCGGCTAGCGGCCAGCAGTTGGTGGTCAGCGACGATTTGAACATCCCGCTCAACAATTCAATCAGCATGACCCTGGCCGACGCGCATACAACCACGACGGTCGCCTGGGATAACAGCGCCGATTTGCCAACGGACAGGATTTCGATTGACGGAGTGCAGCTCCAGGGTGCGTCGGCAGAACGAATTGGCGCCCACCTCGACCGGTTGCGCGCCTTGGCCGGTGTTTCGGACAGAGCCCACGTAGTCAGCAACAATAATTTTCCGATGGCTTCCGGCATCGCCAGCTCGGCCAGTGGATTCGCCGCGCTCACCGTCGCCGCGGCTGCCGCGTTGGGTCTCCAACTGGACGCCGCGCGACTCTCTGCCGTGGCCCGGCAAGGGAGTGGCTCGGCCAGCCGCAGTTTGTTTGGCGGCTTTGTGGAATGGGAGCGGGGTTGGGGAGAAGGGGAGTCATTTACCTGTCCTGACGCTACAGTTCTCGATTCTCGTAGTGTGGCCCACCAGATGTACGATGAAGGCCATTGGGCGCTGCGAGATATCATCGCCATTGTCAGCGCCGGCGCCAAGAAGGTCAGCAGCAGCAGCGGGCACCGGTTGGCGGCGACAAGCCCATTCAACGCCGCACGCACGGAGTGTGTCAGCGAGTGGCTGGCAACTGTGCGCCGGGCCGTAGCGGAGCGCGACCTGTCGCTGCTCGGGCCCATCCTGGAAGCGGACGCGCTGGCTATGCACGGGGTGATGATGACGAGCGCACCGACCCTACTCTACTGGCAGCCGGGCACGCTGGAGGTGCTGCATGCGGTGCGGACATGGCGCGAGGAGGAGGGTGTGCCGGTCTATTTTACGATCGACGCGGGGCCGAATGTGCATCTGATCTGCGAGGCGGACACGGCGGCTGAGGTCGAGCGGCGTTTGCGTGGGCTGGCCGCGGTGGGCAGGGTGTTGACGAGTGGTCCCGGGACTGGTCCACAGTTGCTGGATGGGCATTTGTTCTGATAGAATGCGCTTGCGTGCAGTCGGTGGGCACAACCTCTACAGGTATTCCCCAATTCGACGGTGAATTGAACTGGATTTCCCGCCGAGAACCCATTGAAAGGAATAAGAGCTATGCCCAAACTCCCGGGCGGCCCGCTTGCGCGAAGGCCGCTTCATTTCATTTGGATTGCCGACTGCTCCGGCTCAATGGGCTACGGCGGCAAGATCCAGTCGCTAAATAACGCCATCCGCGAAGCGCTGCCCCACATGCAGGATACCGCGTCCGAGAATCCCAATGCTGAAGTGATGGTACGCGCCATGAAATTCTCCAGTGGAGCCAGTTGGCACGTGGCCAGCCCGGTTCCGGTCGAGCAGTTCCGCTGGGATGACTTGGAGGCCAGTGGCGTGACCGACATGGGCAAGGCCCTGCAACTAGTCGCCGAGCAGCTTGATACGGAAAAGATGCCCGCGCGAGCTCTGCCCCCAGTTCTCGTTCTCATTTCCGACGGTCACCCCACAGACGACGTCAGCGCCGGCCTGCGCGATCTGTTGGCTCAGCCTTGGGGTACGAAAGCCGTGCGCATCGCCATCGCCATCGGAGACGATGCAGAAAAGAGCGTCCTGCAGCGCTTCATCGGCCACCCGGAATTGGAGCCGCTGCAAGCCAATAATGCTGAAAGCCTGGTCACATTCATTAAGTGGGTATCGACAGCCGTTTTGAAGTCGGCTTCCTCGCCTGCCAGCCAGGCAGTGAACACAGATCAGTCCATCAACGTACCATTGCCGCCCGTTCCGGACCCGGACGTCCAGGTCCACGATGTTTGGTAGTGATGGACGAGGATACAACAACAAGGATTCCACACTGCCGACTTCCCAGGAAAGTTGTGACAGTACACAAGTCTGCTATACGACCAGTGCCTGTGGATGGCAAATCGTGGGCGCGTCAGTGCCTGGCGCCATCCATGAACGTAGTGGCGCGCCCAATCAGGACGCGCTGAGCTGGTGGTCAGCTGAGGGGGAAAAGCCGCTCGCTGTACTCTGCGTAGCCGACGGCCACGGCGGCAGCGAGTACACGCGTAGTCATATAGGTTCCCGCCGCGCAGTGAAAGAAGCGCAGATGCTGCTAGTTAGCGAGGTGATGCCCCGAATTCTAGACGGTGACGGTCTGTACGATCTGGCTCAGTTCAAACGACAACTCAGCGAACAGATGCCAAAGCTTCTTGTGAGCCGGTGGCGGGCGTCGGTCATTGAGCACGCCACCGACAATCCAATCACAGAGGACGAGACTTCGCATCCCAACGATGATGAAGCAGCGAAGCCCAAAGCTACAAAGCCGAATTCTCCCGTCGAGCAGCGTTATGGCGCCACACTACTGGCGGCTCTACTTACTCCTGAATTGCATCTCTATATTCAGTTGGGTGATGGCGATGTCTTGACAGTCACTGCAGACGGGGAAGTAGTACGCCCCCCTTTCTCCATAGACAGCCACTTGCTTGCCAATCACACCACTTCTCTGTGTTCGAAAGAGGCTTGGCGTTTCGTGCGCATCCATTTTCAGCCAATAGTTGATAGACCCCCTGTCTTCATTATGCTGGCGACCGACGGTTATGCCAACTCCTTCGCCGACGACGCCGACTTTGAACAGGTCGCCAGAGATCTTTACACTGCAATCCAACAGGACGGCCTCGCCGCTGTCGCTAGTCTTATGCCGGACTGGTTGGAGGCCACTTCCAAGGGGGGTAGCGGTGACGACATTTCCGTTGTCATGGCCGCAAACCTGAGCCGGTCCGATTAACCATTCCAAGCCAACCCATAGCCTTCTTCCTCTGAATCCGGTATCGAAAAATGAATCAGTTGCTGAACTCCGGCGAAAAAGTAAAGATGCTGCCAACTGAACTCACCTATGAGGTCGAGGCGTTTCTCGGGGGCGGCGGACAAGGGGAGGTTTATCGTGCCCGATTGGCAGGAGGCAGTGGCACAGGCGCGCGGGTGGCACTGAAGTGGTTTTTTCCCCACTATCTGCGTCGAGATCCGGACCTACGCGCCCGGCTGGAGCGTGCGGTGGAAATAGGGCCGCCCAGCGACCGCTTTCTCTGGCCGCAGGAATTGGTACAGACGGTAGATCGACCAGGATTTGGCTATGTGATGCCACTACGGGAGGACCGTTTCATCGGCATTACCGATCTGGTGACGCGCCGCGCGGAGCCAACTTTTCGCGCGCTAGTGACGGCTGGTTTCGAGTTGGCGCATAACTACCGGCAGCTCCACGCCAAAGGCTTCTGCTATCGTGACATTTCCTTCGGCAACGTCTTTTTCGACCCCGAAAATGGGGAAGTGCGAATCTGTGACAACGACAATGTGAGCGTGGACGACGGCAAGGGAGGAGTCATCGGTGGCACGGCCCGCTTCATGGCCCCAGAGATCGTGCGCGGCGAGGCCGGGCCCAGCACTGAGACAGATCTTTTCTCTCTGGCGGTTCTGCTCTTCTATATGCTTGTCAACCACCATCCACTTGAGGGAGCGAGAGAAGCACAGATTCGCTGCTTCGATTTACCGGCCATGACCCGCCTATACGGAACCGAGCCACTCTTTATCTTTGATCCCGACGACAACGGCAATCAGCCTGTGCCCGGCAATGATAGCAACGCGTTGGCCCTGTGGCCGCTTTATCCCCGTTTTGTGCAGGATCTTTTCCTTCTCACATTTACCCGAGGGCTACATGACCCCGATGAACGAGCGCGCGAAAGCCAGTGGAGCAGCGAACTGATCCGACTGCGCGACTCCATTTTCTATTGCCAGAGTTGTGGGGCCCATAACTTTTACGATCCCGAGTCGCTTGGCAACTCCAACGGCAACGCCAAGGGCTGCTGGGCCTGTTCGTCGCCACACCGTTTACCGCCGCGAATGCGTATCGATAGAGATGTAGTGATGCTCAACCACGACTCTCTACTCTACCCTCATCACCTTGACGAACAGCGCCGGTATGAGATCGACAGACAGGTAGCTGAAGTCACACAACACCCTCAGAACCCGCAGATATGGGGGCTGCGCAATCTCTCAGGACAAAAATGGACAAGCCAAAACGCCGACGGAGAGGTCAGTGAAATAGAGCCGGGAAAGACCGTCACCCTCTCGTCCGGCCTGCGGATTCAATTCGGCAATCGCGAAGGTGAAGTACGCCTGTAGCGATGCATCAGCACCCTCGAATCGTTTTACGCAATTTGCTCGCAGACTACGGCCTAGCTCTTCTCGATGAACCCGCGCGTGTAGATGCTTTTTTGGCGGACCATTGCGGTCCGTATCTTTGTGAACGCTTTCTTTTGGTCCATGCGCTGCGGGTGAGCAATTCTATTGCTAACTGGTCTGTCGGGAATTGGCTCGGTTCGTGCTCACAACGTTTGCAGCAGCGGTATTGCCTTTCCGCGGAGGCCGCGGCATGGGCGGTCGAGAGTTGGTCCTTGGCCTTGGGAATCTCCTTTACAGGTGCAAATACGAACCCCTATGCCGGTCCTGCAAGGCTGTCAAAAGTTCCTCACCGCACTTTTTGTCGATTGTTAGAAGATTGGGGTCCGGATCTACTAGATGATCCCAAACGCGTGGATGCACTTCTAGCCGACTTGTGCGGCCCCTTTACCAGAGAACGGTTCTTGCTGTTCCACGCGTTGCGAGAGCGTATTCCTACTCAACTCATTTTGGCCCACGCGTTGCGGCAGCATATTCCTGCCCAAATGGTATTGGTCCACGCGCCACGGGAGCGCGCTCTCGCGGCACATTTGATCCACCCGTACGGGAACGCAATCCACGCCAACTGGCTTTCCCAGCACTTGCAGAACCGGTATGGGTTTTCGGCCGAAGCCGCGCGATGGGCAGTTGAAGGCTGTTCCCTTGCCGTGAATATCGCTACGCCGGTGAAGAATCTGGCAACAGCAAGCAAACCTCTTACGTTTGTGGATGAGATCATGCTGCGGATTCGGGGGCATGACCCGCGGCCCAAAGCCTGGGTCTTAACAGAGGTATTGGCTCGCCAGAAGGCCAGAGAGCATGACGAAGCGGTCGCCGCGGCTCGGTTGAAAGCGGAGGAACGAGTAGAGGCCGAAAAGGCTATTCGTCAGAAAGCAAAGGGACAAGATGAAGCGGTCGCCGTGGCTCGGTCGAAGGCAGAAGAACGAGAAGCAGCTGTAGAGGTCGTTCGTCAGAAAGCTGAAGAGCAAAAGGATGCGGTAGCTTTGGCTCGTCAGAAAGCAAAGGAACTTGAAGCAGCTGATGAGGTCGTGCGTCAGAAAGCCAGAGAGAAGGATGCGGCGGTAGCCGTGGCTCGGCTGAAGACAGAGGAACGAGAAGCAGTTGAAAAAGCCGTTCGTCGGAAAGCCAAGAAAAGGATAGCCGATAAAACGGTGTCCATAGAGAGAGCCAAAGAGACGATTGCAGCACAAGAGACGGCCTTGACGAAGGCCAAAGCGTGGGTGGCGACAGACGCAACGGACCATCAAGGGGCAAAAGAATGGGGTGCAGCGGAAGAGGCGGTTCTGCAAAAGGCTGAAGAGTGGGTCGAGACGAAAATGGCGGAGCACCAGAAGATAGCAGCATGGATCGGAGCCAAAGCGATGGAGCGCCAGAAGACAGAGGAGTTGGCCGAGGCCGAAGCCGCTGTCTTGCGGAAGACTGACGAGTGGGTCGAGACAATGATGGCGGAACAAAAGAAAGCAGTAGAGTGGGTCGCGACCGAAGCTGTGGTATTGCAGAAAATTAGGGAGTGGGTCGCGGCCAAAGAGGCGGCTCGTCAGAAGATGTTTGAATGGGCCGTTGCCGAAAAAGCGGCTCGCGTGAAGGATGAAGAGCGGTCCGCTGCCGAAAAGGCCGCTCGCTTAAAGGTCGAAGAGCAGGACACAGCCGAGAAAGTTTTTCGCCTAAAGGCCGAAGAGCAATCCGCGGCCGAAAAAGCAGCTCGCCTGATAGCTTTGGAAGAAATTACTTTACAGTTATTAAAAGAGACACCCATGACCTCGCGCGAGGTGGCTGCTTTCTTGGACCGTGAGCACGAACAGGCTATCTCATGGCTTAGACGACTACAATCAACGGGCAAGGTTGAATCCATATGGTTGAAACGATCGCCGCAGCATCCTTGTTACCAAACCAAGGACCATTCGAGTGCTTTTGCTGGTGCAGGAGAGATTTTGTGATAGGTTTGGTAGAACGGAACACATAGTCAGGACGAAAGAGGCCTATAACGATGCACCCACTCCCGAGGCGCATCTTACGTCAACTGCTCGAAGACTTTGGCCAGACACTGCTAACGGACCCCACGCGTTTAGATGCTCTTTTAGCCGACCTGTGGGGACCGTATCGTTGTGAACGCTTTCTTCTGTTTCACGCGGCCAAACTGTTGTCCAAATCGCGAGATAGCACAGGCTACGGACATCAGATTCCCCAGATTTTACAGAAAAATTACGGCTTTTCTTCTGAGGCGGCGCAATGGGCGACTGAGAGTTGGTTCGCGGCCTTAGATCTCGGTCTACCTCAACCGAATAACTCCCGCATTGGCAGTCATACAGGACTATCCAACGCCCCACAACTCGCTTTGCGTCGGTTGCTGACAGACTACGGGCCCACTCTCCTCGAAGATCCTGCGCGTTTGCATGCCCTTCTGGCCGATCTCAGCGGGTCGTCCTCTAGAGAACGATTCCTGTTGATCCACGCGTTGCGGGAGCATATACCCGCCGAACTATTGGTCCAACACTCGTATGACACTGATCATATGCAACGGCTTTCCCAACGCTTTCAGAGGAGATTTGGCCTCTCGACTGAGGCCGCTCGGTGGGCGATCGAGAGTTGGTCATTGTCTCTTAGAATCGCCCGATCCGGGCATGACCCTTCATTGAAGGAGGATCGGGAAACAGCGAAAGCGATCGCCCGACAGTTGGCAGGGGAGAGGGACGCCGCAAGAGAGAGTGCCCGACAGAAGGCAATTGAAAGGATTGCTGCGGAAACTGTTACTCACCAGAAAGCAGGAGAACTGGCCGAAGCAAAGGAGACAGTTCGACATAGTGCTCAAGCTGAATCATCTGTTCGACAGAAGGTTCAGGCGGAAAAAACTGCTCATCAGAAAGGTGAGGAAGCCAAGAGGGTCATGTTGCAGATTCTGGAATATGATCCGTTAACTCCAAGTGAAGTGGCAAAGATTTTTGCAATTGGTGAGGAGCAGGCTATCAAATGGTTAAGTCAGTTGCAGAAATTGGGAAAGATTGAGGAAACTTGGCTGAAGAGACCTGGTCACTACCCTACCGGCTTTCAAATCAAGAAGTCGTCGAACTTTTCTGCTGCCGCGACAGTTGAGAACAAGAGAGCGGCGGGGGCGGCGGCTCGTGCAATAGCAAAAGAATGGAGGTCAGCGGAAGCAAGTGCTCAGCAGTTAGCTAAAGAACGCGCCAATATAGAAGTTACTGCCCAACAGTTAGCCAAGGAACGTGCCACAGCAGAAAATGATGCCAAACGGTTAGCTAAAGAACATGCCGCAGCAGTAGCTACTGCCCAGCGGGTAGATAAGGAACGCGCCGCAGCAGAAAACGCTGCCCAGCAGTTAGCCGAGAAACTTGCCGTGGCGAAAACTACGGTTCAGCAGCTGGCGAAAAATCAGGCTGAAGCAGAAAGAGCGGCTCGCCAGAAATCAGAGGAATGGTCCTTAGCAGCAGCGGCAGCTCGTAAGATGGTCAGGAAACGAACAGAAGAGGAAGCGTTGGCTCGACAGACAGAAAAGAGATCATTTGAGATAATACTGCAGAATCTGAATCAGAATTCGATGACCTCTCGAGAAGTGGCCACGGTCTTGAAGACAGAACAAGACCAGGCCATCGTAATGCTCAAGCAGCTACTTGCAGATAGCCAGATCGAGATTTCCTGGTCAGAGCGGTCACCATACGCCCCCTGCTACCAGCTAGTGAAACATTCCAGTACGCCAAGCGTCCCCAAAGACCAATCCGCTTCACGCCAAAGTGGATGTTTGTGGCTTCTGACGTTACCAGGGCTGCTAGGGTTGCTTGCGCTGCTGGGATAGTCTGTCCAGATATCCCTGAAGCGAAAGTCTTGTCAAACGATGCATCCTCACCCGCGGCGCACGTTGCGTCGACTGCTTGTACAATACGGACCGGACTTGCTCGACAACCCCGCGCGCGTAGACGCCCTCCTGGCCGACTTCTGCGGAGAGTACCGCGCGGAACGATTTGTTCTGGTCTGCGCATTGCGGGACCGCGTTTCTGTTGCCAATTGGTCTCCTGAGTACTGGCTCAAATCTTGCTCCCAGCGATTGCAGAGCCGGTATTGCTTGTCGGCGGAGGCCGCGCAGTGGGCGACTGAGAGCTGTTCATCTGCCTTAAGAATCGACCCGCCAGAATCGCATGTCTCTCGCCACAGAAGGGATAGCTCTAATGGCCTCCATTCGGAGCTTTCCGATTCTCCCAGGCGCACACTTGGCAGATTGCTTACAGACTATGGTTTGGACCTACTGAATGATCCCGCTCGAATGAATGCGCTCCTGGCTGACCTCCGCGGTGAGTTTGATAGAGAACGCTTCCTCCTAATCTACGCCTTAAGGGAGGGCTTCCCCGCCGAGATGCTGTCACAGACGCGGGGGACTGCCGCCAATAGGCTGCGTCTCATCCAACGTTTGCAGAGACGCTACTGTTTTTCTGACAAGGCCGCACAGTGGGCTGTCGAAAGTTGGTCTACAGCCCTGAATCACTCTGCCCCCGCCACTGCGTCAGAGCCGACAGAAGAGAGAAAATCAGAGCAGCGATATGTCTTAGGGCGACTGTCGCTGCGCCAAATCATGTGGTTGGGACTATTACTGATAGGGGTAATGGTACTTGCCTTTACATGGCAGAGCGTTGTCGAGTACTCCGAATGGGGAGTCGCATGGCTACTGAGTATTCCAGGATTGGTCGAAGAGAAACTTGTCCAATTCGTCGAGGATATCGCGGAACCAGCGATAACTTGGCTTCAGGGGATCCCAGGTCTTATCGCACTAGGGGCAATTTCAGGGCTCGTAGTAATTAGATCACTGGGACCAAAGAGAGCATGGGGAGGAATTGCCTGGCTGATAAGAATTTTATGGATAGCCCTAAAGTGGGTCTCGGGCCAACTGTCATTTCGCCAGAAAATATGGTTAGTACTCGGCTTGATAGGATTAATGGTACTAGGCTATACGTGGCAGAGCGCTATCGCGTATGCTGAATGGGGAATCGCATGGATACAGAGTGTCCCAGGGCTAGTTGGGGAGAAACTTTCACCATTCGTTGATCATGTCGCGATGCCAGTGACAAGATGGCTTGTAGGGATACCAGGCCTGATAGCGCTAGGGGCCATAGTCGGGCTGTTAACAATTAGATCGTTGGGATTGAGAAAGGTGTGGAGAGGTTTTACTTGGCTGATTGGCATGACATGGTTGGGATTGGGAAAAGTATGGAAGGGAATTTTTTGGCTGACTAGAATGACATGGTTGGGACTAGGAAAGGTGTGGAGAGGCTTTACTTGGCTGATTGGAATAACATGGTTGGGACTAGAAAAAGTATGGAAGGGAATTTTTTGGCTGACTAGAATGACATGGTTGGGACTAGAAAAAGTATGGAAGGGAATTTTTTGGCTGACTAGAATGACATGGTTGGGATTGGGAAAGGTGTTGGGCCGACTCTCCCTTCGCCTAAAGATGTGGCTGGGACTAGGCCTGATAGGGATAGCGGTACTCGCCCTTTCGTGGCAGACCGCTATAGTGTATACCGAATGGGGCATCACATGGTTACTAGGTATTCCGATTTGGACCGAAGAGAAGCTTTCCCAATTCGTTGATCATGTCGCCAAACCAGTGGTAACTTGGCTTGTGGGGATACCAGGGCTGATAGCGCTAGGGACATTAGTAAGTCTGCTGGCAGTTAAGTCGTTGGGACTAGAAAGAGTATGGAAGGGAATAGCTTGGCTGACAAGAGTGACATGGCTGGGATTGGGCACGGCGTTCGGCCAACTGTTACTTCGTGGGAACATGTGGTTGGGACTGGGATTCATAGGTATATTGGTGCTAGCTCTTGCCTGGCAGAACTCTATAGTGTATGCCGAATGGGGAATCACGTGGTTACTAGGTATTCCGGAATGGACTGAAGAGAAACTCTCCCAATTCGTTAATGATTTCGCGCAGCCAGTGATAACTTGGCTTGTGGGAGACCGAGACCAATAGCGCTAGGGTCGATAGGGGGTCTGTTAGGTATTTAATCGTTAGGGTTGGAAAAGCTGTTGGCCCGGTTGTAGCGTATCGCGCCGGACGGCGTCCAAAGGAGGGCACCGAATGTGAACGGATAGCCTGCCGCGAAAGGGGAGTTGGCTGCCGCGTTCGCGAACCAAGTCGCTGTGGTCGGCGAGGTCGGCACTGAAATTGATGGACTCAAGGGGCAGACCTCGGCTCCTCTGCAGGGCTTGACAAGCAGCAACCCGATATAGAGTGTTGACAAGTGGGGCGACGCCAGACTTGCTCTCTGGTTATACAACTGCTGCGGATTCAGATCCCCGGTTCGAGTGCCTCTGCCAGTCCAACTGGGAGCGAGATCGGACTGGCAATACCTTTTGCAGGGCAGATCGTGAATGCATTGGGAAACTCAGCCGATGAAAGCTTTCTGCGCATCGTTGATTCTTCCGCTCTGTACCTTTGCAAAGAGTTCCAAACTGGCAAGAGAGAAGAAGACAGTGGCGTGTGTCAATATTAAATGCTCTCTTGGTCGCAAGGCGCACCCACTCTTGTGGTAGAAGACTCCTGGGCGTCGCGGTCGGCAGACACTGACATGGACCTGGGGTCCGTAATCGCGTTTCCCCTCGGCGCAGTCTCTACGCCATCTTCATCTCGGCTATTTCCCGATGCATGCCGGCGGCATTGGTCAATAGAGGCATCAATGTTGCCCCGCCTACGAAAACCCAACCCAGACTTAGCTTGATGGGACCGCGCCCAGCAAGGCGCTTGCGGCGTAAGCGGAGGAGATAATGCCGACTGCCACTGCACCCTGCGGGAGCCGGGTATTTGCCAAGACCGGAATCCCCACAATGACCGGCCCTTGCACAGAAGGTTCGATTGCCGCGATAAGAAGGCCGATGAGCATAAAGAACACAGTGGGAACACTGCCCACGGCGATGATGACACCGACGGCCAGTGCGTCCCCGGTTAGGAGCAGAACGAGCCAGGGAAATGCGATCAGGTCGAACTGATCACCGATGGCGGATAGAGTGCCCGCCCCCCAAAGTAGTCGGAAGTCGCGCGTCTTGAGCAGTTCCCATAGTGAGTAGCCCCTGGCCGCTCCATCCGTATCTTTTCGCCCGGTATCCAACCTGATCTCCTACGTTCCGAATTTGAAAGTCGTGATATTCCGTTGGGAAGCCTATCTTCCCAAACCTCTCATGAGCGTGCGCGAGGCAAGGAGTGCAGCATCATTCCGTGCTACTGAGCCGCTGTCCACGGCATACCATGCGCCCCATATCAGCAGGTCTATCGTTTGAACGATCCAAGCCGTGGGTATGTCCGGGGCAAACACATCGCGCGCCTTCAGATCTTGAATGTACCTGTTCAATCTTTCAAGCTGATGCTCGTAGGCTTTGGCAACCTCCGTGAATTCCATCAAGTCTGGATACGACACCAGGTAGGAATACCAATCTCCGAGGGGCGCCAGAAGTTCAAACATCATTTGCAGGCTCTCTTCCGGTCCCATGTCCGTCTGCAAGATTGAGTCGAGCGCTTTATCGATCTCTCGCAGAGCATCCAAGGCGATTCCCCTCAGAAGGTCTTGCCGTTTAGGAAAGTAACGTTGCAACGTGGCGCGCCCAACTCCAATCTGTTCAGCGATGTCGCTTAAAGTAGCGCCTTGGTTCGTTGCCAGGACTCGACTAGAGGCTATAATCAGCTCTTGTCTTTTTGAATCATACTTGGACATAATGAGGCAATTTTTGCTCAATTGGTTACACATATATGTATATGTACGCTAGATTCCAATCTATACAGGAAAGCTTGAAAATTTTGCTTTGAGCAAGTGATTCTGGCTGTCAGAGCAGATTGGAGCAACGGGAGAGCCTTCCCCAACGGGCGCGAATCGGCGAAATCGTGTACAATGTGCGAATCTTGTCGGGCATGGCTTGCCGCGGCTCTGCTCGTCAGTCACTGTGGTCAGCGGCGCTCTCCTGGCCGGAACTGCTGCATATACAGATCCCCGGCTCGAAAGCCATTGCCAGTCCAACAGGGAACGAGACCGAACTGGCAACCCTCTATGCGGACAAGATCTTGATTCTATTGGGAACGACAACCGATGGAAGCCGCTTGCGCATTGGTGCGCCGGTTTCGGTTGGATCAGTTCCACCGTAGTACAGCGTTAGCCTATCAGCGGGCACAGTGAATCCCCCCTACGGATGAACGCTGTGAAAGGCACAGTAAGTCAAATGTCAGAAAGTCAGCATGCTAACCGTTCAGGCGGCCTTACAGCCGTAGATGATTTCACGGGCGCCGCTGAAGGCAGCCTACAGGCAGTCGTACGCGATGATCAGGGCCTGATCCTGACAGACAAGCCGGAGGAGTCGGCTGTTCTGGTCGGTGTGAGCGTCGCCGGTAAGCCCGGCATCCTCTCGATGGAGGACTCTCTCACCGAACTGGCGCAGCTGGCCGAGACCGCGGGGCTGGAGGTGCAGGGAGAACTGACGCAGCGGCTCCAGCGTCCCCACCCGGCCACTTTCATCGGCGCTGGTAAATTGGGCGAGCTGAAAACGCTGGTTCTGGAGCTGGGCGCCAATGTCGTAATCTTTGATGAGGAGCTTTCGCCGCGCCAGCAACGCGAAATCGAGCAGGTCCTGGGTGAGGAGGTCAAGGTAATCGACCGTACTGCCCTGATCCTGGACATTTTCGCCCGCCATGCCAAGACCCGAGAAGGGGCGGTGCAGGTGGAGCTGGCGCAATATGAATACCGGCTGCCGCGGCTGACCCGAGCCTGGACACATCTGGCGCGGCAAGCCGGTGGACGCGCAGGCGGCGCCAGCGGCGGGGTAGGCGTGCGCGGCCCCGGGGAAACCCAATTGGAGGTGGACCGGCGGGAGATCGGCCGCCGTATCTCCCATCTTAAGCGCGAGCTGGAAGAGGTTCGCCACCACCGCGAACGCTACCGGCAGCGCCGGCAGAAGTCAACGACGCCGATCATCGTCGTGGTCGGTTACACGAACGCGGGCAAGAGCACCCTGCTCAACGCGGTCAGCGGCGCCGGTGTGCTGGCCCAGGACCAGTTGTTTGCCACGCTCGACCCGACCACGCGCCGCGTCGAGCTGCCCAGCGCGCGCACTGCATTGTTCACCGATACGGTCGGATTCATCCAGAAGCTGCCGACCGCGCTGGTGGCCGCATTCCGGGCGACGCTGGAAGAGATTACCGAGGCCGACTTGCTGCTGCATGTGGTGGATATCTCGCACAACAACGCCGATGAGCAGGTAACCGCGGTGGAAGAGATGTTGGAAGAGCTGGGCGCCGGCGATAAACCGCTTGTGACGGCGTTAAACAAGATCGACCTGCTCAACCCCGAGGGTCAGGGAGGATCTGGCCTTACGGCGCAGCAACGACACGCGCTGCAGGACTACCCGTCCCCCGTACTGATCAGCGCCCACACAGGTGAAGGCATTCCCGAACTGCTGGCTGAAGTTGATGGCAAGCTGCAGGAAAGGATGACGCGGCTGCGGCTGCTGCTCCCTTACAGCAAGGGCGACCTGGTCTCTCTGATTTATGAGCATGGTCGCGTGGAACGGGAAGAATTCACTGAGGATGGGACACTGATCGAAGGCAGGTTGCCCGCCCATCTGGCCGGCCGTGTGCAGGCCTGGAGCGTGGAGGGGCCGGATAGCCGGTAGGCAGAACGACCATAATAGGCCGGAAAGTACGCTGAACTTCAGTGGACTTCCGGCAGTTATCGACTTGCATAACAGCAGAGGGCCGCAGAAGAAATGACAAAACCGACCGTTGTAGTGACCCGCCAATTGCCTGAGGCGGCGATCGCGCCAATCCTTGAAAAATGTAACACCCGCTACTGGGACAGTGAAGAGCCGATAGATCGCAACACGCTGCTGGAATGGGTGGAGGGCGCGGACGGGCTCTATTGCCTGCTGACCGAAACGATCGACGATGAACTGCTGGACGCGGCCGGACCGGGGCTGCGGGTTGTGGCCACGATGTCGGTCGGCTACGATCACGTGGACGCGTCTGCGCTAGGCCGACGGGGCATTCTCTTGGGAAATACGCCGGGCGTGTTGACGGCAACGACGGCGGAGTTAGCGCTGGCGCTGCTGCTGGCGACCGCGCGGCGTCTTCCGGAAGGTACGCAGGCTGTGCAGGACGGGACGTGGCCCAGCTGGCGGCCGATGTGGATGACAGGACGCGATATCCACGGCAGCACGGTCGGGCTGGTCGGCCTGGGACGGATTGGCGCCGCGTTCGCGCGCATGCTCGGCGGTTTTGATTGCCGCATCCTCTACACCG
>Ga0209754_1000883_pt1 | contig 34814 bp, 34 predicted proteins | sample MesohylBB_FD_187295 | JGI IMG/M metagenome (GOLD analysis project Ga0209754, IMG submission 187295) | Host-associated microbial community of the marine sponge Aplysina aerophoba from Gulf of Piran - sponge mesohyl, lysed by bead beating... | ecosystem: Host-associated > Porifera > Sponge >... | reverse complement strand
CCAGCGTGACAAAGTCCCGCCCTGCAGCGGGCGATTGTCACGAAACGCCGATTTGGACTGTCTACAGCCACCCATCAATCGCGCTAGATCAATGACTTACGATTGCCATGCCAGACCCACACCCACTGTGGAGGGGACGCGTTGGGCGGTTGGCGATGATAGAGAGCCGGGGGCGGAACCCCATGCCCTTCGCTGATGCGGTCGCGCGGAGCCGGTCGTGCGCGTAGAATTCGGCAAGGGGGCGGATCTCCTGACCCGGGAGTATCCGAGGCTCAGCCGACAGCTCAAGAAGTGCGCCGCCTACATTCTGGAACATCCGAGCGAGGTCGCCACGCTCTCCATGCGCCGGCTGGCGGCTAAGGCAGGGGTGCCCGCCAGCACCATGAACCGGCTCGCCAGGGCGGTTGGCTTCGCGACTTACGACGAGTTTCGCGCGCTCTACCGCGATAGTATAAACCAGCAGGCGACAGTTTATTCTCTCGAGAGCGGCCAAGTACTTGCGGTCGCTCGCGAAAACAAATTCGATCACGACCTCAACGCTTTTCAACAGGCGGCAGTCACCAATATAAACACCCTGTTTGACCATATCGACCGCGTTGGGCTGGAGCGCGCCGTGCAGGCGTTGGCGGATGCGCGCATCGTCCTCGTGGTCGGTGTGTTCGCGTCCGAGTCCTTCGCCAACTACCTGCATCACGTGGCGGCCATGGGATTCGGCAACTGGCACCAGTTGGTACCCAACAGCGGCGACTTCTCTCGTCTGCTGGAGGGCCTGGTGCCCGGCGACGTCGTCGTCTGCATCGCCGTCGAGCCCTGCGCCACCGAATCGATCAGGGTCGCGCGGCGCGCTCAGGAGGCGGGCGCACGCGTTATCGGGATCACCGATCGGCGGACGTCGCCCCTGGCCGCCTGCTCGGACGATATCCTGCTTATTTCGGTTCACAGTCCGAGCCTCTTTCCCTCGCGCATTGGCGCCACCGCGCTCGTGGAAGTGCTCGTCGGTATGGTCGCGGCGCGCAGCGAACGTTCGGTCGCTGAAAACGTAGAAAACTTGAACCGTTCGCGTCGACAACTGGGTCATTATTGGGGCGAATGATCCGTTATTTGGCCGGCTTTTCCGGATCACGCCGCCAAAACGGGTGCCTTGTTCCACAAATCTTCTCGCTTGAGACGAATGGTTCTCCACCCGCTAACCGGAGTTATTTGTTGCCTTCGTTCGAGTGATCTAAGTGAGCGGGCGGAAGGTGCCGAGACTCAGTGTCGACGCATCAGGCAATCCATGGCTGGCAGGGAATGCCGGCTCGTGACACATTGGCGCCGCAACCCATTCGGACGAGAGGCGCCGCCATGACCCCGGAGCAGGTGCTGGCCCATCCCCCCAAGGTGCTGACCGAAGCGCAGCGGGAGGCATACTTCCGCGACGGCTACCTGCTGCTCGAGCGCTTCGTGCCGGAGGACTGGCTCGCGACGTTGCGGGCGCTCAGCGAGCACTTCATCGGCGAGAGCCGGAGCGCGAGCGCTGACGACGAGCAGTTCGACCTGGAACCCGATCATTGCGCGGCGGCGCCCCGACTCAGGCGCCTGAACCAGCCGGTGGCGCGGCACCCCGACTATTGGCGCTTCGCGAGCGATTCCTGCATCACCGACCTGGCCGAGGACCTGCTCGGACCCAACGTGATGTTCCACCACTCCAAGCTCAACTTCAAATGGTCGGGCGGCGGCGAGGAGGTGAAGTGGCACCAGGACATCCAGTACTGGCCGCACACCAACTACAGCGTGCTCACCATCGGCGTCTATCTGGAGGACGTCGACGAGAGCATGGGCCCCATGGGCGTGATCCCCAGCGCGCACGAGGGCGAGCTCTTCGACCTCTATGACGGGAACGACTGCTGGTCCGGCGCCATCGACGATAGCGACCTCGCCCGGGTGCCGGTGGAGAAGGCGGTCTACCTGAAGGGCCCTGCGGGCTCAGTGACGGTGCACCACTGCCGCATGATCCACGGCTCCAAGCCCAACACCGACCCCGCGCGCTCGCGCCCGCTCCTGCTCAACGCCTTCTCCTCCGCCGACGCGCTGCCGGTGACGGCCTACAACTATCCCTCGACTCATGACGGCGAGGTGGTGCGGGGCGAGCGCCCGCGCTGGATCCACTTCGACCCGAGACCCTGCCTTCTGCCGCCGGACTGGTCGGGCGGCTACACCTCGATCTTCGCGCTGCAGCAGGGCGAGGAGCAGGAGCAGCAAGCAGCAGCTGCAGGTGGTTAAAGCGAGTCCGTCTTTGACGGGCTCGCGACAGGCCGCGACTGCGGCCCGCCGCTAATGCGGCGCGCCCGCGCAGGCGCCGGCTGTAGGCCGGCTGCCGTGAGCGACAAAGGCGAAAGCGATTCCGTGTGAGACGGAAACGCCCTAGGCTCCGTCGTCCGGCGCGAGGCAGTCCCTGAAGGACGCCGCCATGTTGCGGAGCAGCGTGAAGTAGAGCTCCGGCCCGTTCTCGATGGTGGCGCCGATGGGATCCACGGTGGCGGCCCTCACGTCGCTGCCTTCGATGACGGTCCTGACGAGGCGCTCGTCGAACTGGGGCTCGTCGAACACGCAGACCACGCCCAGCTCGCCCACCTTCTCGCGCAGCTCGGAGATGCGCCGGGCACCGGGCGCGCGATCGGGACTGATGACGACCGAGCCTGCGGTGGTCAGCCCGAAGCGGTCCTCGAAATAGCGGTAGCCGTCGTGGAAGACGATGAAGGGCACGCCGCGGGCCGGTGCGACCTCCTGGGCGATCTCCTCCGTCAGGTGATCGAGGCGATGGAGCAGGGCGTCGACGTTGGCCTCGTAGGTGGCGGCGTTGGCGGGATCGATCTCGGCCAGGGCGCCGGCTATGGTGCGCGCCAAGGTCCAACCGTTGATCGGGTCGAGCCAGACGTGCATGTCGAAGGGGCCGTGATCGTCTTGGTCGTCATGCGCGTGCCCGTGGCCGTCATCGTCGGCGTGATCGTCATCGTCGGCATGGTCGTCATCGTCGGCGTGATCGTCATCGTCGGCGTGGCCCGCGTGATCGTCCATGCCCTCGTGGCCATGGCTGTCGTGGTCGTGCTCCTCGAAGGCGCCGCCTTCGCGTACCGGCCTAAGCACCAAGCCCGGTGCATCAACGAGCCTGACCACCCGGGCGTGTCCCGTGAGCGCGTCGACCGGCCCGGCGAGCGCGGTCTCCATCGTGTCGCCCACCATGAAGACGATGTCTGCCTCCTCCAGTGCTGCTGCGTCGGAAGGGCGCATGGTGAAGGTATGCGGCGACGAGTGGCCCCGGATCACCAGGTGAGGCTCGCCCACGCCGGCCATCACCGCGCTCACCAGCGAATGCACCGGCTTGATCGAGGCGACGACCTGCAGCTCGTCGTCTGCCGCTGCGGGGCTTGCGGCCGCACTGCCGAGCAGCGCCGCTGCGGCGAGCGCGAGGGGGAAGCGTCGTGGTACGATGCGTGGACAATCCATGGTCGCGTCTCCGTCAGTCAGGCGGGCATGGCCGAGAAGACGTTATAAGATAATGTTGCCTCTGTACACTGGCTCTTGGAAGCCGGGCGTCAGAGGCAAACGCCTGTAGAGGCGGTGGACATGACGACAGGGAGCATGTCGCCCGCCGGGTCAGCACCGCTCGTCAACGCCCGCGACATCGGCGTCAGGCGAAGCGAGCGCTGGATCATCCGGCATGTCGACGTCCAGGTGCCGCGCGGCGCGCTGGTCTACGTGATCGGCGCCAACGGTGCCGGCAAGTCGACCTGCGCCAAGGCCGTGCTCGGCCTGATCGAAATCGACGAGGGGGCGGTCGAGCGGGCGCCGGACGTGACGGTGGGCTATGTGCCCCAGCGCCTCGCCATAAGCCCGACGCTGCCGCTCACGCTCCGCCGCCTGATGACGTTGACGCGGCGCTTTCCCCGCCGGGAGATCGAGGCCGCGCTCGACGCCGTCGGCCTGGAGCGGCTCGGCGATCCGCCCATCTCGACGCTCTCCGGCGGCGAGTTCCAGCGGCTGTTGCTGGCGCGGGCACTGATCGAGAGGCCCGACCTGCTGGTTCTCGACGAGCCGGCTCAGGGCGTCGACGTGAGCGGGGCGGACGTCTTCCACGAGTTGATCGGGGAGATTCGCCGCGCCCTCGGCTGCGGCATCCTGATCATCTCCCACGACATCGAGCACGCGGCGCGAAGCGGCGACGATGTCGTCGTCCTCGTGCCCCACGAGCATGACGCGGAGCCGGACGGCGACGCTGCCGGTGCGCCGGGGACCTGAGCGATGCTCGACGACTTCTTCATGCGCGCGCTCATCGCCGGCATCGGGCTGGCACTCGTCACCGGGCCGGCGGGGTGCTTCGTGGTCTGGCGCAGACTGGCCTACTTCGGCGAGACCATCGCGCACTCCTCCCTGCTCGGCGTCGCGCTCGCCATCGTGCTGCAGTTCAACCTGGTGATCGGCATCCTGATCAGCGCCGCGCTGGTGGCCTTCATCATGTTCTATCTCGACCGGCGCGGCACGCTGCCGACCGACACCCTGCTGGGCCTGCTCGCCCACGGCGGGCTCGCGCTGGGCTTGGTGATCCTCTCGTTCTTCCCGTCCATGCGGATCGACCTGCACGGGCTGCTCTTCGGCGACATCCTGGCCGTCCAGCAGATCGACCTGGCGGTGATCTGGGGCGGCGGCGCGGTCGTGTTGGGCGTGCTCGCGTGGCTCTGGCGTCCGCTGCTGGCGGCGACCGTCAACCCGGACCTCGCCGCCGTGGCGGGCCTCAAGCCGGAGCGCGCGCGGCTCATCTTCGGGCTGCTGGTGGCGGCGATCATCGCTGTCGCCATCAAGATCGTCGGCATCCTGCTGATCGTGGCGCTTTTGATCATTCCCGCGGCCACCGCCCGGCGCTTCGCACCGAGTCCCGAATGGATGGCCGTGGGCGCCGCGGCGGTGGGCGCCTCCGCGACCGTGGGCGGGCTCTACGCATCCGCGACCTGGGACACGCCCTCCGGCCCCTCCATCGTCGTCACCGCGTTGGCGCTCTTCATCGTGACCCGCGCCGACGTCCTCCGGAAGGTGGGGCAATTGGTGGTCAGCCGGAGGCGGTAACGGCTTCGTCGGCGCAGCCTTCCAGCTCGATCTGCACGGTGACGTGGCGGATGTCGAAGCGGTCCGCGAGCCGGGCCTGAATCGCGGCGACGGCCGAATCCGGGTTGGTGCCCTCGGTGACGCGGGCATGGAGCGTGAGCAGCGAGTGCTCCTGCGAGAGCGACCAGGCGTGGACGTGATGCACGTCCTCGACGACGGGAACGTGCGAGACCAGATCGCGGCCGATGTCGCGAACGTCCAGTGCGGCGGGCACGCCTTCGAGCAGGACGTGCGCCGCGTCCTTCACCAGGAACCAGGCGCTGCGCAGCACCAGCAGCCCGACCAGGATTGAGAGGATTGGGTCGATCGGCATCCAGCCGGTGGTCATGATGACCAGCGCCGCGCCGATCGCCGCCACCGAGCCCAGCATGTCGCCCCACACGTGGAGGAGCGCGCCCCGCACGTTGAGGTTGGTGCGGTCGGCACCGTGGAGCACGGCGAACGCCGCAATGTTGACGGCCAAGCCAAGCCCCGCCACCGCCAGCATGGGGTCGGCCAGCACCTCCGTCGGGTTCAACAGCCGGTCGGCGGCCTCGCTGAAGATCCAGATGCAGATGAAGACGAGGCTGATGCCGTTGGTGAAGGCGGCGAGGACGGGGAAGCGATGATAGCCGTAGGTGCGTGCCGCGTCGGCCGGGCGCCGGCTCAGCCTGAAGGCGAGCCAGGCGAAGAGCAGGGATACCGAGTCGATCAGCATGTGCGCGGCATCGGCCAGCAGCGCGAGCGAGCCCGAGAGCACACCGCCGATCACCTCTGCGATCATGAAGCCCGCGGTCAGCAGCAGCGCCCAGAAGATGCGGGTGGCGTTGTCGCCGTGCGCATTGTGGACGTGCGCTTGGCCGGCGTGGTCGTGGTGACGGGCGGTCATCGCCGCAAAATCACCGAATGGTCTGCCGAAGGCACCTGACGATCTCCTTTCGTCAGAACTGGGACAGTCTATTGCAAAGGGGGCATGACGGGCCGCGCTTTCCCGCGATCTGCCGCTGCAGTTGCGGGCAACTCAGCCGAACGGCGTGTTGAGAAAGGCGATGAACGACGCCAGACCGACGAGGGTGACCAGGGCGGCGCCCGCGTAGTTCATGCCGTGGCGCAGCACGTTCGCCCCGCCGCCGCCCGAGCGCTCCATGACCCGCATCGCGGCTTGTCTGGCGAGGATCGCGCCGACCCCCAGGACGCAGATGCTCGAGCCGATACCGAGCGACATGGCCGCGACCAGCAGGGAGCCCGGAACGATCATGTCGTTGGCCACTGCGTAGAGCATGATCAGCACGGCACCGGGGCAGGGGACCATGCCGGCCGCGAGCGCCAGAATGCCGCCTTCCGCCTTGCCGCCGTGACTGTGGCCATGGTGATGGCCGTGGTCGTGATGGTGGGGGTGGTCGTGATGGTGAGGCGGGCTGTGACCGTGGCTGTGGTCATGGCTGTGGCCGTGGCCGTGCGCGCGGCCTGAGCGCGCCCTCAGCGAGGCACGCACGGCCTGGTAAAGCATGTAGAGGCCGATGCCGACGATGATGAGGAAGCTCGCGGCCCGCACGCCGGGCACGTCCGACAGCCCGAGGCCGAAGCCGCCGCGCAGCACGAGGTCGGCGAGCCAGACGATGACGACGGCGGCGATGACATGGACGATGGCGATCTGCACGGCCATGACCACGCCCCGCATCACCCGTGCCTCGCGCCCGAGGAAATAGGAGACGACCACGAACTTCCCGTGCCCCGGTCCGAACGCATGGACGGCGCCGTAAGCGAACGCGACCGCAAGGGCCAGGAGGAAGGCGCCGAGGTTCTCGCCCCGCTCGATGGCGTTCATGTGGAGGGCGACCTCGGCGTTGGCGCTGCGCTGGAAATCCATCAGGAAGTCGGTGAAACCCTCGAACAGGCCGCCGTCTTCCTCGACAATCTCGACCTCGACCGGGGCGGGCGCTGCGCCGTCGGTCTGCGAGAGCGCGAGCGGTGCCGTGAACAGGCTGGTTAGAAGCAGCACGCACACCAGGCCCAGCAGCGCGGCCGGCCTGCGGCGGCGGCGTCCATGGGGCCGATTGCTCATCGCGGCTTATCCTTCGCACGCCAGCGTGACCGGCTGGGGATGGCCGGATTGCGCGCCCTTGCCTCGCGCGATGCGGAACTTGCACCCCGGCATCATCTCGCCGCTAACCAGCAGGAAGTGCCCATCGGAAAAGCTGAAATCCACGAAGTTTTCGCGATCGAACAGGCTGACGGCCACCGGTTCTACCTTCGGATCTAGGGGCGGCGTAACGTCGATAGAAAACTCGTAGACGAGTTGCGCCTGCTCGATCCGCGCCGCAAAGCGATCCACGTTGTGGACCTGCTGTTTTTCCTCCCCCGACCAGACATGAACGAAATAATCGGCAGGCGAGAGCGGGTCGAAGGTCTCGGCGCGCAGGTTCCTGACCTCGAGAGAATTGAGCGTTCCATCCCCGTCCAGATCGTAGGTTTGGATGGTATGGGCGCTGTAGAAGTCATCGAATGTCCACGAAAACTCCAATTCGCTGACCCGCTGATCGTCGAACGCGACGGTGAGCGTGGTCTCGACCCACACGTCCGGATTGGCGCGCGCCTCGGCTGCTGCCAGCAGCGGGATCAGCGCGAGAGCCAGCGCCCATGGCCTGACGATCGCCACCATGGCGGAAAGTTATGACATGTTGGGTGACATGTCAACGAGCCAGCGCACAAGAAATGCGCCGCCGCGCTGCCCTCCCGCGGCTGAACAAGCGAGGTGCCCGGTGTGTGTTAGGAGCCGAGGTCCACAGGCCCGAGGGAGATCTGCGGGGGCGAATCGGTCAGCGCCTCCATTACCTTCCGCTGGCTGCCGCGCAGCGCGTGCTCGGTCAATTTCGCGGCCCGCTCGCCGTCGCCCTCGATCAGTGCCTCGACCAGGTCGTCGTGGAAGTGGTGGAACTCGTGCTCCCGCCGCTGCATGGCGAGGCCCAGGTGCACGATGCGCTCGTGCTGCTCCATCAGGCCGACGACCAGGGTGACCAGGCGCTGATTGCCCGAACTCTCCGCAACGTAGCGGTGGAACTCGCGATTCGCCCGCAGGTAGGCCGCCTGGCCGGCCTTGTCGCCTTCCGGATAGGTCGCGTGCGCGGCCTCGTTGAGTGCGCGCAGGCGCTCGGCATCCACCTTGCCGGCGGCGAGCCTGATCGCGGTGACGTCGAGCACGAGGCGGAGCTGGAAGATCTCCTGAATGTCGCGCAGCGTGACCGGGGAGACCGCGTTGCCCTGCCGCCCGCGCGAGACGATCAGCCCTTCCTGACGCAGGCGCATCATGGAGCTGCGGATGGGCGCCTTGCTCATGCCGTAGCGCGCGACGAGCAAGCCCTCGGAAATCTCCTCGCCCGGCTGCAGGGCGCAGGAGATGATCTCGTCCTTGATCGTCGCGTAGGCGATATCGTTCAGGTTCGGCTCGGCCGTTCGCGTGCTTTCGTTCAGCGAATCAGAGGGTTGCGGGGCGGCACGATGTTTTCTGGATGGCATGGATCGTCGGGTCCTTGCCGGCTCCTGCCGGCGGAGGCGGCCGTGCGGCGCGCCGGTACTGCCCGAACGTAGCGCAAGTGTCTGCCGCTCGCGAGGGCCGACACAATCGGGCGCGTGCGCCGCGGCAAATCGACGAGAGACCGGCGTGTCGCGACTGGTTATCGCACACAAATGCAGCTATAATACAAATGTTGATATATCTTATTCTATATAGAATAAACTGAGAACTGTATACCACATCTAGGGCAAAAATCTATATATGGTGGGATATGATACACTTACCAGCGACTCGAGATAGCTCGGATGCATTCGTGATCGCTAACGCCCACGAACGCTGGCCTTCCTCTGGTGCCCCGAACCGCTAAATTCGCTCATCGAAGCATGCTGTCGTCGGCCCGCGGGATGGGGCGCTTCTGCCTCCGCTGGCCAGGCCTCGTCGTCTTCGCCGTCGTCATCGGGCTGTCGGCGCTGCTCTCCACCCTCGTCGGGCCTCAGCCCCATGCCCAGAGCCAAGACAGGAATGCTACCGATATTTGGGTCGACGAAGGCGGGAATGTAGAGGCAAGCACTGCCACGTTGACGATCAACGAAGGAGAGACCAAGAGCTACAGCGTGCGACTTACAAAGCAACCACATTCGGAAGCCGACCAAGACTGGTGGGTCATGATCGTGGTCGACGGCCATCGGCGCCCCGCCAGTTACTATCCTGATGAGGAGAATCCGATCGTCAGCTGGTCACCATCGATCGGGAGAACATTCGACAGGGGCAACTGGAACCGATGGAAAGACATCACAATTACGGCGCACCAGGATGACGACGACGATGATCACACAATAATCTTTTCCTCCGAACTGTGGGATCACGACGCCTACTGTCCTCCAGACTTGCACGGGGGTGGCACACCCTTGGCGATGGTGACCGTCCACATTATCGAAGATGACGGCAACTTGCCGACACTCTCCATCGAAGACAAGCAGGTGAGTGAGGGGGAAAAGGCAACGTTCGCAGTAACGCTGAGCCGGATGAGTGAACAAACAGTAACGGTAAATTACCGGACGACCGGCGTCACGGCGACCGAGGGCACGGATTACGACCGTGCCTCCGGCTCGCTCTCTTTCGCTCCAGGTACCACGCGGCAGACCGTCGAGGTGCAGACCAGCGAGGACACCACCGACGAGCCGAACGAGACGTTCTCGGTGACCCTGAGCAGTCCCGATGGTGCGGCGCTAAGCAGGGGCACGGGAACCGGGACGATCACCGACGACGACAACCCGACTCTCTCCATCGCGGATGCGACGCCGGTGGTCGAGGGCGGGACAGCGCAATTCCTCGTGACGATGAGCATACCGAGCACGCAAAGCGTGACGGTCAACTACCAGACGAGGAACGGCACCGCGGTCGCAGGGCAGGATTTCCAGACGACGTCGGGCATCCTGACTTTCAACCCGAACACCACGCAGCAGACCATCTCGGTGCCCACAACCGACGATGCGACCGACGAGGTGGACGGGGAGACCTTCACGGTGACGCTGAGTGCTCCCAACGGCGCGACGCTGGAAGACCGCTCCGCAACGGGAACCATCAACGACAACGACGAGGCAAACCTTTCAATTGCGGACGTGACGGTTGAGGAGGGGGAGACGGCGCGGTTCGACGTGACGCTGAGCCCGGCGAGCGACCGGACCGTGACGGTCCAGTATGCGACGGCGGATGGGACGGGGAGCGACAAAGCGGAAGCCGGCTCGGACTACCGTCAGAGCTCCAGCACACTCACGTTTTCGCCGGGCGACCTGACTGAGACTGTTCAGGTACAGACCATATCGGACTCAATGGATGAGTCAGACGAGACGTTTACGGTCACGCTAAGCAGCCCGAGCGAAGCGGGCATACAGGACGGCACCGCGACAGGGACGATCACCGATGATGACCTGCCGACGCTCTCCGTCGCGGACGCGCCGGCGGTGACCGAGGGTGAGACGGCACAGTTCGTCGTGACTCTGAGCGCGCCCAACATGGATTCCGTGACGGTCAGCTACGAAACGGCAAGCGGGACCGCGACCGAGGGCACGGATTTCACCCGGACGACCGCCACGCTGAGCTTCAGCGCAAACTCGAACACACCGCAAATCCGGACCATCTCGGTGCCGACGGAAGATGACAGTGACGAGGAGACGAGCGAGACCTTCACAGTCCGACTGACCAACGCCGACGGCGCAACAGTGGAGGACGGCACTGCAACGGGGACCATCAACGATAACGACGACCCGCACCCCACCCCAAACCCGAATCCGAATCCCAACCCGAACCCCGACCCGAACCCCGACCCGGGTGATAACAACGACAACAACGACAACGGGGGCGACGGAATTGGCGGCAATGGCGAAAATGGCGGCAACGGGGGCAACGGCGGCAATGGTGGGAACGGCGAGAACGGCGAAAACGGCGAGAACGGTGAGAACGGTGAGAACGGTGGAAACGGTAACGGTGACGGAAACGGCGGAAATGACGGCAACGAAGGCAATGGCAGCGGCGGAACCGACGGAAACGGTGATGGCGGAACCGACGGCAATGGCGGTGGCGGTGACGGCGGTGGCGGTGGCGGTGACGATGGCGGCGGCGGTGACCGCGGTGACGGTGGCGGAACCGGGACCCCGCCTGATGACGATACGACCGAACGGGATGCGCAACGGCGCTTCGAGGTGGCCAACCAGACAGTCCTTCCGGGGCTCGGGAAGGCGCTGGCGTTCACCGCCGTGCGCTGCCGCATCGAGCAGGCGTTCTCCGATATGGCCCGCGGCTGGGCGAACCCCTCCATCAGCTCGTCCTTCGCTCCCGCGCAGCCCCTGCAATCCTTCCCATCGCACCCCCTGGACTGGGAGGATCGGGACACACGGTCGCCGGGTCTGGAGCAGGTGCTCGGCAACACCTCGTTCCTGCTGCCGCTGGTCGGGGGCGACGGCAGCGCGATCCGTTTCGCGACATGGGGTTGCGGCGACTACCGCAGTTTGGCTGGCGGCGGGGGACGCGCCGGCGCTTGGGGCGGCGAGGCATTCAGCATGCAGGTGGGGGCCGACGCGATCGTCGACCGCAATCTGCTGGCCGGCGTGTCTCTCTCCCAGTCGCAGGGCTCGCTCGAGTTCGACGGATTGTTGAGCGGCACCGGGCCGACCAGCGGCGACTACAATTTGCAGCTGACCGGGATCAACCCTTACGTCGGCCTATGGCTATCGCCCGACCTGGAAGTCTGGGGAACCCTCGGCCTCGCAAAAGGAGAGCTCCGTGTTGCGGACGACGACGCCGGCTCCTCGCAATCGAGCAGGGCGACGTTGGCCACGGGCACGGTGGGTATCAACGGGCGGCTGCTGACCTACGGGGGGACGTCGCTGCGGCTCAAGGGTGAGTGGGCGCTCGGGCTGCTGGATGTTTCGAGGCCGGCTGGGTTGCTCCGGGGCGCGGATCTCAACCTGCAACGGCTGCGGCTCGCGGCCGAAGTCGAGCATGAAGAAGTCGTCCCCCACGTCGGCGTGCTCGCGCCCTGGGCGGAGCTTGGCTTGCGCCACGACGGCGGCGATGGAGCGACCGGCTCCAGCCTGGAGCTCGGCGGCGGCCTGCACTTCCGGAATATCGAGCAGGGGTGGAACGCGGAGGCCTTTGGCCGCTGGGTCCTGGCACAGGACGACGCGTTGCCGGAGGAGCAGGGATTCGGCCTGCGCGTTCGCTACAGTCCCGAGGCGCCCGACTTCGGCCCGTGGGTGAGCCTGGCACAGACTTGGGGCGAGCCGGCGAGCGGCGTGCAGCAGCTGTGGGAAGACGGGCAGCGCGCGTCGGCCACGGACGACCCGCTGGCAGGGCGCCTGGACTTGGAGGTTGGCTACGGCTTCCCGGCGTTCAGGGAACAGGGCACGCTGATGCCCTTCGGCGCGCTGAGCCTTGGGAATGACAGCGAGCGCACCTATAGGGTGGGCAGCCGCCTGGTGCTGGGATCGATAGGCGCCCTGAGCCTCGAGGCGGTGCGCCGCGAATACGCCTCCACGCCCACCCACCACGCGGTCATGCTGCGGGGCATCCTCCGACACTAGCCCGGCTTTCCCACCAGAGGTCACGCCCTGCGCGGCGCATGATACTCGGCGCTGCTTGCGCGGGCGCGCCGATCGGCTAGGCTCGGGCCGCCACGCCAAGGGAGAGCCCGATGAGCCAAGCCACCGCCTCCGTCACCCGCATCTCGGCGCCGAGCGCCCATCCCTTCTCGCCCCCCGATATCGTGCTTCAGACCGATCCCGAGGACGAGCGGATCTGGGTGCCGCTGAAGGAAGGCGTCTGGCTGCGCCCGCTGATGTACAACACCGTGCAGGGCGGCTGGTGCGAGGTGGTGAAGGTCAGGGGCGGCGGCTTCGTCTCGCGCCACCGGCACCCGGCGCCGGTCCACGGCCTCGTGCTCAAGGGCGCCTTCCGCTATCTGGAGCACGACTGGATCGCCGATCAGGGCACCTACATCTACGAACCGCCGGGCGAGGTTCACACTCTCGTGGTGGATGATGACTGCCCCGAGATGCACTGCTTCTTCGCGATCTCCGGCTCGGTCAACTACGTGGACGAGGATGGCCGGGACGTCCGCGCCGAGGATGTCTTCCACCGCCTCGACCGCGCCCGGGATCACTACGAGGAAGTCGGCCTCGGCGCCGACTACGTCAAGAACTTCGTGCGCTAGGCGCACCTCGCCGCCCAGACCCAGGGCGTATCGACGCCAATCGGCGGCTCATCTTCCTGAGGTTCCACAGGCGCCGCGGCAGGAATGACGACTCAAACTACCGTGCATGGGCACGCATGCCGCTCCTATAATGGCGCGCCGGTGAGCGAGGGGGAGCAGTCACCATGTATCCAGCACCAATTGACGAGTACGTTCGGCCGGCGACGGTCGCGGACGCGCTCGCCGCACTCGGCCGCTACGACGAAGGCGACGCGGTCTTCGTGGCCGGCGGCCAGAGCCTCATGCAGGCCGTCAAGGCGCGCCTCGTGCGCCCGCGCTGCCTGATCGACCTTCAGGCGGTGGACGGGCTTTCCGGCATCGATGTCGGCGCGGACGGGGTCCGCATCGGGCCCATGACGCGCTATGTGGAGATCGCCCGCGACGAGCGGCTCGGCGGCGCCTACGGCGCGCTCCGCGACGCGGCAGAGCGTGTCGGCGACCGGCAGGTCCGCAACCGGGGCACCATCGGCGGAAGCCTTTGCTGGAACTATGTCGCCGCCTGCACGCCGCCCACGGCGATCGGGCTGGGCGCTGAGCTGGAGCTGACGGCGGCCGACGGCGCCACGCGCACCCTGGCTGCGGAGGACTTCATCGGCGGCCCCCTGGAGACGGCGCGGGAGGACAACGAGATCCTCACCGCCATCACCATCCCAGCCGCCAAGGGGAGCGCCGGCAGCGCCTACAAGAAGTGGGGCCTGGTGACCGACGCGCTGCCCGTAATCGGCGTTTGCGTCGCGCTGGAAGTGGCGGACGGGCGCTGCGCCAGCGCGCGCGTCGCGGTCGGCGGGCTCGCGAACGGGCCCACGCGCTCCGGCGCTGCCGAGGAGGCGCTGGCCGGCGTGGCTGCCGGCGATGGGGACGGCATCGCGGCGGCACTCGCCAAGGCCGCAGACGAGATCGAGACCCAGGAGGATCTCTGGGCCGACAGCGACTATCGCAAGCAGCTCATCCGCTCGCTCGGCGCCGAGGTCACGGCCATGGCGTTTGCGCGAGCGGCCGGCTAAGGGCGGGGAGAGGAATCCGGCAATGAGCACGACCACGATCACGGTGACGATCAACGGCGAGGTCTTCGAGGAGACCGTGCCGGTCCGCATGCTGCTGGTCGACTTCATCCGCGAGCGCGCGGCGCTCACCGGCACCCATATCGGCTGCACCTACGAGGGCGTCTGCGGCGCCTGCACGGTCCAGCTCGATGGCGAGGCGGTGAAGTCCTGCCTGATGGTGGCCGCCCAGGCCGACGGGCACGAGATCACCACCGTCGAGGGCCTGGCCCAGGGCGGCGAGCTCTCGCCCCTGCAGCGGGCCTTCAACGAGCAGCACGCCCTGCAGTGCGGCTTCTGCACGCCGGGCATCCTGATGAACATGGAAGAATTCCTGCGCGAGAACCCGGACCCGACGGATGACGAGATCCGTCGCGGGCTGGTCGGCAACCTCTGCCGCTGCACCGGGTATGCGCACATCGTCGATGCGGTCCGTCAGGCCGCGAAAGAGACCAGGTGACGGAGGCGACGCGGATGACCGGGACAAGCCAAGGCTGGGTCGGCAGCCACTTCCACCGCAAGGAAGACCATCGCCTCATCACGGGGAGAGGCCGGTTCCTGGCCGATCTCGCGAAGCCGGGCGCACTCCACATCGTGTTCAGGCGCAGCGACCACGCGCATGCCATGATCGAGAGCATCGACGTGAGCGCGGCCAAGGCGATGCCGGGCGTCGTCGCGGTGGTCACCGGCGACGACATCAAGGACGAGATCCTGCCCATGCCGCAGCCGGTGGTGCAGCCGGCGCTGCCCGCCACCTATCCCAAGCACTGGCCGCTGGCGGTCGGCAGGGTGAAGTGGCACGGCGAGCCGGTGGCGGCGGTGATCGCCCGCGACCCCTACATCGCCGCGGACGCGGCCGAGGCCATCGAGGTCGAGTACGACCCGCTCCCCTATGTCGGCGATCCGGAAAGTGCGCTCGCCGAGGGTGCCACCATCGTCCACGAGGGCTGGACCGACAACATCATCTTCCAGATGGACTTCACCGGCGGTGCCGACGAGGAAAGCCAGAGGGCGCACGAGGCCAAGGTCCAGGAGGTCTTCGACAGCGCCGATGTCGTGATCAAGCAGCGCTTCACCTGCCATCGCTGCGGCGTCGCGCCGATGGAGACCAGAGGCGCGCTCTTCGAATGGGACGAGTCCGACGGCCTGACCGGCTGGCTCACCACCCAGCGCCCGCACATCGATCGTCTTGCGCTCTCGGACATTCTCGATATTCCGGCGGAAAAGGTCCGCATCATCGCCCCGCGCGACCAGGGCGGCGGCTTCGGTGTCAAGGCACCCTTCTACCGCGAGCCCATGCTGGTCGCCTACATGGCGAAGAAGCTGGGCCGACCCGTCCGCTGGATCGAGACGCGCCAGGAGCACCTGATGGCGGTGAGCCAGGAGCGCGACCAGATTCACGATCTCGAGGTCGCGGCGGCGAGCGACGGCAAGCTGCTTGCGATCCGCGATCGCGGTCTCGCCGACTGCGGCGATGGCTGCGAGGGGGTCTACTGGGGCTTCCTGATGCCCTTCCTCGGCGCGGTCGAGCTGCCCAACGCCTACGACTGGCCGATCGGCGACATCAAGGTGAAGGTCGCCATCACCAACAAGTCCGCGCTCTCGCCGGCCCGCGCCTTCGGCGAGCTCCCCACCCGCTTCGCCATGGAGCGCGCCATCGACATGGTGGCAAAGCGCTGCGGCATGGAGCCGGCGGACGTGCGCCGCAAGAACCTGGTCGCCTCGCTCCCCTACACCTCGATCACCAACGAGTATTTCGACAGCGGCGACTTCATCAAGGTGTGGGACAACCTCATGGCGGAGGCCGATCTCCCCGCCTTCCGCGCGCGTCAGGCGGCAGCCCGGGCCGAAGGCCGCTATCTCGGCATCGGCTTCGGCCTCGGCGTGGAGCTTTCGGGCGTCGCCTCCGAGCTCTTCGTGCCGATGGAGAACCAGCCGGGCTATGGTGCTGCGACCGTGCGGCTCGACCCGCGCGGCAAGGTGCTGGTCTTCGAGGGCGACGCACCCGGCGGGCAGGGGCATGAGACCACGGTGGCCCAGGCCGTCGCCCAGAGCTTCGGCATCCACCCCAACGACGTGGTGGTGACCACCGGGGATACGGGCACGACGCCTTTCGGCTCCGGCACCGTCGGCGCCCGCGCGGGCTCCTACTTCGTCAGCGCCGCAGTCCAGGCCTGCGATTTCCTGAAGGACAAGATCGGGCGCATCATGGCCCACGACCTGGCCCTTGGAGATACGACGCCGGCCGACTTCTCCTTCGAGGACGGCTACGTGACCTATCAGAAGGACACGAACATCAAGAAGACCTTCCGCGAGGCGGTGGAGCGCATCATCATGGCGCCGATCAACCTGCCGGAGGGCGAGTCCGGCGGCCTCGAGCACACCGCCTTCTTCGAGGCCGAGAAGCCGATGATCGCCTTCAACGCCGATGTCTGCACGGTCGAGGTCGATATCAAGACCGGCCAGTTCAAGATCCTGAGCTGGACCACCTCGGAGGACGTCGGGCAGATCATCAATCCCCAGATCGTCGAGGGGCAGATGCAGGGCGCTATCGTCCAGGGGCTGTCGAACACCATGTTCGAGGAGTTCGTCTACGACGAGAACGGCCAGCAGCTCACCGCCGACTTCGAGAACTACAAGCTCGCGACGGCGGCGGACGTGCCGGACATCAAGGTCACCCATGCGCCGACGCCCTGCCCCTACACGCCGCTCGGCAGCCGCGGCATCGGCGAGGGGCGGCCCTCGGACGTGCCGGGCACGCTCTGCAACGCGATCTGCGACGCGCTCAGCCCCTTCGACATCGAGATCACGGACCTGCCGCTGAGGCCGGATTCGCTCTGGCGCAAGATTCAGGCGGCACGCGGCAACGGAGCCTCCTGAGCCGAGCCCCCGCCCTGCCACACCGGTAGGGGGCGATGGCGGGCGAAAGGGTACGGATCGGCTCCGGCGCGGGCTTCGCCGGCGATCGCTGGGAGCCGGCGGTCGAGCTGGTCGAGCGCGGCGACCTCGACTACATCGCCTTCGAGTGCCTGGCCGAGCGCACCATCGCGCGCGAGACCCTTGCGCTGAGGCGGGGGCAGGGGAGTGGCCACAACCCCCAGCTCGAGGAGCGCATGCGCGCGGTGCTGCCGGCGGCGGCGGCGCAGGGCGTGCGCGTGCTCAGCAACATGGGCGCGGCGGACCCGCTGGCGGCGGGCCGCAAGACTTCGGAAATCGCGGCCGATCTCGGGCTCGCCGACCGGCGCTGCGCCGTGCTGCTGGGAGACGATGTGCGCGACGCCGTCGCCGCCCGCCCGGGCCTCCCCCTGATGGAAACCGGCGCGCCGCTGGAGAGCATCCTGCCGCGCATGGCGTCCGCCAACGCCTACTTGGGCGCAGATGCGGTGGCGTCGGCGCTCTCGACCGGGGCGCCGGTGGTGGTGACCGGCCGGGTTGCCGACCCTTCGCTCTTCGTCGGCCCCATCCTCCATGCCCTCGGTTGGGGCTACGACGATTACACCCGCCTCGCCCAAGCCACGGCGGCGGGCCATCTGCTGGAGTGCGCGGGCCAGGTGACCGGCGGCTATTTCGCCGACCCCGGCGTCAAGGACGTGCCCGGTCTGGCCCGTCTCGGCTTCCCCTTCGCCGACGTGAGCGATGAGGGCGCCGTGACCATCGGCAAGTGCGCCGGCTCGGGCGGGCGAATCGACGCCGCCACCTGCACCGAGCAGCTTCTCTACGAGGTCGACGATCCTGCGGCCTACGTCACGCCCGACTGCGTGCTGGACATGACCGGCATCGCCATTCGCGAGGCCGGGACTGACCGGGTGGCGGTCAGTGGGGCGCGAGCGCGCCCGCGCACCGACACCTACAAGGTGAGCATCGGCTATTTCGACGGCTACCTGGGCGAGGGGCAGCTCTCCTACGGTGGACCCAACGCGGTCGCCCGCGCCCGCCTCGCCGGCGAGATCGTGGCGGAGAGGCTTCGCCTGCGCGGCTTCGCCTTCGACGCGCTCGATGCCCGCCTGATCGGGATCGACAGCCTGCACGGGCCCGGCGCGGCCCGGCCCGAGCCCTACGAGGTCAGGCTCCGCGTCACCGGCCGCACGCAGGATGAGAAGGCGGCGCAAGCGGTGGGCTTCGAGGTCGCGGCGCTCTACACCAACGGGCCGGCGGGCGGGGCAGGGGACGCGGCGAGCGTACGCGAGATCCTTGCCGTGCAGTCGGTGCTGCTGCCGCGCGATCTGGTCACGCCCCACGTCGAGGTGGTGGACGCCGGCTGATGCTCACCGTACACGATCTCGCTCACGCCCGCGCCGGCGACAAGGGGCGCAGCGTCAACGTCTCGGTCATCGCCTATGACGAGGCGGGCTACGAGCGGCTCAAGCGCGAGCTGACCGAGGCGCGCGTGGCGGCGGCCTTCGCGGCGCTCGCAAAGGGTCCCGTGCGCCGCTACGCGCTGCCGGGTCTCGGGGCGTTCAACTTCGTGATCGAGCGGGTGCAGGGCGGCGGCGTCACCGCGACCGGCGCGCTCGACATCCACGGCAAGAGCCTGTCCTCGCTGATGCTCACGATCCCGCTGCCCGGCAACGAGCCGGAGGAATAGTCGAGGCGTTCAGGCCGCCGTATCGATCCAGATCGTGACCGGGCCGTTGTTGACCAGGTGGACCTGCATCTCGTGGCCGAAGCGCCCGGTCTGGACCGGCACTCCGTGCTCGGCGAGGGAGGCGGTGAAGAGTTCGTAGAGCCTCCGGCCCTCGTCCGGCGGGGCGGCGTAGGAGAAGCCCGGCCGGTTGCCGCGGCTGGTGTCGGCGGCGAGCGTGAACTGGCTCACCACGAGGGCGCCGCCTTCGCTCGCCAGCACCGAGAGGTTCATCTTGCCGGGCTCGCTCTCGAAGATGCGCAGGTTGGCGACCTTGCGCGCGAGGAAGTGCGCCTGCTCGTCGCCGTCGCCCTGCATCGCGCAGACGAGCACCAGCATGCCCTTGCCGATCTCGCTGACGGTCTCGCCGGCGATATCGACGCGGGCTTGCGCGACCCGCTGGATCAGCGCCCTCATGAGCCGAGCGGCGCGTAGTAGGTGCGCAGGGGCGCTTCGGCGAGCAGCGCCAGGAAGTCGTCCAGCGCGCCGGCCTCTTCCAGGGCGGCGAGACTGGCCTTGTGCGCCTCCACCGAGGTCCATTCCTCGATGATGATCAGCCGGTCCGGCGCGACGGCATCCACCACGAGCTCGACGCGGGAGCAGCCCTCCAATCCGGGGTTCTCACCCACGAAGGGGGCGAGCATGTCGACCACGTCCTGTCCCGTCCCGGGCTTTGCGGTCGCCCGCACCATCACCAGCACGCTCATCGTCTTCTCCCTCGCATGAAGGGCAGGCGCCGAGGGACCGGGGCAGTGCGCCCCGGTCCCCGCGACGAGGTTGCATGGCTATATAGAGCGTCAGCTCCCTAGACTAGCCGTAATAGCCACCGTCCTCCATCAACCGCCTGGTGCGGTCGTCCATGGCCTTGAGCGCCGCGTCGATATCCTTCTCGCCGTTGACGAAATCGGCGCACTCCTCGCCCATGAGCGCCTGGATGGCGTTGGCCTCCGGGATCTGCATGAGATAGGGCACCGTGTACGGGAAGGCGCGATAGAGGCCCGCAAGGAAGTTATGGCTCTGATAGCGCCCCAGGATCGAGGCGCGGGCCGGCTGCGCGCCCGCAGCAACCTTGGCGTCGCCGATCGCGGGATCGGTGTAATCGCCCGAATTGAAGTACTGCATCCAGGCGAAGGCGGCCTCCTTGTTCTCCCCACCTGAATTGATGAACTGCCCGAGCCCGCCCATCTGTGGCTTGTGGCCGCTGCCCGGGCTCTTACCCTTGGGCGGCAGATCGACGTACATCACCTCGTGGAACTCGGTGAAGGTCGGGTCGTTCAGCACCGCGGTGCCCCAGTTCAGCGGGCCGTAGACTGCGGTGCCATTGGCCATGGCCTTGTTCACTTCGTCCTCGGTGGCGTTGAAGCTCACCGGATGCGCGTATTGCATGAGTTGTTCGATGACGCGCATCGCCTCGTAGCCCGCGTCGCTGGCGAAGGTCGGGTTCCACCCGCCCGGCTCCATCTTGTCGAACCACCAGCCGCCGCAGGTCGCGTGCACACCCCAGAACACGGTGCCGGCCCAGGCGCCGCGCTGGAAGCAGGAGACGAAGCCGTACTGGTCCTGATCCGGCGCGTTCAGCTCCTTCGCGGCGCTGATCGCGTCGTCCCAGCTCAACGGTAGAGCGATGCCCGCCGCGTCGAAGACGTCCTTGCGGTAGAAGGTCGTCATGACGTTGCCGTCGTCGGTCAGCCCGTGAAGCTCGCCGTCGCCCGACGGGATGCGATAGAGGTCGCTGACCTGCTTGGGCACATCGGTGAGGTAATCGTCGCGCCAGGCCGGATCGCCGGCGAGGTGACTCTCGATCGAGTCCATGGCGCCGGTGGCGTGGATGGCGGGGAAACGCCCCCAGTCGATATAGGTGCAGTCGAAGTCTGCCGACTTGACCGCCATGCGGGCGATCACCGTCTGGAAGAAGTCCGAGATCGGCTGGCCCGCGAAGTTCACCTCGACATTGGGATAGACCTTGTTGAAAAGCGGCTGCACCGCCCGCTGGGTGTCGCCCCAGCGCTTGCCCTCGGCGAAATAGAGGGTGATCTGGCCGCCGACGTCGGCAAAGACCTGCTTCGGCTCGTAGGTCGCCGCGATGGCGCCCACCGCTGCCGCCGTGCTTGCCTGCAGGAACCGGCGCCGCGTCAGCCAATTCTTTCGATCGGCCGCAACCTGTGCTTCGATCGATTGACGCGCCTCATGATCACGATCGTTCATAATCCGCACTCCCTGGTTGTCGGTTTTCGATTTTCTTGTGCCGGGAGGCGCTCTCGGCGTCCTTCGCGACGCCGCTAAACCGGACTGTCCTAATCGGCTCTCCCGGCTTTATGGTCCGGACCGTAGCACGCGGGGCAGACGAGTGGCGAGCACGCAGGCCCCTTCCGATTGCGGCCGCGGGGCCACCGTGTACCATCAGTGCGGGCGAGGGAGCACGGAGGGAGAGAGTGACGAGCCGGTTCACTCAGGCGGAAAGCGCGAGCGGCGCCACGCTCAGGTTCGGGCGCTGGGTCGCCGAGACGCCTCGCGCGTGGAGCGGGGAAGCGGAGCGCCGGGCTGCGAGCGCCTTCGTGGACACGGCCGCCTGCATGCTGGCGGGCGCGGACGATCCCGCCCCGCGCGCGGCCTATGACGGCGTCGCGCGTTGGGGCGCGGGCGGGGCGGTCGTCGCCGGCTCGCCGCACCGGCTTGCGGCGCCCTGGGCCGCGCTGGTCAACGGCACGGCGGCTCATGCGCTCGACTACGACGACATCCTCGAGATCAGCAACGCCCACGTCAGCGCCGTGCTGGTGCCCGCCCTGCTCGCGCTCGGGCAAGAGCGGGGCGCCGACGGCGCGGCCTGCGTGGATGCCTTTATCGTGGGCGTCGAGGTCATGGCGCGGCTCGGCGAGGCGCTCAACCCCACCCTCTACTTCAAGGGCTGGCACACCACGTCGACCCTGGGCGCACCTGCTGCCGCCGCTGCCTGCGCCCGTCTGCTTCGCCTCGACGCCGCCAAGGCCACGGCCGCGCTCGGCCTCGCCACCAGCCTCGCCTCCGGCGGCAAGCGCCAGTTCGGCACCATGGCGAAGCCGCTCCACGCCGGGCTCACGGCCAAGAACGGCATCCTGGCGGCGGCGCTGGCCGAGTCCGGCGTCAGCGCTGCGGCGGACGCCTACGAGGCCGCGCGCGGCTTCGTCGACCTCTTCGCCGGCGTGCCGCGCGAGCGGCTGGAGGCGGCGGTCGCGGCCTTCGACGGGCCGCCCGCGATCGAGCGCTACGGGCTCTGGCAGAAGGTCTACCCCTGCTGCGGCAGCGTCCATCGCCCCCTCGATGCCCTGCTCGATATCCGGGGAGAGGGCGGCCTCGCACCGCAGGCGGTGGCCGGGATCGACGCGCTGCTGGCGGAGATTGAGACGCACAACCTGCCCTATAGCGCGCCCGCCGATGCCATGCAGGCGCGCTTCAGCCTGCCCTACCTGCTGGCGAGCGCTTTGGTGGACGGCCGCCTCGCCCTCGACGCCTTCACTGCAGACGCGCTGGCGCGGCCCGGCGTGCGCACGCTGCTCCGCCGAGTGAATATGCGCCTGGACCCGTCGCAGCCCGGCGATGCGAAGGTCGACGAGGCGCCGCTGCGGGCCACGGTCACGGTGCGGCTTGCGGGCGGTGCCGAGCGCTCGCGAACGGTGCAGGAGCCGAGGGGCCATCCGCGCAGGCCGCTCGGCCGGGACGCGCTCCACGCCAAGTTCGTGGACTGCGCCGCGCGCGGCTTGCCGCCGACGGCACACGACGCCGCCTTCGCGGCATTCGACGGGCTCGCCCAGGCACCGGACCTCGGCGCCCTTGCAGCGCATCTCGGGGGAGGCCATGGCTGAGGCTGACGTGAGCACGCCCGACGCCGCCGCCTTCACCCGGGCCGCCACGGTGTTCGACTGCCTCGGGCTCTTCTACGTGCTCGACGAGCCCTACGCGACCCGCTGCCTGGAGGCGGGCGTCAAAATCTGCAACGTGACCTTCGCGCTGGAGAGCACCTGGGACCAGACCATGAGCGCCGTGGACGGGGGCTTCGCCAAGATCGAGGCCAGCCCCGTGCTCGCGCTCGCCCGCAACCGGGCGGAGATCGAGGCGGCGCTAGAGGCCGGCCGGCTCGCGGTGGTCCCCGGCACGCAAGGCTCCAGCATGATCGACAAGGAGCTCGCGCGCGTGGGTGTCCTCGCCCGGCTCGGCTTCCGCTTCTTCGGCCTCGCCTATACCGGCGCAACCCTCTTCGCCGACGGCTGTGGCGAGAAGCGCGACGCGGGCCTCAGCTTCCTCGGCGAGGAGCTGATCGCGGCGGTGAACGAGACGCCGATGATCCTCGACCTCTCCCACGCCGGCCACCGCTCCCGCGCCGAGGCGGTGCCGCTCGCCCGCGCGCCGGTCTGCACCCATTCCAACGCCTGGCACCACGTGCCCAACGAGCGCAACACCAGGGACGAGACGGTGCGCGCCATCTGCGCCAGGGGCGGCATGATGGGCGCCTGCTGCCTGCCACTCTCGGTGAGTCCGGCGGACCAGACCCTCGACCACCTGGTCGACCATATCGACCACTTCAAGGCGCTGGTCGGCACGGAGCACATCGGCATCGGGCTCGACTTCACCGAGGCCTATCAGGAGTCCAAGACCGTGCTGCCGGAATCGGTCCGCTGGCGCACGCTCCGCCCCGACATCTTCGGGCCGGTCGAGGCCTTCGTGACCCAGCGCTACCCGGCGGGGCTGAGCGGCATCGCCGAGCTCCCCAACCTCACCCGGCGGCTCCTGGAGCGCGGCTACGGCGAGGACGAGGTCGCCGGCATCCTCGGGGCAAACTGGCTCCGCACCTTCACCCGCTTCGTCGGCTGAGCCTCAGTCGCTCGCGCCTGAAAGGTCGCGAGCGCGGAAGATGAGTCGCGCGCACCAGCGCCGCGGGCCCCATGAACGAGCCGTGAGGGGGAGAGCGGCAAGCGGGATTCGCCGGGACGCAGCGGGATTCTCTGGGAGGCCCGGAAGAGTTCAAGAGAGGTGAGTGTGGAGCCGAGCACGGCCGGCTACTGCGATTCCTCCATCTTCATCTCTTCGTGATCCATGTCGCCGCCGTGGTCCTTCATCTCTTCGTGCATGTGCTCGCTTTTGCCGGAGGCCCCGCCGAAGTGCAGTTTCCTGACGACGCGGTCCCGGGTCGGGCCGCTGACGTCGAGGGTGAGCGCCCATTCACCGTGCATCTCGAGCTCCAGCGTGGCGGTGTAGTGGCCCGGCATCGAGCCTGCCGCCGCCTTCACGGGCCGCACGTTGTGCGCCAAGGGCATGGACGGCATGCTGGCCTTGACGACGACCTCGGCGCCCTCCACGGGCTCTCCGCTCTTCTTGCCCTGGAGCATGATCATGCAGTCGTAGGTCAGCTTCTCCGCCGTCGCCCTACAGCTCACATCGGCCGCCACGCGCTCGCCCGCCATGGCGGCACCGCTCGCCATCAACATGGCCGACAGCGCTAGCACTGCAGTCAAGGTACGCATCGCTCACCCTCTTCGTTGCAGACCCAGATAGGCACTGACCAACAACTCGTGCTCGGCAAGCTCCGCGGCTTTGCCATCCAGAACGATACGCCCGCTTTCGAGCACGTAGCCCCTGTCGGCGATCGCGAGCGCCTGTCGCACGTTCTGCTCGACCAGAAGGATCGTCACCCCTGCGTCCCTCAGCCCGGGGATCAGGGCGAAGACCTCTTGCGCCGCAATCGGCGCAAGGCCGAGCGAGGGCTCGTCGAGCATCAAGAGCTTCGGCCGCGCCATCAGTCCGCGGGCCAGCGCCAGCATCTGGGCCTGACCGCCGCTCAGCGCCGCGCCGCGCTCGTCGAGCCGATCCCGCAGCATCGGGAAGAACTCCAGCACACGGTCGATGTCCGCTTCGGCCTTGGCGTGGCCGGCCACGTTGTAGGCGCCCAGCCGCAGGTTCTGCGCGATCGTCAGCCCGCCGAAGATCAGGCGACCCTCCGGCACCTGCACGATCCCGCGGCGCATGATCCGGTGCGGCGGCAGACGGGTAATCGATTGTTCGAGGAAGCGAATCTGTCCGCCGGCCGGCCGCTCGATGCCGCATACCGCGTGCATGGTCGAGCTCTTGCCCGCGCCGTTGGCGCCAATCAGGGCGACGATCTCGCCCTCCTCTACGTCCAGGGTGACGCCCTGAACGGCGCGCACCTTGCCGTAGCTGACCTGCAGGTCGCGGACCTCAAGCATCGACCGCATCCCGGCCGAGATAGGCCTCGAGCACGTCGGTCTGCTGCAAGACACGGTCGGGCGGGCCGTCCGCGATCTTCCGGCCGAAATTGAGGACGCAGAGGCGCTCACAGAGCTCCGAGATCAGGTCGAGTTTGTGCTCGATGACGATGCAGGTGCGCCCCGGCACCGCGAAGTCCCGAATGAGAGCGGCCATCTCCGCCGTCTCGGCCGGGGTCATGCCGCCTGCCGGCTCGTCGAGCAGCAGCAGTGCCGGCGAGCGCGCGAGCGCCCGGGCCAGTTCGAGCCTGCGCTGATCGGGGAGCGGGAGGCCACCCGCGAGGGCATCCCGCCGATCCGCGAGGCCGACCGCGTCGAGCAGCCGGTCGACCTCGGCTCTGCGCCCCCGCTCGGCCGCGGACCGGTTCGACAGGAGCCCCAGAGGTCCGACGCCGGGCAGGCTGTGCTGCGCCACCCAGACATTGTCGCGCACGCTCATGCGCTGGTAGATGCGGAGGTTCTGGAAGGTTCGCGCGATTCCGAGGCGGACGATCCCGGCAGGCGTACTGTGGGTGATGTCCTCGTCGCGCAGGACGACGCGGCCCGAATTCGCGGCATGAACGCCGGTGATCACGTTGAAGAGCGTCGTCTTGCCCGAGCCGTTGGGGCCGATGAGGCCGACCACCTCGCCGTCTGCGACCGCGAGATCGAGTTCCTCCAGGGCGGCGACGCCCCCGAAGGACCGGCTCAGGCCCTCAATTCTCAGCACGGACCAACCCTCGCCAGCGCCTGCGCAACCAATGCACGGCGGCTTCGTCCAGCAGCCCGCGGGGCCGCATGATGAGCAGTACGGCGACCAGGCCGCCGAAGACGATCATGCGGTAGCCGGAGATCGCCCGGATCGATTCCAGCAGGCCGATATCGATGGCGACGCCGATCAACGGCCCGACCGCCGTGCCCAGCCCGCCGATCAATCCGTAGGCCAGGGCGTGCACGCCTAGCATGACGTTAAAGATCTTGGGCTCGACATAGGTCGCGAGGTGGGCGTAGAGCGCGCCGCCGATGCCGGCGACGACGCCGGCCATGACGACGGCGAGAATCTTGTACGCGTTGACGTTCAGCCCCTGCATCTCGGTCAGCATCGGGTCTTCGCCGATCATCCGGAAGATGGCGCCGAGGCGGGAGCGCTCGAGGATGAGAAAGCCGATGAGCACCACCGCCAGCAACCCGTAGATGATCAGCAGGTACTCGAAGTCCGAGACGTTGCTGTCGTAGATGGCGCGGATGTCGCGGAAGCCGTCGGAGCCGTCGGGGCCGACCAGCTCACCGTCGATCTCGACCTGATAGGTGAAGATCTCGAAGATCAGCCGCACCATCTCGGCGAAGGCGAGCGTCGCCACGGAGAAGTAGAGCCCGCGCAGCTGCACCGTCGGGATCGCCACCACCAGTGCCGCTGCCCCAGCCAGCAGCGCGCCCCACAGGAGCCCGAGCCAGATCGGCCAGCCCCACATCGCGGTCGCGATGCCCGAGCCGTAGGCGCTGACGGCGAAGAACGCCTGCTGACCGAATGAAATCTCGCCGACCACGAGCAGGAGATAAGCCGACAGCGCGATGAACGAGATCATGCCGATGTTGGAGAGAACCGCGATGAGATAGATGTCGTCCATCGTTCAAACGCGCCGTGTCGCCGCCAGTTCGCGCTCGACGGCGAGCTGGCCCATGAGTCCGCCCGGCCGAAAGACCAGGAACAGGAAGAGCAGGAAGTAGGCCGAGAGATCGCGGTACTCGGTGCCCAGGTACCAGATGCTCTGGGCTTCCACGACGCCGAGCAGCAGCCCGCCGAGGATCGCGCCCGGGATCGAGCCCATGCCGCCCAGCATCATGGCGATCAGCCCCTTGAACGTCGCCCAGAGCCCGAAGAGCGGCGTGATCTGACCGTCCGCGCTGACGATGAGATAAGCGGCGACGCCGCCGAAGGCCGACGCGATGACGAAGGCCAGAGACATGACCGCGCCGACATTGATGCCCATGAAGAGCGCCGCCCGCGGGTTCTCGGAAACAGCCCGCAGGGCCAGGCCGAAACGCGTGTGCTGCAGCAGCCAATGGAGAAAGACGGTCATGACGGCCGCACAGGCGAACATCACGACGTTCTCCAGCTTGAAGAAGAACGGGCCCAACTCGACCGGATCGGCCGTCACCAGGGGCGGAAAGGGGTAGGTCCGGTCGGGAAACACCACGGTTACGATCTCTTCGAGCTGCATCCAGATGACGAAGCTCGAGACCATCGACGCGACCGCCGCGCCCCGGCGAATGGCCCGGAAGCAGAGGCGCTCGACGTAGATGCCGACGATCACGGCGCCCACCACGGTGGCCGCGGCGATCGCAACGGCATTGGCCTTGAACTCGAGATAGACCAGCGTGCCGATGAACGCGCCGACCATGATCGACGGCCCGTAGGAGAGGTTGAGCCGGCGCATGACGCCGAAAATCAGGGTGAATCCTATGGCAAGCAGCGCATAGGACGAGCCCAGCATGATGCCGTCGAGGCAGTTCTGGATGAAATCAACCACCGGCCTCTTCCCGCGCCGCTGTCGGAGGTCCGGCCATCGGCGTCAGCCGCTCTGGTGCGTCGTCCCGTCGGGGTGGCCCCGATCCTGTGCCGCCCGTTCCCGCTGCGGGCCCTTTCCCAGATAGGCGCGCTGGATCACTTCGTGCTCGGAAAGCTGCCCGGGCTTGCCGCTGAATGTCACCTGCCCTTGCTCCAGCAGGAAGAAATGATCGGCCACCTGCAGCGCCATGTGCGCGTTCTGCTCGACCAGGAAGATCGTGGTGCCGTCCGCGTTCAGATCGCTGATGATCCGGAAGATCTCCTCGACGACCAAGGGCGCGAGACCGAGCGAGGGCTCGTCCATCATCAGTAGCTTCGGCCGAGCCATCAGGGCACGGGCGACGGCCAGCATCTGCTGCTCCCCGCCGGAAAGCGTACCCGCCAACTGCTTCGTCCGCTCCTCCAGCCTGGGAAAGCGAGTGAATACGTGGTCGATGTCCTGGCGCACCTTCGCCTTGCTCTTGCCGAGCCGGAGATAGGCGCCGGCGACCAGGTTCTCGTGCACGTTCATGTCGGGAAAGACGAGCCGGTTCTCCGGCACCAGCGCGATACCCCGCCGGACGATCCCGCTTGGCTTCATGCCGGTAATGTCTCGGTCGAGGAAGCTGATGCTGCCGCGTCTCGGCCTCACGATCCCGGCGATGGTCATCATCAGCGTGGTCTTGCCGGCGCCGTTCGGGCCCAGCAGGCAGGTGATCCCGCCCTCTTCGACCGAGAGATCGACACCGCGCAGGGCTTCGATATTGCCGTAGGCGGCGGCGATGCCGTTGATCTCAAGCATGCGCCGTCTCCACGCTGCCGCCGAGATAGGCCTGCTGGACCGCTACGTCCTCCTGAATTTCGGCCGGCAGGCCTTCGGCGATCTTGCGCCCGAAGTTGAGCACCGCAATGCGGTCGGTTACGCCCATGACGAGCTCCATGACGTGCTCGACCAGGACGATGGTCATGCCTGCTTGCTGAAGCGTTCGCAGGCGTCCGTCGAGCGCGTGCACCTCCTCCAGGTTCATGCCGGCAGCGGGCTCGTCGAGCAGCAGGAGCCGGGGCTTGGTGGCAAGCGCGCGGGCCAGCTCCAGGCGGCGCTGCTCCCCGAATGACAGGTTGGCGGCGAGCTCGTTCCGCTTGTCGGTCAGACCCGCGAAGGCGAGTTGCTCATCCACCACGTCGCGCTCCGCGCCCGAGCCGAAGAACCATCGCTTCGCGAAATTCTCCCGGCGGCGGTCCTCCACCGAGTTCTGCGCCACCCAAAGGTTCTGCCAGACCGTGAGGTGATCGAAGAGGCGAATGTTCTGAAACGTGCGCGCCACGCCCGCCGCCAGCACCCGGTGCGGCTGTGCGCCGGTGATGTCGCGATCCGCGAAGACGACGCGTCCACGGGTGACCGACACGACACCGCAAATCAGGTTGACCGTGGTGCTCTTGCCCGAGCCGTTGGGGCCGATCAGGCCGAAGATCTCACCCTCTTCCACCCTGAGGTCGAGCTCGTCGACGGCATGGACGCCGCCAAAGTGCTTGGTGAGCGATGTGAGCTCCAAAATCGGCATCACACTAGTTGCGCGTGAACAGCCCGCGGACGAGCTTAACGGAGCGCTCGTCGATCAGCCCGCGCGGCTGAATGTTCATGGCGAGCACGATCAGCGCCCCGAACAGCAAATTGCGCCAATCGCCCATGAAGCGCAGGCCTTCGACGAGAATCCCCTGGATGAAGATCACCGCCACGAGCGTGCCGAAGACATTGCGGAGTCCGCCCAGGATCGGATAGGCGATGGCGAAGGTCGCCAGCATGACTCCGAAGTTCAGGTGCTCGATGTGCGTCGTGTAGTGGGCGTAGATCGCGCCGCCGATGCCGGCGATGAAGCCGCCGGCGGCGAAGGCACCGACCTTCACCGCCGTCAGGTTGATGCCGACGCTCTGGGCCGCCAGCTCGTCCTCGCCGACCGCGCGCAGCACGGCGCCGGCTCTGGACCGGTCGGTCCACCACAGCGCCAGCATGACGAGGGCGACGATGACCCAAATGAAGATCGCGACGTCGAGCGTGCTCCAGCCGTTCTCGGGAAAGAAGCGGATCTGCTTGAACCCTTCGCCGCCCTGCGGGCCGACGGTGATGCCCTCCTTCGCGATCTGGTAGTCGAAGTTGAACCAGAACAGGCGAATGAACTCGCCGAAGGCGATGGTCGCGACCACCAGCATCAGGCCCTTAATCCTGAGCGCCGGAAAACCGACGATGCCGGCGACGATGCCGGCGAGAGTGGCAGAGACCAGCAGGGCCGGGATGATGTGCCAGCCCGCCAGAACCGTGAGCATCGCCGAGACATAGGCGCCGATGGAGAAGAAGCCCGCCTGCGCCAGCGTGACCTGGCCGGTCTGCAGCACGACATAGGCGGAAAGCCCCAGGATCGTGTGGACGCCGATGATCTGAAGGAGCCCGAAGAAGAAGTCCATCGCCTTCTCCCCCGCTCAGTCGCGCGCCACCGAGCGCGAGAAGATGCCGCCCGGCCGGAACACCAGGAACACGAAGAGCAGCAGCATCACGTACATGTCCCGTTCGGTGACCCCCCTGAAAGCCAGGAAGAAGTTCTCGAAGGCGCCGACCGCGAGGCCGGCGATGATCGCACCCGGGATGCTGCCGAGGCCGCCGATGACACAGACGATGAGCCCCTTGACCGTGATCGGTACGACCAGCAGCGGCGAAAGCACGCCGACCGAGGCGCCGATCATGGCGCCGGCCAGCCCGCCCAGCATGCCGGTGATGACGAACGTCAGCGCGTTCGTGCGGTCCAGGCTGATGCCGGCGAGCTGCGCCGCGACCGGCTGTTGCGCCACCGCCCGCGTCGCGATGCCGAGGCGCGTCCGATAGAGCATGAACATGAGCACGACCATGGCGATCAGCGAGAGGACGAAGATGAAAACCAGATCGCCGCGCAGTCCGAAGTCGCCCCACTCGATATAGATGTCCGCGAAGAGCGCCGGATAGGGCTGGGGCATCCCGTCGGTCGCATGGACCACGATCTCGTCGATCAGGATCAGCATGCCGACGGTGGCCATCAGCGTCGCGAGCGGGCTCGCGAGCGGAATGAAACGGAAATTGGCGAGGTAGATCAGGAACGCGATCGCGCCCGAGCCGATGGCGGCGATGAGGAACGTGACCAAGGCGGGCAGCGGCACATAGGCGGCCACCGCGATGCTGACGTAGGCGCCGGCGATGGAAGCGGCACCATAGGCCAGGTTGATCTTGTGCATCACCCCGAAAATCAGGGTGAAACCGATGCCAATGAGCGCGTAGATGGAGCCGAACAGCAGGCCGTCCGTGATCGACTGAAAGAAGTCGAGCCAGTCCACCCGATCATCCCCCGCACAAGAGGCGTCGGCGAAAAAGGGGCGGGTGTGAGCCGCAGCGTACGGCGTACACCCGCCCGAATACGATTACTGCGACGGGTCGTGGAGGATGGCCCACTCACCCGCCTGGGCGTGCACGTAGAGATAAGGCTTGATCGCCTCGCCCTCGTCCGTGCGCTGGATCTTGCCGAGCAGCCCGTCGGTTTCCTTCAGGTTAGCCAGCCCGTCGCGGACGTTGCGCCGGTCCGCATCCACCGAATCGCCGTCGGCCGTGATCCCCGCTGCTTCCATCACGTTCTTGAGGATCATCACGATCTCCCAGGCGGCGGCGCTGTGCAGGTCGGCGCTCCCATCGTGCTTCGCCGCCGCGTCGGCCGCAGCCTTGGCGGCATCCGTGACCGGCGCGAAGCTGGTCGGGATGATGATGCCCTCGGCCTGCTCCGAGCAGCCCTGCAGCGTCTCCATGCTTGACGAGCTGGTGAGCCCGACCAGCAGCTGCGGCTTGACCCGCTGACGCTTCATCTCCTTCAGCACGCCGCAGGTCGTGAAGGGATGGGCAGAGATGGCGACGATATCGGCCTTCGCCTTCTTCATCTGGCGCACCTGCGTGGTGAAGTTGGTGTCGTTCAGAAGCCACTTGGACTCGCCGAGGACCTCGTAGCCCGCCTCGGGCGAGCGCTCCTTCATCACCTTGTGCCAGGTGAAGCGGGAATGGGCGAAGTCCTCCTCGACACCGCCATAGACGGTCTTGAGATCCGGATGCTCCGTGCTGATCCACTGGAACAGCGACTTGTACATCTCGCTTTCGTTAGGAACGTTGCGGAACGCCCATTGGGAGATCTTCGCCAACCCGCCCTTGATGGCGGTATCGGTGAAGACCGGGATCTGCAGCCCGGAATCGCCCGCATCGTCTACGTTCTTCTGCAGGATGCCGAAGAGCGGCTCGGCGACGTTCGAGCAGGTCGGGCCGATGGCGACGACCGCATCGCTACCGGCAATTCGGCGCAGCACCGAAATGCCCTCTTCCGCGTTGCAGCGATCGTCGTAGAACGAAAGCTCCATCATCGCCATGGAGCCGTCGGCCAGCTTGACACCGCCCGCGGCATTCACGGCTTCGATCGCGCCGTTCAGCACCGCTTCCGTGTTGACGCCGAACGAGCGAACGACGCCGGATTTGGCGCCGAAGCCGGCGATCTGCACCGTCTTTTCCGCAGAGAACGCCTCGCTTTGCGCCCCGAAGCTCGCAGCCACGGCAAGCGCAGCGACGGCACCCAGCCTGACTAGCTTGCTATCCAACATTTTCTTCCCCCTGTTTCGATGTCATCGGAAAGTGATCCGACCGGCTCCGTGCAGGTCGGAACTCGCGCTTCAAACCGCCACGAACGGATTATCCGCCACGGCCGGCACGTCATTGGCCCAATCTTATAGCTGACCCGTCGCCGCAGATAGCGAGAATTCGCCTCATATGGGCGTCGAGTTGGTTATGGGGACAGAGCGATCGATGCTCCAGGTCGACTCGGGCTAGCGTCTGCTCGGCATGCCCTCGTCATGGGGGATGTCGGGGTGCAGGAGATCCCAGGGCTGCGCGCTTGCTGCGTAGATTTCGCGGCTCGGCCGGTACCAGCTGGGGTCGTCCAGACTCCCCGCGTACAGCACCCGAACCGCCGTGTTCGCTCCGTTCACAAGGAACAAAGGCGAGCCGCATGCCGGGCAGAAGCCTCGCCGCATGGGGTGTCCCCTGTCCGAGGGCCTCTCGAACCAACTCGGCTCCCCGCGGAGCAGCGAGAACTCGCCTTCCTTCACCATGACGGCCGGGAAGTAGGCGCTGCCGGTGGCCTGCTGGCAGGCGGTGCAATGGCAGTTGCCCATGTAGCGCGGCGCCCCCGTACACTCGTACCGTATAGCGCCGCAGGCGCAGCCGCCGCCGAAGGGGACATCCATGACAATTCCTCCTGGTTCGTCCTCGCCGGAGTATACCTGCGTCCGAACCGGCCGGGCATTCACCAGCGCGTCGACGCCAGACGCGCGCCGCGGCATTCGGGCGCGCCATCTCGAACGCCCTTCCTCTCGTTGCCACGGAAAATGGTAAAGAGGGTCGGTTCTACGGCGTCAGGCCGAAAGTCGAAGCGGGAGAAACCATGAGCAACAAGGCTGCCGTCATCCACGAGAAGGGCCCGCCCGACGTCTTCCGCTGGGAGGACTGGCCGGTCGGCGAGCCGGGACCGGGCGAAGCGCTGATCCGCCACGGCGCCGTCGGGGTGAACTATATCGACACCTATAACCGGCGCGGCATGCCGCATCCGTGGCCGGTGCCACCGCTGCCCCTGGTCCTGGGAATCGAGGGCGCAGGCACGGTCGAAGCGGTGGGCGAGGGCGTGACGGAGTGCGCGGTCGGCGACCGGGTCACCTATGCCAGCCCGCCGCACGGCGCCTACGCGCAGCGCCGGGTGATGCCGGCCAGGCGCCTGGTCAGGCTGCCCGACGGCATTTCCGACGAAGACGCGGCCGCCATGACGCTCAAGGGCCTCACCGCCCAGTATCTCTTGCGCCGAACCTACCGGGTGCAGCCGGGCGATCCGGTGCTGGTCCATGCGGCGGCAGGCGGCATGGGGCTGATTTTGTGCCAGTGGGCCAGGCATCTCGGCGCGACCGTGATCGGCACGGTCTCGACCGACGAGAAGGCGGAGCTCGCCAAGGCCCACGGCGCCGACCATGTCGCCGTCTATTCGCGCGAGGATTTCGTGCCACTGGTCATGGAGGTGACGGAGGGCAAGGGCTGCCCGGTGGTCTACGAGAGCATCGGCAAGGACACCTTCACCCGCTCGCTGGACTGCTTGCGCCCGCTCGGCATCATGGCGAGCTACGGCCATGCCTCGGGCGCGCCGGACCCGGTCGATGTCGTGGAGCTGGGCGCGCGCGGCTCGCTGTTCGTCACCCGTCCTGCGCTCATGCACTACATGGAAGAACGCGAGGACCTCGTCGGTGCGGCGCAGGAGCTGTTCGACGTCGTTTCATCAGGGGCGGTGACGATTACCATCGGCGACCGCTATCCGCTGCGCGAGGTCGCCGACGTGCACCGCGCCATCGAGGAGCGGCGCACCACCGGCTCGATGGTGCTTCTGCCCTTCGCATAACGCGTTTCCCATCGCGCAGCCGGCAGTTCTCACGCCTGAGCCGTCCGCAGCTCCTCGCGCTCGGCACTGGTCAGGCCCTTATGCGAGCGGCCCTCGTCAGGGTCGGTCTGGCTGACCCAGTTGCGGATCGACTGAGCGGACGACTCGAACTCCCGAACCAACTCCTCCGGCGAGCGGCCCGAGCGAGCCAGCTCGACCATCTGCTCCCGGAACCCGGACGGATAGGGTGACTGTCTGAAAGAGGGGGTGGTGGAGCCGAGGGGAGTCGAACCCCTGACCTTCGCATTGCGAACGCGACGCTCTCCCAACTGAGCTACGGCCCCGACAAGGCGGCCGGCGATCCTCGCGCCGGCCGAAAAGCGGCCGGATCATGCGGCGACACCCCCACCCTGTCAAGCGAGGGCCGATGGTGTGTCGGTAACACGGGATATGTCCGGTGCATGTACCAGATGATCTGTCCGGTTTTAGAAGGCATCCGAGCCATGGAGGGTTTGGATGCGTC
>Ga0209754_1000880_pt1 | contig 35003 bp, 30 predicted proteins | sample MesohylBB_FD_187295 | JGI IMG/M metagenome (GOLD analysis project Ga0209754, IMG submission 187295) | Host-associated microbial community of the marine sponge Aplysina aerophoba from Gulf of Piran - sponge mesohyl, lysed by bead beating... | ecosystem: Host-associated > Porifera > Sponge >... | reverse complement strand
GCGACGGGGCACCCCCGGGCGGACCTGCGGGACCTCACGCTCTCGCCGGGGGAGCTGAATCCGTCGATCTTCGTCACGGTGCAGCAGGATTACCGGGCCTGGACGCCCCACAGCGTGAAGTCGGTGCGGGTGACCGCGACGCGGCGCCACGGGTCGGAGACCCTCACGGTGAACGGCCAGGCGGTGACCAGCGGGCAGGCCAGTCCGGCCATTGCCCTGGAGGTGGGGGAGAACCGGATCACGGTGGTCGCCACCGCGCCGGACGGCTACACCAGCAAGAGCTACACGATCACGGTGACGCGGTTGACCGAGGCGGAGTCCAGCGACGCGACGCTGAGCGCCATCATGGTGTACCAGGCCACGTCGTTCCAGCCGGACAGCGCCAACAACGTGCCCTACGAGGGGGACCCGCTGACCATTGCGCCGGCCGTCTCCCGGACGGAGCGGGAGTACCGGGCGGAGCAGCCGGAGGCCGACGGCATCTACGTGGCGGTGGCGGTGACGACGAATGCGCCGGGGGCGAGGTCGATTGTGATCGACGGGCCGGACGTCAACCTCGAGCGTCGGGACCCGAAGGACGAGGTGGTGAGCGGCGAGGCCAGCGGCCCCTGGCAGATGTCGCTTGGGTACCAGCTGATCACGATCAGGGTGACGTCGCTGGACCGGAAGGACGAGGTGGTGAGCGGCGAGGCCAGCGGCCCCTGGCAGATGTCGCTTGGGTACCAGCTGATCACGATCAGGGTGACGTCGCTGGACGGGAAGAACACGGAGACCTACCGGCTGGTGATCAAGCGCGGGACGGTGGACGATCTGAAGGGGTTGAGCCTGAGTTCGGGCGACGGCGCGCTGACCCTGAGCTGGGAGGCCAGCGATCCGTCGCCCACGGCGCCGACGGAGTACATGCTGCGCTGGCGCAGGGCGGGCGAGACGGCCTGGCTGAACGGGGGCTTCCCGGCGGGCTGGAAGACGTCGTATGCGCTGGACGCGGCCGAAGCCGGTCCGGCCGACGGCGACCGCTACATGTCGGTCAGCGACGGCAGCGCGACGGTGAGCGGGCTGGAGAACGGGGTGGCCTACGAGGTGCAGGCGCGGGGGGCGCGGGGCACGCTCGAACCCAGGACCGGGGAGCGGCAGGTGTTCGTCTTTCTGCGCACCGACTGGCAGGGCCTGACCGGTACGCCGGGGGCGGCGCAGACCACGCTGAGCATCACGCCGAGCAGTCCGACGCGGGTGTACGGCGAGACCGACGACCTGGGCTACACGGTCTCCGGGCTGAAGTCCGGCGACGCGGCGACGGACGTGCTGACCGGGGCGTTGAGCCGGTCGTCTGGGGAGGACGCCGGCGACTACGCCATCGGGATGGGCACGCTGGCGGTGGCGTCGGCCCACACGGACAAGTACGCCCTGCCGGCCGCGCCGTCCATCACCACCTACACCATCACGCCCCGGCCGGTCACGGCCATCAGCGGGGTGACGGTGACCGCCCGGGCGTCGGACGGAACCACCGACGCGAGTTTCGACACCTCGGCCGCCAACGGAACCGGCGTGCTGTCTGCGGAGCTGGCGGACTTCCGCGCCGGGGGCCTGCAGGTCAGCGGGGCATTCCCCCTGGCCGTGCCGGGAACCCACGACGTGAGCGTGACCTACTCCCTGCAGGACCACGGCAGCTTCAAGGCCGCCAACTACACCCTCTCCGCCACCAGCGACACCCTGCGGGGCGAGCTGGAGGCCGCCCCGCAACCGGCCTGCACGCCGGCCGTGAACGGCGACTACGACCGCGACAACGACGGGCTGATCGAGATCTGCAGTCTCGACCAGTTGAACGCCATCCGCTTCGACAACAAAGGCAATGGCAGGCCGGAACGGGGTTTGGCGTATGAATACAGCCTTGCCTTCCCCGGCGTCCTCACGCACGGACCCGGATGCGCCGACGGCTGCCGGGGCTATGAGCTGGTCGTCGACCTGGACTTCGACACCAACGGCGACGGCAAGGCCGACGCCGGCGATCAGTTCTGGAACGAGGGCCTGGGATGGGAGCCGATGCCCATCCTCGACCGGAAGTTCACCGGCACGTTCGAGGGCAATGGGCATACGATCAGCAGCCTGTACATGAACAAGCCGGCGAATATGTCGCGAGTGGGATTGTTCCAGGTTATCGGATCTGGCGCCAGGGTCCACAACGTCACGCTGGACAACGTTTACGTCAAGGGCGGCGGCGAGCATATCGGCGGACTGGTTGGAGTCAACAATCACCACGCATCGATCAAGAACAGCCATGTCTCGGGCGAGGTGCATAGCGATCACGATGTCGGCCTGCTGGTCGGGGAGAACCACGGCTTGATCGACGCCAGCAGCTCCAGCGGAACGGTGACCGGCAACATCGACGTCGGCATCCTGGCCGGCGAGAACTTCGGGACCATCACCCGCAGCAGCGCGTCCGGGAACGCCTCCGGCCACACCGCGGTGGGCGGCCTGATCGGCAAGCAATTGGCGAACTCCACGGTGGGCGGCAGCTCGGCCGTGGCGACCGTCACCGGAACCGCTAGCGATGGACATAGTATCGGCGGGCTGGTTGGCGACAACCATGGCCATGTTCTCGCCAGCATGGCCCGGGCCACGGTCACCGGGCCGGCCGATAATATCGGCGGGCTGGTCGGCAACAACCGCTCCGAGGGCGCCGTGGTCGCCACCTACGCCTGGGGCGAGACAACAAGAAGCGGCATCGGCCACGCAGGCGGGCTGGTCGGCGTCAACAGCGGCGTCATCCGAGCCAGTTACGCCGCCGCGCGGGTAAACGACGGCGGCCTGGTCGGCCTGAAGACAGGCGGCAGCGTCGTCGACAGCTACTGGGACTTTGAAGTCAGCGGCGCGCAGATCAGCGGAGGCGGACTGGGCTTGACCACAGTCGAGATGAAGTCGCCCACCGACTACGCCGGCATCTACGCCAACTGGAATCTGGACCTGGACGGCGACGGCAGCGCCGACTCCCCCTGGCAGTTCTCCGAGTCCCCGGACGCTTCGACGCCCGACGGCTCCAGTCTCAAATATCCGCTCTTGCGTTCGCTGCCGGTGTCGGCCTACTCGGCTCCCGGAGCGGCCCATGCGCGGCCGGTCACAGAGACATCGGCCGAGCCGTCGCCGGGCCCCCGAGTCAACATCGTCGCCACCATGGACTTCGAGGCGGAGGGCTTCGATGACGCGGCCCTGAGCAGCCTGTCGCTGCCTCAGGGCGTGACCATGGATCCCGAGTTCCGGTCCGATCACTACAGTTACGAGCTGACCGTGCCCGACGACGTGGACCGGCTGACTTTCGCCGGGCGTTTCAATCCATGGATGAAGCACGACGGCAGTGTCAGCGAGGCATTTGCCGTACTCGTAGTGGGAGACTTGGCAACCTATGAATGGCTCATGAACAACAATGGTAATAGAGAGCTGAGAGCACGAATGCTTATTGCCAACGGCACGGCGTCTGGCGGCACGCACACAATCGCGCTGTCGCCGGACGCCGCCACGGTGATTGAGATTGGTGTGTACAAGACTCGAGTTGGTCACCACTATGACATTTATCGGAGCGAGCCGGACAACTGGGCGGATCGCAAGGTCGTGTACACGCTGACGGTGACGCGGGGAGACCTCAGCGCCAACGCCACGCTGAGCGACCTGACCATTTCCGCGGGGTCCCTGGCCTTCGACCCGGCGACGACGGGCTACTCGGTGGACGTGGGACACGCGGTGAAAAGCGTGACTCTCACGCCCGTGGCCAGCAATCCCGACGCCACCGTGACCGTGAACGGCGCAGACCCAGCCACGCCGGTGCAGCTGGACTACGGCCGGAACGTCATCACCGTGGCGGTTACCTCCGTGGACGGGCAGGCGACCAGCGCGTACACGGTCGCGGTTACGCGGCCAAAGCCCACAGTCAACCCCACAGTCAACTTGGTCGCCACCATGAACAGCAAAGAAGCAGGCTACTACGACGCGCTCCTGCTGAACATGTCGCTGCCCCAGGGCGTGACCATTGACCCCGAGTTCCAGTCCGACGTCCGCAGCTACCGGCTGACCGTGCCCGACGACATGGACCGGCTGACCTTCGCCGGCCGTTTTGACCCGATGAAGCACGTGCTCGAAGGTGAAGCCTGGGGCCTTCTCGTGGTCGAGCCCGGGGACTTGACGCGATTTGAAGCGGCCCTTGTTGGTATCTATTCGAGCATAAATAAACCGATCGCCAATAGAGCGATTCTTGCCAACAGCCGGGAGACGGAAGGTTCGCGCACGATCGCATTGCCGCGGGACGCAGCCACGGTGATAACAGTCGCCGTGTACAAAAGCCGGCTTGACAGAATATTCGACTACTATCCTGCCAAACCGGAGGCGCTGGCTCGCAAGACCGTGTACACCCTCACGGTGACGCGGGGTGATCCCAGCGCGGGCGACAGCAGCGGCGTCACGGCGCAGTCCGCCCCCGCGGTAGCCTCGCCCATCGCCGACCTGACCGGCCTGGAGGCGGGATCAACGCGGGACGTCTCCCTGTCGGGCGTGTTCAGCGACGCCGACGGCGACAGCCTGACCGTCACCGCCACGTCCTCCGACGAGGCCAAGGCCACCGTGACCGTCGCCGCCGACGGCTCCAAGCTGACGGTCACCGGCGTGGCCGTGGGAACGGCGACCATCACCGTCACGGCGGCAGACGGCAACGGCGGCACGGTTTCGGACAGTTTCACCGTCACGGTGAAATCCGCACCCACAGTCGCCGCGCCCATCGCCGACCTGACTGGCCTGGAGGTGGGTTCAACGCAGGATGTCTCCCTGTCGGGGGTGTTCAGCGACGCCGACGGCGACAGCCTGACCGTCACCGCCGTATCCTCCGACGAGGCCAAGGCTACCGTGACCGTCGCCGCCGACCACTCCAAGCTCACGGTCACCGGCGTGGCCGTGGGCACGGCGACCATCACGGTCACGGCCCAGGACGCCGACGGCAACCGGGTGAGCGACACGTTTGACGCGCCGGTGGCCAGGAAATACAACGCGCTGATCGCGCAGGTGTACGAATGGCGCAACGACCCCAACGGAGTGAATAACAAGAGCCACACCGACCGCTGGGACCGGGCGCTGCTGGCCTTCGGGGAGACGGTGGCGGACGGGTCGCTGACGCCGATGACGGCGGCGGAGGCCAGGCAGATGGCCGGGAGGTACCAGGCATCCCGCTGGAACCCCGTGGCCGAGGCGCTGGCGGAGTTGGAGGCCGGCGGGTCCGGGTAGTGGCCACCCGAACCGCAGGTTCTCCCACGCGGGCGTCCGGCTGCGGTCGGGCGCCCGCGCTTGACCGCGCCGGAAGGACGCCAACGGCGCAGTGAAGTGGAGGCCGTCACCATTACGGCGGAGACTCCGCCTTATGCAGCGACGTTGCGCTCTGCTGGCGCGGCGTTCTCAGGCAGTGGCGGCCGGGAAGGGGCATGATCGCGGGGTCATGGTAAACCTCACCGTGGAGGATGTTCCTCCCGCCGGCGATGGACACGAACCGGTGTTTTGGGTTGATGCCAGGGGCCGGGGCTGCGGCGCTCACACGCCACCGGTGGTTGGAACGCAGAGACGGGAGCGGTCACCGGCCCGTTGGCCATGGGCAACCGCGCCGCCGGGCCGCTGGTGGCGGGACGGCCGTTCTTCATGGTGACGGCCTCGATGTCCCTGGAATCGGTCTTGGCCTTGCACTTGACGCAGAAGATCGCCACGGCATCGGAGGGTGTGGTCATGGATGAAAACTCCAGCATGGGGTGACATAATTCTAGCCCATGCGTCTGCGGCGTCAGCGACCACGCTGTCGGGCGGCGTCCTCCGCGGCCCGGCTGCGGAGAGGTGAGCGAGCATAGCGGAGTGTCAGGCATGACGAAGATGAGCGTGGAGATCGAGGGCAGCGTAGACGAGGTGATCGGTGTGCTGCTGCGGCTCGGGATCACGGGGAGCCCCGCAACCGTGGGTGATGCCGACCGGTCGACGGAGCAACCTGGTGATGGCGTCGGGAAGACCGCGCCAGCCGCCGGAGCGCAGGAGATGGCGGTAGGCCGCGAGGCTCCTCCCGGGGAATGGACGGAGACGCTCGCCCGAGATTTCCTGTGCAGTCTGCAGCCTACGGCGCGACGCATGGCGCTGCACGTCTGGCGGGCCGGCGCGGCGGGCATCCACCGGAGGGCCCTGTGTCAGCGTGCGGAGCTGACGCCCATGGAGCTGCGCACGCTGTCGATGCGGATGGGCCGCGCGCTGGCAAGGTTACAGCGGGAGCGGGGGATGATCTTGTCCCGGCCGTTGGCGGCCAACAGCCCGCTGCAGAGCTACTTCATCGATCCCGAATTCGCCGCGGCGGCGGATACCCAGATGTTCGGTGGTGGGATGCCGGAGCGGCTGGCCGACGGCGCGGGCTGCCCCTGAAAGTTTCCGTCGTTGGGCGCCTAGGAGAGCCGGTTGTGGGACGATTGTGGAAGGCGCTGACGATGACGGCCGGCGTATGGTTGGCGCTGGCCTGCGGGATGGACGGCGACGACCGGATGGTGCGCCGGTACGCGGAGTGCATGGCGGACACCAACACCGCTTTGCACCGGCTGAGGGTGTCCGGAGTGGTCGGGACCGTGGCGCTGAGCGCGGAGGAGGCGGAGGAGCAGTTGCAGGTTCAACTGGAACGAGGGGAGATCACGATGTCGGAGGTCCGTGCCAACCACGCGCGCTACTGCTAATAGCAGCGGGCGAGAGCTGGGGGCGCCCCGGGGTTCGGTCGCGCTGAAATTGATGACAACCGGCCCCTGACGCGCCGCGCCGCTGGGCCGGTACAATGGCCTCACCGCTGCGGGCGGCGCGGCTGACCAACGGCTGAGCGCCCGCAGTGGACTTCGCAAAGAGGTCGTGGGGCCGGTGGCGGTGCGCTGTCCCGCGTCTGCGGCGGCAACGTTGGGGGCCCTGACCGGCCTGGCCGATTGACGTCCGGCCGTTCCCGGAGCGAGCATCACCGGAGCGGACATTAGTGGAGCGGCGTCGAAGGTGACCGGCGACAGCTGCCGCGAGCGACCAAATCGCCGGTGGGAACGGGGTTGGTCAATGCCAAAACGGCGAATTCAGGTCGGAGCTTCGTCGGCGCTGATGGCCCGGGCGGTTATAGAATGGCGGTGTTGCGCGATTCTGGCAATTGCGCGACACCCTCTACAGGAGAGCCGTCAGCGGGGATAATCTGCGGGCGGTTCTCTGTTGTGTCCGGCCCGACTGTCGAGGGGTGGACCGGCGGAGATCCGGCATCAGACCGGTGTTGGCATTTCTGGCGCGTCCGTGCTGGAGCGGACCATTGCGGGACACTTGGTCCCCTGCGCGATGAGGCGGTGTCGCCATGGTAATTCCAGCGCTGCGGACGCCCGCCAGGATGGCGGCCGGCGAGAGGGTTGATGACCGACGACGCGGCGTTCGGCAATCCCCGGACGGAGCAACGGAATGTCCGCCGGTTGATCGTCTGGGCTTCCTGCTGGCCTCAGGCGGATCGCCAGGACCGGAACGGATGAATTTTCAACGCACGCCATGGCCACGGGGACCGATGAGATGAGCCGGCAACACCAGGGTGTCCTGGTGGCCATCGACTGGGAGAGCATCAGGCGGGGCGCCCGGCTCTACCAGCGCACGGTCACGCCGGCCGAGTTGTGCCGTGCCATGCGGACTGTGGGGGGCATCTTCGGCGAGGGTGGCGGGCGGCAAGGCCTTCGGGGACTGGAAGCTGTGGTCAGATGACGGTCGGGAGTTCACCGAGGAGGGCATGGTCCTCTACCACGCGCCCCGCACCGGAGCGGGGAAGGACCGGACGGAACCGGCCATCCTGCTGGAGGTCTATCAGTGGATCCGGGACCGGGAGGACTGCGGCGCGGTGATCCTGGGTTCGGGGGACGCCGACTACCAGGCGCTGGTGGACCGGGCCCGGCTCCACGGGCGGCGCATCGTGCTGTGCGCCTTCAGCCAGTCGGTGTCCCGGGACATGCTGGCCACGGCGCCGCTGTTCCCGCTGGAGGCGGAGCTGGGCATGCAGCTGGCGGAGCATGGCGATGTGCCCGTGTCGGTTCAACAGGTACCGGACGATGATGGCGCGGGCGTTGACGACGCGCTGGAGCGGTTCGTGCGGGAGGTGGACCGGCTGGAGGGCCGGCTGAACTTCGTGGGCTACAGCATGCTGTGCAACCAGTGGATGCTGGACTGGGGGATCGCCTGGAACGAGTACGAGTGCCGCAAGCTGGTCGACGAGTACCAGCAGGCTGGGATCGTGGAGCGTCACGACGTGATCAACCGGAGCAACCCCGACTGGCCCACGTCGGCGATCCGGCTGGCGCGGAGTGATGAGAGGGTGCGGCGTGCCCTGGGGTTCAGCGAGGGGCCGGGGTCAAACTCGGCCCTGGTAAGTTCATGACTCTGGGAGGGAGGTACTGAACATGGACGCAGTTTCCATCCATCGGTTGGCATCCGGTCGTGGTCAAAGGTTTCTCAGGTCTTGCCTGTAGGCAGCCTGGACTCCCGGTTCAGGAGTCGGGTGTTCTCCTTGATGCGCGCCCGGCACCAGGGTGAACTCCTTTCGCCGCGCGATAAGCAGTTCGTAACGGCTGTTTGGTGAACCAATCTGGAGGTGGATTTAGGGCCACCGATGCCGGGTGTAAACTGGTTTGGGAGAATCAAGCCAATCGTAGATTCGGCCGTGAGCGACACAAGCGGATATGATTCTCACCTACTGGATGTTCAGCTACTGCCTGGCGACCAGGGTTCCTACATGCGGTAGTTAATCGGACCGCGGCCGTGTCGAGCACGGTAGTATGATGATAATTACGGCTTGGCGTGCGTTGGACAGCAGGCGGTTCCATGGGAGACATAAATGACGAAGCAAGTCCGGCGAAACCAGGGCAAAAGCAAAGCGTCCCGCTCCGTGTTTCTCTCTTTCGAGTTCGAAAAGGACAGTGGACGGCGAGGCGCCTTTATCGGCCAGGGAAAGCGGCATTGCGAATTTGTCCTGAAGGATAAGTCGCTCCCCGCAGCGAAGCACGATGATAAGTGGCGTAGGGCTGTCAAGGAAAAGATGAGCGTGTCTGACGTCGTTATCGTCCTTCTGGGGTCGGATACTCACAATGCACCGGGAGTCAAGGACGAACTGAGTCTGGCTGGCGAAGTGGGTTGTCCGGTAGTCCAGTTGATGCCGCAGGGCCAGAATTATGGCTTGGTCGCGAAGGGTGGGGCTGTTTGCGATTACCGATGGAGAGACATTAATCAGATGCTGCGGGAACCTCGGAAGTTCGCAGCGGCCCCGGTGAACCGAGGCAAGTGATCGCTGAAAGCCCCTTGAGGTGATGCCGTACAGGCAAGGTCCGAGTCACGACTTTGGCGTCGGTTCCAGTTGATTAACGTTCGCCCGTGTCGTAAGAGCTTGGAAGCCAGTGAGGTTCAATCGCTTGAAACCGGGCGGACTGTCGCGCGTCACTAAACCACCTCAATGAACCACTTCGCGTATGAGGTAGGCAGTAGGCTCAGCCGCGTTTCCGAGGTCATTGATAATGGAATATATGGAGTAGGCCAAGATCCCCAGAAAGAGTGCCAATGTCAGCAGAGGCACGTAACGTTCGATTCTCGTCAGTTGCAAGTACCTCACCGGCCCTTGCGGGGGGCGCAGGTAAGCCCATTCCTCACTGTAGCCGGCATAAGGCAACTGCGACTCCATCTCGTTGATGACGCGGAATTTGGCTGAATTGAGCGCCCGATAGGAACCGAGGTTGATGAACCAGATGACGGACAGGGAGGCGCCCAGCAGCCCGGCGAACAGGAGAGCGATGACCCAGGTGCTTTCTGATACGCCAATCCTTCCCATCACGACCAGGAGCGCTATTATTGCGGACACCAGTCCTGCGTAGAACCGGTTCGATTGATCCCGACGCTGACTTATCCGGTCAGCCATTTCCACGTAGAGCTTGTATTGCTCCAGCAGATGCGCTTGGTAGTTGTCGCCGTACTCGTCGCGGTTCATGTCATTGTCTTCCGGATCAGCTGAACAACCTGCCTTGCCTGACTGAACTGAATTGCCATGGAGGCAGGGGGCACGGTTTCGATGTGCTTCCTATACCAACGTTGGTGGTGTGATGGGTTGGTGAGGGTTCGGCTATTGCCCGGGGAGATGTCCAAGGGCCGTGCTTGCCGGATTGTATGCTGGGCCGGTCAGTGGACATGGTGCGGGTTTGGATAATCTCTGGGTGTGGGGCTGCAACGAGTTGGCGACTAACCGAGCTCCCGGATGGCGGCCACAATGCTCTCGGTATTCCAGCCAACTATTCGGTCAGCGACATCTCGCACCGGGCGAGAAATGCGCTGGCTCCCCCGGGGCCTTATGGCAATGATGGGCTTTTCTCGTGTGAAGCCTTTCTTGGCCAGGTCGATTTCGATGTTAATCCATTTGCTATAGGTGGCGTAAACCCCGGCCAGGATCAATACAGCATGGCATGGAGCCATCTGGTTCCGGATGGCCCGGCGCAGCTGCGTCGCGTTGTCGGCGTTGTGGACCGGGTCGTGCTGAGGTACCGAATAGTCTCTGAACGCGAAATACCGTCGGTTCCGGAGAAGGCGGTAGATCCGGGAGTATTGGTCTCCATGGCGCCACGAGTGGCTGATGAAGAGATTGTAGGTCTTCACTGTGGCTCCTGGGAATTGATGTTGACTGTGCTGTCTCGAGGGCATCGCAAGTCGACCCGGCCGATGATACTGTCGATCATAACAGGGCACGCATGTCCCGGTTAACTTGACGGTGGCACGTATATTCCCCATGATACACATGGAACACCCAGATATATGGTCAAAGCTGCGCATCACCGTAACGCCAGTTTGGCGGGATGCCGGCACAGCGATCTGCCAGACCGGATGGGGAGGAACCAACGGTGCCCGTCCTCAAGCACGACGTTTTCTTCAGGCAGCATCCGGTATTCACCGGAGACGAGCTGTCGCGCCACCTGGCGCGCATCGGCAGCAACGGGATGAGGACGCCGGAGAGGGTGCTTGCCTACCATATCAAGTCCGGCCGGTTGCGGCGGGTGCGGCAGGGGCTGTATGCGGTCGTCCCGCCCGGGGTAGACGGAGACACCTGTCCGGTGGACCCCTACCAGGTGGCGGCCAAGCTGACGCCGGATGCGGTGCTGTCGCATCACACGGCGCTGGAGCTCCACGGCCGGGCGTACTCGGTCTGGCAGCACTTCATCTATTCGGCGGAGCGTCCGGCGGAGACGCTGACCTTCCGCGACCAGGTCTTTCGGGGGACCAAGTTCCCGCAGGCGCTGGTGCGCTCAGGTGAGGAATACCGCGGTGTGCTGATCATGGATAGGTTTGGGTTGTCCGTGCGGGTGGCCAGCCTGGAGAGGACCCTGGTGGACGCGCTGGACCGTCCGGACCTGGCCGGGGGATGGGAGGAGGTGTGGCGTTCGCTGGAAGCGGTGGAGTTCTTCGATCTGGATGAGGTTGTGGAGTACGCGCTCCTGCTGGAGAACGCCACCACGATGGCGAAGGTGGGCTTTTTCCTGGACCAGCACCGGGAGAGCCTGATGGTTGAGGACCATCATCTCAAGGTTCTCGAGAAATGTCGTCCTCGGCAGCCGCACTATCTGGATCGCAGCAAGCGCGGCGGTGGAAAGCTGGTTGCCCAGTGGAACCTGGTGGTGCCCGAGGAGGTGCTCACGCAGTCCTGGGCGGATGTGGCGTGAGGATCTCGCCGGAGAAGCTGCTTGCGGAGGCCCAGGCCACCGGTTTCCGGCCGGACGTGCTGGAGAAGGTCGCCCAGTTGCTGGGGCTGCTGAACGCAATCCGGAGCCACCCGTTTCTGCGGGACCGGCTGGCCCTCAAGGGCGGGACCGCGCTCAACCTGTTCGTTTTCGACGTGCCCAGGTTGTCCGTGGACATCGGCCTGAACTACGTGGGCGCCGCGAGCCGGTCCGCGATGCTGGAGGAGCGCCCGATGCTGGGAGCGGCTCTGCAGGCGGTCTTCAGCCGGGAGGGCTTCACGGTCCGGCGGATGCCCTCGGAACACGCCGGAGGCAAGTGGTCGCTGCGCTACCCGACGGCGGCGGGTCAGACCGGCCGGATCGACGTGGACTCAACTACATGTACCGCGTTCCGCTGTGGCCCGTAGATCAAATGGACTCGCATCCCGTGGGCGGTTGGCGGGCAACGGACATCCCCGTGCTGGACATTCACGAGCCGGCGGCGGGAAAGCTGGCGGCGCTGCTGAGCCGTCGTCGGGCCCGGGACCTGTTCGACTGCCGGCATCTGCTCGCGCTCGATACCCTCGACCTGAGCCGGTTGAGGACGGCCTTCGTCGTCTACGGCGCGATGAACCGGCGGGACTGGCGCACGGTCACCGTTGATGACGTGGCCTTCGACCCTCGAGAGCTTTCCAGCCAGCTGCTGCCGTCGTTGCCGGCCAGTGCGGTTGCCGGCATGGCTGCTGCCGAATATGGCCGGATGCTGTTTGGGGATTGCCGGGCGGCCTTATCGGCGCTGCTGCCCTTCAATGAGGCGGAGCGGGTTTTCCTGGACCGGCTGCTGGACCACGGAGAGATCGATGGGGCGTTGCTGAGGATGGACGAGGAACTGCAGCGGCGGATAGATGCTCAGCCCTGGCTGGAATGGAAAGCCCAGAACGTGCGCCAGCATCAGGGGTTGCTGTAGCGCCGCGGTTGGGGAGGCATTGCTTTGGATCAGCAGGAGACCCAGACGGAAGTGAACCCGACCCGTGAACAGTGGCTCGCGTTGCACCACGCTTTCCGGAGCTATTGCGAGGCCAGGCCATGGGAACGGCTGGCCAACGAGGACGTGCTGGTGGTCAATGATCCCCTGGGACATTTCAAGGGATACTGCGTGGCGCTGGGCGACGGTGGCATCGCGTACGGCCTGGGCGTTTATCTGGGAGACCGGGGCCTCCTCAATTACCTGGCCACCATGACGTCAGAGGATGAGCCATGCGGCGTGGAGGCGCTGGAATGGGGTGTGGCGCTGTCTGCGGTGCTGGGGGACCGTGAAGAACTGGGCAACGGGGAACGGAAGGGCATGCGCGAGTTGGGGTTCAGGTATCGTGGTCGTGGCAGATGGCCGGTTTTCCGCAGTGTAATTCCGGGGCACTGGCCCTGGTACCTCAATGGTGACGAGGCCCGATTTCTGACCGTCGCGCTGGACAACGTCCGGGACGTTGCGGAACGGATTGGACAGGGCGTGCTCGACCTCTACGCAGATCGGGACCCCAGCGAGGCGCTGACCCGGTCGCTGCGGGACGGCGTCTGGCGGGACGAGTGGTCAGTGCTGCGGCCGCCGGCGCTGCCCGCTGAGGATCATCGGGTAGACACGGACCGGCTGCAATCGATCAGTGGGTCGACGCCCGTGGGCACGGCGGTATGGGAGGTGACGGCGTCGTACATTCCCACGGGAGTGCAGGACGGGAGAGACACCAGACCCTACCTGCCCACGCTGGTGATGGTGATCGAGAGCGGCTCTGGGTTGATCCTCACCGTGCGTATGCTGGGCCGGGTGCCGTCGGCGGCGGAGCGGCAGGAGCCGGTGCTGGAGTTGCTGGAGCAGGTGGACCGGTTGCCGGGCGCAGTCGTATGCGACCGGGAGGATACGGCCGCCGTGCTGGCGCCCATAACCCGCGCGTTGGACATCGGGCTGTACGTTGGACCGACGCCGGCGCTGGATAGCATCAAGAATGACCTGCTGGCGACCATTCTGAACTGAATGGTGTGTGATGCAATGCGACCCCGCGCGCGATAACCTTTACCACTCGCGGGGTTGATGAAACAGGGCCTTGACTAGGTGATTGATGTCAAGGATGATGCCTCATATTGATGCGTTCGGTGCATCATTGGGGGAGGCAACGTGAACCAGTTAACAGTCAGAGGGTTTGATGACGAACTGGCAGAGCGCATCCAGCGTCTGGCGAAACGGGACGGCACGTCGCTGAACCAGGCCGCGCTGAAGCTGTTGCGCAAGGGAGCCGGCCTGGCGGATCCAGGGCAAGGACCCGACACGATAGGCTCCTCGCTGGATCACCTGATCGGGACGTGGGGTGAATATGAAGCGGCAGAGCTGGATGCGGCCCTCGAGGAGTTTGAGGTCATCGACGAGGCTGCCTGGCAATGAGGGTCCTGCTGGACTCCAACGCCTACTCGCGGCTGATGCGAGGCGATGAACAGACCGCGACAGTGGTGCGGGACGCCACCGAGGTCCTGATGTCGGCCGTGGTCATCGGCGAGCTGCTCTACGGCTTCCGAAACGGCTCGCGTTTCGATCGCAACGCCACCGACCTGCGGTCGTTTCTGGACAACCCCTACGTGTCCTTCGTGCCGGTGGGCCCCGTAACCGCCGACCGGTATTCCCGGATCGCGGCGGCGCTCAGGGCCAGGGGTAATCCCATCCCCACCAACGACGTGTGGATTGCGGCTCACGTCATGGAAACGGGGGCTGACCTGGTGTCGGCGGACCGGCACTTCGAAGCCGTGGACGGCATCGCCTGGCTGCGGCTGGGCAACCAGGGCTGAAGATGACGGAGCCAAACCACGGGACCAGCCGGGCGACATGGCCACCGGGAGCGTGAAACCTCGGCAGAGCGATGCGGCTCCCGCGTCGGGGGCCGTTGAAAGCGCCCTTACGCGCTGCCTGTCGCTGGACCTGGAGGTCGGCAGGTCGGATGAGCGGATCCACGCCCTGGCCGGCGTGCGGCCGGATACGGGCCAGAAGTTGGCCATCCATCGCGTCGGCCGCAACCTGGCCCAGGCGTTGGCCAGGCTGGACGAGTTAGCCGAGGGCGCGGACTTCGTGCTGGGCCACAACCTGATCGACTTCGACCTGCCCCACCTGCGGGCCGCCGACCCGGGTCTCAAGCTATTGGACCTGCCGGCGGTGGACACGCTCCGGCTCAATCCCCTGGCCTTCCCTCGCAATCCGTACCACTATCTGGTGAAGCACTATCAGGGCGGTTCGCTGCAGCGGGGACGCCGGAACGATCCCGAGCTGGACGCCCGGCTGGCGCTGGAGGTGTTCGACAACCAGCAGAGGGCATTCCAAGAAGCGGATCCGGATCTGCTCGCGGCCTGGCACTGGTTGACCAGTGCGAACGATAACGTCGGGTTCGACCGGTGCTTTGCCCAGCTGCGGCGCGCGCCGCGACCATCCGACGGGGAGGCGCGTGGGGCCATTGAACGCCGTCTCGCCGGGGCGTCGTGCCGGACGCAAGCCCTGGCGGCGATGGAGGACGGCGGGCAGTATCCGTGGGAGTTGGCCTACGCGCTGGCGTGGCTGTCGGTGGCCGGGAGCAATTCCGTCCTGCCGCCCTGGGTGCGCCACCAGTTTCCCGAGGCGGGGTGGCTGGTGCGTCGGCTGCGGGATAACGCCTGCAGTGACATAGAATGCGAATGGTGCCGGGAGCGGCACGACCCCCGCCGGGAACTTTCTCGCTGGTTTGGCTTTGACGATTTCCGACCCAGGCCCGCGGGTGAGGACGGACGGCCGTTGCAGCAGGGCATCGTCGAGGCGGCCATGGCCGGCGAGCATTTGCTGGGCATCCTGCCCACCGGCGCCGGCAAGTCGCTGTGCTACCAGCTGCCGGCCCTGTCTCGCTACGACAAGACCGGCGCCCTCACGGTGGTGATCTCGCCGCTGGTGGCCCTCATGGCCGACCAGGTGGCGGGCCTGGAATCCTGCGGCATCGGTTCCTGCGTCACCGTCAACGGCCTTCTGTCCATGCTGGAACGCGCCAAAGCGCTGGAGCGGGTGCGCCTGGGCGACGCCGGCATCCTCATCATCTCGCCGGAGCAGCTGCGCAGCGTGTCCCTGCGGCGGGTGCTGGACCAGCGGGAGATCGGCTGCTGGGTGCTGGACGAGGCCCACTGTCTGTCCAAGTGGGGACACGACTTCCGGCCCGACTACCGCTACGTGGGACGCTTCATCCGGGAGAGGGCTGGCGATGATCCGGCGCCGCCGGTGCTGTGCCTCACCGCCACCGCCAAGCCCGACGTCAAGGCCGAGATCATAGAGTATTTTGGGGAGGAGCTGGGCATCGAGCTCAAGGTCTTCGACGGCGGGGCCAGGCGCACCAACCTGGAGTTTGTGGTGGTGCCCACCCGCGGCTCGGCCAAGTTCGACGACATCTACGGACTGCTGCGGGAGGACCTGCCCGACCACGTGCCGGGCGGCGCCATCATCTACTGCGCCACCCGCCGGCACGCCGAGGAGGTGGCCCAGTTCCTGCAGGAGAAGCGCGTGGCGGCGGACTACTTCCACGCCGGCCTGCCGCCGGAGACCAAGAAGAACGTCCAGGAGAGCTTCATCAACGGTGACCTGCGGGCCATCTGTGCCACCAACGCCTTCGGCATGGGCATCGACAAGCCCGACGTGCGGCTCGTGATTCACGCCGACATTCCCGGTTCGCTGGAGAATTACCTGCAGGAGGCGGGAAGGGCGGGCCGGGACCAGCAGGCGGCCCGGTGCGTGCTGCTCTACGCCCAGGACGACGTGGAGCGGCAATTCGGGATGTCCGCCCGCTCGCGACTGAGCCGACGGGAGATCCACGGCGTGCTGCGGGCGCTGCGCAACTTGGACCGGAAGAAGCGCCTGAACGGAGAGGTGGTGGCCACCGCCGGCGAGATCCTGCGGGAGGACGATGAGGGCGTGTTTGAACGTGATTCCGGCACCGACGACACGCGAGTGCGCACCGCGGTGGCGTGGCTGGAGGAGGCGGTGCTGCTCACTCGCGAAGAGAACCGGGTGCAGGTGTTCCCGTCCTCCCTGCGGGTGGCCACGTTGGAGGATGCCCGGGCGCGGCTGGAAAAAGCGGATATCACGAATGCGTACCGTGCAGGGCTGCTGACCATCTGCCAGGCGCTATTCGAAGCCGATGCCGACGAGGGCATATCCACCGACGAGCTGATGACGGCGGCGGGCCTCACTCCCGAGGGGGTGCGGAAGGCGCTCCACGACCTGGAGGGGTTGGGGATCGCCAGCAACGACACGGCGATCACCGCCTTCGTCCACTATGGGGTGGAGCGTGCGTCACGGCGGCGTTTCCAGCAGGCGGCGGACCTGGAGCAGGGCGTGATCAACCTCATGCGGGAAAGGGCGCCCGATCAGGAGAAGGGGGAGATGTTCCCGCTGCATCTCCGCAACGCGACCCAGGAGCTCAAAAACGACGGGCATTCCCACGCGCTGCCGGAGCTGGTGCGGGGCATCGTGCGCAGCATCTCCGCCGACGGACGCGGCGAGGGCGGCGGTGGGGGCAGCCTGGGTCTGCGCGGGCGGGACCGGGAGATGGTGCAGGTGACGCTGCAGCGGGACTGGGGATCGTTGGCGAAGACGGCCGAACTGCGCCGCACCGCCGCGGGACTGCTGCTGGACCACCTGCTTTCCACGCTGCCCCGGGGAACGCGGGGCACCGACCTGCTGGCCGAGACCACCATGGGCAATCTGCTTGCGGCGGTGAAGTCGGACCGGGCGCTGAACGGCCAGATCAGGCATCCCGATCGGTTGATGGACTGGGCGCTGCTGTGGCTGCACGAGCAGGAGGTCATACGGTTGAACAAGGGTTTGGCGGTGTTCCGGCCGGCCATGACCATCCTGCTGAAGCCGGAACGCCGCGGCTTCGCCCAGGCGGACTTCGCGTCGCTGCAGCTCCACTACGACGAGCAGGTGCGGCAGATCCACGTGATGGCGGAATACGCCCAGCATGGCCTGCGGCCCACGGCAGACCATCTGAACCTCGCCATGGACTACTTCAGCCTGTCCGAGGACGAGTTCCTGGAACGCTGGTTGCCCGACCGCGACCGCGAACTGGCCCGGCAGACCACGCCCGAGTCGTGGCGGACCATCGTGGAGAGCCTGAACAACCCGATCCAGCGGCGCATCGTGGCCGACGATCGGGAGCAGACCAACGTGCTGGTGCTGGCGGGACCAGGATCGGGCAAGACCCGGGTGCTGGTGCACCGCATCGCCTACTTGGTCAGGGTGAGGCGGGAGAACCCCCGGGGCATCCTGGCCCTGGCCTACAATCGGCACGCCGCCGTGGAGATCAGGCGCCGCCTGGCCGACCTCATTGGCGACGATGCCCGCGGGGTCACGGTGCTCACCTGCCACGCGCTGGCCATGCGGCTGGTGGGCGCCAGTTTCGCCGGACGGGCCAATCGCCTGGAGCAGGATGATTTCCACGAGGTGATGCGCCAGGCGGTGGCGCTCTTGCGGGGACAGGGATTGCCGCCCGAAGAGGCGGACGAGCATCGGGAACGGCTGCTGGCCGGTTTTCGCTGGATACTGGTGGACGAGTACCAGGACGTGGGACCCGAGCAGTACGAGCTGATCTCCGCCCTGGCCGGCCGGACCAAGCCTGAAGCCGACGACCGGCTCAGCCTCTTCGCCTTGGGCGACGACGACCAGAACATCTACGCCTTCAACGGATCGTCCACGGAGTTCATCCGCCGCTTCGAGGCGGACTACGGGGCCAGGCCGTCCTATCTGACCGACAACTACCGGTCCACCGCCAACATCATCACGTCGGCCAACGCGGTGATCGAGCCGGCGAAGCTGCGGATGAAAGAGGGTCATCCCATCGTCATCAATCGCGCCCGGGCGCAGGACTCGTCTGGCGGCGACTGGACCCTGATCGACTCGGTGGCCCAGGGGCGGGTGCGGATACTGCCGGCTGGCGACACTCCCATAACCCAGGCGCAGGCGGCCGTGGCCGAGTTGAAACGACTGTCTGAGCGTGTGAGAGACTGGGACTGGTCGACCTGCGCCGTGGTGGCGCGAGATTGGAGCCATCTGGATCCGGTGCGCAGCCTCTGCGAACTGGAGGGCATGCCGGTGCAGATGGCCAACGAGGAGTTCACCGGCGTGTGGCACCTGCGGGAAACGCGGGCGCTGGTGAACTGGTTGCGAGGACGGGCTTCCCGCCTGGTGGCCAGCGGCGAGATCGAGACGTGGCTGGCCAGTCAGCTCGCCAATCCCTGGATCGAACTCCTTCAGGAAGCCGCCGCCGAGTATGCGCTGGAAACAAGTGGTTCGGAGACGCCGGTGGACGGCTTTATCGAATGGCTGGCCGAGTGGGGCCGGGAGGTTCGACGACGCCAGCGTGGACTGCTGTTGCTGACCGCCCACCGGGCCAAGGGGCTGGAGTTTAACCATGTGGTGGTTCTCGACGGCCGCTGGGATCGCATCGGAAGGGGCGAGGATGCGGACGCGGCGCGTCGGCTCTACTACGTGGCCATGACCCGCGCCAAACAGACCCTTACGCTCATGCGCCTGCCCGGGCTGCACCCCTTCCAGGATGCACCGTCGGGCATGCCCGCGACGTTGCTCCGGGGTGATACCGTAGCCATCCCGCCAGAGGTGCCAGCACTGGCGCGACGCTACCAGCGGCTCAGTCTGCGCGACGTCTTCCTTGGCTTCGCGGGGTACCGGGACCTTGACCATCCCGTGCACCAAGCCATCGCCGTGCTCGCGTCCGGTGACCCCTTGCGGGTGGATCCTGGCGGTGACCGGTGGGACCTGTTGGACCGCAACGGCGTGGTTGTCGGGCAATTAGCTCGAGGCTTCAAGGCTCCCTCTGGAATGCGGTGCGTTTCCGCGACCGTTTTGGCGGTCGTCAGCTGGAACCGGGAAAAGTCGGAGCCGCAGTACCGGGACGGTCTTCGCACTGAAGCCTGGGAGGTGGTGGTGCCGGAGCCAGTGTTCGAGCCGGATGACTGACTCCGCGAATGTTGAATTACGGAATGACACTTGCGCGAACCACCGCGGTTATCAATGAGGCGTGGACGCCGGAAGGAAGGATGCCGAAATCGAGTTCGCCGATGTGTTGCAGCTGGTCCTTCCGGCGGCGGTGTCTAGCTATATCCAATGTTGTGTCTAGATTTGCCTGGAGACCTTGTGCGATCGAAGTTCGGTAGCATCTAATTCGAGGCAATGCGCCCAGCGCGCCACCCGCGTCCTGGTGCTGGCCCGCCAGACCGACGAGGAGCCGGATCTCCCAATGGGGGACAGCCCCAGGTTTCAAGATGCTGTTCCCACCGGACGATCTTCACACGCGGTTGGAGTATACTGGGCGCACTTTGTACCGAACAGGTACGAGTCTCTTAATTACTCTGTAAGACAAGGGAAGCGCCGATATGATCGCCCAAGCCGTTGAGCACATCAGAAACACCGTATCCCTGAATGTTCTGGACGAATCTTCCACCAAGCAGGGAGTAGTGCTCAATCTGCTTAGGCTTGCCGGATGGGACACTTTCGACGTTTCGCAGGTTGTACCGGAATATAGAGTTGGGAACCGCCGCGTCGACTACGTGCTCCTACCAAGCTCGCCCAACGCCGTATTCATCGAGGTCAAGCGCCCCGGCGAAAATCTGGAAAGGCATCAACAGCAGCTGCTGGAGTACTGCTTTCAGGAAGGGGTGAAGATGGCCGTGTTGACGAACGGGTGGACCTGGTGGCTCTATCTGCCCCTGCAGGCGGGGAGTTGGGAACAGAGGCGCTTCCTGACCATCGACCTTGAGGTGCAGGAACCCAGCGTCGTGGAACAGCGGTTCATGGAGTACCTATGCCCGGAACGGGTGGGCAGCGGTCAGGCGGTTATCGATGCCGAAGACCTGGTCGCATCGCGGCAACGGGCCGAGATTATTGGTAAAACCATCGCCGCAGCCTGGACCCAGATCGTTGAGACTCCCGATGAACTCCTGGTTGACCTGATCTCGGAAACCACCGAGCGAATCTGTGGGTTCAAACCGGAGCCGGATTTGGTTAAGCAATTTCTGGCGGGCCACGCCCATACCCCAAACGCCGTACTTGATGTGAGTCCTTCGTTGGTGCTATCTCGGGAAACCAACCCGTCTTCAGCGAAGCGAACGCGCAGGGAAGGGCGGGGCCCCACCCTTCCGATCACCCTCGATCCGCTGGACCCCTCAGACTTCCTGGAGGCCTTGTTACGCACCAAGGAAGCGTGGATTGAAGTGTCGTACAGCGATGGCCGCAAAGAGCTTCGTCGCTGGGACGCCTCACTCATGAGTACGTCATCGAATGTGATCGGCAACTTGAGAAGCAGGCCGGAATTTCGAAACGGAGTTTGGCAGGAAAATGGGATCGGCAGCATACGGGTAAGCGTTGAACATCCGAGAAGCAAAGACGCATGACCCGGTCATCATGGGGCCCAAAGATCCAAGCCAAAGGGCAGACAGCTCCGCGATGTCACATCACACCCAGGGCTGGCGCTTGGAGGATGCCTTGGCGGATTCGGGCGTGGGCAGTCGCGCTGCTCCAGGAGCCTGAGGGTCGTGTGCCGAAACTTCTCCCAGTTGCGGCTGGTGATCACGGCCTGCTCGCGAGCCTCGGAGATGGCCACCGGATAGTCAAGGCGATTCCATTTGAAATCGCGTGACGGTTGTGGGGCCGAATTATATACCTGAGGATTCCTGACGTCAGACCCGTCAGAATTTTAGCGACGGGTTGACCCTGGCGGGCAAACATCATTGGAGTTGAAATGCAAGACCGAGCCGTCAGTGCGTTGCATCTCGCATCTAACCGGGGTAGGCCCTTCGAGCGAATCAACAAAAGTCATTACACATTGTCCCAATACTCCGCCTAGCAGCAACAGCAAAGCGATGACTAAGGCGCGGTGCCATGTTCGCCACGGGGAATATCTCTGCGGTTCCGTACACCCTGGCAGGTGGCGACCTGTGGGCGTACCGCAAGTGCACGAAGACATGTCGATTACCACTCGCCACGCGACACGAGATGCTGAAAGTGCCCCAGAATGAGGCCGTCACACAAGGTCGAACGGAACCTTTCAGCCTGCTGGTCCACTTCTGCCGGTTCGCCATTGCCTAGCTTTGCACTTACTCCAGCCGACCTTCGTGCGGGGTCGGAGGGGTGGGTCTGCTTGGCCCGGGGGTCTGCGGTTTGGGAGGCGCGGATACTTTGAACATCGGATGCTCCTTGTGGCAATATTGCCCCTGCATTGTACCGCCGTCCGGCGTCACCTCCGATACCTCCGCTGCTGACGAGAATGATAGCATCTCAACACTCATTTCTAACGACCGGTTTTCAGCCATTCCCGCCGCCGGCCGCTCCATATTGGCGTGTAGAGTGGTGCCGTGGCGCTTGTCCCATTTGGACGCCAGAACGCGGTTCATCGTCGCAAATAGCAAAGGCGTTACGCACTTGAGCATGAAATTCCGCCTGTGGCCGGACGATCCAAGTACGAAATTGCTCTCAACTGCGTAACTCCTATAGCATTGGCAACTTAAGGCAGGAAGATCGAGCCATAGTAATGCCGCACCAGAATCCTCAACAAACGACTTCACGTAACGTCAGCTTTGGGCGAACCGCAGCGGTATCAAGAGGGTTGATCCTTGCCGTGAATCTGAGCAAGGGGTGCGCCATGCCTGATAACTTGCACGTGTTGCTTGACGACTTACGTCAGCCGTACCTACACTGGTCCGGGCATGATACAAGGTTACCGGGACCGACGGACCGAGGCGTTTGCCGCCGGAGAGTTCGTCCCAGCGTTTCAGAGCTTTGAACAGCAAGCGGCACGTCGGCTCTCAATACTGAACGCGGCCCGGTCCTTGGAGACGCTGAGAGCGCTGCGTGGCAATCGGCTGGAAGCACTGAGGGGAGACCGGGCAGGGCAGTACTCCATCAGGATCAACCGACAGTGGCGGATCTGTTTCGGTTGGCCGGAAGGTCAAGCAGGGCCGTCCGCCGTTGAGATTGTGGACTATCACTGATGGGGGGATTGGCGATCATGTTGAAACGAGCCGTACATCCTGGGGAGATCCTGAAAGATGAGTTGGAGGAAAGAGGCGTGTCGCCGGCGAGTTTCGCCAGGCAGATTGACGTGCCGGCCAATCGCATCAGCCAGATACTGGCAGGGAAGCGCGCGGTGACCGGGGACAGCGCTCTCAGGTTTGGGCACTGGTTTGGCATGGATCCCCAGTTTTGGCTGAACCTGCAGGCGCAGTACGAACTGGCGTTGGCGGAGCAGTCGGTCGGTGCGAGAATACGTGCCCTGCCCACCGCGGCAAGCGGTCGGTAAAGCTGCGTTCGGCGCTGTGACCAAGATATGCTCGAGCAGAAAAAGGCATACACCCACCACTTCTGGGGGAAATCGGACCGTCAAAACCCGGAACGCATCCATCTGCTGGAGCATCACCTGGCAGACGTGGGCTCGTGTTTCGAAGCTCTGCTGCGTCAGCCGCTGATCCGTCAAAGTCTGGCCCACACCGCCGGCTGGGACGACATTGACGATGTCACGGTGGCGCGGCTCTGCGTGTTCGCGGCCCTGCACGACATCGGCAAGGTCAACATCGGGTTCCAGACGCAAATCTGGCGGCGGGAAGACCACCCCAATGGTGCCCGTCCGCCCGGGCGCGCCGGGCATACGGTGGACCTGATGCCGGTGCTCAATGGGAATGACGCCACGACTTCCGAGTGGTTCTGCGACTCGCTTGGTTGGTGGTGGGATGCCACCGAGACCTGGGATGACCGTGGGGGCGAAACCGTCTGCGGCCTGCTGGTGGCCACGCTGTTGCATCACGGGCGACCCTTGCAACTGGACGACGGGCGGTCCGAATTTCCGCAGTTGTGGCGCCGCTTCGGTGAGCTGGATCCACGGGAGCATGTGAGTCGCATCGGCCGTCTGGTGCAGGAGTGGTTCCCGAGCGCATTTGTTGCGGGTGGACCAGCTTTGCCATCAGCGTCGGTGTTCCAGCATCATTTTCTGGGGCTGTGCAACCTGGCGGACTGGATTGGCTCCAATGAACTCTGGTTCCCGTACGTTGATGAACCCAGGGACGATTACATTGACATCGCCCGGCGGCGCGCTCATCAAGCTATTGACAGCATCGGCGTCGATGTGGCGAGCCAGCGGCAGATCGTGACCTCAGCCGATGTTCCAGACCTCGCGGGTCTATTCCCTCACATCATTGAGCCAAACGCTATCCAGGAAGCGGCGTACTGCACGCTGCTGGACGAGCGGCTGGTCATCATCGAATCGGAGACGGGCTCCGGCAAGACGGAGGCTGCGCTGTGGCGGTTCGCGAGGCTGTACGAGGCGGGCCTGGTGGATGGCCTCTACTTCGCTCTGCCCACCCGAGCGGCGGCAAAGCAGATCTTTGACCGGGTGAACCGCTTCGTAGCCAATATGTTTCCGGCGGACGGGCGACCCGAGCCGGTGCTGGCGGTGCCCGGCTACCTGCGGTCCGGCGATGTCCACGGCCAGCGACTGCATGATTATGAAGTGTGGTGGGATGACCATGCCGCCGACGGTCGCCGCTGGGCTGCGGAAAGTCCCAAGCGGTTCTTGACCGCCCAGATCGCCGTGGGCACCGTGGACCAGGTGATGCTCGGATCGCTGAAGGTGAAGAACGCCCACATGCGGGCCTCTGGCCTGGCCCGGAACCTGCTGGTGGTGGACGAGGTCCACGCGTCGGACGCCTACATGAGCGAGGTGCTGGCCGCGGTGCTGGATGCCCACCTGGGCGCGGGTGGTCACGCGCTGCTGATGTCGGCCACGCTGGGCTCGACGGCCCGGCACCGCTGGCTGGGCCGATATGCCGCAGACGCGCCGACCCTGGCGGAGGCGATCGATGCGCCCTACCCCGCGGTGAGCACGGCGTCGCAGATGATTGACGCTGGGGAGAACGACCAGCGCAAGGATGTGAGCATCCGGGCCGAGCCGGAGATGCGGGATTTTGGGGCCGTAGCAGCCCGAGTGCTAGAGGCGGCGCGAGGCGGCGCCAAGGTGCTGGTGATCCGTAACACGGTGGATCACGCCATCCGCACGCAGGAGACGCTGCTGGAGGCGGTCGGGCCCGAGGATATCAATCTGCTGTTCTCGGTGTACGGCATCCCCACGCTGCACCACGGGCGGTTCGCCGCCGTTGACCGTGAGTTGCTGGACGGGGAGATCGAAAGACGCCTGGGCCGGGGGCGTCCCGCCGGTGGTCTGGTCGTCGTGGGCACGCAGACGTTGGAGCAGTCCCTGGACATCGACGCCGACCTGCTCATCACCGATCTGTGTCCCGCCGACGTTCTGCTCCAGCGCATCGGACGGCTGCACCGGCATAGACAGAATGACGAGACCCGACCCCACGGCTACGCCGAGGCCCGCTGCATCGTGCTCACGCCGGGGGATGACCTATCGCCGCTGCTCTCCTCCAGAGGCAACGCCAACGGGCTGGGGCCCCACGGCGGAGTGTACCGCAACCTGCACATCCTTGAGGCAACCCGTCGGCTGGTTGATCAGCATCCCCAATGGCGCATACCGGAGATGAGCCGGGAACTGGTGGAGATGGCGACCCATCCCGAGGTTCTGGAGCGGGTCACTGAGGAATTGGGAGAGGAGTGGAAGGAACACGCCATCGGCACCGCCGGCGGGCACATCGCCGATGTGCAGACCGCGCGCGGACACACCATCAGGCGGGACAAATCATTCTTCACCGACAACCGCGAGGTCTGCTTCCCCAGCGACGACCAAAGCATCCGCACGCGCCTCGGCGACGACCGGGTGGAGATATCTTTCGACCCGCCACCGGCCAGCCCCTTCGACGCATCACGCTCCATCGACCGGTTGGCGGTGTCTTCACGCTGGCTGCCGGGAGCCGCGCCGCCAGAGACGGCGGAACCGATGCCATCCGATGACGGCGGTTTCGAGTTTCGCGTCGGCGACCGGCGCTTTCGCTACGACCGGCTGGGCCTGCGGCGGGGATGAGTTGACGGGCGGTGCAAGTGACATTACGATGATGTAAATAGATGTCAATTGCATCGCACGGGTCGCACAATCTTCAGAGAGGACGTCAAATGACAACCCAGATCACTGCACGCTTGCCCAAAGAGCTGGCGGAAAGTTTGGACGCAGCGGCCGCCGCGCTCAGGCGCAGCCGGGCGGACGTGATACGGCAGGCCGTGGAGCAATACCTGGAAGACTTTGATGATCTTTCCGTAGCCGTGGAGCGGCTGCGGGACCCTGCCGACCCGGTTCTCGATTGGGATGACGTTCGGCGTGATCTACTCGGTTCGAGTTAAAGGCAGCGCGGCAAAGGAACTGGAGCGTCTGCCGAGAGATGCCAGGGAACGCCTGATCGAGGCCATCGACCGGCTGGGCGCAGCGCCGCTGGCCGGAAGCCTGCTCAAAGGGGGCCTGAGGGGTCTGCGTCGCTTGCGGGTGGGCGACTACCGGATCGTGTACGAGGCGCTGGACGAGGAATTGGTGGTGCTGGTAGTGCGGGCAGTCCACTGGCGGCAAGCATATCGTTGACGGGGGCGGAATGCGTTTCCGCCCCCGGAGTCTATCCCCGCGCATGCTGGGGGAACCGCTGTGGTAGTGATCCTGGTCGCGGTGCAGATTGGTCTATCCCCGCGCGTGCGGGGGAACTTGCATCGGGAACCTCATTAGGTTGATGCAGAACGGTCTATCCCCGCTTTGCGAGGTACGTCAAAGCGCAATATGATGCGCTTTGACGGCTAGTCTTTCGGTTCTTTGTCACGGCTTTCTGAAGAGGCGTTCCCGGGACCAATAGTCTGCAACACAATAGCTATTGCGTTGCGCTTGATACGGAGCTGTTTGCATCGCTCCTCTGCCTTGTCCAGTTGCGCGCTTACCTCCTCCAAGGCGGCTTCGAGTTTTGGGGATGATCGATTTTTCATAAAAAGTCCCCCCATTAGGTTAATTCAGAAATTATCAGATTTGTCCATCATACGCAAGCCCTGAGCGGAAATCCACTACCCGCATTGACGGGCAATCCGCATCGTTCGAGCGAAATGAGGTTGACTACATTCGGCCCATTTGATACAGAACATTAGTGCAAAGTATTTGTGGCGCTGGAGGGCAAAAACCATGCTCAATATCCTAACTGAATCCCTGATTGGGATAGCCACCGCCAACGACACGCATCTGGCATCTTTGCCGGAAGTGTACGCTGAGCTGATGGCGGACGAGGTGGAGGCGTTCTCGGCTCTGCGCTCACACCAGCGGCACGCCTGGCACGCTTTCCTGGTGCAACTGGCCGCCATGGCGATGCACCGAGCCGGTGTTAGCGAGCCGCCGGCGGATGCGGCGGAATGGGCGGCGCTGATGCGCGGGCTGACGCCAGACTGGCCGGATGACGAACCGTGGCAACTGGTGATGGATGACATCATCAATCCGGCTTTCATGCAGACGCGAGCCCGCTCCGGTGACAAACTGGCCGACTACAAAAGCCATGTGGTAACTGCCGACGAGCTGGATATGCTAGTCACCTCCAAGAACCACGACCTGAAAGCGTCCGTCGCGTTACAGTCCCGCGTGGACGATTGGATTTTCGCGCTGATTTCGTTGCAGACGATGGAGGGATATGGGGGCCGTTTTAACTATGGCGTATCCCGGATGCCCAGCGGATACGGGAACCGTCCTGCGTTCAGCATCACGCCTTCCGCTCGACCCGGCGGTCATGTGCGGCGTGACATTGATGCGCTCCTGCAACATCGGCAAGCCATTCTGGAAGAATATCCGGTCGTCGATAACGGCATAGGGTTGCTGTGGGTTAAGCCTTGGGACGGTACGAAGGCGGAGACATTGCTGATAAATCAGATGGAGCCTTTTTACATTGAGGTTTGCCGGCGAGTCAGGTTGCGGCAAACGGCTGGCAGGCTGGAGGCTATCCGCGCCAACTCGCTGGACCGAAGAATTGCGGACATCAAGGGGCTAACCGCAGACCCTTGGGCTCCCACCGGCAAGAGCTCCAACCAGCGTGACACCCCGCCGGCTTTTCTCGGGCCACGCAAGTTTGGTTACGAAAGGATAGTTGACGGACTGTTCTCGCCTGACTGGACAGAACCGCGCCTGCTACGGTTGACGCAGCATGACCAGCAGGCCGGCGGACAGATGCAACTGGTCGCTCGTGGCATGGTAAGGGGCGAAGGCGGAACTTCCGGCTACCACGAACGCGTTATCCCATTGAACCCCAAAATGGCGCAGATTTTTGGAAGGAGTGGTAACAGAGAGGAAATAGGCGACATCGCGCGCGAGCGCATCGCCGACATAGGCAAAGTCAAAACCATCTTACGCCACGCAATTGCAACATTCGCTGCACACGGCGAGTCAAGCGACACCAGTCCAGAGCAACGTTCCCGCGCCAACCCATGGTCGGACAAGCTCGACGAAATAATCGACGCCGGCTTTTTCGACGCCTTGCAGGAAGAGGTGGAAGAGGACGACCGCGACGAACGCCGGCGCATCCGGAACAGGTGGCTGCACAATAGGAAGGACGGCGTAGTTGACCATGCCGAACAAATCTTGCACGCCGCTGGGGATGCTTTGCCTTGTCTGTCTATCCATCGCTACAAGGCGAAGGTTCAGGCCAACGGTGTGTTTTGGGGGCGATTGCGCGGAGCTAATGGGCTGCCTGGATTGTTTGGTAGCGCAAGCGATGAAGCTTCGGAGGGTCCGAACAACAGCCAGTCGCGAGCGGCGCAGAATCCAACGGAACCGTAGATGCCTCTGTTCGATCAAGCATCGGTTGTGGAGGGCAAAGATGACAACCCCCACTTTTCACAATGAGCGCGAATTCACCCGCGCAGTCATCCACCTGGCAGAGACATACCAGTGGGAACCGTTTCGCATCCGGGACAGTGCGTATCAAACCGGCGGTGTTCCAGCGGGTTTCCCAGACTTGATCTTCAGATACAGAGACGACCAGGGAAACTTCACACTCGTAGCGGCGGAGTTGAAAACCGACAACGATGAAACCAGCCAACCCAGCCCTGCGCAATTGAGATTTCTGGAAGAACTCGCCACCCATATGCCCACGTACATCTTCCGCTACCGGGATTGGGACTACATTGAGGATATGCTTCGCAATGGTCCGCCTCAGACAATCGGCGAGATTATCCGCCCCTCCTTACCTATCAATAGGGATAGTGCGCTGCTGCCACCGCAACCGCTGGATAAGGACGCCGTTGTGCAGCGAATAGCAGAGAAATTTGCCAATCCAGACTTTTCTCGTGGAAATTTAGCCGAATTACGGCGAATGAATCCTGACGACCCGGCTGCGCTGATTTTTTGGCGGCTGATGGCTAATTACAACCTGCCGGACACCGCAGCGTCAGTTCCGCAATGGGCACTTATCATGCACGGTATAGCCTTGATGACACCAACTGCCAACGCAAACATTCCGGTGGGACGAGCTCTGTTCCTCGTGGGGTCTTACAGTGAGGCTCGGCTCAATCGTTTGCTAGTGTCGCGTGGGCCAATGTTCCGCGACCTGCTGCGACGACTGTTCAGAATACTGGCCTCCGCAAAGCAACCGCTGGATTGGGGAGAAATGGCAAATCTCATCCTCGACGACAATGACAATGCCCGCCTAAAAATCGCCAGCGAGTATTACCGTGCGGCTCGATGAAGCTCACCACAATCGGAAAGACAAGGAGACTAATGATGACTATCCCCAGATTTTTGCAAATTCATACCCTCCATTCCTACCCCGCCGCGCTGCTGAACCGCGACGACTCTGGCTTGGCTAAGCGGATGCCTTTTGGCGGGGCGACTCGGACGCGCATCTCTTCGCAATGCCTCAAGCGGCACTGGCGGGTGGCGCAGGACGAGTTCTCCATCCATAATATCGTCGGAGCGACCTCCGCCCTGCGCTCCCGTAACATCGTCGAGCGCAAGGTTATGGAGCCGGTACGGGCGGCCAACAACGCCAGCCCTGAAGTCCTCCAAGCGGTGGAGGATGCCTTCAACATCGGCGTGTACGGGCGCAGCGGCACTACGGAGAGCGGGCGCCAGCCGCTGCTGCTGGGCCTGCCGGAAGTGGAACACCTGCGGGAACGCGCCGCCGCCATCTGCGCCGAGTACCCTGCCGACGCCGAGGCGGCCAAGAAGACGGCCACCGACCTGTTCAACGCCCGCCGGGGCGAGGGCAACAACTTCCGCGCCTTGCTGGACTCGGCGAAACTTCCAGCCGGCCTGGAGGGAGCACTGTTCGGTCGCATGGTCACCTCGGACCCAGGCGCCAACATCGAGGCGGCCATCCACGTGGCCCACGCTTTCACCGTCCACGCCGAGGAGAGCGAGAGCGACTACTTCTCGGTGGTGGACGACCTGCAGCGCGAGGACGAGGATGCTGGCGCGGCGCACATCGGCGATATGGAGCTCACCGCCGGCCTGTTCTATGGCTACGTGGTGGTGGACGTGCCCGGCCTGGTGTCCAACCTGGAGGGCTGCGACGCTGGCGAGTGGGAGAACGCCGACCGGGATCTGCCCGCCAAAGTGGTGGAGCACCTGACCCACCTGATCGCCACCGTGTCGCCGGGGGCCAAGCTGGGGTCCACCGCTCCCTACGGCTTTGCCGACCTCATGCTGATCGAGGCCGGCAGCCGCCAGCCCCGCAGCCTGGCCAACGCCTACCGTGAGCCGGCTCGGGCGCGCATCGAGGCGGCCACCGAAAAGCTGTCCGGTCACCTGAGCAAGCTGGACGCAGCCTACGGCGGGAAGGAAGTACGGCGGGTGATGTCGGTGGAGGACTGTGACATACCCAACGCCGAGCGCCTGTGTCTGGACGACCTGGCGATGTGGGCGGCGGACGCGGTGCGGTCCGGCGCGGCGGTGTAGCCATGCGCCACCTGATCATCAACCTGGAAGCGCCGCTGATGGCCTTCGGCGGCGAGACGATTGACAACCTGGGCGTGATCCGGCCCTTCCCGGCCGTGTCCATGCTCACCGGGCTGTTGGCCAACGCGCTGGGCTGGCGGCGGGTGGAGCGTCAGCGCCACCAGGACCTGCAGGACCGAATGGTGTTCGCGGCCCGCATCGACCGGGAGCCGGCCAGCGGTGTCCGCATGACGGACTTCCAGACGGCCCAGCTTGGTGGCAGTGACCGTGGCTGGACCACCCGGGGAAGACCGGAAGGACGGGCCGGAGGCGCCAGCACCTATCTTGCTCCGCACCTGCGCTACCGCGACTACTACGCCGATATGCGCGTCACCGTGGCGTTGCGGCTGGAACCGCCGGAGGATGAGCCCACCCTGGACAAGCTGGCGCAAGCGTTGCGGGAACCCGCCCGCCCCCTGTTTATCGGGCGCAAACCGTGCCTGCCATCGGCCCCCCTGTACGGCGACTTCGCCGAGGGCGATACCGCCTTGGCCGCCCTGCTCGGCGTTGCTCCGGCGGACGACCCTCGCGGCGAGCCCTGCCGGCTCCAGTGGCCTCGGGACCAGGGAGTGGACGAGATTGACGCCAGCCGGACGCACATGATCACCGACCAGCGCAACTGGGTGTCTGGCCTACACGGCGGCGGCCGCTGGGTGTGCGAAGGAACCGTTGATCGCAGTCGGTGGATGGAGGTGGCATCGTCGTGACACATCCGTTGCAGATGGTGCGGGCGGAGATCAATGCCCGGGACTTCCAGCGCTGGATGGGGATGCGCCGCCTGCAGGACCCCGACCACGGGATGCACTGCCTGCTGACCGAGTGCTTCGGCCGGGACCTGGCGCCCAGACCCTTCCGCGCCATCTTCCCAAGAGGAGGCTCGCGCGGGTGCCTGTACGGGTACGGTACCGCCGGTGCGGACGACCTGCGCGAGGCGGCCGGCGCCTACGCCGACCCGCTGCAGTGCCGGATCATTCCACCCCACAACATCAACAGCAAACCCATGCCCGAGGAGTGGACAGCAGGCAAGCGCCTGGGCTTCGAGGTGCGGGTTCGGCCCATCGTGCGGCGCACCGATAAGGCCGACACCCGGCCGGGCAAGGAGTGGGACGCCTTCCAACTGGAGGCGGAACAGCATCCCAAGGGCGAGATGGCCCGCAGCCGCGAGGAGGTCTACACCGACTGGCTGCGAAAACAGCTGGAGAGTCGCGGCGGCGCCACGCTGGAATCGGCGATCCTGGTTTCGTTCCAGCGCACCCGTGCCGTCCGCCGGCTGCGGGGCACGTACAGCGAAGGGCCGGACGCGCTGATGCGCGGGACGCTTGAGATCACCGACGGCCCGGCCTTCGCCAAACTGCTGGCCGGTGGCGTCGGGCGGCACCGGGCTTACGGCTACGGGATGCTGCTGCTGCGCCCCGCAAGCGGTAAGCCGGCATCCTGACCCAATTGGTCACAGCACCTTAACAACTGAATATCTATCCCCTTCTCGGAGGAACGGAGACGACGCGAATGTTGAGAGGAAGATTGGGACTGGAGACGGCGCGCATCCCCCACGCCGACCGCCACGGCCTGCTGTGGCTGTCCCGCGGTGCGCTCACCGTCCGCGACGGCACGCTGCGCTTCGAGCGGCAGGCCGGGCCCGACGCCGACAGTTCGCTGGATGCCGGGGATTATGGGATCCCCTTCCAGAGCCTGTCCATGATTCTGCTGGGGCCAGGCTCCACGGTGAGCCACGACGCGCTGCGCCTGATGGCGCGACACGGAACCGGCCTGGTAGCCGTGGGCGAGGACGGCGTGCGGTGCTACACCGCGCCGCCGCTGATGCCCGACACTTCAGACATCGCCCGTCGACAGATGCGGGCCTGGGGCGATGCCGGGGGCAGCCGCATCACCATCGCCCGCAAGATGTACGCCCTGCGGCTGGGCGAGGTGCTGCCACACACGGATCTCAATACATTGCGGGGCATCGAAGGCGCGCGCATGAAGCGCACCTACCAGAACCTGTCGCGCCAGTACGGCATCCAGTGGCGCGGGCGACGCTACGATCGGGCCAACCCAACGGCGGCGGACATTCCCAACCAGGCCATCAACCACGCCTCGGTGGCGGTCACGGCGGCAGCGGTGATCGCGGTGACCTCGCTGGGCGCCATCCCGCAGCTGGGGTTCATCCACGAGCACAGCGGCGAGGCCTTCGCTCTGGACGTCGCGGACCTGTTCCGCGACACGGTGCTGCTGCCGGCTGCGTTCAAATCCGCCGCCGAAGTTGCCAAGAATCCCCGCCTGGACGTGGAACGGCATACCAGGCGAACGACCGGCGATCTGATGCGGACGGAACGGGTCATCCCCAAGATGATCGACCGCATCAAGACGCTGTTCCAGGATGTGACGCCGCTGGTATCCGAAACCGGCGGCGGACCGGCTTCGGATACCACGCTGATGGACGGCTGGCCGGACGGGGAAGATGGGGAGGAGGAGATCCGATGACGGTGGTGGTGACCGTTAACGTGGAGAGCCGTTACCGGGGGTTCCTGGCGTCGGTGATGCTGGAGATAGCGCCCGGGGTGTACACGTCGCCGGACATGACCAGCGGCATCCGGGACCGGATCTGGGACGTGCTGGTGCGGTGGTATGACCAGCTGGGCAACGGGTCCATCGTGATGACGTGGCGGGATCCGTCGGCGGTGGGCCAGCAGAGCATACGCAGCCTGGGCGACCCGCCCAAGGAAATCGTGGATGCCGACGGCGTGTATTTGGTAAGATACGGCACAGCCCGCTCCCTTGGTGAATAATGGTGAATAGTGACTATCAATTTGCCAAGGGTTCCCCCGCACGCGCGGGGATAGACCCTGGCAGGGCTTCTGCTCCCTACCCCTACGGAGGGTTCCCCCGCACGCGCGGGGATAGACCCTGGACTCCCGCGCCAAGGAGTACCGCGCCCACGGTTCCCCCGCACGCGCGGGGATAGACCCATCCCCCAGCCGAGTTCCTCGACCGACATTTCGGTTCCCCCGCACGCGCGGGGATAGACCGTGGCGCAGCACGTTCTGGCGCACGTCGGTGCCGGTTCCCCCGCACGCGCGGGGATAGACCCGAAGGAAACCTCGGCCACCGCCAGCATCTTGAGGTTCCCCCGCACGCGCGGGGATAGACCCCTCCAGACGGTGTACGTCGCCGACGCCGACGGGGTTCCCCCGCACGCGCGGGGATAGACCCGATGGCGGGACCTGGCTCAACAGGGTCTGGCCGGTTCCCCCGCACGCGCGGGGGTAAACAACACTAAACCACAACTATTCCTTGACATCGTATTCATTCCCAAGCGGAAACCCAAAGCCGAACGGTCAAAGCCTTCCCCACGCCGGCAACCCAAACCTCCCTCCGCAAAACGCCGACAGTCGAAGCCCAGAAAGCCAGCCCTGACCCGCCAAGAGCGCAAGAAACAGGGCCTCTGCCGTTGCAAACAACCAGCCATACAGGGGCAAACTCGTTGCGCCAACTGCGCCGAGAAACACCGCGAATGGTGCCGCCAATACTCGGAGAACCGCCGCAGGGCCAAAGGCATGAAACCCCGCCCTCGGATCAGCCCAGAATTGATCGAGCAGATCCAACAAGACATCGCAACTAAAGAAGCAAGCCCAGTACCGAAAAGGGTCCGCAGCGAAGCGCACAAGAAGTACCAGCGCGAAAAACAAGCGCGGCTGAGAGCAGAGCGAGATGAACTCGGCCTATGCCGCGACTGCGGCAATCCCAAGCCCGATGGTCAAACCCGCTGCGTCGACTGCATACAGAAACACAGACAGTATTGGCAACGGTACGTAGCCAAGTCCACGAGGCAAAAGGCGACCGAATAAGCGCGTCCCAACACTAACCACCGGTAAGAGCCCAGTGCAAGAATTCGGGCGCCTGCCGACCGATCACGGAATTCAGCGGCCAGCCGACGCCGGCGGCACGGCGCAACATGCCGTGGTCTCCCGCAGCGCCGGTCGGTAGATGTCCCACGTCAACCTCCCGGTGGGCGCCGGCGTTGGCGATGACCAGCGCCGCCTGGGCGGCGAACATCACCAGGGTCTCCTGGTCCTCATCGGTGAACTCCTCCCCGCCCTCCCGGTCGCCCACGAAGACGTGGCCCACCCGGACGCCCCGGTGGAACATGGGCGCGGCCATGAAGCGGAACACCTCCACCGGCAGGGGGATGGTGAAGTCGGTGAAGCCCAAGGCGTGGACGTGCGCCGTCAGGTCCGGGAGCCGCAGGGGCTCGTCGATGTTGGTCAGGGCCTCGAAGAGCCGCCACCGGTCCGGGGTGAGCAGGAGCCGCTCGGCC
>Ga0209754_1000872_pt1 | contig 35172 bp, 36 predicted proteins | sample MesohylBB_FD_187295 | JGI IMG/M metagenome (GOLD analysis project Ga0209754, IMG submission 187295) | Host-associated microbial community of the marine sponge Aplysina aerophoba from Gulf of Piran - sponge mesohyl, lysed by bead beating... | ecosystem: Host-associated > Porifera > Sponge >... | reverse complement strand
CATGGAGAAGATGATCGCCGGCACCAGCGGCTCGCCGGCCGGTTGAATCGCCTCGATGCAGATGTTCGCCTCGGGATTGCTGGCCGACATCATGACTTCGAGCATGTCACCCGCCTCCATGGGAACGATGCCCTGGGAGATGATGACGTCCTTGGCCATGCTGCCTTCGTCCTGACAAAGCTGAACGTTGGAGTTGGCAACGTCCGCACCGTTGATACGCAGCCACAGGTCGAAGCACCCGTAAGGCCCGCCGCCTTCGCGGCCGACCTGGGGAGCGGCGACGATCAGGTAAGGCCCGGCTTTGCTGACGGTGATCTGATTGTTTGCCATGTCGACACCATTGGCTGCATCAATGATGTCCATGGCGACCACTTCGGGCGCCGTGCCCGGGCACTGGGTCACCGTCGACGATGCCTGTAGGTACTGGGCGGCATTGGCCACACTGGCCGAAGCAACAAGAACCGCCAATGCTAAGACAAGCTTCTTCATGGTCTTATCCTCCCTGTTGGACTTGACCACCAACCAGAGTAGGGCGCCAATCGAGGCTTGACAATTAATCTTATCGACCGGGCGCGTGACCTTCAGGGCGTCTCATAACCCGAATTGCCTGACTATTGGGTTTGCTTATACATCTCGATCGCGGGTCGCGGCACTCAATTCGGGAGGCGCGCGGCGTATCAGCCTGCTTCTTGGCTCGGCGCGTTAGTGCGTGGATGGCGCCTTCTGACCCGGCGTGACGCGGCGCAGCGTGTCGAGCAGGGCAGGGTCCAGCGGGTCGAGTGGCCGGCCGGCGATCTCCTCGGCCGCAGCCCAGATCTGGGACAGGTGCGCCACCATGGCGGTGCGGCCCGCGTGGCTCTTGACGACGTACTGGTTGTTGGCCCAGTCAGACGCCGCGCAGCCGTAGTGGTCGAGGATGCGGTTGATCAGGGCGACCCGGTTCAGCCGACCGAGATAGCGCGCCCGCCCGGTCTCAGGCTCGGCCGCGCGGCCCGCGTCGGTGCCGGCTTCGGTCCAGTGCGTGCCGCCGGCCATCATCGTACAGAACGCACACACGGCAGCTCCTCCTTGGGCGTGTGCAGCTCCGCACCGCCTCAGCGCACGTGCGACCGTAGCGTGGCGCGCGGATCTGGAGAAGACGGAAAGAGCGCGGACTCTTCAGGCCGACTGACGATATCCAGTGTTGTTGCCGTCTTCGGCGCAACGCAAGTCGCGCAACCTCTTTGACAAATACACAATCCGTATTACATATCATCCATGGCAATTCGGTCTTTCGCAGACAAAGACACTGAGACCGTTTGGCTCGATAGGCGGGTGCGCCCTTTCCAGCACATTCAGGCCCAGGCCAAGCGCCGGCTGAATGTCCTGAACGCGGCGACCTCCTTGGATGACTTGCGGAACAACCCCGGCGCGAGGCTCCACAAGCTGCGAGGCGACCGCGCCGGCCAATGGGCCATCGCCATCAACGAGCAGTACCGCATCACCTTCGGTTGGAAGGACGGACCCGTAAACGTACAGATAACGGACTATCACCGATGATCGGACCGATACATCCGGGCGTCACCCTGCGCGAAGACTTCATGGAGCCGCTCGACCTGAGCGCGAACGGCCTCGCGGAGGCCCTCGGCGTCCCCCAGAACCGGATCAGCGATATCGTGCGCGGCCGTCGCGGAGTCACCGCCGACACCGCGCTCAGGCTCGAGCGTGCATTTGGCGTCTCTGCTGACTTCTGGCTCAACCTGCAGTCCCACTACGAGCTCGAAGTCGCCAGACGGGACGCCGGGAAGGCGATTGAGAAGGCGGTCAGGCGGCTTTCCAGCGCCGCCTGAGACGCACGCCGTCAGGAAGCGGCGAGTTCGGCGAGAAGGCCGTAGTGGTCGGAGAGCGGTAGAGGCTCGCCATCGGGGCGCGGCACCACCGGCTCGTCGAGAAGGGTGCGCACGGCGGTCACCGTGATTTCTGGATCGTCGCCTGGCCGCACGTAGATGTGGTCGACCCGGCGGGCGGAGCCGGCGGCGCGGCCTCGGTTGAGCGGATTGGCCGGATCCCACGTGCCTTGAGGCCGGACGTCGTCAGGCAGATTGGCGGCAGCGTCCGCAAAGCCGGCGGCCTGCAGGAGGCCGTCGGTCGTCGGGTCCGCGGCCGGGTCGCAGTTGAAGTCTCCGGCGAGCACCACTGTGCCCTCGAAGGCTGCGCCGGCGGTCCCGATCGCCTGGGCGATCTGCGCGCTCCGCCGGTCGGGCGCTCCCCGGCGCCGCTTGCGCCGATAGGCGCCGCCGGCGGTGGCGTGGAGGTTGACGACGGGGACGCGGCCGAGGTCGGGCGTATCCACCGTGCAGGCGAGCATCCCGCGCGGTCCGAAGAGGCCCTCCTCCAGCGTCTGCTGCGCGAAGGACGTGCACGACGCGTCTGCCACCGGGTGGCGGGAGAGGGTGAGCAGCCCGGTGCCGTAGAAGCGGCTGTCCTCGGCGATGCCGGCGCTGTGGCGGTAGAGGTCGCGTAGCTCCGCTGCCAGCCTCACCTTGACGCGCTGCGGCACCAGCTCCTGCAGGAGGACGATATCGGCGCCCACGTCGCGCAGCGCCGGCGCGAGGTGCGCAGCGCGAGCGGGCACGTGCGGCACGTCCTCGTAGAGCGCGGCGCCGAAGAGGCGAATCTCGGTCAGGCCGGTATTGAAGGTCAGGATGCGCGGCACTGGCGCGCTACGGACCTGGTCCTGCCCGGATCACGGGCCGAGAGCTGCGGTTGACCAGGAAGAGGCCGGCAAAGAGCAGCGCGACGGCGAGGCCGATCCACGGGCTCGGCACCTCGCCGAAAAAGAGGGCGGCCCAGCCCATGCCGGCGAGCGGGCCGATATAGCCGTTCGTCGAAAAGAAGACCGGCCCGACCATGCGAATGATCTCCAGCCCCAGCACGAAGAAGACCGCCGTGAGCGCGCCGCCGCCGATCAGCGACCAGTCGCCCTCGGTCATGGTGCCGTCGAAGAGCCACCAGCTGTCGGCGGCAGCCATCGCCGGCAGCATCAGGATCGCGCCCGCGAACGCGATGCCGCAGGTCAGCGGGATCGGCTGGCTGCCTTCCGGGCGCAGGAACACCACCGTAACGCTGCCGAAGGCGTAGCAGACCGGTGAGCCGAAGGCCAAGAGCAGCCACGGCGCCATGCCGGGGTCCGGCAGGCTCGACCCCGGCGCCAGAACCACCAGGATGCCTGCGAGGCCAAGCAGGATGCCCACGACGCGCAGCAGCCGCATGGCGTCGAGCTTGAACAGGATCGAGAAGGCGTAGGTGAGAATCGGCGAGAGCGTCAGCGTGAGCGCGACCGCGCCGGCCGGTACCTTGGGCGCGGCCAGCGCCAGCAGGGTGTAAGGGAGCCCGATGCCGATGAAGCCGAAGATGAAATAGAAGCGAAGGTAGGCGCCGCTCAGTTTCGGCCGCTGTCCTATTGAGAAACCGGCGATCAGGGCGATCGTCCCCGCCAGCACGCCTTGCCAGAAGACGAAGGGGAAGACCGGGATGCCCTCGGTGATGGCGATCCGGTTGAGCGAGAAGGTCATGGCGTAGCTGGAGGCGCCGAAGAGCAGCATGACGAGCGGCAGCAGCCGCCCGCTCTGGCGCTCGGCGACGTTCACGGGGCTTGCCCTTTATTCCGTGAGTCCGGCGGTGAGTCCGCCGTCGATCACGAGTGCGGTGCCGGTAATCCAGCGGGCGTCGTCGGAGGCGAGGTAGACGAAGCCGTCGGCGATGTCGCGCGGCGTGCCGATGCGGCCCAGGGGCGTGCGGCCCGCCGCACGGGCGAGGGCGGCATTCGGGTCCGGCTGATCCGCAAGGAATCCGTCGAACATCGGCGTGTCGACAAAACCGGGGCAGATGCAGTTGGCGCGGATGCCGTGCTGCGCGCCGTCGAGCGCCATGCAGCGCGTGAGCATGATGAGCCCGGCCTTGGAGGCGACGTAGGCGGCATCCTGCCGGACGCCTACGACGCCGGCGATCGAGGCCGTGCTCAGGATCGCGCCGCCGCCTGCCGCAGCGAAGTGCGGCCAGAACGCCTTCGAGACCCGATAGGCGCCGCTCAGGTTGATGTCGATTTCGCGCTGCCAGTCGGCTTCCGCGAGCTCGGCGACGCCGCCCAGGATGGTGACGCCGGCATTGTTCACCAGCACGTCGATCCGGCCCAGCGCCGCCAGCGCCTCCTCGGCAAGGCGCGCCACCTCCCGCTCGTTGGTGATATCGACGCTTACGGCGGCCGCGACGGCCCCGTTCGCGACGATCGATGCAGCGACGGCGGCGGCGCCTTCAGCGTTCAGGTCGGCGCAGACCACCGCCGCACCTTCCTCGGCGAAGCGGAGCGCGGTCTCGCGGCCGATGCCCGATGCGGCACCGGTGACGATGGCGTTCCTGCCGGCGAGTCTCACTGGGGAGGGCCGGCGTGCCCGCCTACGCGGGCATGGTCTCGTTCCGGCGCTGGGCGCGCTGCATCAGGATCAAGCCGATCACCGCGAACACGCTGAGGCAGATCAGGACGAAGAGGCCGAGCGCCGCCACGTAGGCCCATTCCAGGTCCTTGAAGGTGAGGTCGAGGATGTAGACGGAGATCGACTTGGTGGCCACGCCCGGCCCGCCGCCGGTCATCACGTAGAGGATATCGAAGATCTTGATGCACTCGATGGTGCGGATGACCAGCGCGATGATCATCACCATTTTCATGCGCGGCAGCACGATGCGCCAGAAGCGCTGCCACGCGTTCGCGCCCAGCAGCGTCGCCGCCTTCATCTGGTCCTCGGGCACGCCCACCATGCCTGCGAGCAGGATCAGGAACATGAGCGGCGTCCACTGCCAGATGTCGGCGATCATCACCGAGATCATCGCCAGCGTGCCGTCGGCCAGCCACAGGATCTCGACCTCGGTGCCGCTGATCCGGCTGAGCAGGTCGTTGATGGGGCCCGAGCTCTGGAAGAGCATGAAGAACATGTAGCCGGCGACCGCTGGCACGATCATCATCGGCATCAGCATGATCGAGTAGAAGAGCCGCTTGCCCACGAATTTCTCGGCGAACAGGATGGCGAGGCCAAGGCCCAGCAGGAACTCGATGGGCACGCAGACGGCGACGATCAGGAAGGTGCGCCCGATCGAGCCCCAGAGTTTGCTGTCGTCGAATAGGTCGCCGTAGTTGCCGAAGAGGTTGGCGCTCTCATAGGCCATGTACCAGGGCGTGCCGTCGAGCGGCCCCCACCAAGTGAAGCTCACGTAGAGCTGCATCACAAGCGGGAAGGCGACGATGAAGAGCAGCAGAAGCTGGGCCGGGAGCGTCAGGTAGAGCCCGAGCACCTTGCCCTGGCGCTCCAGCGGCGTGAGCGCGGGCCGCCCGGGCTTCGTCGCCGCCTTGCTCATTGCTTCAACGCCCCGAAGGTGAGCCCGCGCACCAGATACTTCTGGATCGCGATGCCGAAGACCACCGGCGGCACCACGGCGATCAGGCCGAGCGCCGCCTTGGCGCCATACATCTGCCCCGTCATCGCCGACGACAGCGAGTTCATGTAGACCGGAATCGTCACCCATTCCTTGCGGGTGAGCAGCAAGGCGATGACGTAGTCGCTCCAGTTCAGGATGAAGACGAAGAGCGTGGTGCTGGCGAGCGCCGCCTTCACCATGGGCAGCGTGATCTTCCAGAACACGCGGAACCAGCTGCAGCCCTCGACGAGCGCGGCCTCCTCGATTTCCCGCGGCACTTCATCGAAGAAGGTCTTCATCAGCCAGAAGGCGAAGGGAAGCGTGACGATGCCGTAGATGAGCGAGAGCCCCCACCAGGAATCCATGGCGCCGATGAAGGCCCACATAATCATCACCGGAATCATCACCGCGAGCGGCGGGAAGAGCCGGAGCTGGAGCACGCCCAAGGGCAGGTTGCGCCCGACCATGAAGCGGGAGACGGCATAGGCGCCGAGGGTGCCGGCGATGACGGCGATCGCGGTGCCGAGCAGCGCGGTGACGAGGCTGGAGATGATCGGCTTGGTGGCGGTCCGCTCGTGGGTGATGGAATAGGCTTCCGTCTCGCCCGTGAAGATGTATTCGAAATTGGCAAAGGTTGGCTCGCGCGGCAGCCAGTGCAGGTCGCCTGCGGTCGACACCCACTCGGTGTGTGGCTTGAAGGCCATGGTGGCCATCCACACCACGGGCAGCAGCGCCAGGCCGACGGCGACGAGGATCAGCGCGTAGCGCCAGAGGTGGGAGGTGTACGCTCTTTGCATCGCTACTGAGGCCGCGGTCCCGGGCCGCTCAGGGTGCTCACGGGCGACCGCTCATCGCCTTGAACGGAACACGACCGGGAGAGGAGCGGGCGGCGCGCAAACGCTGCGCACCGCCCACCGGGGACCGATTCGACGCTCTTCGGATCAGGCTTGGTCGATGACCGTCGACCAGCCAGACTTCGCGGCGTTGATCAGCTCGGTCATCTTGTCCTCGCCTTTCTTCCGGATGTGCTTGCGCCACGACTTGGCGGTGTTCTCCATCGCCTCCTGGGCCGTGATCTCGCCCGCGAGCGCGGAGACGAGGTTCTCGCTCAGCGTGTTGTGCATCGCGAATTGGCCCGGGATGGCAATGGTGGGCACCGCGCGCGCCACCGTGCCCTCGATGACCGGCACGTGGTAGGGCTTGTAGGACTGGATCACCAGCGGATCCTGGAAGTTGGCGAGCTGGAAGGGATCGAAGAACCCGCCCGGATTGCCGGTCAGCAGGCTGAAGATCCGCGTCGACCCCGACCACTGCAGCCAGAGATACGCGGCCTCCTGATACTCGCTCTGGGTCGAGACGCCGCCGTTATTGCCGAGATAGATCGTGGAGCGGCGCACCAGCTGATCGCCGAACTGATGACCCGGCGGCAGGAACGAGCCCATCTTGCCGCCTATCGCGGTTTCGGAATTGTCGAGGAACTTCGGACAGTTGGAGAAGGTGCCGAGCATGAACGAGTTGCCGTTGGCCATGTTCCCGTAATACTCGGGCCAGCTCCAGCCGAGGCCGCCCCTGTCCGACCAGTCGAGGCTCTTGACGTGCTCCTCGGTGGCCTGGATGCCGGCGTCGGTGTCGATGATCGGGTTGCCCTCGTCGTCGAACAGGTGCTGGTTGGGATTGTCCTTGCTGACGTAGCGGTTGTACCAGGTGCTGATGCCCCAGAAGTGGCTCATCATGTTGCCGTTGCCGAGCATGCCCTTCCCGGTGAAGAACTCGGCCAGCTGGTCGCATTCGCCCCAGGTGCGGGGCGGCCCCAGCTCCCAGCCATACGTATCGGAGAACTCCTTCTGGTTCGCCGGGTCTTCGGTCAGGTCCCTGCGATAGACCCAGACCTGGGCGTCGCCGTCGTAGCAGACCGAGCGGGGCTCGCCGCCGTACTTGTAGAGCATGTCGTAGGATTCCGGCGTCGGCATCCCGCGCTCGGGGTCGGCGAAGTCGGCGCCGTGCTTCTCGATCCATTCGCCGAGCAGCGCGATGCCGTTGGCCTCGGACAGATCGCCCATGGCCGCGTAGCCGAAGGTGTAGACGTCGTAAGCCGCGGAGCTGGTGGTGACGTCCTGGATCACCTTGTTGAACTGCTCCTCCGGCGAGACCGGGATGAACTCGAGCTTGACCCCGGTCTCGGCTTCCCAGATCGACTGCAGAGTCGGTCCGTCCGGCGGCCAGGGATTGGTGAAGTGGCCGATGGCGCCGTCCGTCATCAGGATGTTGAGTTTCTCGGGCGCCTTGCCTTCCGCCTTGAGCTTGCGGATGCCCTCGACGGCCCGCCCTTCGGACATGGTCTCGTTGTACTGGTAGCGCTCCGCCCCCTCGAAGCCCGTAGGCCCGCCTGTCATGCCCTCGGCGAGGCCTGCGGCCCGCGCGGGGCGGATGAACTTGGGCGCGATCCCGATGGGCGAGGTGAGCACCACGCCTGCTGCGCCAGCCTTCAACGCCTGCCGCCGCGTAATTTTCATCGCCATTGATGCCTCCCGTGGTTCTTCCCGATGAGTGGCCCGAGCCGTCGAGCCAGCGCTTTAGTTCCACCTGAATCTATACCACGCGCGCGCGCCGCTATGCATCCTCCAAGCGGCACCAATGTTTCTGCCGGCCGTCGCGCCGGCGGCCGTTGGGAGCGATCGATGTTGGCGGCACATGTCTGCTCATGGCGGTTTTCGAGCAAAATTCGCGGGTCTACCGGGCGGGCGATACCGAAGGCATGATGGCGCTCGACCGCGACGACCGCCCCGATTCAGCCCGGCCCTGCGATGAGCATTCGAGACTCTGTCATAGCCGCCCTGCGCGAAGCCGCCGACCCGGCGAGAGCACCGCAGCAACAGGCCTACATGAAGTCGGACATGCCCTACTTCGGCGTGGGCGTGCCCCATTGCCGGCGCATCGCCGGTGCCGTGTTCAGGACGCACCCGCTGCCTGACGCCCGCGCCTGGGAGGCGGCGATTCTCGACCTTTGGCGAAACGCCGCCCACCGCGAGGAGCGCTACGCGGCGGTCGAGCTGCTGCTCTTCAAGCGCTATTCGCGCTGGCTGGAGCCGGCGAGAGTTCCGTTGATCGAGGAGCTGGTGGTCACCGGCGCCTGGTGGGACTACGTGGACGCGATCGCCAGCCGCGGGGTGGGGACCATGCTCGCCGCTCACCCGCGCCCGACGAGGGCCGTGCTGCGTGCGTGGGCGAAGGACGACAACATCTGGAAGCGGCGCACTGCGATCCTCGCTCAGCTCAAGTCCAAGTGCGCGACGGACACCAGGCTGCTGACCGACGCGATCCGGCCGTCAATCGGGGATCCCGAGTTCTTCCTGCGCAAGGGCATCGGCTGGGCGTTGCGCGAGTACTCCAAGACCGATCCGGCCTGGGTGCTGGCCTTCGTCAAAGCCCACCCCGAACTTTCGGACCTGAGCCGGCGCGAGGCGCTCAAGCATATTGCTCAAACTGCACCGCCACGGAATTGACCATCCGAGTCTCGAAGAATAGAGTAGGTGTATAGGTGTTTATGCGCTTATGCGCGGGAGCGTGACCATGACCCGATGGAATCTCTCCATCTCGGAAGAGACCGACCGGGCGGTTCGCACCTTTCTTGCCCGCAATGGCGGCAAGAAGGGCGATCTGTCCCGATTCGTCGATGAGGCTGTGCGCCGCCGCGTTTTCGATCTCACCGTCAGCCAGGTCAAGCAGCGCAATGCCGGTTCGGAGCAACGGGAAATTCTCGGTTTGATTGACGATGAGGTGAGCGCGGCGCGTGCGGGTCGTTCTTGACACCAACATCTTGATCGGCGCCCTGATCACCAAGGGCACCCCACCGGACAGCTTGTATCAGGCATGGCTCCGAGGCGAGATCGAGCTTGTGACATCCGCCGCGCAGATTCGCGAACTGGCCGATGTCCTCGCCAGAGAGCGTCTCCAGAGGTTTCTCGACGCCGATGAGGCCGCGGCCATCGTCGAGAACATCGGTACCCGCGCTGTCATCCTCGAAGAGCTCCCGAGCGTGTCGCACTCTCCCGATCCCATGGACAATGAGATTTTGGCGACGGCTATCGCTGGAGGCGTTGACCTGATCGTCTCCGGTGACAAGAAGCACATGCTTGCGCTCCGGGACGTCGATGACATTCCTATTGTCACTGCTCGCGAGGCTCTGGAGCTTCTGCGTCAGGGTTGAGGCAGCACGTGATCGCCGTAGGTCGCGATCGGATCACGAGCGGGCCGCGTCCGCGCCGATGTGTTTGGCCAAGTGGTCGGTGAGGTCGCGGGCATCGTCGGCGGTGCCGTGGATGAAGCTCGACTTTCGGCGGCGCAGGAAGTTGAGGCCGATGCGGTAGACGCCCGGCGCGCCCGTTACCACGCCGCCGTCGTGGCGCAGCCGGCCCTTGCGGTCGAAGACGGGAAGATCGACCCAGGAGTGATCGGGCTCGTATCCGGTCGACCAGATCACCGTCCGGACGCCTTCGCTGGCGAGGTCGAGGGTCAGCGGCGGCGAGTCCGCCACCCGCGTCGGCTCGAAGCGGTGCGGCGGCTCGAATTCGTCGCCGCATCCGTTCTCGTCGACCCATTCGTCGATGGTGTCGAGCAGCCGGCCCTGCTTCAGATCCGCGAGGTTGCACTTGTTGCGGAGCGAGCCCGAGAACTGCGCCTTGCCGTCCGAGAACCCGGCGATCGAGCCCACGAGCCGCACCCCGCGGTCGGTGAGGTCGTTGAGATTGAGCGTGGCCCGCTCGGGCGTGCCGACGAGTTGCGGGGAGGGAACCCGGCGCGCGCGGACGATGTCGTCCACCTCGTCGTAGCGCTCGTCGTGCAGTCCGGTGCGGTCCATCCACCACAGGATGTCCTTGCCGCGATAGGTGCGCGGCATGCGCACGTGCTCGCCCACGGCGAGCGTCACAGGGCGGCCCGAGCGGTGCACCTCGTCCGCGATCTGAACGCCGGTCGCCGACGCGCCCACCACCAGCACGGCGCCGTTGGGCAAGGCAGAGGGCCGCGTGTAGTCCATCGGCGTCACGGATTCGATGGTGCCGGGAAGAGCCGCCGCGACGGGCGGGAGCTTCGGAATGTTGAAGCCGCCGGAGGCGATCACCACGCACGCGCAGCGCCAGGCGCCCCTGTCAGTGACCACCTTGTAGCCGTCGCCGTTCTTCGTGAGCGATTCGACGGTGGTGCCGGTTTCCAGCGGCGGGTCGACAAGCCGGGCGTAGCGCTCGATGAACGCCACCACCTCGGCCGCGGTCATGAAGCCGTCGGGATCGTCGCCGTCGTAGGCGAGGCCGGGCACCTTGGTCTGCCAGTTCGGCGTGAGCAGGCGGAGCGATTCCCAGCGCTCCGTCCGCCACGTATGAGCCACCTCGCCGCGCTCGATCACCACATGGTCGATTCCGCGCGCGGCGAGGCAATGGCTCACGGCGAGGCCGGCATGACCGGCCCCGACCACGACGGTCGTCGTCTGCATGACGCCGGTCAGTTGACCTCGACGGTGACGTTCGTCGGATTGGTCAGGATATCGTACACCGCCGAGCGCTTCTGCGACTGGGCGACCAGCGCCTCGATATCGGCAGGCGAGGCGTCGGCGTCGATATCGTAGTTGACCTTGACGTTGCTGAAGCCGTTCCGGACTTCCGGGTCGGCACCAAGGATGCCCGCGATATCCATGTCGGCTTCGACCGTGGCCTTGACCGAACGCAGCTGGATCTCTCTCACTTGCGCGACGGCGGCGACGCCCGCCGTCAGGCAGCTCGCCAGGCCCGTGAGCACGATTTCCACCGGCGTGGCGGCGTTGTCCTCGGCCGCGAACACCAGGGGATGATCGGACTCGAACGAGTAGCTCGCCTTGTGGTCGTTCTCCTGGCCGAGGCCGAAATAGCCTTCCACCTGTGTCTTGCTGTGCGTGCCGTGGAGCCACTCGTTGGTGACCCGCCACTTGAACTGGCCGGCTTCGGGCTGGTCGCCCAGGATGTTGCGGGCGCCGAGCAGATGCTCGACGTTGACGCCGTTAAGGCCGGGGGGTGTGCTGGTGTCGGACATGAGACTTCTCCTCTTGAGCATGGTTGTCGGGCGTTGATACCGCGCCTCTCGGTGGCGGTGCCAGTGGCTTCGAGGACCGCGAGGCCCCCATCGGTCTCACCCGGTGGGATCGGCTACGAGGGGTAGCCTAGGTACAGAGGCAGCAGGACGCGGCCCCCGGAGGGGCGAATGGCTGGTCGCACAGAGTCATCATCCGGCGGTACTCCTCTCGTCTCCTACGCGCTCTACGAGCGCCGTGAGCGGAGCTCCGCCTCCGGCTAACTCATCGATCAGGCATTGGCACCGCTCTCGGCGGTTGCCGCGGCTTCGAAGGGCCTGTCCCTCCACCGCTCTGGATGAGCGCGTCCTGTGCGCGGATGGAAACACAAAGCGATCGGCGCGGTCAACAAAATGTCGCTGAGCTGGCGCGCCGCCGCGCAGGGCGTCTCAGGCCCCCGCCTTGGCCACGGCTGGCTGTGCCGCACCGGCTCCGCTGCTCGGCAGCCAGAAGGCGATGATGCCCACCAGCAGCGCCGAGCCGCCCAGTCCGACGAAGAGCCAGAGGAAGCCGCCGGAGACGCCGTGGAGGCCCGCGACCAGCGGCGCCGCTATCGCGCTCGCGCCAAGGCCCAGCAGGAACTTGATGCCGAAGATCCGCGCCCGCCAGCTCTCCGCCGTGTAGCGCGTGACCAGGGCGTCCTGAATCGGGATCTCGCCCACCACCACCATCATCATGGCCAGGGCCACGATGATCAGGCCGTGTCCCGCGAGCACACCGGCGGCGGCGATCAGCGGCGCCTGGGCGAAGAGAACCGCGATCCAGACCGGCTTCGCCGGGTAGCGGTCGATCAGCCAGCCGACCCCGATCTGGGCGAAGGCGGCGATGGCGATGACCACCGAGACCAGCCCGCCGATGCCGAGCGCGCTGTCGGTGATCCCGCTGAGCCCGTCGTCGAAGAGCTTGGGGAGAGCGATGGTCGTGGTCTGGAAGGTGAGCCCCGTGAGCGTCGTCGCGATGCCGATCACCAGCAGCAGCCGCAGCAGGGTGCCCGAGGGCTGGCCCCATCGCCCACCGACGGAGGGGCGGGAAGGCCCCGCGCCGATGTTGCGCCACTGCCGGCAGACTGCGATGAACCAGAGCCCGACGACCAGCGAGACCGCGCCCGGCACCATGAAGGCCGCACGCCAGCTAATCGCATCGCTCAGCGCCGCGGCGACGATCGCCGCCGCCGCAAGCCCGAAATTCCCGGCGACCCCGTTGATGCCGAGCAGCTTGCCGACCTTCTCCCGCCCCTCGACCAGCATGGCGATGCCGACGGGGTGATAGATCGAGGCAAAGAGGCCGATCAGCGTGAGCCCGCCCGCAAGCTCGAAGGGCGTACGCGCGAACCCGGTGAGGATGGCCGCGGCCCCGATGCCGACGAAGAAGATCGCGAGCATCGCGGGCCGGCTCCAGCGGTCCCCGAGCCAGCCCGCCGGCAGCGTGCCCGCCGCGAAGGCGATGAAGCCCGGCACCGCGAGCGAGAGCAGCTCGCCGTAGGAGCGGTCGAACACCCCTTCGAGGGTGAGCACCACCGTCGGGTAGAGCAGCAGGAAGAGGTGGTCGAGTCCGTGCCCGACGTTGATGAAGAGTATGCGGGAGCGGTCCGACATCGCGTCCTCAGCCGCAGGGGTACCGGCGAGACTCCCCCGGCGGGCCTCACCCTTGGCCGGACTTTCGGGGCCGGAGACCGGGCCGCACCCGCGACGCGGGACGGGCGCGCTATGGAGCGGGTGAAGGGAATCGAACCCTCGTCGTAAGCTTGGGAAGCTTCTGCTCTACCATTGAGCTACACCCGCCCTGCTCGCGAGGATAGGGACGCCACGCGCCCCCCGCAAGCGGATCGGTCGCCGAGCCTACGTCCATCATCGACGCTTTCGCGGCGTCTTGCCCGTGTGGGCGATGCGTCCCTCCTTCTGGGCCACAGCTTCTTCGATCAGCTCCTCCCTCGAGTGCAGGAGGTCGCCTGCGGGCAGACCCACGGTGTCCAGCAGCCGGTCCATGGCGTCGTCGTGGGGCTCGAGCGTGCCGTCCGCGAGGATGTGGGTCACGGCGACGCCGCACTCGGCGAGGCTGCGGCCGACCAGCAGCGTTCGGTGGCAGTCGAGCGGCTCCTTCTCAGCGCACATCAGGGCAAGGCGCTCGATCTCTGCCCTCTCCATCACCCGGTCGATCCCCTCGCAGTAGAGCGGCGTTCGTGCCAGACGGTCGTAGCGCACGCGCCCCTTCTCGTAGCACGAGCGATCTTCGGGGCGCCCACCGAGCGCCTGCCCCATGAAGAGGTATGCGATGCCATACGCCTGCAGCGCGGCGTCGAGGGATTTGCGGTTGAAGTGCGGATTGAAGCGGCTGTAGGGCGCCGAGCGGACGTCGGCGAGCGTCGTCACATCGTGCTGCTTGAGGAGCGAGAGGAAGGTCTCCAGCGGGTGGTTGGAGTGCCCGACGGTCAGAACGCGCGTTTCGATCACGGTCATGGGGCCGAACCAGCGGCGGGCCGGTCGACGCCCTGCTTCGGGCGTTGGCGTTTCGCGTGGGCATGTGGTGAGGTGCGCCCAGCATCGCAACGCAAGGCCGGAGGAGGGGAACCATGACACAGGACGCCACGGCGGAAGGCTTGGAGGCTGCCTTCCACGCATGGGCGCGCGGGCTCAACGAGGGCGACCTCGACGCCTTCTGGAGCGCCTTCGACGACGGCGCCGAGATTCTGGACGAGGACTACCCCTGGCGCATGACGCTGGAGGAGTTCAAGGACCATATCGACTTTCACGCCGGCGGTACCGGCCTGTGGGAGCACTTCAAGTGGATCCCGCGGGAGCTGAACGTCAGGGTCTGGGGCACCACCGGCCACGTCAGCGGCTTCTCGACCTTTCGCGGCAAGCCCCGCGACGCGGGCTTCCGGCAGCGCTTCATGGGCTTCACCCAGACCTGGTACCACGAGGACGGCACGTGGCTTCAGGTCTGTTGGCATCAGAGCCCGCTGCTCGGCCGCATCCAGGGCGCGTCGCCAAGCTGACCGCCGCGACCGGCCTGCGTTAGCCGGGGCGGTCGCCGGCCGCGGCCGCCCAGCCTTCGTGGCGGTCTGACGCCGTTACGCATCGTCGCGGGCCCGCTCGCGCGCGGCCAACGCCCACGGTGCGAACTCGGGCGGACGCGGCGCGGGGAGGCCGGTCTCCTCCTCGCAGCGGGCCACGATCTCCTCAATATCGCCGCCCATGTCGAAGAGATCGGGGTTGCCCCGCTCCAGCCGCATGCTCTCGCGCAGCGCCTGCGTGGCGTCCTCGTCGACGGCAAAATCCTCGTCCACGACCACGCCGTAACGCCGTGCGCCCGCGATCGTGACGAGGCCGGCTGCCACGTCGAACGCCACTTGCTCGACCGGACGTTCCAGCGGGTCGCCCCAGCCACCGCCGCCCCAGGTGCAGTAGTGCACGACATCCCCCGGCTCAACCCGCACGCGATCGCACTTCGAGGGAAGAACCTCGATCGTTCCATCCCTGCGCTCGACGTATTTCCGGCTGCGCGCACCCGGCAGCCCGCCCCTCACGCCCCACGGGTACGAGAGCCAGCGATCGTCGTGGATTGAAATGTCGCCGGTGTTGAGGATGCGATAGGCGGTGTGCACGCCGTTGCCGCCGCGGTGCAGCCCGGGGCCTCCCGAATCGGGGATCACCTCGTGGGCGTCCATGCGCAGCGGGCAAATCGCTTCGAGATATTCGCAGGGCACGTTCGTGAAGTCGGGCCACATGCCGTGGCCATCGGCCCCGTCGCCCGAGGGCGCGGCGGCGATACCGCCGAACGCGATGTGGAAAAGCTGGAACCACTCGCCGCGCGCATCGTATCCCGAGTACAGGAAATGCGGACTCGCCGAGAATCCGGCCGCGCACATGTAGTCGGGGTTGCTCTGCCCGAACAGCCCGGCAAGCACATCCATGCAGCGCGCCAGGCCGTGCGTTCTGCAGGAGAGCGCCGCGGGCTTGAAGGGCTTGTAGAGCGTGCCCTCGGGAATGCGCACGTCCATCAGATCGTAGAACCCGTCGTTGAAAAGTATCTGAGGGTCTGCGAGCATGATGAGGAAAACGCCACAATGCATCTTGGTCATTTCTTCGTTGCAATAAAAATTAATCGAACTTTGCGACTGCGGATCGGTTCCCTCGAAATCGATGATCATCTTGTCGTCTTCGCGCCACATGGTGCAGGCAATCTTGTAGGGGCCCATGCCGACCCCGTCGTCGTCCAGATAGTCTTCGAAGTACTGCTTTTCCTCCGAGATTCCCGTCAGGATGATGTGGCGCATCGCCCGGCGTGTTCGCTCCAACAGCTCCTCCAATGCGGAATAATAGGTGTCGTCGCCGAAGCGGTCGGAGAGTTCGATGACGCGTATCGCCGCGAGACGACAGCCCGCGATCAGCGCGTCCAGATCGCTTCGGTTCCAGTGCGGCATGCGGCAGTTGTGCAGGATGAGCTGCAGAATTTCTTCCTGACGCTCACCGCGCCGGTAGATCTTGGTCGGCGGGATGATGATGCCTTCTTCGAAAATCTGCTGCGCGTCCGTCGGCATGCTGCCGGGGACGCGGCCTCCCGTATCGGTCATATGGCCGAACATCGCGGCCCAGCCGATCACCCGGCCCTTCTTGAAGATCGGCAGCAAGACCAGCCAGTCGGGCGTGTGGCTGATGGCCCCGTCGCAGGAATAGGGATCGTTGGTGAGAAAGACGTCTCCCTCGTGAATCTCGCCTTCGTAGGAATTGAGGAACACGTTGATGAAGGCGCCGAATTGCCCGACCACCATCTTGCCGTCGCGATTGGCGATCAGGGGAAACTCGTCGTGCTGCTCACGGATACCGGGCGACATGGCGGTGCGGAAGAGTACGGCATCCATTTCGTGACGCGCGTTGCGCAGCGCGTTCTCGATGATGTCGAGATCGACCGGGTCGACATCGACCCGGCGGAAGGGTGTGTGATCGCTCTCGATGACGGTCGCCGCCATGGTCGTCCCTCGCTCACGCCGCCCGCGGGCGGATCAGAATGTTCCCGATCGCGTCGATCTCACCATCGTGGTCGGGCAGCAGGACCGTGGTGGAATCGAGCTGCATCACGATCGCGGGGCCCTCGAGCACATTGCCGGCCACGAGCCTGGCGCGGTCGTAGACCTGCACGTCGCGGTGGGCCCCCTCGACGTAGACGGTCTGGCTTCCCGCCCGCGCGGCGGAGGCATCGCGCGTTCCGGGCGTCATGCGCGGCGCGCGAAGGGACGTATCCTTGCCCTGCACGATGGCGCGCAGGTTGATGATCTCCCGGTCCATGTCGAGCGCGAAGGTGTAGAGACGTTCGTGCAGCGCATCGAATTCCTTTTCGATGCAATCGAGCCCGTGTCGGCGGAGGTCTTCCATCTCCACGGTCACCGTCAGATGCAGGACCTGCCCGGCATAGCGGATGTCGATCTCGAAGTGGGCGGATTGATCGGCGCGGGGAATCCCCTCGGCATCGAGGGATTTCGAGGCCTGTTCCGCAAGCTCCTCCAGGATCGCAAGGATGTCCGCCTGACTGGTCTCCGAAAAGCGCCGCATGAGGCTGCGCGACGCTTCGTCCCTGGTTCGAGTCGTTGCGTCACCATAGGCGCAGAGCACGCCTGGGCTCGGCGGCACGATCACCGGCCAGCAGCCGAGAATTCGCGCCAACGCGTTGGCATGCATCGGGCCTGCGCCGCCGAACGCGACCAGCGCAAAATCGCGCGGATCGAAGCCCTGCTGCACGGATACGAGGCGCAGCGCGCCGATCATGGTCTCGTTGACGATGTCGTAGATGCCCGCGGCGGCCCGCTCCGTGGAGAAGCCGAGCGCGCCTGCGATCTTGCCGACAGCGTCCGCCGACATTTCCCGGTCGAGCGCGAGGTCGCCGCCCAGCAACGACGCTTCGGGCAAGTGGCCGAGGACGATATTCGCGTCGGTCACGGTCGGCTCCGTGCCACCCTTGCCGTAGCCCGCCGGGCCAGGATCGGCGCCGGCGCTCTCCGGCCCCACGCGAAGCGCCTTCGTCAGCGCGGGCACATGCGCGATCGAGCCGCCGCCCGCACCGACCGAGCGCACGTCGACCGAGGATGCGCGCACGGTGAGATCGCCGACCGTCGTCTCGCGCCGGATTTGCGCGACACCGTCCCTGACGAGGCAGACGTCCGTCGAGGTGCCGCCCATGTCGAAGGTGAGCAGGTTGTCGAAACCGGCTTGCCGCGCGATCCAGAGCGCGCCGGTGACGCCGCCGGCGGGTCCGCTCATCAGCAGGTTGACCGGAACCGTCTCGGCGCCAACCGGCGAGGTCAGGCCTCCGTCCGAGCGCAAGATGTGCAAGTTCACGTCACCGGATATCGTGCCCAGTTCCCGGCTAAGGTTGCGGACGTAACGCGACACGATCGGACGAACGTACGAATTGCATACCGTCGTTATCGTGCGTTCGTACTCTTGCATTTCGGGAATCACCTGGGAGGAAAGCGAGATTGGAATCCCGGGTAGCTCCTCCGCCGCTATGCGGCCGGCAATCGTCTCGTGCGAGTCATTGGTGTAAGAATTGATCAATGAAATCGTTAGTGCGTCGATTCCGTTTTTCCTGAGCGATCGCAGCGACTCGCGCAGAGAGTCTTCGTCGAGCGTCTCGATGATTTCGCCTCTGGCGTCGATTCGCTCATGCGCTTCCACCGTCAGCGCCAAGGGCGCAAGCGGCGGCGTCTTGTTGAAGATAACCCAGGCGCCCAAGCCGCCGGGGACAAAGGATCGGGCGATTTGCAGGACGTGCCGATAGCCCTTCGTCGTGACCAGGCCCACGCGTGCGCCCCTGCCGGTCAGGATCGCATTGGTCGCGACCGTCGTGCCGTGCATGACGTCTTGAATCGCGCGGGGCTCAATGTTAGCCAATTCGCAAACGCGGGCGATGCCATTCAGCACGCCAATCGATGAGTCTGCGGGGGTGGACGGGACCTTGGCGACGTGAAAGCTGCTGTCAGCTTCGTTGATCAGGAGCACGTCCGTGAAGGTGCCTCCCACGTCGACTCCCAGCCGATACGCCATCGTCCCTTCACCTCGGTTGGTGTAACGGTCGTATCCCGCTCGGCCCGCCGAGCGCAAAGGCTACTTCCACCAGCGGCGCCGCACCAAGGCCTTTCCTGCCCCTCCCTTGCATGAGCCGGGATCGGGATTGTCCCGCGTATCGGATCGCTCGGTCCGAGCCCCAATTCGGCTTTGCTCGTCGCCAAAGGGATGTTGCGCGAACTTTCTAACTCATCGCGCGGGATAGAACATCCGCTCGGATAGTCCGAGTAATTTGCAGCAATGAAATGTCAGAACCTTCGTGTCTTTACCGACTATTCCAAACAACGGCCCTCGCGTGAGGTGGTCGATTCGACCAGACAAGTCACGCGGTTTTGGCGGGCGGGAGAAAAGGTGGATGAGATATCTTGAAAGAAAGCTACGAGATATTGAAGTGCACTCTCCGGGACAGGAGCGTCCGTTCGCGCCGTGGATGCTGCGAATGCCGCGCTAGATACACCGCTCGAAAAAGGCGAGGCACTTGCGGGCGAGAGGCCTTTGCCTTCCTTTCTCGGTAGCCACGGCATAGAGGCAGTTGTCGGTCTTTATGGCTTCGTCGTTGAGTGCGATCAGCGCTCCCAAATCCATATACCGCTCAATAAAATGGCTCCAGCCCAAAGCAATGCCTTGCCCGGCGACGGCAGCCTCCAACACATAGGTGTAGTTGTCGAAGCCGGCAACCCGAGGCTCGGGGGAGGGATGCCCCTTGGCATCGAAGTAATCATTCCACGACGCCCAACCCTCATTGGGCCGTGCGATGTCGAGAAGGGTCAGCTTGCTCCAGGCTGTCGTAGGAAGATTGAGGGTTTCGGCATGGACCGCAGCGTAGCCGGGCGAGCAGAGCAGACTCACTTCTTCCCGGAAAACAACCTTGCGGTCATCAGGGGCGGCCGTTGCCGGATCCCAGGTCAAGAGCACATCGGCAACCGGCGATGGCGGCAGGTACTGAATGTTGTGTTGGTAGGTCAAGACCCGTACCCGAACCCGGTCACCGAGCGCCTTTTGAACTGCGTCGTATCGTGGCATCAAGAAGAGATGCGATATCTCGTCCGAGCAAGCGATTACGAGCTCCACTTGCTCGGCGGTCGATAGTTCGGCGACTTCCGCGGCGCCTGCATGGATCGCGCCGAGCCCGATAGCAACGGCGTCACGATAACGGGTCCCCGCATCCGTCAGGCTTACCCCGGTCCGTGACCGGTCGAACAATCGAGTCGCGAGTTGCCGCTCCAGGCTCGCAATGTGGCGGCTGATGGCAGACTGCGACGTGCGCAACTCCCGGGCGGCGCGGGAAAAATTGCCGTGCCGCGCGGCGCTCTCGAAAGCGATCAGGGCGCTCGTCGGCGGTATACGATATGGCCCACGCCTACTCATGCCCATTGTGGTATACGCTTGTTCATCAAATGGCAATAATTGACTTAGGTCTGAGTGAAAATTTATCAGTAATATATCAATTCAAACACTCATTATACCAACGTCGACATCACTTTATGCTGTTGACATCTTGTGGCTGTATTGGATTTTCTAATAGGCTTGTCCTTAAATGGAAGCGAGTCATGTGGAGGGATGGTGGCGTCCGGCCCCGGGGCGTGCCTCGAAAAGCGCATCACTTGATCTTGCGCGAATTGCAGGTGCGCCTGTAGTTGCGGGGGGCAAACTGTTCCTGTCTGATTCAGGCGGGCTGCAGAATTGCACGATTGTACGAGCATGAAGTCGAGGCCTCAATCCTACCGTGCACGGCAAGATTTTCCACGGTAAACCCATTCAAGCCGTCTTCCTGTGGAAACCGGACAAGAATTCGGTCGAGGCGCTGCGGCTCTTCCTTCAAATGTTGTGCGCAGCGTAGGATCGACTCGAGGCAACCTGTCTTCGCCGTATCTGCCTGGCGATTGGGGTGTGGGGCAGGGCCTTAGTCCTCTTGAGGAAGATGGGGCCATGGCCACGCCGCAACGCCCTCGACGGTATGAGCGATGAGAGCTGAGTGGTGGAGCCCATGGCGCGAGGTCGACGGCGCAATCATTCTTCACGTGGATATCACGCCCGACTCGGAACGCGAGACGCGCGCCTTCGACCTGCTGGATGACGAAGAGAGGGCGCGCTGGCACCGGTTCCTGGCGGTGGGTGCCCGGCGTCAGTTCGCTCTATGCCGTTCTGCGCTTCGAGTTGCCCTCTCGGAGCGGTTGGGCTGCGCGAATCGGGCGCTCTCCTTCGCTTATCTCGAGCACGGCAAGCCTTTCGCCACGGTTGACGGCCGGCGCGCGGATGTCGGTTTCAATGTCAGCCACAGCGGTCGGCACGGCCTGATCGCGATTGGCGCGCATGACCGGCTCGGCGTCGACGTGGAAGAGCGCGTATCCAAGCGCGATCTCGAAGGCATCGGCAGTCTGGTCTACGGATCGACGGAGCGCCGCTTGCTGGCCAACGCCACGGGCTGCGAGAAGGTGCATCTCTTCTACCGGCTGTGGAGCATGAAGGAGGCTCTGATCAAGGCTCTCGGCTCGGGTTTCTCCCTGAACCCATCCAGGTTCGAAGTCCCTCCAGCGATGCTGCAGGGCGAGCGGTCGGGCTCGTTTCGATTCCCGCACGCACCATCGAGCGAGTGGCGGCTCCTGGACCTGGGCGAGCCTCGGTTCGCCGCCGCGCTCGCTTACAGGGTGTCTTCGTCGGAAACAGCGATGACGGTTGGGCGGGAGCGGTGAGCGGTCCCCGGGACGCGCGGAGGTTGACCAGCCGCTGCCCGGTGCCAAGCTGAGGCAGAGGGCAGGGAGGGACGAGGGGGAGGCGAGCGATGGAAGGCAAGCTCTGCGTCGTCACTGGCGCCACCGACGGTATCGGTCGCGTCACCGCGCGGGCGCTGGCTGAACGGGGCGCCGAGGTCGTGCTCGTCGGACGCAACGCTGCCAAGGGTGCGGAGGTCTGCAAGGCGATCCAGCGCTCGTCGCGCAACAATCGCGTCCGCTTCGAGCAGGCCGACCTCTCCAGCCAGGCCGAAATCAGGGCGCTGGCGGCACGCCTCACCGAGGGCAGTGCGGCCATCGACGTGCTGGTCAACAACGTCGGCGCCCTGTTCACCCGCCGGCGGGAGAGCACCGACGGGATCGAGATGACCTTCGCCCTCAACCACCTCGGCTACTTCCTCTTGACCGGGCTCCTGCTCGAGAGCCTGCAGGCGAGCGCTGCGGCCCGCATCGTCAACGTCGCTTCCGAGGCCCATCGTGGCGGCGAGATGAACCTGGAAGACCCGCAGGGAACGAAGCGCTACAGCGGCTGGCGCGCCTATCAGCAGAGCAAGCTCGCCAACATCCTCTTCACCTATCGCCTTGCGGCGCTGCTGGAGGGGACGAAGGTCACGGCGAACTGCCTGCACCCCGGCTTCGTCGCCAGCAGGTTCGGGCAGAACAACGGCTGGATCTTCTCCACGATGCTGAAGACCCTGATGCGCTTCTCCGCGATCGACGTGGAAGCAGGCGCGCGCACCAGCGTCCATGTCGCGACCAGCGCCGAGGCCGCAGGCGTCTCCGGCCGCTACTTCGACAAGTGCCGCGAGACCACCAGCTCGCTCGCCTCGCGCGACGAAGAAAGCGGGAGACGCTTGTGGGAGCTGAGCGAGAGCCTGACCGGCCATCGCTACTGACCGCACAGGCCCATGCGACGGTGGGGTCGGCTCGCCCCCTCTCAAGCATCGCGGTTTGCATTGTGGATGCGGCGCGGGTCATACCTGACCCCCGTCCACCATCCACTCCATCGGAGCAATTGAATGTCCCTCAGCGTCTATCTCTTCTTCGACGGCAACTGCCGCGAGGTGTTCGAATTCTACCGCTCGGTCTTCGGCGGCGAGTTCGCAGTGATGCAGACCTTCGGCGACGGTCCGCCCGACATGAACGTGCCCGAGGCGGAGAAGGACAGGATCATGCACGTGTCGCTGCCCATCGGCTCGACCGTGCTGATGGGGAGCGACAGCACGTCGGCGTTCGGCCCGCCGCCCGCGGCCGGCGACAACTTCGCCATCTCGGTGAACGCCGAGAGCAGGGAGCAGTGCGACGACCTGTTCGCCAAGCTCTCGGAGGGGGGCACGGTAACGATGCCGCCGCAGGAGATGTTCTGGGGCGCCTACTTCGGCAACTGGAAGGACCGCTTCGGAATCAACTGGATGGTCAACCACGAGCTGTCGAAAGAGTAAGCCGAGCTAATCCCCAGCGTCCCGGAGGTGCGCGGCGAGGCCCATGAGGCGGCGGTCGCGCCATGCCTGGCGCCCGGCGTGTTCATCCATGGGCAGCCTGCCCCGGCGCTCCTCGTGCGCCTTGGCGACCACCGCGTCGGACCAGGGCTGGGCCGGCTCCCCCTGCTTCACGAACTCGTAGAAGCCCTCGCCGAGGCGCGCGCAGAAGTCCGCGAGGCCGCCCGGCGCGTTCAGGTCGATGGTCTCGAAAGGCCCGATGAAGGACCAGCGCCGGCCGAGGCCGGCCGAGATCGTGGTGTCGATGTCCTTCGCCGTGGCGTAGCCGCCTTCCAGCAGGCGAAAGGCCTCCCACAGGAGCGCCGCCTGCAGCCGGTTGGCGATGAAGCCGTCGATCTCCCGCGTGAGCCTGACCGGCTCCATGCCGGCGGCCTCCATCAGCGCCCAGCAGCGCGTGACCGTCTCCTCCTCGGTCCAGGGCGCCGGCACCATCTCGACCAGCGGGATGACGTAGGGCGGGTTGATGGGGTGAGCGATCAGGCAGCGCGGCGCGATGCCGAGGCCCTCCGTGAAGGTCGAGGCGGGAATCCCTGAAGACGACGAGCCGAAGATAATCTCAGGCCCGGCGATGCGGTCGATCTGTTCATAGACCTCGCGCTTCACGTCGGCGCGCTCGAACACGCTCTCCTGCGCGTAGGCCGCGCCATTCAGCGCATCGGCAAGGCCCGAAGCGATGGAGATGCGCGCCCGTGCGGCCGCCGGGTCGTCGATCAGCCCGTGGCCTTCGAGGGCCTCGAGGTTGGTCTCGATGCGCGCGAGCGCGGCCTCGCACTGGCCCTCCGTCCCGTCGTAGAGCGCGACCCGATGGCCAGCGCGGGCGAAGACGATCGCCCAGGCGCTGCCCACCAGCCCCGCGCCGATGATCGCGATCTTGTCGGGCATGATGCTCTCCTCAGGCCGCCTCGGCGGCGATGTTGTTGAAGGCGGCGAGCGAGCGCTCGATGGCGCCCTGCGCGAGGTCGTCGACGATGAAGACGATGTGCGAGCGGCGGTCGTCCGTCGGCCAGGCGGCGAGATGGATCGGTGGGTGAACCACGTGCTGCACGCCGTTGACCACGACGGGCGCGTCCGTGCCCGCGACGTTGAGGATGCCCTTAACGCGCAGCACCTTCTCGCCGTGGGTATGGAGCAGCATGGTTAGCCAGATGCCGAAGGCTGTCCAGTCAAGCGCGCCTTCGAAGCTCAGCGTGAAGGAGTGAATATGCGCGTCGTGGCGCGAGACATCGTGCCTGTGCCCGTGGGCACGGTCGTCGGCCGCGTCCTTCTCGGCTTCAGCCGCGAGCCAGCGGCGCACCTCGGCGCCCTTGGTGCGCGCATCGTAGACATCGGCGCGCAGCACGCGCCGCACATCCACCTCGCCGTTGACGGCGGTGATCTGCTCGGCCGAGCCGTTGAGCCGGGTGAGCTTCGCGCGCAGCCGGGCAAGGGTGTCGGCGTCGGCGATGTCGGGCTTGGTGAGCACGATCCGGTCGGCGACCGTCGCCTGCTTGACCGATTCCGGATGGCGCTTCAGCTGCCTGAGCCCGTTCACGCCGTCCACCGTCGTGATCACCGAGCCGAGCCGGTAGTGATGCTTCAGCACCGTGTCGGCGCTGAGGGTGAAGAGGATCGGCGCCGGGTCCGCGAGCCCCGTGGTCTCGACGATGAGCCGACGGTAGGGCGGAATCTCTCCGCGGGCGCGCCGGCTGTTGAGGTCGATGATCGAGTCCTTGAGGTCGCCCCGGATGGTGCAGCAGAGGCAGCCGCTTTCCAGCAGAACGGTGTTCTCGTCCATCGCCTCCACCAGGAAGTGATCGAGGCCGACGGCGCCGAACTCGTTGACCAGCACCGCGGCGTCGGCGAGGGCGGGGTGGCGCAGCATGTGGTTGAGCAGCGTGGTCTTGCCGCTGCCGAGAAAGCCGGTGACGACGATGACCGGGGTGAGCCGCGCGTAGGCCGCCATCGCCCTTACGCCCGCCGCCGGGCCGCGCGGCCCCCGGCGGATGGCGCAGCCTCGAGCCGCGCGACCAGGGCGGGGTCGAGCGGGTCGGGCGCATACCCGACCAGGCCCTCGACCGCGGCCCAGAGCGTCGGCAGGTCGGCCGCCATCTCGGTCGCGCCGCCGCTCCGCCGGTGCACCATGTATTGCGTGCCGGCCCAGTCGTCTGCGGTGCAGCCGTAGGCGCCGAGCACGCGGTTCAGCAGCGCGAGGCGGCGCGCGCGCTCCAGGTGACGCTCCCGGCCGGTCGGCGCCTCGGCGCTCCGGCCCGCATCGGTGCCTGCCTCAGTCCAATGCGGGCCGTCGGTGAGAACGCCGCAGAGCGCGCACATCGCAGGCCTGCGGCTTACTTCTTCCTGGCGCCCCGCTTGCCCTTGAAGGGCCGGCGCTTGATGAAGTCGTCGGCGATCTCGTCGAAGGTCGCCCAGATCACCCCTTCATGGGCGCTGATATGGGCGATGATCCGCTCCAGCATCAGCAGCGTCTGGGGCCGGCCCGAGATGTCGGGGTGGATGGTCAGCGTGTAGACCGCGTAGTCCATCTCGCGGTAGACCCAGTCGAACTGATCGCGCCACCACTCCTCGATATCGCGCGGGTTGGTCCAGCCGCCGGAGTTCGGCACCTTCTTCATGAACATCATCGGCGGCAGGTCGTCGAGGTACCAGCTGCCGGGGATCTGCACGATGGGGAAGGTGGTGCCCTTCTTCATCGGCTTCATCCACGACCTCGCCGGCTTGGAGTAGTCGATCAACGTCCACTCCTCGTTGATCCGCATCCAGTAGGGCTCGAAGTCGTTGTGCATCTGGCTGTGGTCGTACTTGATGCCGCGCTCCATCAGGAGGTGCGGCGTGAACGCGCTCATCTCCCACCAGGGCGCGACGTAGCCCGTGGGCGCCTTGCCGGCGAGCTTGGTCACCAGATCCAGGGTCTTGTCGAGGACGTCCGCCTCCTGCTCGGGCGTCATGGCGATCGGGTTCTCGTGGGTGTAGCCGTGCAGCCCGATCTCGTGCCCTGCCGCCGCGACCGCCTTCATCTCCCTCGGGAAGGTCTCGATCGAGTGGCCGGGGATGAACCAGCTGGTCTGGATTCCCGCCCGGTCGAAGAGCTTGAGCATGCGGGGGGTTCCGACCTCGGAGGCGAACACGCCCCGCGAAATGTCGCTCGGCGAATCGCCGCCCGCGTAGGAACCGATCTGCCCCGCCACCGAATCGACGTCCACGCCGATTGCGACGAAGATTTCCTTCTTGGCCATCGCGACCTCCTCTCCACTTGATTGGCGCGGAGACTATGAGAGCACGCGGGCTGTGACAACCAGCCCCTATACCTCAAGTCCAGGCGGCACGCGCAGGTGCCAGTCGGTGGCCTGCTCGTAGGCCCAGCCGATGCGAAGCGCGGTCGCCTCGTCCCGGCCGCGGCAGACGATGTGCAACGAGGTGGGCAGACCGTTTGCCGCGGCACCATTGGGCACCACGAGGGCGCACCACTCCAGCCAGTTGACCATGCGCGTGAAGTGGGCGGGCGTCTTGTTCTGGTCGATGGCCGCGACCGCGGGCGCCGGGGTCAACGTCCCCGGCGTCAGCAGGGCGTCGAAGCCCTCCATCGCGGCAAGCGCGGCCCGCTTGTCGTCCTCCCGCGCACGCATCATCGCCATGTACTCGACCGCGGAGACGCCGCGCCCGAGCTGGATTCGCGGGCGCACGTCGTCGTCGATGGGGAGTGACTCGTCGTCCACCAGCGCGCCCACGTGGAAGTAGCCCTCCGTGCCGATCAGCTTGCCCACGCGATTTCCGTACTCGGCGGCAGAGCGCGGCATCGCCAGCGTCTCGCAGCGTGCTCCCGCCAGCTCGAGAACCTCGATGGCGGCGTCGAAGCTGGCGAGCACGTCTGCGTCCACGCCGTGCCGCTCGGCATCGGCCATGACTCCCAGGCGCAGCCCGGCGACGCCCTTCCGCAGCGCGGGAAGCGGGTCTGCAGGCACGTGGCGCCGCGTCGCCGGATCGGCGGGATCGGGCCCCTGCAGCACCATGTAGAGCCGGGCTGCATCCTCCACCGAGCGGGTCATGGGGCCGGGCGTGTCGAGCGAGTGCGAGAGCGGCGCCACGCCGGCGGCGCTCACCTGCCCGATGGTGACCTTGAGGCCGGCGAGCCCGCACCACGCGGACGGAATGCGCACGGAGCCGCCGGTGTCCGTGCCGATGGCCCAGGGCGCAAGACGCGCGGCGACCGAGACGCCGGAGCCGCTGCTGGAGCCGCCGGGCGCGCGGTGCACCTCGGCATCCCACGGGTTGCGCGGCGTCCCCATGTGCTGGTTGGTGCCCCAGCCGCCCATGGCGAATTCCACGGTGTTGGCCTTGCCGATGACGATCATCCCGGCCTCGATCAGCCGGCGGGCGAGCGTCGCGGTCGTGGGCGAAACACGCTCCGCCCAGTGCTTGCTGCCGATCGTGGTGATGCGGCCCTCGATGTCGATGATGTCCTTCAGCGCGATCGGCACCCCGTGCCAGGGGCCGGTGCCGTGACCCGCGCGGATCGCCCTGTGCGCCGCTTCGGCTGCGGCGCGCGCGTCGTCGCGATAGACCGCAGCGAAGGCGTGCAGCCGCTCCTCGTGCGCGTCGATCCGGTCGAGCAGCCCGTCCACGAGCTCGACCGGGCTGAGCCGCCCGTCCTGGATCGCCGCAGACGCTTCGGTCGCGGTGAGGAATGCCGGATTCGATGACGACATGGGGGGCTCCCTGAAGAACGAGAATGGGTGTGGTCAGGCGGCCGACGCAGGCGCTCCGGTCTCGGGCCCCAGGTCTTCGCCGTAGTGCGTGATGACGCCGGTGGTGTGGAAGGTCTCCCACGCCACGCCCTCGGGATCGAAGACCCAGGTCTTGTCGCCCCGCGCGTAGCAGCAGTTCGCGTCCGCCTGATCGACGTGGTGTTCGCCCGCCGCCTTCAGGCGCCCGGCCAGCGTGTCCAACTCGTCGGCGGTCTCGGTCTGGATGCCGAGATGGTCGACACCGGGGGCGCCGCAGCGCGTCGAGATCGAGAGATTGAGGCGGGGATCCTCCAGCATCCACTTCGCGTAGTCCTGTTTCAGCACCGTCGGCCCGGTGCCGAAGAGGGTCGTATAGAACCCGACCGAGCGGTCGAGGTCGGTGACCGTGATGTTGATGTGGACGCGCTTCATGCTCTTCACCCCGCCGCCTGCAGCCCGCGCCCGCAGTGATACTCCGAACCGCCGGCCCGTGCTACTGGGCTGCCCAGTTGGCAATCGCGGTCATGTCTCAGTGTCACTTGCGCCTCGCGTTACGCCGCTTCGCCTCTGCCAGAACGCCTGCCTCCAACTCCGCCAGAGACGTGAGCGCGCCGGCGCTCTCAAGGCATCCGAACACGTCTTCCGGCCGGGTCTCGGCAAAGGCCGGCACGGGCTTCAACAGCACGCCCTCGGGCGTGTTCTCCATGACGAGCCGCATCCCCGCCTCCCAACGCAGCGCCTGGCGGATTGCCTTGGGCAGGATCAACTGACCCTTGGTCGAGACGGTGGTGGTGAGCCGCTCCGGGATCGACATCGCTCAGCTCCGGGTCGCTGTGGTAAAGCAAAAAGTGAAATAGACCCTGCTGAGCCCCGATCCAAGGGCCGATCTCAACAGGGTCGAGACCGGGCTTACGCCGCCCTCTCGTCGCCCAGAAACTTGGCGGCGAAGCGGGGGTAGACCTCGGTGAGGGCCGCACCGATGGGGCCGCGGATCAGCGCCATGGTCTCCGCGCTCGGGGCAGGGGTGACGGGCGGGTCGTCGGCGGCGTCGAAGTCGAAGCCGGTGGCGGCGCGCACCTCGTCGAGGCTGTGGCCGGGGTGCAGCGAGGCGAGGCGGAAGCGCCTGCGCGCCGGCTCGAAGCGAAAGGCGCAGCGGCCGGTCACCAGCGCGTAGGGCCCGCCCGGCCGGTAGGTTCCGGGCGCACTGGTTCCCGGTGCGCTCACGAAATCCACCTTCTCCACCAGCGTGCGGGGCGTGTGCTCGACGCGGAAGAGGATCACGCGGGGCACCACGAAGTAGAGGTAGGCGGAGCCGTAGGAGCCGGGGAAGCGCTTGTCTGCCGCGGGATGCGGGCCGGTGCCGATGAGATTGATGTTGGCGCTGCCGTCGATCTGCACGCCGCCCAGGAAGAAGGCGTCGATGCGGCCCTGGCCGGCGCGGTCGAAGAGCTCCCGCCCGCCGTCGGTCATGTCGCTGTGCGCCCCGCTGCCGAGCACGCTCACGTGCGGCCGGCCGCCGCCCCGCTCGCGCGCGAGCCACGCGGCCGCAGCGGGAATGGGCGACGAGGCCCCGACCGCGACACGGCCGAGCCCTTCGAGCATCCCGGCGATAACGTCGATGAGGAGCGCGGTCTCTGCCGGACTCATTCGGCGGCGCAGGCGGCGGCGGCGCCCGTACTTTCATCTGCCACGTGCTCGGCGCAGTAGGCCACAAAACCCTCTTCGCTCGCCGCAAGCCGGGCGTACTCGGCGAGATGCGCGCGGTCGGTCTCGTAGCGGCCGGAGAGGCCCAGGGGCCAGGCGCCCTGCGGCGCCTCGGCCAGTGCCGTGATGTAGAGTGCGGGCAGGGTGCCCGCCGCCAGTGTTTCGTCGGCCAGCAGATCGCCGGGGCGCACCTCCTCGACCGTGACCAGGGATTCCTTGGCCGCATGGGCCATGGTCACGAGCTCGCGCCTGGCACCGAGCCAAACGTTGCCGTGCTCGTCGGCGAAGGGCGCGTGGAAGAGCGCGACATCGGGTCGGAGCGCCGGCAGCAGGACGATGGGATCGCCTCCACCCTCCGCCAGCGGATTGTCGATTACCTGCCAGTCCGGCCGGACGCGCAGCAGGTCCGAGCCGATCAGGCCCCGCAACGGCATGAAGGGCACGCCTTTCTCCGCCGCCTGCAGTGCAGCGTGGATCGCGGGACAGGTGGATTCCTGGATCGCCACGTCGCCGCCCTCGACCGCCGCGCTGAAGCGGGGGGCGTTGCCGAGCTCGCCGAGGCTCACCGCCGCCGTCTCGACCGTCGCGACGCAGCCTGCGCCGATCAGCAGGTCCGCCGCGATGCCGGCCTGCGGCGCCGTGAGGAGGTGCAACGCGCGCACGCCGCGCCGCACCAGCGCGCGTACCGCCGCCATTGGCACGAAGGAATAGTCCGGCGGCAGCGCCAGCATGGCGCCGTCGGCGACCCGGCCCGCGAGCCGGTCGAGGGAGAGGGCCTCGCTCATCGCGCGCTTGCCCCTGCTCAGAACTCCTCCGCCCCGTGGGCCATCACCGTGCCCTTGCCCGCCATGATCTTGAGGAAGAGCCCGGCGGTGTCCGGCAGGATCTTCTGCACGTAGAAGCGGGCGGTCTTGAGCTTGGTGTCGTAGAAGGCGTCGCCGTTCTGCTTGTCGCGGACGCGCTTCGCCATCTGGCACCACATGTAGCCGACCGCCACCAGCCCGAACATCCGGAGATAGTCCGAGGCGGCAGCGCCGGCTTCCTCCGGGTCGCCCAGGCCGCGTTGGGCGATCACCAGCGTCGCGGTCTGCAGCTTGCCGAGCGCCTTGCCCACGGGGCCCACGATGTCGGCGAGCTCCGGATCGTCCTTGTTCTCTTCGATGAAGGCGACGGCTGGGTGGAAGAAGTGCCGCAGGTAGCGACCGGCCCGCCGGGGCAGCTTGCGGCCCACCAGATCGAGCGCCTGGATGCCGTTCGCGCCCTCGTAGATCTGGCTGATCCGCGCGTCGCGCACGAGCTGCTCCATGCCGTGCTCGCGGATGTAGCCGTGGCCGCCGTGCACCTGCACCGCGAGGTTGGTGGCCTCGAAGCCGTAGTCGGTGAAGAAGGCCTTGATGATCGGCGTCACTAGCTGGACCAGCTCGTCGGCATCCTCGCGCACCGCGGCGTCCTCGTGGCTGCGCGAGATGTCGAGCTGCAGCGCCGTCCAGTAGGCGAGGGCGCGGGCGCCCTCGTTGATGGCCCGCTGGGTGAGCAGCATGCGGCGCACGTCGGGGTGGACGATGATGGGGTCGGCCGTCGCCTCCGGCTCCGCAGCGCCCTTGAGCCCGCGCCCCTGGCGGCGGTCCTTCGCATAGGCCGTGGCGCTCTGATAGGCGGTCTCGCCCAGCCCCAGGCCCTGGAGGCCGACGCCGAGCCGGGCGCCGTTCATCATGGTGAACATGCAGCGCAGGCCCTTATGCGGCGCGCCGATCAGATAGCCCTCGGCCTCGTCGAAGTGCATCACGCAGGTGGCCGAGCCGTGAATGCCCATCTTCTCCTCGATCGAGCCGCAGGAGACCCCGTTGGCGGGGCCGGCGGTGCCGTCATCCTTCAGCCTGCGCTTGGGCACCAGGAAGAGGCTGATGCCGCGCACGCCGGGCGGCGCGTCAGGCAGCTTCGCCAGCACCAGATGGACGATGTTCTCGGTCAGGTCATGCTCGCCGGCGGAGATGAAGATCTTGGTGCCGGAGAGCGCGTAGCGGCCCTCGCCCGTCGGCACCGCCTTGGTGCGGATCAGGCCCAGGTCGGTGCCGCAGTGGGGCTCGGTCAGGCACATGGTGCCGCTCCAGGTGCCGTCGCCCAGGCGTGGCAGATAGGCCTGCTTCAGCGCTTCCGCGGCGTGCAGCTCGATCACTGCGGCAGCGCCGTTGGAGAGAAGCGGGTAGACGCCGAAGGCCAGATTCGTCGAGCACACCATCTCGTCGAAGACCATGCTGATGAGCTGCGGCAGCCCCTTGCCGCCATAGTCCGGCGACATCGTGACGCCGGTCCAGCCGGCATCGACGAAGGTCTTGTAAGCCTCCTTGTAGCCGGCGGGTGTACGCACCACGCCGTTCTCGTAGTGGCAGCCTTCTTCGTCCGCCGGGCGGTTGAGCGGCAGCAGCGTGTTCTCGCAGAGCTTGGCGCCCTCCTCGATCATGGCGTCGATCACATCGGGCGTGGCGTCCTCGTAGCCGGGCAGCGTGGCGAGCTCACCCACGTCGAGCAGCTCGTTGAGCACGAAGCGCATGTCGCGGAGCGGCGCGCTATAGGTTTGCACCATCGTTTCTCTCCATTCTCCGAAATGCCGCGCTCAGTTGCCGAGCGTGAGGTCGACCGCCTGGCCCATCACGGTACGGCTCGCCGGCGCGGTCGCGGCGACCAGCTTGCCGCGCTTGAAGACATGGGTGCAGGCCGGGTTGATCCGCAGCACGTCCGCCTTGCTGGCGGCGTCGAACACCGCGAGGTCGGCGCGGCAGCCGGGCGCCACACCATAGTCCTCCAGCGCGAGAATCTCGGCGTTCTTCCAGGTCACCATGTCGAAGCAGGCGTCGATCTCCGCCGTGCCCGACATCTGGCAGACATGGAGCGTGAGCGACGCCGCCTGCACCATGTCGCCCCGCCCCAGCGGATACCAGGGGTCCATGATCGAATCGTGGCCGATGCCGACCGTGATCCCGGCCTGCCACAGCTCCTTCACCCGCGTCATCGCGCGGCGCTTGGGGTAGGTGTCCTCCCGCGCCAGCAGGATCAGGTTGTCGAAGGGGTTGGCGATGACGTTGAGCCCGCCCCTCTCGAGCCAGCCGAAGAGGCGGAAGGCGTAGGCATTGGCGTAGGAGTGCATGGCCGCGCAGTGGCTCGCCGTCACCCGGCCCTGCATGCCGCGGTAATAGGTCTCGTGCGCCATCACCTCGGTGAAGCGCGAGTTGGGGTCGTCCACCTCGTCGCAGTGCACGTCGATCAGGAGGCCCCGCTTCTCCGCCTCGTCGAAGATCAGCTTGAGGCTGGCGACGCCCGCCTCCCGCGTCGCCTCGTTGTGGGGGATGCCGCCGATCACGTCCGGCCCCATGTCGAGCGCGCGGAGGAAGAGTTCGGGGCCGCCGGGATGGGAGTGAATGCCGTCCTGCGGGAAGGCCACGATCTGCAGGTCGACCCGGTCGCTCACCTCGTCCTTGACCTCCAGCAGAGCCCGCATCGAGAGCTGGCCCTCGTCCGAGGTGTCGGCGTGGGTGCGGATGAAGCCCGCGCCCTGGGCGATCTCCCAGTCGATCGCCTGCTTGGCCCGCGCCTTGACCGATTCCAGGTCGCGGATCTTCTTCTGCCGGCCCCAGACCGCGATGCCCTCGTGCAGCGTGCCGGTGACGTTGGGTTCCAGGTTCGCCGTGAGCACCGCGTCGAGATGGACGTGCGGGTCGATCAGCGGGCCCGAGACCAGCCGGCCCCCGCAGTCGATCGTCTCGCCGGCCTCCGCCGTGATCCCCGGCTCGACCGCCACGATACGCTCGCCCTCGATGGCGATGTCGGCCGCGCGCACCGGCTGGTCCTCGTGCGCCACGAGAGCGTTCTTCAGAATGATGTCCATACCCGGCTGTCCCCCATGTGGGCGCAAGGCCCGCGTCTCACAAGCGCCGGCATTTTCGCCGAATGCGCGCCATACTGCCAGCCGGGTACGTTCAGCCGTTGGTTCGGGCCAGGGCCTCCCGAAGCACCCCGTGCAGGTGGCCGTTGGCGGCCAGCACGTCGCCGCTTGTCATCGAGTCCGCGCCGCCGCCGACCTCGGTGACGATGCCGCCAGCCTCGCGCAGGATTATGATGCCGGCCGCGAGGTCCCAAGGCTCCATGCCGAATCCCCAGTAACCGTCGAGCCGTCCTGCCGCGACGTAGGCGAGGTCCAGCGCGGTCGAGCCCGTCCGCCGCACACCCGAGGTCTCGCCAGCGAGCCGGCGTACCATGGCGGGATGGCCCGGGTAGCGCTCGCGTACCTTGAAGGGCAGCCCGGTCGCGAGCAACGCCGTCGGCAACGCGCGCCGGGCCGAGACCCTGAGCCGCTGGTTGTTCAGAAAGGCGCCGGCGCCGTTCTCGGCCCAGAAGAGCTCGTCGCGCACCGGATCGTAGATCACGCCGGCGTAAGGCCTGCCGTCGCGCTCCAGCCCGATGGAGATCGCGAAGTGCGGCAGCCCGTGCAGGAAGTTGGTGGTGCCGTCCAGCGGATCGACGACCCACCGGTTGGAGGAGTCCTCGCCCTCGATCGCGCCGCCCTCCTCGAGCAGGAAGCCGAACTTTGGACGCGCCCGGCGGAGCTCGGCGACGATGGTCTCCTCGGCCCGATGGTCTGCGGCCGAGACGAAGTCGGCCGGCCCCTTGCGCGAGACCTGCAGGTTCTCGACCTCGCCGAAATCGCGGATCAGGTCGCGCGACGCCTTGTAGGCGGCGTTGACCATGACCGTTACGAGCGGTGAGCGGCGGGACATCGTGTGGCGCTCTTCATGTAATGGTATGGGGCGGACGCAAGGCGCGCCCGCGGGAGGGGCGGTCAGTCGCGGGCGCGCTCGACATAGGTCGAATCGGCGGTGCTGATCACCACCCGCTCGCCCTCGGAGACATGCGGCGGCACCATCGTCCTGACGCCGTTGTCGAGCAGCGCCGGCTTGTAGGAGGCCGCGGCCGTCTGGCCCTTCACCACGGGCTCGGTCTCGGTGACGGTCTGCACCACCGTGTCAGGCAGCGTCATTCCGAGCGGGTCACCTTCATAGGACTCGATCGTGACGATCATGCCCTCGTGCATGAAGACCATGCGCTCGCCGATCAGGTCGCGTGCGAGGCTGGTCTGCTCGTAGGTGTCCTGATCCATGAAGTGGAGCAGGTCGCCGTCCTCGTAAAGGTACTGGTAGCGCTTCTGATCGAGACGAACGCGCTCGACGTTCTCTGACGCCCTGAATCGCTCGTTGAGCTTGGTCCCGTCGCGCAGGTTCTTGAGCTCCACCTGGAGGTAGGCGCCGCCCTTGCCGGGCTGGGTGTGCTGAATTTTCACCGCGACCCAGAGGCGATCCTGATGCTCGATCACCATGCCCGGGCGGATGGCGTTGCCGTTGATCTTCATGGGTTCTGCCGGTGGCGGGAGGCAGCAGGCTATATCAACTCGCCCCCGCGCTGGCAATGGCGCCGTTGATCGCCCTGACGCCGGCCTCCGGCCCGTCCGGATGCGACCAGACTCCGCCGATCACGGCGAGGAAATCCGCGCCGTTTTCCACCAGCGGCCCGCAGTTTTCGGCCGTGATGCCGCCGATGGCGACGCAGGGCACCACCATCAGGGTGCTCCACCACTTGAGCAGGTGAAGGTCCGCCTTTGCGCGCGGTGTTTTGGTCTCGGTGGGGAAGAAGGCCCCGAAGGCGACATAGTCCGCACCCGAGGCCGCTGCTTCCATGGCCCGGTGGCGCGAATCGTAGCAGCTGACGCCCACCATCCCCTCCGCGCCCAAGCGCTCGCGCGCTTCCGCGTAGCTCGCATCCTCGGCGCCGACGTGGGCGCCGGCGGCACCGATTCTTGCGGCCAGATCGGGCCGGTCGTTGATGAGCAGCGGCACGTCCCGTGCCTCACAGATCGGCAGCAGT
>Ga0209754_1000864_pt1 | contig 35475 bp, 27 predicted proteins | sample MesohylBB_FD_187295 | JGI IMG/M metagenome (GOLD analysis project Ga0209754, IMG submission 187295) | Host-associated microbial community of the marine sponge Aplysina aerophoba from Gulf of Piran - sponge mesohyl, lysed by bead beating... | ecosystem: Host-associated > Porifera > Sponge >... | reverse complement strand
CCCGAACTGATGAAGCCCCCCCCCCCCGATTCGTCATTCCCGCGGAAGCGGGAATCCAGGGGCGGTGGTGGGGCTTCGCAGCGGCGTTTCCCCGCCTCGCCACCCCTGGATTCCCGCTTCCGCGGGAATGACGAATCGGGGTGTTGGTGCCAATTCTTGTCCTGGCGACGTTTTGACACAGCCGCTTTCGCGCGAATGACGATTCCTGTTGTAGATGTCGTCCCTCCTCCGAGCGGAGTGTTGTCACACGTTGTTATTCTCCTCTCATCTCCCGCAGCCGCTCGGCCTTCACCGTCTCCTTCCGCCGCGGCTCCGGGAATACATCCGCGGTGCACAGCACGTCCACCAGGACGGGCTGGGTCTTGCCCAGGCGCAGGGCCTCGGCGAAGGCGTCCTCCAGGTCGCCGGGCTCGGTGACGCGCAGGCCGGCGGCGCCGAAGACGCGCGCGTACTCGTCGAAGGGCGGGTTGCCGATGGTGTCGCCGATGTAGCGTTCGTCGTAATAGAACTTCTGGTAGGCGCGTTCGGAACCGTAGTTGAAGTTGTTGAGGATGATGCAGGTGGTCGGGATGTTCTCGCGCACGGCGGTTTCCAGTTCGGCGCCGTTGTAGAGGAAGGAGCCGTCGCCGCTCAAGGTGACCACGGGGCGCTCCGGGGCGGCGAGCTTGGCGCCGAGGCCCACCGGGTAGCCGATGCCGATGGCGGCGAGGCCCTGGGGCGCCAGCAGGCTCCGCGGGCGCTCGAAGGTCTGGTACTCGTAGACGTAGCCGGGGCCGACACCGGCGTCGATGGAGATGATGGCGTCCTTGGGCAAGACCTTGCTCAGGGCGGCGTGGGCCCGGCGCGGGTCGATGGGGCGGCCGTCGAAGCGGGCCGCCCGGTTCCGGTGCTTGTCCTGCGCGGCGCGTACGGCGGCGGCCTTCCTGAGCCAGCCCACGCGCGTCCCCCCGTTTTGCTTCACCGCCCGCAACAGCGCCTTGACGGCGACCCGGGCGTCGGCCTGAATGCCCACGTCCGCGGGGTAGACCCGGCCGATGTTGTTCCGGTCCTGGGCTACGTGAATGAGCCGGGTTCCGGGAGCGAAAAAGTCCGGGTGCCAGAAGGTGGTGAGGTGGCCCAGGCTCGTGCCCACGGCCAGCACCAGGTCGGCTTGCTTGAAGAAGGCCTGGGCCTCGGGCAGCGCGCCGCGGCCGATGGTGCCGAGGTACAGCGGGTAGGACCGGGGCAGGACGTCGTCCCGGCCGGTGGAGGACATGACGGGCGCGCCCAGGCGCTTGGACAGCGCTACGACTTCATCGCTGGCTTCCGACCAGAGGGCGCCGCCGCCGGCCAACAGCACCGGCCGGCGCGCCTTCTCGAGCAGCCGCGCGGCCGCGGCCAAGGCTTCGGCGTCGGGCGCCGCGACAGCCACGTCGCTTCGGAAGAGCCGGCCCATGTCCGGCATCTCCACGTTCTCGTTCAACACGTCGCGCGGCAGGTCCAGGTGCACCGGGCCGGGTACTCCCGTCATGGTGCGCTGGTAGGCCTCCCAGGTGAGGGCCGCCGCCTGCTCGGGCTTGCGCACCTGCGCGGACCACTTGACCACCGGCCGGAAGATGGCCTGCTGATCGAGCTCCTGGGCCGAATCCCGGAACATGTCCTTCAGCATGGGCGCGCCGGTGATGACCAGCACGGGACTCTGGGCGTGGAAGGCGTTGGCCACACCGGTCAACAGGTTGGTGGCGCCGGGGCCGTTGGTGGCGATGCACACGCCGGGCCGGCCGGCGATGCGCGCAAAGCCGTCGGCCATGAGGGCGGCGGCCTGCTCGTGTCGCGTGGAGAGAAACTGTATGTCGTCCCGACCGTACATGCCGTCGAGTATCTCGAGCATGCACGAACCCACGACGCCGATCACCTTGCGGACGCCGAGTTGCGCCAGCACTTCGGCGACCGCATGTCCCGCGGTCATTTGCATGATGTGGTTCCTCCAGGGGGTCCGGTGCGCAAGGCGCCAGGTTCGATGCCTTTGAGGCTATCTCCGAACCGTAAAGGAGGCAGGCGGGCAAAACAAGCGTGCACGGACGCCGTAGGCGTCGGGCCGCGCCAGCATGGTCGATTTAGTGGGTATACGCGGACTACGTCAACGGCTCGCGCTGTCTGCCGTACAGCCGGAGGAACTTCCGCACGGCTCGTTCGGCCTTGTCCTCGATATCGGCTCCGGACGGTTTCTCGATCACCCCGAACAACCTTCGTGTATGCGCATCTCCGAGGAGGAGGGCGAGAAAAGTCTCCGCCGCGTCGTGCACATCGTCGATCCGGAGCACGCCGCGAGCCTCGCACCGTTCCAGATAGCCGGCGAAGGTACGCAACGTGGAATCACGGCCCAGTTTCGCGACGCTTTCGGCCAACGAGGGCGCCGAGCGCGCCTCGGCAACGGCAGCGCGGTCAATGGCGACGGCTTGCTCGTCAAGAAGCACTGCCGCCAGTACCCGGCCGAAGTCGGTCAATACGGACTCGACCGGGACTTCACGGTCGGGATACCCAGTGACTGTCATACGCGTACGCGCAGCGTTCCGGCGGACCACTGCCTCGAACAGCCCCAGCTTGTCCCCGAACCAAGCATAGAGCGTCTCCTTCGACGCCGATGCCCGTTGAGCCACCTCCAGCATGGTGGTGTCGCGATATCCCCGCTCTACGAGGATATCGGCCGCGATGTCGAGGAGCTGAGCCCGGCGAGGCACATGGGAAGCATTCCTTCTCTGTCGCTTCTTTGGAGATTTGTCCATTGGCGAAAAATATTCTCTATATATACGGACAATTCAAACACTCGCAACGGGGCCGAATGGTCAGGGGACAAACAAGACATGGAATCCACGGGGCACCTCTGGTAAGAGTGAACCGGAAGGAGTTCCCGCGGGGCTTCGGCCTGCGCGAGGATCCGTGACGAGAGGAGCAACGCATGGAGCCCAGCGGCATCATATTCACCGAGCGCCGGGAGCAGCCCATCAAGCAGTGGCCTTTCCCAAACAAGAAGGTGGGCGCCACCACCAAGGCGAAACGCCATCCGCAGACCCGGCGGTTCATGTTCATGCGGGAGGACCACGACCGCCGCAACCTGCACGACGGTCCGGTCAATCCCGACCGCCTGGAGACCAAGGACTGGGCGGGGGTAACCCGCACGATGAAGAAGGTGGCGCTGGACATGGGAGCCGAGATCGTCGGCGTGGCGCCCATCGACGAGTTCGACTACGTGCGCGGCACCAAGCCGCCGGAAGGGCACAAGGTCGCCATCTCCTTCGCCATCCACATGGACTTCGAGGAGATGAAGCGGCTGGGGCCCTTGGCGCAGATGGAGGTGCACAAGGTGTACTACCTGCTGTCGGACGTCTCCGTCCGGCTGGCCCAGTACATCCGCTCCTACGGCTACCATGCGGTGGGATATCCCAACGAGGGCGACATCCTCTTCATTCCGGTGGCGTGGAAGGCCGGCCTCGGCGAGCTCGGGCGTCACGGCTCCCTCATCACCAAGAAATACGGCCCGAGCGTGCGGCTGGGAGCGGTGACCACCGAGATGCCGCTGATTCCCGAGGCACAGCCGGCCAACTACGGCTTCGACGACTTTTGCCTGCGCTGCAATGCCTGCACGAACCTGTGTCCCGGCGATGCCATCGTGCCCGAGAAGCAGGACATCTTCGGCATCCTGCGCTGGCACGTGGACACGCCGCAATGCCGGCCCTTCTTCGAGCAGTACGAGGGCTGCAAGATCTGCCTGACGGTCTGCCCCATCAACGCCCAGACGCATGTGGCGCCCATGTACAAGGACCTGATGAAGGGGCTCATGCGGCGCAAGATCCCCATCCGGCAACTCATCGACGAGTGGCGGACGGAAGGCTTCAAGGAGTCCGAGGAGTTCGGCGAAGGCTGGGTTCCGGAGTTCGAGGACGACGGATCGGACAACGGCAAGGAGTAGCGCTGGCCGGACCCGGCGCCGCCAACACCAAAGGAGACTTCATGTTTTTTGAACTGCGCCAGTACAAGACCAAGCCCGGCCAACGCGACGCCTGGGTCAAGACCATGGAAGAGAAGATCCTTCCGTTCCACGCCGCCAACGGCGTCGTGGTTTCCGGAAGCTTCACCGGCCGGGACGACGACAACACCTACGTCTGGCTGCGCCGCTTCGACAGCCCGGAGCAGAAGGAAGCCTTCGCAAAAACCATCGCGGAGAGCGACTACTGGAAGAACGAAGTGGTCCCCGACATCCAGGCCATGCTGGACCGGGAAGCCATGGTGGTCACGGCGCTCGAAGCGACCGCGCTGTCGGTCATCAACTGAGAAATTCCCGGCCGGTCACTTCGACCCGCCCAGAAGTTCGCAGAGTTCGCGGATGTTCTCCACGCCCTCCAGGGCGTCGATGAGGTCGGCGACTTGCCCGACCCGCTCAGGGTCCAGCGCCCTGCTCGCGCAGGTATCGAACTTGTCCCGCAGCTCCGCCGCGGTCAGGGGCCTTTCGGGCCTGCCCCGTGAGTGGTCCACCCGCCGGCGCAACTCGCCGCCATCCTTGAGACGGACCGTGACATCGGCGGGGCGGGCGCCGTCCGCGGTTTCCACGAGGCCGTTGTCCAGCTCCATGACGATGCTTGCCGCGATGCCCCGGATGGCGGGGTCCGCCGCGGCCTCGTCCGTAAAGGTATCCAGCACGAGCGCCCCGTCGGCGAGGGCCCGCGCCAGGATGTAGGGCATGCTGAACTTGGACTGGATGCCGTTCGCCGGCAGCGCGTTCATGATCCGGTCGAAGACCTGGGCCGTCACACCCACCCGCATGGAATCCACCTGATCCGGCCGAAGGCCCTCTTGACGCAGTTCCAGCACCGCGTCCACCGCCGCGTGGGTCAGGCCGCCGCAGGGATACGGCTTGATGCTGACGCCCATGCCGGTGAGGTCGAAGCCGCGTCCCAGGCTCTCGAACGGGCTCGCGTCGCATTCGAGCCCGCGACCGAAGCAGTCGAACAGCCCCTTCCCTTCCTCCAGCGTCGCCGGACTGGAGGTGAACCCCTGCGCGGCCAGGCGCGCCGCCAGCACGCCGTTCTGGGCAGCCAAGCCGGAGTGCAGCGGCTTGGTCATGGTGGCGAAGTTCCACACCATTCCCGACGCCATGGAAGCGGCGATGCCAAGCGCATTGCGGGTGGCGCCGGCGTCCAGACCCGCGAGCCTGGCACAGCAGGCCGCCGCGCCCACCGTTCCGAAGCTCGATGTCGCGTGCCAGTGACCGTGAGTGGAGAGCTGCGGCATGGAGTGCGCCAGCCGCGACACCACCTCGAAGCCCGCGACGTAGGCGGCGAGGACATCCCGGCCGCTCGCTCCCGACGCTTCGCCCATGGTCAACACCGCCGGGATCAGGCCGGCGGTGGGTTGCCCCATGAGATAGCTGTGGTCGTAGTCCAGGGCATGGGCCGAGGTGCCGTTGCACAAGGCCGCCAAGGTTGCCGAGGTCCGGAACCCCTGGCCGATGGCCGTGGCCTCGGCGACCCGGGATTCCTGCCGCGCCAGCGCGCCGCAGATACGCGCGCTCTCCTCCTCCGAGCCCGCCAGCGCCACCCCGACGCAGTCCAGGAACGCCGCCTTCGCGGCAGCGACCACCTCCGGCGGCAGCCCGTCGAAGTCGCTGCCGGCGACGAATGCCGAGACCTTGTCTGCAAGCCCATCCATAGTGTGTTCCCTTTCACGCGGAAGCGGACGCCGTCACAACCAACCGAGAAACCGGAACAGCCCCGGCCGGTCCGCGAATTCGTCGATGGGGAGGCGCTCCAGAAACAGAATCCCCTTGGGCGTCACCGGCGGCACCTGCGAACGCACCGCGTAGGACCCGCCGGTTTCGGTCAGCCGAAAGCCGTCGTTGGAGAGGTCCACCAGGCCCTCGCCGGAAAGCAGGTCAAGGATCGTGCGCTCCGTTCCATCGAAACGCATCTCGATGTCCCCCGCCCGGAACGCGCGCACCAACCCCGCCAGCAATGCTACGGCCTTCGGATCTTCCATCGACGTCAAGCGTTCACGCTCGCGCGTTGGACACCGGCTCCTTCCGCTATCCAGGCTCTTCTTGGAAACGTTCGTACACATCGAGATCAAACAACCGCGCCGAGACGATTTCCGACATGGGGACAACGATCCTAAAGTCGTTCAAATCATCAAGTCGTTCCCCCGACACTTCCCGCTCCTCGTTCCATTCCGTAGGCTCGTCCAACTCTTCAAGCCATTCCTCAATGACATCGGAATAGTAGGTCGTGATTCTCAGTTCTTGAGTTTCAGGTTCTCGATATCCACTGGCCAGCGGGATAAGGGCGATGTCAGATTCGCCGTGGGCCTGGAGTCCGCTATTGAGCGCCAATCCGATGTAGGACTTCCCGCTCCGTAGCGAGAGCTCGACGAACAGTTGCCGTTCCGTCGACTCCGCCAGGAGTAGTTCTATCAGGTCGCCTTTGTCCCGTGCGGCTTGTCGGGTGGCCGTTCCTTTGCCGTGGAAGCGGTTCAAGACCAGTGGCGACGCGACCCCCAACATCGCGCTCAATACGGCGGTGCCCGAGTAGGAGAAAGGTACGAAGGACTTCCACAATACACCGCCAGACGGGCACACAGAGAATCCAAGTAAAGCGATGACGTAGGCAACCACAACCAGGACCGCGCCGGCGATAGCAGCCTGAAAGAAGAGGTGATAACCGGACGCACGTGCTGCGTTGAAACGCGTCCAGTTGCAATGCGTGAGGAACCAATAGCCCCCGAGAGCGGGAATCAGCAGCCAACCCAGTGCCAAGGTGGTTACTCGTTGGAGGAGCTATATCGCGCACGACATTACGTGCGGCAAGGCTAGTGTGGTGTACTCTCCGAAGCCTTCCGTTCACGCTGCCTGTTGGCAAAGTCCGCCATTCTCTTGACGGCGTCCCGCCCGCGTGTACTCCGCAGTAGTTCGTCAGCCTTGACGTAACGCTCGCCCCGAGATGTGTAGTAGACTGTCGGACGGTCTACCTCTGGCTCCTTTTTCCCCATGATCGGAATCCTCCGTACACCACCGTCTATATACTCATCCCCTCGGCTTATCAATCAGCCCTCAGAAGCCGATTTCCACCTACGCGTTCTGACCCGGAGTCTGGCTGCCTCCCCTCGAGGTGTGGGCGAGGACCGTGGTGGCGGCGCTGATCATCGAAGTGATGTCGCTCAGGTTCGCCGGAACGATGAGGGTGTTGCCCTCCTTGGCGAGGTTGCCGAAACGTTCGAGGTAGTTCTCCGCCACCCGGAGCTGCATGGCCTTGTCGCCACCCTCCGTGTCGAGGGCCTCGGCCACCTTCTTGAGGCCTTCGGCGGTAGCGGCGGCCACCGCCAGGATAGCCGCGGCCTCGCCTTCGGCTTCGTTGATCTGCCGCTGCTTGGCCGCTTCCGAGGCCTTGATGACCTGCTGCTTCTCGCCTTCGGCCTCGTTGATCTTGGCGTCCCGTTCGCCCTCGGACGACAGCACGGTGGCGCGCTTCTCGCGCTCCGCGCGCATCTGCTTCTCCATGGCGGAGAGCACGTCCGACGGCGGGTTGATGTTCTTGATCTCGTAACGGAGGACCTTCACGCCCCAGGGATCCGACGCTTTGTCGAGCTCCTCGACCACCCTCAGGTTGATGTGGCCCCGCTCCTCGAAGGTCTTGTCCAGCTCGATCTTGCCGATCTCGCTACGCAGCGTGGTCTGGGCGAGCTGGGAGATGGCGAAGATGTAGTTGCCGATGCCGTAGGACGCTCTTGCCGGGTCCACCACCTGCAGGTAGAGAACGCCGTCCACCCCCACCTGGACGTTGTCCGAGGTGATGCAGATCTGCTCCTCGATATCCAGCGCGTGCTCCTTGAGGCTGTGGCGGTAGGCGACACGCTCCAGGAACGGCACCAGGATGTTGAACCCCGGGTTGAGTGTTCGCGAGAACTTTCCGAGATTTTCGATGACGTAGGCGTTCTGCTGCGGCACCACCACCGCCGTCTTGATCAGCACCACCAGCACCACGAGGGCGATAACGCCCGTCGTGATCAAAAAACCGAGATTGGCTTCCATTTACTTTCCTTCCTCGGGTTCGTTCACCCTGTCGCCCGGCAGCCCCTCGATGGACAGATTCAGGCTGTCTCTCCCCACCACCCGCGCCTGGGCGCCCGCCAGAATCGGCGTCGAGCCCACGTTGACCGCGGTCCACTGCGTGCCCTGGAAGCTGACCCGGGTCTGTGCGCCGAGAGGCACGTCTTCACCCACCGATACGATCCGGCCGGCCACCGTGTACTCGAAGCCCGGCAGACCGCCGCGAATCCGGTCGTAGAGCTTCCCCCGGAACCACACCATGGACACCACCGCCAGGATCGCGAATGCCAACAACTGACCCCAAACGGGCAGCTCCAGACCCGCCAGACCGATGACCCCCACCAGGACCGCGGCGGCCCCGACGAAGATCAGGTAGAACGCCGCGTCGACAGCCGTCAGCTCCACGCCCATCAAGACGATTCCCAGACTCAACCAGCCCCACCAAGGCATGTCTCTGCTCCTGCGCGTTGGGCCGTCGTCGGCTTCTTCGGCAGCTACCGTCCTCCGTCCACGATGACAGTCGCCGCCGGTATTGGATTGGCCCCCTGTTACGAGTATGCTCGTTTACATGGGTCGGATCAATCCCGCCAAGGAGGTGTCGCCATGACGTCCGCCGATCAGTTCATCGACGAGTTGTGGGATTACGCAAACCAGGTGCCAATGGTGGAGCACCCTTGGTTCAAGGGCATCGTCGACCACCGGTGGACCCGGGAACAGATCGTCCTGGGGGAGGTGCAGCACTATCTGCGCGTGCGCACCAACCCCATCTACTTCGGTTACATGGCGGTCAACGCGGTGGCGAACCGGGAACAGGGGCTGGCGGACGTGGTGCTGGAGAACTTCCTGGAAGAGTTGTCGGGTGAGCGCAGCCACGTGGACATCATGTACCAGTTCCTGGAGGAAGCCGGCATCTCGCGCGAGGAAGCCGACAACGCCGAGCCCGCGCCGGGCACCCTGGCGGCCATCGAAATGATCATCGGCTGCTGCCAGCGCAGGTCCGCGCTCGAAGGCGTGGCCATGCTCGCCTTCGTGGAGAGCCAGCACGGCGGGCCTGACGGCGCCGCCGCCCGGGCCTACAAGGAACTGGTGGGACACTACGGCTTCTCGGAACGGCAGGTGGAAACGTACCGCATTCACGCGGAGCAGGACGTGGGCCACGGCTCCCGGCAGATCGACACGCTTCGCCGGGCCGCCACGGATGAGGAGACGCGCGAGAAGATCCTCCGCGCCGTCAAGCTCGGCATCACCGCCTTTACGCTGGAGTGGGACGGCCACGTCCAGGCCATGACCGGCTGGCGGGACTTCTGGCCGGGCGTCCGGCCGCTGGATCCGAGTCGGCCCGAGGCCGCGCCGGAAGTACGCGAGGCGTAAGCGACGCCCGAATCGTCATTCCCGCTTTCGCGGGAATGACGATTCGAGGGGACTCTGCCGCATCCGTTTTATGACACAGCCGCTTTCGCGGAAATGACGTATGCGTAACGCCTCCGCCTGGAGGGGTGACACAGCCTGTACCGCCGGAATGACGTTCCGGGCGCCGGGGGCCGCGCCCTCGTGCCTCTGGTGCCTTCCTTCAGATCGGCCAGTCGTCCGGCAGCGACGCACGCGCCTCCAGGTAGTCCGAATCCTTGCCGGAGGTCTCGCGGACGTGCTTCAGCGTCGCGACGAGGTCGTCGAGTTCCATGTCAAGCGTGTTGGAGACCATACCCGCGGTCTCTTCGAAGCCGAGGCCTCAATTGCGGTATCAGCCGTTCATGCGCTTGAAAATGTATTTCTCGCGTTCGGTCATGCTTTCCCTTCAGAGACGGTGCACCCCCCTCGGCGTGTTCGCCTGCGAACCGTAGGCTTGAACCCGGTTTGCACGGGGAGCTACGTTGCTCGTCCGTTAGTGCCATTCCCTTGGCATTCCGTCAAACTTCAGACGTGGGAACATGGCGCGCGGGGTTCGAGAACCCAACCCGCTGAACCGTCACAAGCTCCGTCGTCACCGCGGGTGAGCCATCCTCCGCGAAGCGCACGGTCAAGCGCGCGAGGATGCGCCACCGCACATTCCGCCATTCAACCGTGGTGATCAGGAATGCGTTCTCCACCACATCGGTGGGGCCGCCCTGGCAGGCAACTCCAGCCTCGAGGGCGGCACTGCCCCGAGGCGCGATGGTCAGTTCCGACAACTCCATGAGGCCGCCGCGGAATTGCCCGTGCGGGAAGCGTACATCCAACAGCCGCAACTCCGACGCGGTGAGGTTCGTGATGCGCCATGCGATGCGCCAACCCCCGTCGCTCCCCGCGCATGCGGTCTGCTCGACCCTGACGTGCGGCTCCGCTCCCGCCCGTATCATCAAGAAGCTCCCTCCTTCCGCCGGTACGGCGCCGCGGCGATGCGCTCCGGGAACTCGATCTCCTCATTGCGGCACGCGTCGATGATGAGCTTCGAGCCCCAGTCCTTGCCCGGATGCACCGGATCCAGGCGGCTGCCCTTGACGCGGTCGATGACGGCGATGTCGGTGGCCGCGTCCACCCGCGTGGCCACCGCCCACAGCACCTCCTCCTCGTCGTACACGTCGATGTCGGCGTCCACCACCACCACGTGCTTGATGAGTTCCGAGGCCGTGAACGCGGCCATGGCGGCCAGCTTGGCCTCGCCCTCGCAGCGCTTGTCGATGCTGATGTAGCAGTGGAACCGGCCGGCGCCGCTCAGGGGCAGGCACACGGACTGGACCGTGGGCACCACCGCGCGCACGTTGCGGTAGATGCTGCCTTCCTTGGGCACCGCCCCCAGCAGGCGGTGGTCGCGGTGCCCCGCCAGGATGTCCATGCACATGGCATCCTGGCGGTGCGTGATGGCGGTGACTTCCACCACCGGCGATTCGCCCGCGGGGCCGTACAGGCCGGTGAAGTCTCCGAAGGGGCCCTCCACTTCCCGCTGGTGCGGCAGCACTCGGCCTTCGATGACCATCTCCGCGTCCGCGGGCACCAGCAGCTCGTCGCCGAAGGTCTCCGACGGCACCAGCCGTAAGGGTTCGCCCATGAGTCCGCCGATGCTCTCGTATTCGTCCGCGGCGATGCCGTTGAGGATGCAGTTGCCCAGGTAGTAGGCCGGGTGGTGGCCGATGACGCAGGCCACCGGCAGCGCCTCGCCGCGCGCCTCCGCGCGCACGTAGTAATCCCACAGGTGCCGGCGCTCGAAGAACATGATCAGGTGGTTGGGGTCGCGCACGTAGCACCGGTGGAACGAGGAGTTGTAGACGCCCGTGTCCGGGTCGCGGGCGGCCCAGGTCATGGTGAGGTAGGGACCGAGATCGGCCGTGTGGTGCGTCAGCACCGGCAGGAAGTGCAGGTTGGGGTCCATACTCACCTGCTTCACCGGCGCGTCCGCGGCGTCTACCACCACGGGCTTCTCGCGCCGCGCCTCGCGCGTCTGGAACTCCAGCATCAGTTCGCGGCCCGCCTGCTCCGGCGAAAGCCCCAGCGCCACCGCGCAGGCCGCGCGCGACGCGAACGTGTTCATCAGCAGCGGGAACTCCGACGGCTCGCCGCTCAGGTTGTCGATGTTGGAGAAGAGCAGCAGCGGCTCGCGCTTTTGCTTCTCCAGGTCCGCGATCATGGCGCAGACTTCCAGGTTGATGTCGTGCTTGTCCGTGACCTCCAGCAGGCGTTCGGGGGCGAGTTGCCTGACGGAGTCGAGATAGGTTCGCAGGTCCATCGCCCGAGTCTACGGCCCGACCGCACGGCCGTCAACGTCGGTTGCAACGTTCGAGGCCTGGCCCGACCGGACCACCCTCCCCTCGCACCATTCCCACGAAACAGGCTGTGCCAAAACTCCGCTCCGACAGGAAAGGACACGGCCACCCAGCTCCGTCATTCCCGCGGAAGCGGGAATCCAGGGGTGGAGAGGGGCAACTCGGGCGTATGCCACGCCTCACCCCACCTGGATTCCCGCTTCCGCGGGAATGACGGAGCTGGGCGTCAGCGCCATTTCGTGTGCGAGCGGAGCATCGACACAGCCTGGAAAATAGGAATCCAGCCGGCGCGGCCGGCCGCGATCAAGTTTGTTGCAATCACCAGACGAAAGGGACAAGCTCTCGGCTGGCCCGGCACGAATCCGCCGGCGCCCTTCGTCTACATGAGGACAACGACACCCGAACCCGCGTCCGAGATCCGCCTGACGGTGCCCCAGACCCTCCACGGCAAACGCCTGGACGCGGCCTTGGCGGCGCTCCTGCCCGACCACTCGCGTTCCCGCCTGCAACGGCTCGTGCGCGACGGACACGTGCGCCTCGACGACCGCGTCCCGGAGTGCTCGGACAAGGTCGCGGCCGGAGCCCGCATCGAGATGGAACTGCCGGAGCCCGCGGAGCTTTCCTGGAAGGCGCAACCCATTCCGCTTGAAGTCATCCACGAAGACGGCGCCCTGCTGGTGATCAACAAACCCCCGGGCATGGTGGTCCATCCCGGCGCCGGCAATGCCGAGGGCACCCTGCTGAATGCCGTCATGCACCACGCCCCCTCCCTCGAGACCGTGCCGCGCGCCGGTATCGTGCATAGGCTGGACAAGGACACCTCGGGCCTCCTGGTGGTGGCCAAGACCGACGCCGTGCGCTTGCGGCTTGTCCGGGAGCTGCAGGCGCGGCGCATCAAGCGGGAATACCTGGCCTTGGTGCGCGGCGTCGTGCGCATCGGTGGCTCCGTCACGGCGCCCATCGGCCGGCACCCGGTTCACCGCACCCGCATGTCGGTGCAGCCACGCGGCAAGGAGGCCACCAGCCACTACTCGGTGAAAGCGGCCTACCGGAGTCACACCCTGCTCCGGGTACGGCTGGAATCCGGCCGCACCCACCAGATCCGCGTGCACATGGTCCACATCGGACATCCGGTAATGGGCGATCCGGTCTACGGCGGGCACGGCGCAGGGGCTGTCAAGGGCCAGGGCGCCCGCGTCACGGAGCTGTTGCGCGGCTTTCGACGGCAGGCTCTGCACGCGGAGCGCCTCGGGCTGAGCCACCCGGAAACGGGCGAGCCCATGGAATGGACGGCGCCCATGCCGGCCGACATGCGCGCGCTCGTGGAGGCGCTCGCGGAAGACGCGCGTTCGTGACCCCGGGCTCGGGCGGCGTCGCCATTTGGAGACTTGACCCGGGTTCCTTTACCCCTTCGTTTGGTAGTAGAATCCCGCCATTCGGACCGGCCCCGTGGCGGACCACCAAGGCAAAGGAGATTACAAATGGGTCCATCAGTCAGCGCCTACAACTACGAAACCTTCAACCGTTCGGAGAGTTCCGCCAAGGCCGGCGAATTCGCCGCGCGCCTGCGGGCCGGGGAGGAGGCTCCGGACTTCACCCTTCCGACCCTGGAAGGCGAACAGGTCCGGCTCTCGGCGTTCAAGGGCAACAAACACGTGCTGCTGGAGTTCGGCAGCATCACCTGACCGCCCTTCGTGGGCGAGGTCTCGCCCCTCAACGAAATGTACCGGAACTACCGCGACAAGGGCTTCGAGTTCCTCACCATCTACGTGCGCGAACCCCATCCCGGGGAGAACTACGGCCCGCACAAGGACCCGGAGCAAAAGCTCGAATACGCGCGCCACTGCCGCGACCAGGACGGCATCGAGAACCCGCTGCTGGTGGACGACCTGGAAGGCACCGTGCACCAGCTCTACGGCGTCCTCCCGAACATGGTCTACATCGTCAGCAACGAGGGCCGCATCGTCTACAAGGCCATGTGGACCGACCACGACGAGATCCGCGTGGTGCTGGACAACCTCGTCATGGCCGACGAGATGCGCGCCCAGGGCGTGCGCCTGAAGCCCTCCCTCACCGAGAAGATCAACTTCATCCCCGCCCAGTACGCCGGCGGCCTCCGCGAAAAGGTCTTCGACCGGGCGGGGCCGAAGGCGTGGGAGGACTACCAGTCGACGTTCGGAGGGTAGCGCGGAGGGGGCTTGGAGGCCTGAAAGCGGTTGTGATTACGCTCTTGAGTAATTTTACTCAAGAGCGTAATCTGTCTCTATGGCCCTCTACGAGCGCAAGCAACTCGGTACCCTCCTCGAACGTCTCGACGAGACTCCCCGGACTCTGATCTTTGTCGCCGGGCCACGGCAAGTCGGCAAGACCACGCTTATCGAGCAGGCGAAGAAAGCCCTCGACCGTGAACTTCTCCTCGTAAGCGTCGATGAACCCGACCCAGGATCAACTCCAGCTCCCGGTGGAGCAGCCGAGACGACACCCGCAAACACTCTGGTTTCAGTGCCACGGGAACCCGACACCATGTGGTTGGTTGATGTGTGGCGAGATGCCCGCACGAACGCCGACTTGTCTGAACGCGGATATGTACTCGCCCTCGACGAAATCCAGAAGGTGCCCGGATGGTCGGAAACGGTCAAGGGGCTCTGGGATGCGGACCGACGCGAGCAACGGCCTCTGCACGTCATACTGTCGGGCTCGGCGCCGCTCTTGATGCAGCGCGGTCTGACGGAGAGCCTGGCGGGGCGCTTCGAGACAATCAGCCTCAAGCACTGGTCCTTCACCGAGATGTCAAGGGCGTTCGGGCTGACCGTCTCGGAGTATGTCTACTTCGGCGGATATCCCGGCGCGTTGGAACACATGGGTGATCACGACCGTTGGCACGACTACATATTCAATGCGTTGGTGGAGCCCAACATCGAGCGAGACATCCTCGCCATGCAACGGGTGGACAAGCCCGCGTTACTGAAACAGTTGTTCGAAGTCGGCGTCACATCGTCCGGACAGATCCTCTCCTACACGAAAATGCTCGGCCAACTCCAGGACGCTGGTAACACAACGACCTTGGCACGCTATCTGAGTCTCATGGAGAGGGTCGGCCTGCTGGCGGGACTCAAGAACTATACCGGGGGAATATATCGTCGAAGAGCGTCCAGCCCGAAGCTCAACGTCCTCAACACCGGATTGATGTCGGCCTTGTCCGGCTACACCTTCGAGGAGGCACAAGCGGATCGTACGTTCTGGGGACGTTTGGTTGAAAGCGCTGTCGGCGCACATTTGTGGAACTCCGCTACGGGACCGACGCACCTCTGGTATTGGCGACAAAACGGATCTGAAGTTGACTTTGTGCTTCAACGGGGACCTCGCTTGGTGGCCTTCGAGGCGAAGAGCCACCAGGGAACGGCGGACCGGCGAGGACTAGCCGAGTTTCGAAAGCGTTTCCGCCCGGTGCGAACCGTCGTGGTAGGCGGTGATGGGGTGGCGCTCGAGGAGTTTCTGTCGGTTCCGGCAAACGACTGGTTCAAGACGTGATGGACAAATACGTCGAACGCACCTGTACGGAAGTCATCGACAAGAAGAATAGCGGCCGCGCCGAATCGCGGCCGTTGGCTGCGTTTCGCGATTGCAGCGCCTACGTTCTCTTGGGTGCACCCGGCGCGGGGAAAACAGCATCCTTCAAACAGGAGGCTGCCGAGGGAGAATATTGTGATGTCCGCGACTTCACCACCTTCAGGGCAGCGCACTGGGACCACGGCAAGACACTGTTTATCGATGGGCTCGACGAGATGCGCGCCGCAGTGAACGACGGGCACGCTCCGCTCGACGCGATCAGAGCAAAACTGGACGCACTGGGACGACCGCCGTTTCGGCTATCGTGTCGTGAAGCGGACTGGTTCGGCTCACCGGACCGGAGTCGTCTTGAATCGGTGTCTCCCGACGGGGTGGTCAAAGTCCTGCGCCTTGACCCCCTCTCCGAGGACAACATCCGCGACATCTTGAGCTGCGAAGGAATGGCTGAAATCGACCGCTTCATCGACGAGGCGGGGGACCGCGGGCTTGGCGCGCTGCTGTCGAACCCCCAAACCCTGAAGTTGTTGGCGGAGGCCGTCGCCGGGGGCGACTGGCCGACGACGCGTACAGATACGTTCGAGGCCGCGTGCACGACCCTGATTCGCGAGTTCAACGAACAACATCTCCACGCCGTCCCTCGACGTGCCGACTCAGAGATGCTCCGCATGGCGGGATATCTGTGCGCCGTTCAACTTCTTTCAGGTCGGGTAGGATATCTTCTGCCCGTCAGGACGGACGAGGTCGACGGCTACATCGACGTACACGACATCAAAGAAACGCACCAGGAGGCACTGCTTACAACACTACACACCAAGGCGTTCGCTCACATCGACGGCTTGGCCACGCCCATTCACCGGCACATCGCCGAGTTTCTTGCCGGTCGCTATCTCTCGGGTCTGATTGACAAGCACCTTCCGACACGGCGGGTTCTTGCCCTGCTGGTGGGCGACGACGGGCGAACCGTGTCAGGGCTCCGGGGTCTGGCGGCTTGGTTGGCAGCTCACAACAAGAAGGCCCGTCCGGACGTCGTCGCGCGTGACCCGCTTGGAACGGTCCTTTACGGAGACGTCAAGACGTTCTCCGTTGACGAGAAACGCCACGTGCTCCATGTGCTGCAACAAGAGGCGGAGGTTGACCCACGAGTATTTTACGCAATGCATGATCTGGACTCGCGATGGGAAGGCATTGCGACGCCTGACATGGAAGAGGCGTTCAGAGAAATCTTGACAACAACAGAGGCAACCCGAGGGAGGCAGACGCTAGCGTTCGCAGTGCTACGCTCACTTGAACGTGGGGCCATGATTCCCGGCCTTATACCGATGCTCCCGGACCTCGTTAGAGATGGCGAGTGTTGGCCTACCGTAAGAGAAGCCGCGCTCGAAGCGTACATACAGCAAAGCAACAACGGCGAGGCCGCCGTGGATCGTGAACTGACAACACTACTGGACGACGTGTATGCGGGAGCCGTAGCCGATCCTGATGACCAACTCCTCGGCCGCTTGCTCACGAGACTCTTCCCCGACACGTTGCCGCCGGCTCAAGTCGGCCGATTTCTCCGAGAACGAAAGAGACGAAGCCTCATGGGTTCGTATGTCCATTTTTGGGAGGGTACCCTTGCTGCGCAATCGACGGACGAACAGCTCGCCGACGCTCTGGACTCTATAGTCGAGGCTAGGCGCCAAGGCGCATTGGGGGTAGCGGACGCCGATTCTTCCTGCTGGTTGCGCGCGCTTCCAGGCAACCTCCTGTCCGCATACCTCAAACGGTCTCCAACAGTCAGGCAGCAACGATTGTTCGACTGGCTTGGCCTCGCGGCGACTGACCCCAGCCAAGACGCCGAGGCCGACATCGGTGTGTGGCTCACCAATAATCCGGATTCATACAAGGCTGTCGTCCGGCTGGCTGCGGACCACTTTTCCGATCCCACACAACTCGCAAGTGAGCTATCCACCCGCCTGTTCTCCGCCGTGGAGCCGTCGGATTTCGCTGAATGGTGCCTCGGCGAAGCCGCCAAGGCAGAGGAGAATACGGCGGCGGCGTCTGAGTTCTTCCTAAGCAGGGTCGTCGCCCTCCAAGAAGTGCAACGGGTCACAAAGACGACGGTCGAAAAGTGCTTGAAACATTCGCCTAGTGTGCTGGCCAAGTACCGGGACCTGCCGAGCAACCGCGACCAAAGCCACTCCAAACGAACCTCTGAATCGATTGCCTGGAAAGTGCGGCGGCGACAGCGCGAAGACGAGCGAAGGCAACGCAGGAAGGACTGGCGCGAGCACGTCGAAGCCCACGAGCAAGAGCTGAGAGAAAACCGGGCCGCCCCCACGCTCTTACACCGTTTGGCGTCCGGCTACCTGGGAAGATACGGGGACCTGCAAGCTGCAACAGGGCGAGAGCGGCTTCGAGATTGGCTGGGTAGAGACGACTTGGTTGACACGGTGGTCCAGGCGTTTCGCATGACGCCAACGAGAACAGATCTCCCCGACGACAACGAGATCTTCCGGCTCGCCGACGAACAGAAGCACTACCTTCTGATGCTTCCGTTTTTGGTGGGACTCGACGAGTCCCACGCCGTTGACCCACGTTTCGACGAACTCCTTCTGGACGAGCCTGGCATGCGACAGGCGTTGGCGTTTCACTTCCAGACCCCGGACTTCTGGAACGAGGAACCTCGCTGGTACCACGCGGTAGTGGTCGACCGACCCGACCTAGTTGCAAGAACCTTCGTTCGGTCGATTCGCGCCACGTTGCGAAGAGGCGCGAGCGACGGTCTAGGCCTCTACGAGCTAGGGCACGATGATGGCCACCGACCGGTGGCCCGCCTCGCGTTGGGCCCGCTGCTCAAGTCCTTCCCGGCTCGCGGGAAGGTTGAGCAACTGAGCATGTTGCAGCGGCTGATCCTTGCCGCGCTACGGCACCTCGATGAAGACTTGCTTCTTCAAATCATCGAGAGAAAGCTCGCACTGCGCAGCATGGACGTGGCACAACGCGTGTACTGGCTGTGCGGAGGGCTGTTGGCATACCCGGCGTCCTATACGGACAGGCTCAGGAAAATGCTCGCCGGACCGGGAGTCGAACAGCGGATCCGGCACATGGCGCAGTTCTTTTCCGACATCGATCGTTCTGTTGTAACGAGGCTCGACAGGTCCGCGTCGGAGCTTCTCATCGCGTCCCTCGGCAGTTCGTACAGGCCGTACTGGACAGACGACTACTCCGAGTTAGCGACAAATGCACACTCGCGAGCTGGGACGTATACACCCTTCTTTATCGATGCCCTCATCGCTGACTTGGCTGCAGACCCATCTAACGCTGCTAGGAACGCGCTAGAAGGCCTATGCGAAAACGCCAAGTTGAAACCTTGGCATCCTATACTGCAGGACGCGGCTAGCCGACAACGCGAGGTCCGCCGCGAAGCCCACTTCCAGCACCCTACGCTCGATCACGTATTGGCGACTCTCGATAACGGGCGCCCGGCAAATGCATCCGACTTGGCGGCCCTAACCATGGATGTCCTCGCCGATATGGCGGAGGACATCCGCCATGGGAACACCTCCGACTGGCGACAGTACTGGAACGTGGATCCGCACAATAGGCCACAGGACCCTAAGCCGGAAGACGCCTGTCGAGATACACTGCTGTCCGACTTGAGACAAAGATTGGCATCAAAGGCCGTCGACGCCCAGCCTGAAGGTACTTACGCCGACGACAAGAGAGCGGACATCCGAGCCTCGTGCAACGGCTTCAACGTGCCGATCGAGATCAAGAAGAGCACCCACAACGATCTTTGGAAGGCCATCCGCGACCAATTGATCCCCAAGTACACGCGCGATCCCGGCTGTGACGGTTACGGCATCTACCTCGTCTTCTGGTTCGGCCCTGACCTGTGCAAACGCCCGCCAATCGGGCCACCGCCAGCAACGCCCGACGCTCTCCGCGACCAACTCCTCGCCGCGGCCAACCTCTCTCCCGAGGAGCACCGCAAGATCTCCGTCATCGTCATCGACGTGTCGAAGCCGAAACCGTGATCTGGTAGCATGCCGGGCATGACCTCGAAGATCCGCACCTATTGCGCCATGAGCAAGTCCCGCTGTGGCGTGGTGGCGACGGTGGAGGACGGACGCTTCGTGCGCCTGGAGCCGGACGCGGACCATCCCAACCGGGGCATCTGCATCAAGGGGCAGGCGGCGCCGGAGCTGGTGTACGACCCGGAGCGGCTGCGCTGGCCGCTGCGGCGCACCAACCCCAAGAGCGATCCGGACCCGGGCTGGGTGCGGGTGGGGTGGGACGAGGCCATGGCGGAGATCGCCGAGCGGCTGGGGACGCTGCGGGAGCGCTACGGCGCGGAGTCGGTGTTCTTCTACCGGGGGGCGTCCGGGGGCAGCGCGTCGGCGGAGTACGAGCCGTGGCTGATCCGCTTCGCCAGCCTGTTCGGCAGCCCCAACACGGTGTCCACGGGGCACATCTGTAGTTGGCACAAGGACAACGGCTCCCGCTACACCTACGGCAGCGGGATTCCGAATCCGGATTTCGAGAACACGGCCTGCATCCTGCTCTGGGGGCACAACCCCAACGCCTCATGGCCTACCCAGGCCATTCGCGTCTCCGCGGCGCGCAAGCGCGGCGCCAAGCTCATCGTCATCGACCCGCGGGCGATCCCGCTCACGCGGAAGGCGGACCTCTGGCTCAAGGTGCGGCCGGGCACGGACGGGCTGCTGGCGCTGAGCTTCCTCAACGTCATGCTGGCGGAGGGACTCTACGACGGCGCGTTCGTCCGCGACTGGACCAACGCGCGCCTGCTCGTGCGCGAAGCCTCAGGTGAGATGCTGACCCAGGACGCGGTGGTCGCCGGCGGATCGCACGAACGCTACGGGGTATGGGACGAGGCGGCGGACGGGCTCATGTTCCACGACCCGGCGAACCCGACGGCGGTTTCGCGTCCGGCCATCGGGGGATCGTTCGAGGTCCGGCTTGCGGACGGCGCCATCGAGCGGGTCACTCCGGTGTTCGAACTGCTGAAACGGCACCTGAACCGGTACGCGCCGGAAGACACGGCCGAGGCCACCGGGGTCGACCCGGACCTTGCGCGGCGCGCGGTGCGGCTGTTCGGCGACACCCCGCCGGGCTGCTACTACAGCTACAACGGGCTGGAACAGCACGCCAACGCCATGCAGACCAACCGCGCGGTGTGCCTGTTCTACAGCCTTACCGGGAACCTCGACCGGCCCGGCGGCAACGTGCGCTTCGCCAAGACGCCGGTCAACGGGATGGACGGACGGAAGTTCCTCCCCAAGGAACAGGCCCGGAAGCGGCTCGGGCTCGACGCCCGGCCTCTGGGGCCCGTGGCCACCGGCCGGGTGCAGGCCTATGAAGCCTACCGTGCGGTGCTCGACGGCGAACCCTACCCGCTGAAAGGGTTTCTCAGCTTCGGCGGGGACATCATCATGGCCAACGGCGATACGCTCCGGGGACGGCGCGCGCTCCAGGAACTCGACCTCTACGTGCAGACCGACTTCTACGAGACCCCGGCGGGGCGCTACGCCGACTTCCTTCTGCCCGCGGCCACCTCCTGGGAGGACTGGCACGTGAAGGGCTCCTTCGACCAGGGGGCGGCCACGAGCACGTGGTTGCAGTACCGGGCGCCGGTGGTGCCGCCGCAACACGAGTGCCGCTCCGACGCCGACATCCTCTTCGACCTCGCCGGCAGGATGGGCTTCGACGAACACTTCTGGCACGGCGACCGGGAGGCGGCGCTGGACTACATGCTGGAACCCGCCGGCATCACCGTGGCGGAGCTGAAGGAGCACCCGGGCGGTCTGTCCTTGCCCAGGGAAACGCGCTACCGCAAGTACCTGGAGAAAGGGTTCGACACGCGCTCGCGGCTGGTGGAGATCTACTCCATCCCGTTTCAGGAGCAGGGCTACGCGCCGCTGCCCGACTTCACCCCGAGCGAGTCCGGGTTCGGCGGCGAGGTAGTGCGCGACTATCCGTTCACCCTGACCACCGCCAAGGCCATCAACTTCTGCCACGGACAGCACCGGTCGGTGCCGTCGCTGCGGGCCAAGACCCCGGAGCCGCTGGTGGAGATCCATCCCGAGGATGCCACGGGTCTCGGCATTGCGGCGCGGGCGCCGGTACGCGTGGAGACGAAAGTGGCCGCCGTCACCATGAAAGCGCATCTCAACACCGAGCTTCCCCGCGGAGTCGTGCGCGTCATGCACGGCTGGTGGCAGGGCTGCCCCGATCTGGGGCTACCGGGCTACGACCCTTTCAGCGCCGCGGGTGCAAACGTCAATCTCATCATCGACAACGACGTCATCGACCCCATCACCGGCTCGGTGCCGCACCGCTCCTACCCGTGCCGCCTGGTGCCCTGTAACGCCCCGGCATGACCGACCCGCTGACCGCCGCCATCATCTTCGCCGTTTTCCTGCTCGCGGGCGGCGTCAAGGGTCTGGTGGGCTTCGGCCTGCCCACGGTGAGCCTCGGCCTGCTGACCGTGGCCTTCGACCTCACCACCGCCATGGTGCTGCTGTTGGTGCCATCCTTTGCCACCAACGTCTGGCAGGCGGCCGTGGGCGGCAACGGCCGCGCCATCCTGTCGCGCATCTGGCCTTTCCTGGTCACGGCGACCGGCACGGTGTGGATCGGCGCCCTGGCGCTGGCGCGGGTGGACCTGGCGTGGCTGTCGGCACTGCTGGGGCTGCTGCTGGTGATTTACGCGGGGCTGAATCTGGCCGGTGTGCGCATGACGCTCACCTCCCGGCAAGAGACTTGCTGGGGCCCCTTGATCGGCATCGTCAACGGGGTCGTGACCGGGATGACCGGGTCCTTCGTCGTGCCCGGTGTCCTGTACCTTCAGGCCATCGGCCTCTCCCGCGACATGCTGGTGCAGGCCATGGGCATATTCTTCACGCTGTCGACGGTGGCGCTGGCCTTGGCGCTCCGGGGCAACGGTGTGCTCGACCTGTCCTTCGGCGCCTGGTCCGGGGCGGCACTGGCGCCCGCGGCCCTCGGCATGGCAGCCGGCCAGCGCATCCGCAAGCGGCTCTCCGAGGAGCGCTTCCGGCAGATTCTCTTTGTGGGCCTGTTGATGCTGGGGGCCTACATCACCGCGCGATCGGCGTTGACCCTGGCGTGAGGCCGCCGGCCGCCGGACTTCGGCGCCCACGAGCCTCGACCCGATCCATTCCCACACGGGGACCACGGCCCCATTGACGCTGGTCAACCCCGCAGTTATCAATAACCATCCATCAACAACTCCGCTGATCGATCACGAACGAAAGGAAACGCACCATGACCTATCGACGGACTCTGCAACTTGCCGCGGCATCGGCCGGACTGATCGCACTCACCCTGCTCGCACCCCATTGGTTCCTGGAAGTGCCGGCGGCCCACGGGCAGGAAGCCGCCAAGAGCCGGGCTGCCGTGAAGTACGTTTTCACGGTGGATTATCCCGTGGGCGGCAAGGACAAGTACATCGCCTGGGTGAACAGCGTTGCCAAGGATCTCACGGCTCCCGCCGAAGTGCGGCGCATCACCTCCTACGACGATTATTACGGCGCATCACCGCACCGCGTGGTGGAGTTCGAGTTCGACAGCATGGAAGACGCCGGGAAGTATTGGGCGAACGAGAAGGTCAAGGCCGTCTTCGACGACGTGACCGAGTACGGCCTCCACGGGACTGTCCGGATATTGCGATTGCGCAGCGACTACTTGCCCAAGTAAACGCTGCAAATCCCCGCGGATCAGAACGGCAGGCTGTGTTTCCTGGCGGTGTTGCAAGTCTTGCAACTCGGCACGACGTTGCCCTTGGTGCTCTTCCCGCCACGGATGACGGGCACGAGGTGGTCCATGGTCAGCTCGCGCGGCGGGAACCGGCCGCCGCAGTGAGCGCAAACGCCTTGGCTGGTCCGGTTCTTCCACCACTGGCTCTCGCGCAGCTCCCGAGCCTTCCGGCGCTCGCGGCGGATCTCCTCCTCGGTGACCGGGACGAGGAAGGCATCGGGGTCCGGCGTCATTTCACAGCACCTTGTTCTTGAGGGTCCTGAAGTAGACGGCGAAGCCCCCGGCGACGCCGAGGTAGAGGATGCTCCGGGCCAGGGCCCAACCCCCGCCGGCGCCGAGGAAGTTCGTCAGCTCCCAGCCGCTGAAGAAGATGAAGAAAACGACGGACGTCCCGATGAGTATCTTGTGGGCGGTGATCAGCCTCATGGCTCGTCGCTCCGGCGGAAGTCTAACTTCATCCTCCTGTTTCTAGTAGATTTCAAGGAATTCCAACAGTCTATAGGGAGAGAGTATGTCCATCGAAGTGATCCATACGAACAAGGCGCCCGCGGCCATCGGCCCTTACGAGCAGGCCATCAAGGCCAACGGGTTCGTCTACACCGCGGGACAGATCGCGCTGGTGCCCGAGACCGGCGAGTTGGTGGCGGGGGGCGTGGAAGACCAGGCGCGCCGGGTCCTGGACAACGTCACCGCGGTCCTGGAAGCCGCCGGCACCTCCTGGGACAATGCCGTGAAAACGACCATCTACCTGAACGACATGGCCGACTTCGGCGCCGTCAACGCCATCTACGAGGGCTACCTGGGTTCCAGCAAGCCCGCCCGCACAACGGTGGCGGTGGCGGGGCTGCCGAAAGCGGCGTTGGTGGAGGTCGACGTCGTGGCGCTGGCGTAGCGACGGGGTGAGCCAGCCCGGCGACGCGGAACACCGGGCTGGTCCGTGACGGCCGCCCGCGGGAAGAAGGGGTCGTCAGGCGTCACTCCGGCTCGGAGGGAGCCGGAGTCTTGGCGGTGCCGTCGGGGTTCAGGTAGTCGCGCCAGACATGCGCGGCCACGAAGCCGAGCGTTTCGGCGGCCTTGGTGACGTCGAGGCCGCCCCAGTGGCCCGAGTAGCCTTCCTTGATCCTCGCGCCGGGTACGTATCGCCGCACCAACTCGTCCGTGGGCTCCGGGTACCGGCTCGTGGGCGCGGCGATGTTGAAGACCTCGTGCCCGGACAGCGGCGCCTCCAGCGCCAGACGGCATGCCACGGCGGCGTCGCGCGCGTCCACGTAGCTCCAGAACGTTCCCATCCTCACCGCGGGGTCGGCCCAGCGCCGCGGCAACTCCCCGTAGGTCAAGTCGAAGTTGACGCCGCTGAACCGGAGACTCACCACGGTGAGGTCGCTGTAGCCCGTGCAGGAATCGGCGAGTTGCTCGCCGAACACCTTCGAGAGGGCGTAGGGGTCCTGGGGCCGGCACGGATGGGCCTCGTCCAGAGGCAGGTAGTCGGGCGCCCATATCTTCGGGGCATACAGGAAGCCGTAGGCGGCGATGCTCGACGCGCACACGACACGCGGGACGCCCAAGTCCACGGCGGCCTTGAGCACGTTGTACGTGGCGCTGACGTTGTTGCTGAAGGTTTCGCAATCGGGCGCCAGATTGGGGGCCTGGTAGGCGCCCAGGTGGACGGCGGCGGAGGCGCCCTTGAAGGCCTCGTAGAGATCGCCCGAGCGGCGCAGGTCGCACAGCCAGGAGTCGCACAGCTTCGCCGGCGGCGGCGCGATGTCCAGGCTCAGGATCTCGTAGCCGTGCTCCAGCAAGTGGCCGATGGCCTGCTGTCCGAGCCGTCCGCTGCCGCCGGTGACTACGACTTTCGGCATCCGTAAACCATCCACATGCGAGCCCCTGGGACGCCTTCCTCCGGGCTGGACCCTCAATAAACCCGGACTGACCGGCAGGAGCGGCCGACCGACGTCTCCTCACACCGGCCGTTGCGACTCTCTGGCTCGCACCCCCACGAACGAGTCGAGCTTCACCAGCCCCTCGGCATTCTGGTCCAGCCGCAGCGCCTTGGGCTCCCGGCCCGCGGCCACGGCGTCGATGGCGTCGCGGACCATGCGGCGCAGCATGATGACGCCGCGGTCGGAGGTGCCGAGGCGCTCCTCGCGCTCGCCCAGGAGCCGCTGGGTGCCCTGGGTGACGATGTCTTCCTGGCGGATGTTGCCGCGGAACGGCATGAGTGGGCGCCGGTCGTAGGGCTTGACCTCGGCCTTGGGGGCCTCGCGCTTGCGCATCTTCCCCAGCCGCTCGAAGATGTCGGGGTCCGGGCCGGTGTAGTAGTCCACGGTGAACAGCATGAAGTGGTCGTCGTCGTTGGGCGTGAGGAACATGAAGTGCTCGTAGTTGGAACCCACCCTCTCCAGCACTTCCGGCTCCACCCGCGCGTGCACGAACTCGGTGTCGCCCACCTGCAGGATGCTCGGCAGCCCCAGGCTCATCTCGTCGACGAACTCCGTGCCTTCCCCCGGGCCGGGCTTGGACATGACGATCTTCATGCCGTAGGGCGTCTCCACCGGCTCATAGGCCGGCGGGCTCTCGGCGCTGAAGAACGAGCCGCCCCAGGTCTGCTCGCCGTAGGCGCTACGGCTGTGGAGAATCCACACGTGGCAGGGGTCGGCGCTGTTCTCGTAGAAGTTGAACCAGTTGTAGTCGAAGTGGCGCGTGCTCTCCACCAGCCGCTGCCCGCCGTGGTCCACCAACGGGGAATAGTTGGGCAGGGGCGGCGGATTGTCGGGGTCCGGCCCCATGTAGGCGAAGATCAGCCCGCCCAGCGCACGCGCGGGATAGGCCGGATGCTTCACCTTGGCGCAGAAACTCGTCTCCGGCGGTTCGGACGGCTGCTCCAGGCAGTTGCCCGAGACGTCGTAGAGCCAGCCGTGGTAGGGGCAGCGGATGCCGCGCTCCTCGATGTCGCCGTATTCCAGGGACGAGCCCCGGTGCGAGCAATTCCGGCCGATGAGCCCCAGCCGTCCCTGGAAGTCGCGGAACAGCACCAGGTCCTCCCCCAGCACGCGCACCGCCTGGGGGACATCGTGCAACTCCCCCTCGGTGCCCACCGCGAGCCAGTAGCGCCGCAGCCACTCGCCGCCCGGCGTGCCGCGCCCCACCCGCGGAATGTCCTTGTTGGTGCTTTTGAACGTGTCCACGCGCTCAACCTCGCTCAACTATCCGTCCGCCAAGCGCTAGTGTGGTGTCTGGTTAATTCGCATAACAATCTGCCAAACTCACCGCCAGGGTCAAGCTCACCCTCACGAAACGCGCGGTAGACGCACTTGAACCCGAAGACAAGCCCTGGATCGCCTGGGATGACAAGCTCACCGGTTTCGGTATCCGCGTGCACCCCTCAAGCGCCAAGTCGTTCGTCTTAAACTACCGCGCCGGCAACTGTGGACGCAAGGTGCCCAACAAGCGCGTGGTCGTCGGTCGCGCCGGGCGAGTTACCCCGGACCAGGCAAGGCGACTGGCACAGGAACTCCTCGGGCGCGTTGCCGCGGGCCAGCGCACGGAGGCGCGTGGTCTGCCCAGGTTGGGTGTCGAAGTGGCGGGGGCGGTTCGCCCGAGAGCGACTCGGACCCATGACTATCGCGCTATGGCACCACCACGCTGTTCGCCGCACTGGAGGTGGCTACGGGTCAATCCAAAGCCGTTTCGTTGGACCAAGTCCGCTGACGCCATCATTGAATCTGTCTGTAATAGATCCGGAGCAGGTTCCGGGCCTGCACGGTGGAGGCGAGCACCTGGTAGCCCTTATTCTCCATGAGCGCGCGGGCGCGCCTCAGCATGGTGGTCTTGCCCGACCCGGCATAGCCCTGGACGCCCACGGTGCGGTCGTCCGACGACAGGATGAGCTTCACAGCCTCCTTCTGCCCGGCGGTGAGCGGCCCGCCCCGGAGCGCCTTGTCGACGGCGCGGCCCCGCATCGGCACGGCGCCGCGGCGCTCGCCCGCATCAGTGCGATCGTCTTGCGTTCGTCGCCGACCGCGCGATCGGTGGTCAGCAGCCCGTCCTCGAAGCGGATTTCCTGGCCGGAATCGGGGTCGTAGCCAAGGACGAGCTTCACCTCCGCGGGCGAGACCATGCCAGCGGCGACCCATCTCCTTGCTCACCTCCACCTCGCCCCGGTTGACCAGGCAGACGTCGAAGCTCGTGCCGTCCATGTCCGTGATGATAGCCGCTGCCCACCGCGCGCGGCTCTCATTAGTAGCAATTTTTTCACTATCAATAATTTTTCTCGAATTTTTGATCTTTGTGTTTGATCTGATATGGTTTCCCATAGAGGACCAAGAGCTAGCGAGAAAGCCTAATACCAACTTGTTGTTATGTAAAATGCACTTATTGCGCCTATCACGGAGGCTGGCAATGCCCATCAAGCCCCAAATGCAGCATCGGCGATCGTCGACAACGTTCCATGTCGCACCGTACGAGGCGGGAACGGCCATTGCGCACGCGCCGGACAGCATCGGGGACAGGGCGACCTGCGCTACGCGCAAATCTACCCTCTACGGTGCCATATGTGCCGTCCGGGCATCCGTGGCCGTTTTCCTGTTTTTGCTGGCAGTACTCTCGGAAGCGCCGCCGGCCCATGCCCAGCGGACGGCGCCGACCGCTCCTCGGAAGGTGTCCGTCACGGCGGGCATTGGGGAGGTGACGCTGAGTTGGACGAAGCCGCTGGATGACGGGGGTTCGGCGGTGTTGCGCTACGAAGTGCGCCACGCGCAGAGTCTCTTCATCTCGGGGACCGTGGCGTGGACATCGGTGGGTCTGGTGACGACGTACACCGTTAGCGACCTTGCGGAGGGCGAGTTGCACGCCTTCCAGGTGCGAGCGGTGAACGCAGAGGGGGACGGGCCGTCAGCGAGGACTTTTGCGACCACGCGAACGAGTGCGCCAGGGACGGCGCCGACCGCTCCTCTGGGGGTGTCCGCCACGCCGGGCGATGGCCAAGTGACGGTGACCATGAGGGGGCCGGCGGACGAAGGCAGCTCCCTTGCCTTCCCCGAATGGCGTTATAGCGCGGGCACAACCGTGCCCGATACCGTTCCCTGGACACGGGGGCTAACGTTCGGCAGCGGAGGAGTGAGTAGTGTGGTGGCTCGATCCTTGAACAACGGCACGCTCTATACCGTCGAGGTGCGGGCCTCGAACGCACATGGAGCCGGGCCGGTGGTGCGGGTCCGAGCGATTGCGGGTCGGCCGACAGCTCCTCGAAACCTGTCCGCCACGGCGGGCAGTGGCCAGGTGACGCTGAGTTGGCAGGCACCGGCGACGGACGGCGGATTTACGTTGTCGCGCTACGAAGTGCGCTACGCGACGGGTGGCACCATCCCCGAGGCTGCGGCGTGGACATCCGTGGGCCTGGCCACGACGCGCACCTTCACCGACCTGGCCAAGAGCACACTGCACACCTTCGAGGTGCGGGCGGTGAACATCGAGGGGGCGGGGTGGACAGGCGAGAACTGGGCGACCGCGCTTGCGACGGTGCCGACCGCTCCTCGTGAGGTGTCCGCCACGTCGGGCATTGGTCAAGTGACCCTCAGTTGGGCGGCGCCGCAAGATGACGGGGGTTCCGCGGTGTTGCGCTACGAAGTGCGCCACGCGCAGGGGGCGTCAATCTCCCGGAATGCGGAGTGGACATCGGCGGGTCTGGCGACGACGCATACCGTCGGCAATCTGGCCGAGGGCCTGTTGCACACCTTCGACGTGCGGGCGGTGAACGGTCAGGGAGCAGGACCGGGGACGAGAGTTATGGCACACACCCGAGGAACGCCTGTGCCGACCGCTCCTCGGAACGTGTCCGCCACGCCGGGCGATGGCCGGGTGACGGTGACCATGAGGGGGCCGGCGGACGAGGGCAACACCCAGGCCCACCCCGAATGGCGCTATGGCCAGGGCACGACCGTGCCCGAGAACGTCACCTGGAAACAGGGACTGGCGTTCGAGTGGTTCGGCGAAGAAGTCACGTTGAACCTCCGATCCCTGAACAACGGCACGCCCTATGCCATTGAGATACGGGCCGTGAACGCTCACGGATCAGGGCCGGTGGTGCGGGTCCGAGCGGTTCCGGGCCGGCCGACCGCTCCCCGGTACCTGTCCGCCACCCCGGACATGCGCCAAGTGACGCTGAGATGGAAGCCGCCGGCGGCGAACGGCGGATTCGCGTTGTCGGGCTACGAAGTGCGCCACGCCGAGGGCGAGACCGTCCCCGGGAATGCGGAGTGGACTTCGGTAGGCATGGTCACGACGCACACCGTCACCGACCTGGCCAGGGGCACGCTGTTCACTTTCGAAGTGCGGGCGGCGAACACTCAGGGAGCAGGACTGACAGGCGAGACCCGGGCGACCACGCTTGCGACGGTGCCGACCGCTGCTCGGGAAGTGTCGGCCACGTCGGGCATTGGCGAGGTGACGCTGGCTTGGGTGGAGCCGCTGGATGACGGGGGTTCCGAGGTGTTGCGCTACGAAGTGCGCCACGCGCAGAGTTTCTTCATCTCGGAGACCGCGGCGTGGACATCGGTGGGTCTGGCGACGACGTACACCGTTAGCGACCTTGCGGAGGGCCAGTTGCACGCCTTCCAGGTGCGAGCGGTGAACGCACAGGGAGGCGGGCCGAGGGCGACGATTTATGCGACCACGCTAACGAGTGCGCCAGGGAGGGTGCCGACCGCTCCTCGGGAGGTGTCCGCCACGCCGGGCGATGGCCGGGTGACGGTGAACATGAGGTGGCCGGCGGACGACGGCAGCTCCCTTGCCTTCCCCGAATGGCGTTATAGCTCGGGCACAACCGTGCCCGATACCGTTCCCTGGACACGGCTACTAACGTTCGGCAGCGGAGTGACGACGGTGGTGGCTCGATCCTTGAACCACGGCACGCTCTATACCGTCGAGGTGCGGGCCGCGAACGCACATGGAGCCGGGCCGGTGGTGCGGGTCCGAGCGATTGCGGGTCGGCCGACAGCTCCTCGGAACCTGTCCGCCACGGCGGGCATTGGCGAGGTGACGCTGAGTTGGGCGGCACCGGCGGACGGCGGATTTGCGTTGACGCGCTACGCAGTGCGCTACGCGGAGGGTGGAACCACTGGGACTGCGGCGTGGACATCGGTGGGTCTCACCAACACGCACACCCTCACCGATCTGGCCAAGGGCACGCTGTTCACTTTCGAGGTGCGGGCGGTGAACACTCAGGGAGCAGGACTGACAGGCGAGAACTGGGCGACCACGCTTGCGACGGTGCCGACCGCTCCTCGGGAAGTGTCCGCCACGGCGGGCATTGGGGAGGTGGCGCTGAGTTGGGCGGCGCCGGAGGATGACGGCGGTTCCGAAGTGTTGCGCTACGAAGTGCGCCACGCGCAGAGTCTCTTCATCTCGGGGACCGTGGCGTGGACATCGGTGGGTCTGGCGACGACGTACACCGTTAGCAACCTTGCGGAGGGCGAGTTGCACGCCTTCCAGGTGCGAGCGGTGAACGCAGAGGGGGCTGGGCCGTCAGCGCCGATTCATGCGACCACGCGAACGAGTGCGCCAGGGATGGCGCCGACCGCTCCTCTGGGGGTGTCCGCCACGCCGGGCGATGGCCAAGTGACGGTGAACATGAGTGCGCCGGCGGATGAAGGCAGCTCCCTTGCCTTCCCCGAATGGCGTTATAGCTCGGGCACAACCGTGCCCGATACCCTTCCCTGGACACGGGGGCTAACGTTCGGCAGCGGAGTGAGTAGGGTGGTGGCTCGATCCTTGAACAACGGCACGGTCTATACCTTCGAGGTGCGGGCCTCGAACGCACATGGAGCCGGGCCGGTGGTGCGGGTCCGAGCGATTGCGGGTCGACCGACAGCTCCTCGAAACCTGTCCGCCACGGCGGGCAGGGGCCAGGTGACGCTGAGTTGGCAGGCACCGGCGACGGACGGCGGATTTACGTTGTCACACTACGAAGCGCGCTACGCGACGGGTGGCACCATCCGCGAGGCTGCGGAGTGGACATCCGTGGGCCTGGCCACGACGCGCACCTTCACCGACCTGGCCAAGAGCACGCTGCACACCTTCGAGGTGCGGGCGGTGAACACTCAGGGAGCAGGACTGACAGGCGAGAACTGGGCGACCACGCTTGCGACGGTGCCGACCGCTCCTCGTGAGGTGTCCGCCACGTCGGGCATTGGTCAAGTGACCCTGAGTTGGGCAGGACCGCACGATGACGGCGGTTCCGCGGTGCTGCGCTACGAAGTGCGCCACGCGCAGGGGGCGTCAATCTCCCGGAATGCAGAGTGGACATCGGCGGGTCTGGCTACGACGCATACCGTTGTGAAACTGGCGGAGGGCGAGTTGCACGCCTTCGCGGTGCGAGCGGTGAACGCACAAGGAGGCGGGCCGAGGGCGACGATTTATGCGACCACGAGAACGAGCGCGCCAGGGAGGGTGCCGACCGTTCCGCGGGAGGTGTCCGCCACGCCGGGCGATGACGTGGTGACGCTGAGGTGGAGTGTGCCAGCGGAAGACGGCAGTTCCCGTGCCTACCCCGAATGGCGTTATAGCCGGGGCACAACCGTGCCCGACACCGTTGCCTGGACACAGGGAATCATGTTCGGCGACGGAGTGTCGACGCTAGAGGTTGACTCGTTGGACAACGACACGGTCCATACCTTCGAGGTGCGGGCCGCGAACGCACATGGAGCAGGGCCGGTGGCGCGGGTCCGAGCGATTCCGGGTCGACCAACCGCTCCCTGGTACCTGTCCGCCACGCCGAACGATCGCCAAGTGACACTGAGTTGGGAAACGCCGGCGGCGAATGGCGGTTTCCAACTGTTACGCTACGAAGTGCGCCACACGAAGGGCAATTACGTCCCCGCGAGTGCGGCGTGGACATCGGTGGGTCTCGCTAACACGCACACCCTCACCGATCTGACCAGCGAAGCACCATACGTCTTCGAGGTGCGGGCGGTCAACGCTCGGGCAGCAGGACCAACGGCCAAGACCTGGGCGACCACGCTTGTGACGGTGCCTACCGTTCCTCGGAGCGTATCCGCCACGTCGCGCGGTGCCCGGGTGACGCTGACGTGGGCGCCGCCGCGGGATGATGGCGGTCCCAAGGTGTTGCGCTACGAAGTGCGCCACGCGAAAGGCAGGAGCATCCCCGAGAATGTGGCGTGGACCTCGGTGGGTCTCGCTACCACGCACACCATTCGCAACCTGCTCAACAACGCGCTGCACACCTTCGAGGTGCGAGCCGCGAACGCTCGCGGAGCCGGACCGGCGACGGAGATCCAAGTGACGCCGGGTGTGCCGTTCGCTCCTCTGTACCTGTCCGCCACCCCGGGCGACGGTCAAGTGACGTTGGAATGGCAGGCGCCGGCGGTGAACGGCGGTGCCGAGGTGTCGCGCTACGAAATGCGCTACGCGCGGGGTGCGAGCGTCCCCGGGAATGCGGCGTGGACCTCGGTGGGCCTCGCCACGACGCACACCGTTCGCGACCTGCCCAACAGTACACTGCACACCTTCGAGGTGCGGGCCGTGAACGGTCGCGGAGCCGGGCCGGCCGTGAAGGTCCAGGCGGCGAGTCTGCCGACCGCTCCTCGGGATGTGTCCGCCACGCCGGGCGATGGCGTGGTCACGGTGACCATGGAGCCGCCGGAGGACGACGGCGGCGTCGTTGCCCACGCCGAATGGCGTTACGGCAGGGGCACAGGCGTGGGCGAGGACGTTCCCTGGACTCGGGGAACATCCTTCAGTGAAGGAATGACGGTGAAACTTCGGCCTTTGAACAACGGCACGCTCTATGCCGTCGAGGTGCGGGCCGTGAACGCTCAGGGAGCCGGGCCGGCGGTGCAGGTCCTGGCGATTCCGGGCCGGCCGACCGCTCCTCGGCACGTGCACCTCACGGCGAGCGATCGCCAGGTGACGCAGAGATGGACGGCGCCGGTGGCGAACGGTGGTTTCGCGCTGTCGCACTACGAAGTGCGCCACGCGCAGGGCAGAAGCGTCCCCGAGAATGTGCCGTGGAAATCGGTGGGGCTCGCTACGACACACACCGTGACCAACCTGGCCGGCGCAACGCGGTACGTCTTTCAGGTACGGGCGGCCAACGCTCGGGGACCAGGGTGGGTGTTGATGGTAGGGTGGGTGACGGCTCCGACGGTACCCACCGCTCCTCGGACATTGTCCGCCACGTCGCGCAATGCCCGGGTGACGCTGAAAACGGCGACGCCGGAAGACAACCCTGAGCGGTTGTCGCGCGTCTACCGGGACGTCCAGCATGTGACGCTGAGATGGGTGGGACCGCAGGATAACGGCGGCCCCGAGGTGTTGCGCTACGAGGTGCGCCACGCGGAGGGCGGGAGCGTCCCCGAGAATGTGCCGTGGACACCGGTGGGGCTCGCTACGACGCACACCGTTGACGACCTTCCCAGGGGCACAATGCACACCTTCGAGGTGCGGGCCGTGAACGCTCGCGGAGCCGGGCCGGCGACGGAGGTCCAGGCGACGAGTCTGCCGACCGTTCCTCGGGACGTGTCCGCTACGCCGGGCGATGGCGTGATCACGGTGACCATGGAAGCGCCGGCGCACGACAGCGGCTCCGTTACCCAACCCGAATGGCGTTACGACAGGGGCACAGGCGTGGGCGAGGACGTTCCCTGGACTCGGGGCACATCCTTCGGTGAAGGAATGACGGTGAAACTTCGGCCTTTGAACAACGGCACGCTCTATACCGTCGAGGTGCGGGCTGTGAACGCTCAGGGAGCCGGGCCGGCGGTGCAGGTCCGAGCGATTCCGGGCCAACCGACCACTCTCCGGGACGTGTACCTCACGGGGAGGGATCGCCAGGTGACGCTGAGATGGAAGGCGCCGGTGGAGAACGGTGGCTTCGCGCTGTCACACTACGAAGTGCGTCACGCGCAGGGCAGAAGCGTCCCCGAGAATGTGCCGTGGAAATCGGTAGGGCTCGCTACGACACACACCGTGACCAACCTGGCCAGCGAAACCTCGTACGTCTTCGAGGTGCGGCCGGTCAACACTCGGGGACCAGGGGTGACATCGCATAGAAGGTGGAGGACGGGCAAGGCGGCGCCGGCCGCTCCTCAGAGCGTGTCCGCCACGTCGCGCAATGCCCAGGTGACGCTGAGATGGGCGGAGCCGCGGGATCACGGCGGTTTTGAGTTGTTGCGCTACGAAGTGCGCCACGCGCAGGGCGGGAGCGTCCCCGAAAACGTGGCGTGGACACCGGTGGGGCTCGGTAGGTGGGAAACCGTTACGCACGCCTTTCGGAACCTCCCCAACGGCGCGCCGTACACCTTCGAGGTGCGGGCCGTGAACGCTCACGCAGCCGGGCCGGCGGCAGAGGTCCAAGCGATACCGGGTCTGCCTGCCGCTCCCTGGAACCTGTCCTCTACGCCGGGCAACGGTCAAGTAACGTTGAGATGGGGCGCGGCGGCGAACAGCGGTTCCGAAGTGTTGCGCTACGAAATGCGCTACGCGCAGGGCGGAACCTTCCCCGAGAACGCGGCGTGGACACCGGTGGGGCTCGTGACAATGTACACCGTTCGCAACCTCCCCAACGGCGCGCCGCACACCTTCGCGGTGCGGGCCGTGAACGCTCGCGGAGCCGGGCCGGCGGCGAAGACCCGAGCGACGCCCCCGGAGAGTGTCCCGGCCGCGCCTCGGCACCTGTCTGCCACGCCGAGCGATGGCCAGGTGAACCTGAGATGGGCGGGGCCGCGGGATGACGGCGGTTCCGAAGTGCTGGGCTACCAAGTGCGCCACGCGCAGGGCGGGAGCGTTCCCGAGAATGCGGCGTGGACGTCGGTGAAACCCACTACGACGCACACCGTTACCAACCTGTCCCACGGTGGCCAGGTGACGCCGAATTGGCGGACGTCGATGGGGTACGGCGGTTCCACGCTGGTGCGCGGCAATGTGCGCCACGCGGGAGGTGGGGCCGGGACATCGGTGGATCTCGTGACGACACACACCGTCTCGAGCGTCGACAACGGCACGCTGCACACCTTCGAAGTACGAGCGGTGAACGCTCGAGGAGCGGGGCCGGCGGTGGAGGTCCAAGCGACGACGCCCATCCCCGGCGTCGCGGTTTCGGTGACGGACGACGAGACGGCGTCGGCGGTGGTGGCGCTGGCGGTGTCGCCCCCGAGCGTGGACGAGGATGCGGGCGCCACCATGATCGAGGTGACGGGCACGCTCGACGGCGCGCCGCGGACGTCCGACACGACGGTAAGGGTCACGGTGTCGGGGGGGACGGCATCCGCCGGCGACTTCGCGGCGGTCCCGGACTTCACG